>Ga0066851_10000633_pt1 | contig 17380 bp, 24 predicted proteins | sample ETNtaG_7_FD_65493 | JGI IMG/M metagenome (GOLD analysis project Ga0066851, IMG submission 65493) | Marine microbial and viral communities from oxygen minimum zone, Eastern Pacific Ocean - ETNP201406SV65 | ecosystem: Environmental > Aquatic > Marine > Oceanic | place: Pacific Ocean: Eastern... | reverse complement strand
TGAACGCCAAGATTCTTAAATTGATCTTTGAGGTTGATAGAATTTGCTACGGTCACTCCGTCCTTAGTAAGCTTCGGGGGTCCAACTAGCTGCTCAATAACTACATTTTTACCAGATGGACCCATAGTAGTTTTAACCGCGTTGGCGAGAGTATCTACCCCAGCTAACAGCTCTACTCTAGCTGTTTCATTAAACAGTATTTTCTTATTTGATCCGTTCATCCCTTAAGGACTCGCTTATTAGAATTTTCTTGCAGTATTTTACTTGCATTGTCTAGCACGCGGCGGTCTTTGCTTAAAACATTTTCCGCAACCACTAAATCACCCATCCTAAAAGCAACTTCGTTTTCTCTTAAAGCTCCAGCTTCTCTTAATAGACGAAGCTCTTCGTTTTTTAATTCTTGCATTTTAACACCCCAATTTACTAAAAGTATTTTTAAACTTATCCCAAGATTTATCGTTGATAATAGATTTAAATTCCATTTTTTCAAAAGCATGTTTTAGATTATCCCACTCAGCTGTGGAACTAGATCTTTCGAACTCATGCTCAACCGAATTCATATCATGAAATTTAATCATAAAAACATTGTGTTCAAATTTTTGTTTCCTGCCAGGCTCAGCTCCTAAAAACTCTTCAAGCTTTTCTGAACTTTCTATTAGAGCTGTAGCTCTCTTGTCTCCAATTCCTCGGAAACCTGAAATATTATCACAAGAGTCTCCCCTAAGAGCTTTCCATTGAACGTAGTCGAAATTAGGTCTTTCTACAAAACTCTTTCTAATTGGATTATAAATCTGTACGCTTGAGGTAGTGTTTAGCAGCTGGATGAAATCAGTGTCTGTAGAAACTACTACGCACTCATCATTGTAGTGCTTATCTTTTGCTAAAAATCCAATTACATCATCGCATTCATATTCTGGGTGGCGAACTACTTCAATTGGAAAAAAGTTTGAAAGCAGAGAAATAATTTGGCTCTTTTGGTTTCTAAAATTTTGATCTTTTTCAGTCTCTCTTGTACCCTTATAATCAGAAGACGCCTCCAGCCTCATTTTTGGATAGCCTTCAGTTACGAAATAAACCTTGTCAGGATCAAACTTTTCTATAATCGGCCGGAGAGATCTAAAAAAGGAATAAACAATTGAGTGTTCGTTTTGTTTATGCCATTTTGGAACGCTGTGGCGCGCGCGATAGATTAAATTGTATCCATCCAAAATAAGAACTTTCATTATCTACTCTCTAAGCTCAGGCGGTAATCTAATATTAGCTAATTGACCATCGCCGAGATCAACTTTAACTTTGTCATACTCACCAGTGCTTAAATTATTTTCAGAATTAAAAACTGAAACTCCTTTTTCGGCATCTGGAAAGTGCTCATTTGCAATTTGAGCTGCTTGGCTCACCATCTTCTCTATATTAGATGTGATATTTTTTATCATAAAAGCTTTTACCTCTCTAATATCTTCAAACACTTCTCCATTAAAAGAAGAAAGATCTAGCATTTTTTCTTTCCCGGGGATCTTAACGTTATAAACTGTTTCAGATCCGTTTAGAGTGTTTTTAGTAATTTGTTCCACTACTTGCACTGGGACAACAGAAAGACTCTTTGTTTGAAGTAGATACACCACTTGGCCGACAGCGTAAGCAGACATAATATTATCTCCTATGTTTAAATTTAAGCACGGTTTTCTACATGGAAAGGCTTATTTTGCATTTTTTCTAAACTAATTGAATAAGAAGCCGGAGTGTTCGTCCAGTACTCAATGCTTTTATTAATTTTTTCTATTTGTTCGGGTGTAGTAGCAGCGGCTTTTTTGCGAGATAGTTTTTCTAGATTAAACTCCGTTCTACTAGAAATAGAGCCTACCAAAATAGAACACTTTTTGACAGCGTTTCTCATGATTAGAGAAACTTTTCCGCGAGATCCTGGAGATGGTTTTCTAAAATCATCAATCGTTAACCCTTTAAAATGAAACACTCCAAATTCATCAAAATCTCTGTTGCACAAAACATACAAGTAATCTAAACTACCTTTTTGACTAAGGGTGCCATGGTCAGTCTGCAAGCCCCAACTTCCTGACTTATGTGGGCTAGTAATTTTACACTCTAGCTCAGTGTTAATTTCAGGAATAATAATATCTGGCTGGCCAGTTTTACCATCGGAATAAGCAGTTGGATATTTAGACCGCAAAGCTTCAGCAAAGAAATTTTCTTGTGGTCGTGACATCAGAATGTTTCTTCTCCCTAAATCTTCTAGAAAATCCATATCATGTCTTTCATAGAAATCTTTGAGATTATTGTGAAACGCAGCCATTTTTGCTATGGCAGAGTCTGCCATTTCTTTTGTAAGATAACTCATATAATATACCCCATTGGATATAAGAATTATATCACTATTTGTTCAATTTTTCAAATTATTCTTTAGTATTTTCTATTTCGTTGCCATTAAAATCTACTTTAATATGAGATCTGTCTAGAGCGTCACCGTCAGCATCTCCCTCTACGGCGACCTTGATATTGCTGGTGATTTGCGCTCCTTTAACGGCCGCTGTTTTAATTGGCTCTAAGCCAAGAGCAAATCTAAGATTATCATATTCTATCCACGTCATCTTATTCTTAAGATAGTTCATATTAGCATATTGATACAAATCTAATTCGGTAACTGGGAGCTCTTCTCCATCGGGGCCCGGCTCAAATTCTCCAGTTTCTCGTGACTCAAAAACAAATAGCATGCTTGGCATATTTTCACCAGGCGGTACCTGTATAAAGGGGATGTGAGAAGACAGTCCGCCTTCTTCTGACTCTTCATATAAAATCTCTGGAATCCAGTTAGTATTTTTCTCTTCTGACATGTCTACCTCAATAAACCAGTTACTAATGAATAGTAATTAGATTCATGAGATGTATAGGAAGTTAATTATGAGCCTAGCGCAGCCACTCTTTTTTTAATCTCTTCAATAGCTTGTCCATATTCAGAGTTTTTCCATATTTCTGCTTCTAAGCCCTCGGGTGGCGGGAACATTTCTTTCATCATGTCTTCGTATATTTGGGTTATCCCCTTTATTTGTTCTGCTGAGCCCTGCCTAAATCCAGAAACAGCATTAGCAAAAGCAATCCCTTCTAGCTCCTTTGCTATTTCACCGTCTTCTACTGCGCTTATTTCTTCCTCTGTGGGTTCTTTTTTTCCTTTTCGAGTTAAAATACTTTTAGCAGCCTCTTTCTTTGCTTCTTCATCTTTAAACATTGATTCTGCATCTTTCTTAAGCTGTTGCGGCAGCTGCTGAAATTCTCCTAGATCTGCGTCTGGGGCCATTTGCTGTAGTTCGGATATTGCCGATGATAACTCTTCTAAGGAAGAAACATTCACTAAATTTTTTAAAAAATCGATTTGAGATTCTACGCCGTCTATTTCTTTTGATAGCTCTTGCGCTTCTTCCATTAGTTTTTTCTGGACTTCTTTAAGTTGGTTGCCGTACTCTCCAGCCATAATCTCAGGACCGATTATTTCTGCTGCCTCTGCTGCCTCTACTAGCAAGTTTCCCTGATCTTCAGCTCCCATCCTAAGTGTGAATATATCTTCTAGGCTTCTTAATAATTTCGCGACTGGACCGGATTCTTCTTCCTCTCTTTTTCTTTTTGCTACGTGGCCGCCTGCTTCGAGCTCGTCGATTGCAAAATCACCAACTCCAGCTTTTTTTAACCATCCTACTACATCAGCTTCTCTAGTCTTGTTGGCTAAAGTTAAAGAAATGAAAGCGCCTGGATTAGTTGCTAGCGCCCAAACGGCTACATCTGGACCAATTGGCATCTTAATAGCAGCTAACTCTTGTTTAAAAGATTCGTTTCTGTCTTTTTGTCGATCTTTGATCTGTTGGGCTTTTCTTCCATTAAACGTAGTAAAAAGACGAAGCTGAGTTATTACGTTACTTAATATTGCTTGCGCGCCCAAGTTTAATGTTTTAAAGAGAGGTCGCCAAGCATCTATAAGCCCACCAAAACCTGCATGAATCCATGCGTCATCATAATCTTCAGTTAGAATATTTTCTTCGGCGCTGTTTCTTATCCATTCTCTAAGCTGTTTTTCAGCAATTTTTTGCGATTTAATATCGTTCATCCCTAAACCCTTATTTTTTTCCCAGTAATGCTTTCATATCTCATTAAAATTTTTTTTTCAAACTCGTTCAACGAAGGTTGCTTTTTAGTAATTTCATCCCTTCTAGAAAATTTAGACCTCACTTCTGGGTGAAGAGAAACTAATAATAGTCTTTTAAGTTTTAACCACTCGTCATCTTTATCCATGGCCGGACTTAGCTCGAGAATAGTATTCTCAATTTCTTCACCAATCATGTGCAATTCCCTCTAGTTTTATTATAAGTATTAAATAGAGACCTTCCAAATTATGAGAGCCGTTATAAACAAGCTATTTCTGATAACGTTATGTGGATTAGTATCTATAATCCACCCGCATGCTATAGCAGATACGACTGTAAATGCGGCTCCAGAAATAATAAAAACTTCTAACAACATTATAAAACAGAATCAGAAAATTTCTAGAAATTCTGCAGTAAAGGTTGTTGGTTTGGAAGGTGGACACGGGTCTGGCGCCTATGTAAAATTAGACGGCCAGTACTTTGTAATAACAGCTAAGCACGTTGTGGGAAGTGATTGGCTGTTTCTTATAGAAGGAAGCAATAAGGAGGAATCCGTTGTAGGCCAGGTTGTTTATCGATCTGACAAAAAGGATATTGCATTACTAAAAGTCCCAAAACTAAGAAGCAGAACAGCAGCAAAACTAAAAGTCACCGAACAGAAAGACTTAAAGATAGGACATGAGGTCGTATATAGCGGCTATCCAAGTTCTTATGAGCTGCTCACTTCTAGCGGAATAGTTTCAGGATATGAGAATTGGGGAGAGTCAGTTTTAGTTCAAGGCTGGGCTTGGCCGGGATCATCCGGCTCGGCAGTTTTCAATGAAAATGGAAACATAGTGGGCTTGGTTATTGCGATAGGACTCGAAAGATTTAGAGGGTCAGCGCAACTAATAGAAACTCTAGTTTACACCGTTACCATTGACAATGAAGAGATGAAGGCTATAAAGAAAATATCAAAAAAATAAATCGGAATCACCATGAAAAAACTATTGCATGTTTTCGCATTAATATGTGGATCGGCATTAATTGGTTGCACCGGTGACTACCAAGTAGTTGATAGATCTGAAACTAGAGTAATAGTAGACTCCTACATTCAAACTGAAAAAATAGAAGAAATAGATGTTCTAATAGCGTTGGACACATCTGGTTCGATGAGTGACAATTTTGAAGATGTTGCTGGCGGTATGGAAATACTTCGTACTGACATTGAATCTTTGACTCTCGATTATCGATTTGGGTACATCACAATGGATCCCACTCGACTTTCCTACGTTGGTCCATACGATTCATCTTCTTCAGCAATAGACATGCTTATGGCGCCGAACCTTCTTGATTCTACTTTTTATGAGGAGGGGTTCGGAGCCACATACACTTTTTTAGACACAGAGGAAGGATTAGCGTTCAGGCGACCCGAGGCGGATTTTCTATTGTTCTTGATTTCTGATGAAGACGAGCAAAGCGCCATAACTGCAGATCTATTTTATGACTGGCTGCAAGATGAATATTCAGAAGTTCGGCACGATGTAGTTACAATTACACAGCTAGAAGGTAGTCAGTGTGGCTATTCGTACGATGTTGGATATAAGTACGAAGAACTAGCGCATCTTTACAATAAAGACCCTATTGATATTTGCGAAGAAGATTGGTCCGTTTGGCTTTCTGACTCTTCTTATCTAACTGATCTAAAGGACTACGTCACGCTGAGCGAGAGCAAGCCCATAATAGAATCAATAGTCGTGTATGTAGAGGGAGAATACACTAGAGATTGGGAGTATCTAGAATCATCAAACACTGTACAACTAGGCTTTGTGCCAGATTATGGCGAACTAGTTGAGATTGGATATAAGGTGGAAATATGAGAATCTTAAAGCAAGCGATTTTTTCTTTAATCTTTTTAGTAGGGTGCAGCGATTATAATCTTCAAAAGTTCGAACCTCCGGTAGAGCCAGGCGTGGTAGCACCAGAGATAGAAGTTGATCCCATAACGCATGATTTTGGAGCGTTAAGCGCCGGCAGCGAAACTTCGGATGCGATTATCAACATAGAAAATATTGGAAACGGCGATTTAAATATAGATGGCATTTATCTCCATGGAGGAAACTCTAATTTTTCTTTAACTGTTCTGCCAGCAGATATTGTAGAGCCTTCAGGAGCTGTAGAGTTAATAGTAACTTATTCGCCAGGAACGTATGAAACTAACACAGACACCATAAGCATATTATCAAACGATGAAGACGAACCAGAAGTGCTGGTTAAATTAGACGGATCAGGAGACGCGCCGGTAATAACAGTCACTCCAGATTATTATGATTTCGGAACTCTTTACTTAGGGTGCGAAGATGAATTATCTATAACTGTCGGCAATATTGGAAATTCTAATCTTATTATTTCAGATCTAGAATATTTTGCTAGCATACCAGATGATTTTTCACTAGCGGATTATGAAGGAGATTACGGCCCTCTACCTATCACAGTAGCCCCTGGCGATACAATTGATTTAAGTGTGGATTATACCCCTTTAGATCTTCTAGACGACTCTGCATACGTAGAGATTTCATCTAATGATCCAGCGACACCAATTGCTACAGCAGACCACGATGGTTTAGGAGACTATGAAGCTTGGATACTAGATAACTTTACTCAAGATGGAACCGTATCAGTAGATATATTGTTTGTAATTGATAACTCCGGCTCAATGGGATCTAACCAAACAAACATTAAAAATAACTTCGATACTTTTATGAATGCATTCTCTGCAGCTGGAGTATCTTACAACATAGCATTAATAACCACAGACAGCGGCGATTTTGTTGGGCCTGTTATCAGTGAAACTACAGTGGACCCTATAGTAGAATTCAACGATCAGATAGATTCTATTGGAACTCGTGGAAGCGCGCATGAAAAAGGTTTATGGTACGCTTATGAATCTACAACAACCGGTGACGCGTCGCTAGGAAGTTCAACTGGATTTCATAGACCTGATGCTAGACTAGTCGTTGTATATGTTTCTGATGAACAAGATTGGTCTCACCACACTGCCGGAGGCGGGGGATCTACTACAATGGTTCATTCAGATTACTCAGCATCGCTTCTTTCTCTTAAGAGTTCTTCTGATTTAGTGGTTGCTCATGCAATTGCAGGTGACTCTCCTTCAGGGTGCACCACAAACGGCGGTGCCACGTTTGGTGATGGATATTACGATGTAGTAGCTGACTTAGGCGGGACTTTCATGTCAATCTGCGCTTCAGATTGGAGCGTAACAATGGACACGCTAGCTAGAGACTCTATGGCTATACTGTCTTTCCCGCTTTCTGAAACTCCCATTGAAGATACTATTACAGTAAGCATTGATGGCGTGCTATCTAGTGATTGGGTTTATGACAGCTCAGCAAACTCAGTTACTTTCACGGTCGCTCCAAGCGACGGAAGCTCTATAGATATACAGTATGCGTTATGGGCTACGTGCGAATAAATGGGCGACTTAATAAATTTTCCAACATGGTTCTATGAGAAAGAAAGAAAGCTTAACGAGCTAGAGCACGAGCTCGCAATCGAACACTACTCTATTGAGAGGGAGAAGTACCAGCTTGAAATAGAGCGATCTAAAGTGAAAGGAAAACTATTAATCACTTTCTCGTGCGGTCTATTAGCTGGGCTATGCTTAGGGCTGCTCGGCTTTTTAATCTAAAAATCAGAAGATTTTAACAGCTTAGCAGTATCTTCCCACGACTCTACTTCATGCGTTTGGCCATTTTTGTATTTTGAAACTGCTTTGGCTAGAGCGTAATCGTTTCCAGGAGGTTTAACTCTATCACCAATAAAAGTAATCTTGACATTGCGTGGTAGTGGTTTAAAATATCTTTTAATAATCTGAGATTTGTCATTTCCTTGCGGGAAAATATCTATACTAACAGCACCGCCAATAACGAAATCTATCTTAGAATAAGCTTTTCTCAGCTTTTTAATTATCTTATCTCTCTCTTTATGCTCGGCGTCGTAAGCTGCATATTTTTTTCTTTGCTCTTGGCTTGCTTTCCCTCCAACTATGGAAAAATTAATCATTCCAGCTCTATTTTCGTAGTGATTGCCGGTTTTAGTGGAGTATGGAGACTCAGCCACTAAGCTATCTAGTTTTCTTGTAAGCATAACCGGCGGAATGAAATCGTTCTCATACATTTTAATCCAAGCATTTTCTTCATCAAACTTGTTCTTATAGCAAGCATTGCCCATGCACGGGAAAACTCCGTGCATTTTATTCATAACATCTACACCAAGCTGATCTAGCAATCTTGGAAAGCTGCCGCCTGAAACGAGATACACCTCTCTATCTACCAGCCAATCGGAAAACTGTTCTAAAAACTCAGGGGCAGCTTTCTGTTTTGGAGGTGTTAAGGTTCCATCAACATCAAATAAAAATATCTCTCGTGTCATTTAACTAATAGTGGACATCCCTTTAATCATCGCAACCTCTAGATTTGCGTCTCTCATTTCTTTTTGAGAAGTCAACGGCGGGATGGAACCCCTTCCGTATCTAGCAATTCCAAGAATCTGATTCACTGGAGCAAAAGTTCCAGTCATTTTAAACTGCTTAGGAATGCCATCGCTATCATATCCATAATTGAATACTATACCCTCTAGAGCTGGAGGGTAAAACCCTGCAGAATCTATTCTGTTTTGGTTAGTTTGAAGCATGGTCATTCGCTCTGCAGACCAATCATCGTCTGTTGTTTCAATCACTAGAGCTGCAGCAATGCAGGCGTCTTGAAGCCTGTCACATTCTTCTAGCGGGTTCTCAATAAGGACTGAATGGATATTTCTAAGAAGCTTAGATCCAAAGCGTGTAACAATTTTATCAAGCGGCTTGAGCGCTTCTCCAAGGACTCTGAATCTATTCTTTTTTGCTCCAATCGCAGATACCTTAGCAGCATATTCTGGCATTAGACCCTTTTTAATATCAATAAGTCTAAGACAGTTTTCTCTGCCGAGAATAGCTTCTACCAACTGGATTTTTCGAGCTTGAGAAATGTCTAGATCTCCAACTGCTCCAGCCATAAGGCTATAATAAGCAAACTCCTCAATGGTAGAATCCCAATCTAAGCCAGTGTGTTCAAAAATAACCTCAAACGCAGCCTCTGCTTCAGTGGATATTCCAGAACCTCTCACATCTGGAAGCTCTATTTTAATAGGACCATACCCATGCCAGCTCAGTCCGTTTACTGGAACCGTGTGTTGAGAAATGTTTTCTGCTAGAATATTAAACTGCCTAGAAAGATCTACTCTGCTGATCTTCTTACCATCTACCCAAGCCGATGCGTTGTGAATGACGATTGCGCATTCTGAATATTGAAGCGTCAACGGGTGCTCTTTGTGGATTATATCACAATTAACCCAGTTTTTTCTAGAAAACCCAAGCGGCCAATATTCTTTAGAGGTAAGCTGGCTAATTGCTTCGATGCCCTCTATAAATGGTCTCTCAGCTCCATGGCCTATATAATTAGCCGCCATTTTAGCTTGAGTGAGCCCGCCTTTTTTAATTTCAGTAGAGTTTCTAGCAAACCTAGCGTTTCCACTAGAATCAATAGTGAAAAACATATTAATCCCATCAGCCTTTTCTGTTACTTCTAGATCACCAGAAGTTGCCGCTGAGAATATTTCACGTAGTTCACCAAAGGTAATATCAAAGTCTTCCCAAAGATGATTCATATGGCCACCGAGTGCACCCATAAAGCCTCCTATTTATTATAGTACTATTATATCATAAATAGAGGAGTTTTTTACAAAACATCCATAAATTTTAAGAGGCGGACGGCAAAGGGAAAAGAGACTTAAGCACCCTTTGGGGAGGAGACTCCTTGCGGAGTCGGGGAGGAAGGGTGGTTTATCAATCTAATCCCAAGGATTGGAACCGGTTCAACAAATCCTGCCGCCCGCCAAAATTAAATATCATTTTTAATTTCTTTTAGATAATTTAAAATTTCTTTTCTATCTGCAACTTCTCCAACAACTATTGGAGTCATCGTTCCAGATGGGGTCTGTTTTTCTGCAGCCGTATTAACTATGGTAGTTGTGTCATCGCGCTGGCCAGCCCTTTGCTCTGGCTTAGCTGACATTTCAACATTATACGGGGGACGCGTTGGGTTTCTTGCTTCGCTACCTGGAATATCTCCAGCGATAACTTGCGCCAATCCATCTAAAAATCCCTTAAGCGCGATTTTTTCTGCAGGTGTGAGAGCACCAAAATAAGAACTAAAACGTCCAAAAACATCTTCATCCTTTAGTGATCCACCAGACCTTATGATATTAATTGTTTTGGCGAGATCTTTGACGTCTAGCGTCTCCGGCAATTCTGCTGGTACTTCGATCTCAACTTTCTCTTCTTCTTTCGGAGTTACTTTAGTAACTTTTTTAACCGATCCTTCTTCTTCCTCTCCTTCTTGCTCGTCTACTTCATCACTTTCATCTGTAGGAGCTTTTAGATTTTTATCGTTAATCTGATCTGATACGCTCTGCTGAGCTTCTCTTTCGTTTTCCGAAAGAGTTATACCAGCATAAACTTCACGCAAGCTAGTTGAAACTGCTCTATCTATTATCAAATCTAAATCTTTAAAATCTAAGGACACTTTATTTCCTGTTCCAGCGAATTCTATTTTGCCATCTTTCTTGATATAGCTTGGCTCTTTTTCTTTTAAGTTCAGCTGGATCTTCTGCTACGTATTTTTTTACTCGCTCTTTTTTGAGATTTTCTCTCTTGTCAAGATCTTGTACGAACTTATCAAATTCAAAAACTTTCTTTTTATCGCTCATGATGCCCTCTATTAGTAATTATTCTAAAGAAACTAAAAAACCAAGAATAACTTTATCTTCGGGAACATCTTTATCTTTCAAGATAGAAACTCTAGATATTTTTCCGGTTATCTTTTCCTCATACATTCCGTCTTTCATTTCTATTTCGACTTCAGAGCCTATTGATTTATTAAAAATTATAAGCGAGCCAAATCTTCTCATCATTAATTTAACTTTTGCTGAAGATTGTTTTAGCTCGACATCTACTAAATCGCCAGATACAAAGCCGTCGCCCCATATTAATCTTATGTTAATATTTCCAGAATCTAATTTGTCTGTGTCTAAAGGAGAATCAGTGTCAGTTGCCCGCTGCATCTCGAGAATATCTTTGAGAGTTTCGCTTACGATTAGATTTTCTGGGTTTCCAAAAACTCTATCTTCTTCAGATTTCTGATCCACAGCCATAGTCTTTTACATCTCTATAAATCATGTCAGCAGTATTTGCCAACTCTTTATCCAATTCAGTTACATCATCTACGTCGTGAGTATAAGATTCTACCCTAACAGTTCTATAATCTGTTGTAATCTTCGCATGATGATTTACTTCTTCTTGATATTCTAGTAGTTCTGCTAAAAAATCTACCATGCGAGAAAATTCAGAAAATTCAAAATCTTTTATTAATCTTTTAGGGCTATCTACTACTTCCCAAGTATCTTGTTGGGCTTGTATGGGAACATGCACAATGGCGCTTCCAAAAATAGAAATGTCAGGTTCAACTTCTACTACTGCTGGTTCTAAAAATTCTCGCATTAATGTAGAAAGTTCCCTACTCATTATACCAAACCTAAATCCTGAAGTACTTCTAGCTGCTCTGGCTCTTCATCAGTAAGAGTTTGAACCAGTTTTTCAAAATCTTCTCTTTCAGAAATATCTTCTTCAACAGCTTTTGTTATTAGTTCTTGGATTTTCTTATCGTTTAAAGACTTCCAAAATTGGACTATGCCTGGAAGTAAGTTGCCATCGAGAGAGTCATTAGTTTTCATAACTTTTCTAACAACTTTCTTCATTATCATTCCCATGAAAGCCTGCTCAGCACCTTTTGGATCTGGCAGCTCTGGAGCATAATCTTTAAATTGGTACCTCAGGTAATCTTTAACGTCAGTTAGTTCTTCGTCTCCGACATCAAACATGGGACGCATATAATCTTGCATTAGCCTGTCCGAAGAAACGTTCACTCCAGACGGACCGGCTTTCTTATAATACGGAGCAATATATTTCCCCTTGATAGTGTCTTTACCAGGGCGACCGGCTGGAACGTAATCTTCTTCTTCCCAATCGTCTTTTTTTCTCTTTTGGTATCTCGGGTCAGGACTAGACCAATCACTTAATTCAAGAATCATATTAACCATAGAGCTAGCTATTTTTGCTTCTTGAGTCGCGAATCTAGTGGCTCCTGTTTCATCATCTAATTCTGCCTCTGTGGCTTCTTCGCTCTCTTTAGATTCTGTTGGCTCAGTTGGATCTTCTGTCTCAGGATTATTTTCTCTTTCTCTTGCAGCCTCTAACTCTTTTTTCATCCCATTGTAAAAACCTTCTACTTCTTCTTGCGGTACTTGCGCCGCCAGAGCTGAAGCGGCCCTAGATAATTCTTCTACTCCGTCTGGGGTGAACTCTTCATCTTCTATTGGTGGTCTTTCAACTGCCAATCTATTAGCCATTAAATCAGTAGGGGCTACCGGAAGGTTGGGGGGTATTGTTGTTTCTTGATCTTCGGGATGAGACATATACTCTGTAGGATAAGTCGGCCAGTTTTCTTCAAACAGTATATCTCTTACTGCCTCTCTTAATCTCTCTCTTCTTTTTCTAGACATTAGTTCTCCGATGGGATTAGACTAATATAAATATCAAGCTGCTAGGCTTTAATCAAGGAGCTTGTGCAATTTGATAAATAGTGTAACCGCTACCAAGAGTAATTGCTGTACCAGCAACAATACCGCCAATGAAAATCCAAGCAGGATGAACTTTTTTACGAGTAAGCTCAGTAGAGAGATAGTCTATTTGCTCAGTTTTTATCGCCAACCTCTGGACACAGGCTTCATTACAATAAGTTAAAGAAGATTGAAGATTTTCTATCTCTAATTGAAATTTTGCAGCTTGAGTCTGAAGCTCTCTTTCTCTTTCTAGCTTGCAGGCTTCTTGGTTAGTTTCCAAATCTATCAGCAATCTGGCAGCGGCTTCAGTATTAAACAGAGTGCCAGTAAATGGAGCTGGATCTCCTTTTTCAACGGTAGCTACTTGTTCGTCTGCATAAGCTACCAAAGGAAAGAAAATTGCTTGAACAGTAAATGTTAAACAAGCTAAATAAGCAATGAAATTTTTCATGTGCTAAAAGTAATAGAAAGAGTTACTTTAGTAAACCAGCATGTTTTTGCCAAGCTTCAAAAAGAACATCATCTTTAGTTTTCTTGTTCTCGCCCTTAAGGGTAATTTTTTCTGTGGGGTTAGTGCCTTTTCCAAATAGATCGCCAGCCCATGGAACTTTTCCGTGTTTAGATGCTCCGCGTACTCCTGGCGGCGCTAAGCGAGTGAGATAGTTATCTAAATCACCTGTAGATACTCCGCTAAAACCCATCTTCTCAAAAGCAGCTATTATCTTTTCTTTCTCTTCTTTCTCTAGACCCTCAGGAATTCCGCCGCCAGCAGCCTCTACTTCTTCATCCGATATCTGCGCTTGCTTTGTAGCATATTTCTCCATGCCTTTTAAAGATTTTGCTCCAGTGGCTGGACCCTCAGCTTCAGCGTCGCAGCCCTCAATATCTAAATGACCTTTTCCAGAACCCAATGGTTCGCAAATAGCATTTCCAATAGGTTGTCCATCCACTTCCACTCCCTCTGGATCAAACGGATCCGGCGGATGATAAAGATGAATCTGATCAAAACCAGCACCCTCCATTGCTTCCAGCGCAGCACCTTTATTTTTAATAGTACCATCTGCCCCGATTTCAGGGCCGGCTTTAAAAATGCGATCAACTTCCGATTGGGCTACTCTTCGTCCTCCAGTAGAGGCTCTATGAAGATTAGCTATTCTAGTTCTTTCTGCAGGTTGATGGATATAAACACCGATGATTTTAAGAGCGTCGAATTCAGGGTCTTCTTTCATTTGTCCAAGGGCTGAAATTCTAGAAGTATCAGCAGTAGATTCTCCCGCTTGGTCTGCTAAATAAACCGTAGCATAAGGAGTGCTTCCAACCTCTTCAGTAGATAACATACCCTGCAACTCTTTCTTTACGTCGCTCATATAACGGCCTGCTGCTGCAGCTCTAATACCGAGAGTGGGTGAACCGTCGTCTGGGCCCATCATCTCATTTACTTCTCCGCTTAGACCATCAAGCTCTTTAGAAAAACCTCTTGCCTGAGTAAAGAAATCTTGCGTTTGTGGAAATCCAGCAAATTCTTCAGCGCCACCGCCAGATTCTAGTTTATCAAAAGCAGATTTACTCAAAATATCCGCTATTGAAAACTTTTTGCCAGATTCATTGACATGGAAATATTCTTGAACTACACTATCGAAGCTTTCTCCGCCAGCAACTCTCTTAGAAATTTCATTATAAACTGCAGGAGCCATTTGCCCGGTGGTTATATTAACCATCGCAGCATCTTCTTCTTGAAAGTGCTTACTTCCTTCGTCTCCGATGTCATCAAGCCAGTCTTCAAAATTCTGCTCTACACCACCAAGGAAGGTTCCTATATCTTTCTTAGCGGCACCTTTTCCAGCCGCGGGCGGCCCATAGAGAACTACTAGAGTAATAGGTTTGGCTCCAGCTGCTTGAGCTTGCTTTGCTAATTCTTCTTGCTCTAAAAGAATGCTCATGTACTCTTTTAGAATAAGCTTTTTAAAATTTTTAGAATCGATTTTTTTGGTTTTTCTGAAACCGTAAACTTCCATTAAAGATTTTGTTGACATTTTTAACCTTAAAAACTTAATCGTTTGTATGAGTATATATTTCGAAGCCAGTGATTAATGCCAATCTACGAGTAATTTCGTCTGGATCGCCATCATGCTCTTTTAGTATTTTTTCTATTTCTTTTCTTTTGCTTTCAGCCAGATCTTCTTTTCTTTTATCATATTCTGCTTCTATCTCTTTCAAACTATCGAAATATCTTTTTTGAGCTTCTTCTCTAGATGTAATTTCTTTTTCTCTAGCTTTTTCAATAGCTTCTATTTCTTTTTCATAGTCGCCGGTGATTCTTTCTAGAATTTTTGATATATCTGCAGACCTTCTAGTGATTATCATAATAGCAATAGGAATAGCGGCGCCCACAAAAAGCTTCCAATTCTTTTTGCACCAAGCCCAAGCTTTTTTTAGCCAAGTCTTAAAAGCTAACCAAGTTAAACCGCTAATCATCTTTTCCGTGCTTCCAAGATAGTGCTGCGTCAATGACGCTTTGCCCACCAATATATACAATAGCAATCATACCCCAAGTATCAGATGTAAGATCAGACCAAATCATTAAAGCAGTAGCAGTCGCGAATACAGTAAATTTCCTAGAAATAATCTTTCCAAGAATTCTATCAATGTAACCAGTACGCATATTATCTCCCTTCAAATATCAGTTATAATAACTATACTGCTTAGTTGGGAACTATACTGCTTAGTTGGGAATGTCATCATCCTCATCTCTAAAGGTGAATCTAAAACCTGACGGTGATGAGGATGAGGATGCACCTAAAATCTTCTGCAGGCTTTCATAAACAATGCTCAAGTCTGAAGCCATGGTTTGATTTGCAGTAACTAAAATATTCATCATCACTTGCGACTCAGAGTGATGGTTTTTTAGTGTAATGATTTCTTCTTTTAGTTTTTCTATCTCTGATTTCATTATTTGAATTTCTTCTTTTTCAGATGATATAGACCCAGAACCAAAAAGTCTGCTAAGCATTACTATCTCCTAAAGGATTATCTTCCTTGATGGCATCAAAAATAGATTCAGCATCTACTGAGCTGATTTGCTTTGTAGATTTAGCCACTTTTTTATTATATTCAATTTCATTTAAAAGGTTATTAAGATATTCATCGCCATCTACTAGCTGCACAGAGAAATACTCTATCACCTCTTGCATTGATAGACCTTTTTTAAACAGAAGAATTCTTAACTCAGAATGAGTAGACTTAGCAAGATTAATATGAACTGATTTTCTTAATTGAAACCTGCTCATAAATCACGCGCCGCCCATGTCTCCGCCGCCGCCACCAGCACCTTGTGCTAACGGTACTTCTATTTGATCTACCATCTCTACTGCCTGAGAGCTGAAATCTAATCCATGTCTCACTCTCAAAATCTCCTCAAAAGAAGCTGCGATCTCATCTCCATATTTTTCCTGTAAGAAAGACATAGCCTTATTGAATATTGCATTTTCAATATCTAAGAGAACATCATAGTTTTGAATTAGTCTAAAGACGTCATTAGCAAAAGTTTCAATATCTAATGTAGATTCAGAGACTACTATTTCTTCTTCTTGCTCAACTAACATTTTAGATAGAGGGCGCTTCCACCACTCTAGCGCTACCATCACGTCAGCCTGTTCTTCTTCTTCTGAAAATGCTTCATCTGCAATCGCAGCGCTCTTTAGAGAGTTAGCTTCAAAATCTAAAAGCATGCTGTCTAATTGGGCATCTAATTGTTTTCCCAGTCGGACTTCATCACCAGCTTCGATAGCGACTTCCTCTTCAGCTTCTGCACCTTCTTCACCAGCTTCAGCATCTTCAGCAGCTGCTTCTCCCTCGTCTTCAGCCTCTTCATCTCCGCCTTCTTCGTCGCCCTCGTCTTCAGCCGGCTCCTCATCAAACAAGCCCTGCTCTAAAATAATTCTAGAAAGCGGAAGCTTCCACCAAACCATTTCTGCTAGACGTTTTTTGATGTTTTTCATTTTAAAACCTTTTCGATTCTTTCAGCTTTTTTAAATCTTTCTTCGATTTTTTCCCAATTAAGCTCTTTCATCATAGCGAAAACATATGTTTTTCTATCATCAAGATAGTCTCTATAATAAGCATGCTCCCAGCAGTCTATCACAAGAACTGGATAGCAATTTAACGGTACGTTTAAACTGTGCAAATCTACTACTACGTTCATATAACGATTTAAAAATCCATTATATACGGTAATCGCCCAGCCGTCTCGGCTGGCTAAACAGCAAGCAATAAAATCTTCTTGCCATGCATCGAATGTTCCAAAATCTCTTGCTAGACGCATATAGGATAAAGAATCCATAGTAATGCGAGATCCAGGATCTGCAATATTTTCAAAATATAACGAATGCAAAAAAGAAGCGTTAGTGTTATAGGTCTCGTCTATCTTAAGAGATCTAAATGCAGAATGATTAGGATTTGCGGATTCTCTATCTGCCGTATCTAGCTCAGCGCTTACTTCATTTAAAGCACTAACGTATCTC
>Ga0066851_10000631_pt1 | contig 17412 bp, 13 predicted proteins | sample ETNtaG_7_FD_65493 | JGI IMG/M metagenome (GOLD analysis project Ga0066851, IMG submission 65493) | Marine microbial and viral communities from oxygen minimum zone, Eastern Pacific Ocean - ETNP201406SV65 | ecosystem: Environmental > Aquatic > Marine > Oceanic | place: Pacific Ocean: Eastern... | reverse complement strand
TTCCACTTCCTTGCAAAAAAGAGGGAGCAGATTTTAGATTTAAGGTAAATAAAATTTGACCTCCAAGAAAAAAGACCTCGATGAACACTGCTTAATCTTTATCATCCTCAGATTTAGTCTCAGGGTCAGGTTCCGGGGCCTCCTCCTGTGTAGGGGGTTCTGGGGCCTCCTCCTGTGTAGGGGGTTCCGGGGCCTCCTCCTGTGCAGGGGGTTCGGTCAATTTGACGTTTTTTAATTCGTTCATCTTAACACTGAAGGTTGGGTTTTCTGGGTCGATATCACCAGCCTGTAAATAGTAATCCTTGGCGCAATCTACATCTTTAATCAATGTACAGATATCACCTAAAAGAATAAAAGAATCAAAATGATATTTATTTAGGGGCAGACATTTCTCTAAAATAATATCCCGGGCCTCTTCATATTGTTTTAGGTGAACCAAGACCTGGGCCTTGGTGAAATAAAAGTACCAGTATGGTAAATTGGTTAATGCTGAGTCCACCTCAATTAAAGCAGATGAATAATCTTCTAATTTAATTAAAGACCTAATTTTATATAAACGAGGCGCCATATAATCAGGCAAGATTTCCAGTGCTTGGTCAAAATACCTTTCAGCAATAAATCCTTCATCTTTTTTATGATAAATTCTTCCAAGAAAGAATAGCGGAGGACTAAAGCCACTAGATAGTCTCACAGCAATTTTACATTGCTTGATTGACTCTTCAAATTTCCCTTCACTTTCATATCTCAGAACCTCTGCCAAGGTTACCAGCACTTTCTCTGGTATATTATTTATTGTAGCTAAATATGAAACATACCACAGCTCAAAAGCATAGAGAAGGTCCTCATTTGAAACAGTCTTGTATGCCTCTCTAATTGATCTGACAAACATATCCATATCATCATTGGCCAGTGCATTGAACGCAATAAATATATTGTAATAAGGTTGTTTTTCAAATTGCATCTGCTTTTTCAGATTATCCATTGTGGCTGGCCCAAAAATATAGTTTTTGGTTCGGATATCTTCGTTAATCAATTTAACAGCATCAGTAAACTCGGTTAACCAATCCAACTCTTCAAGTAGTTGTTTCTTTATCGTATACTTGTCTATTAAAGTAAGATCTATTCCGTTATACCCATCAATCTTATAAATAAGCTCGATGTCCAGAGTCATATGAGCCAGAAGATCAACAAAAAGTTCAAACTTGTAATCGAAATAGTTGCCCTGATCAAATATGGAGAGCTTCATATCCCGGTAAGCTCTATTATACTCAGAAACTCCACTATTCAAATTTTCAACCAATTGATCACATTTCTGTTTAACTGTGAGTGAACTATCACTCTTGAAATCAAAATATGGGTTGAAATTCTTTTGTGCTGCTGATAATTCCAATGATAGCATTTCTAATTTATCTATTTTGTTATCCTCCAGAGACTCTTCCAGCTCTGCAGTGATTTCATTAAATTTATTATCGTTCTTTTCGATATAATTATTTATCGCTTCCAAAATAAGACTATCGGCAGTATCGTAAAAAGACAGCTCCTTAGCCCGCGGGTCATCCATTAAAAAATTTTTCAGAATTTGAAATGCCATCAGATATTCTTGTAATTTAAAGGTTTCCCTTCCTTGTGTGAATACTGGTTTGTATTGATTAAATATCGGCCAATATTCTTCAGAGATATTCATTAATTCAGTATTTTCTAACTTATTCTCAAAATTAAAATCACCGAGATAGTCCAAATCATTTTTCTTATAAGATAGTACAAATTTAATGATGCTTTTACCCTCACGAATTGGGTTACGAGATAAATAGTTTATAGTAGAATCATTCTGCTTCAATATAATGGGATCGACATACCCATTAATATTTTTTTGAGAAAACGTCCACTCGCCAATTGGTTTAAAACAAAAATAAAAATTGGCAGAATTAGCAATAGAATCGGGTGAAGCATACTCATTCCCAGATTCATCTGAAAAATAAATTTGAATACTTAGATCGCTACCAATTGTCCTTTCTCTATATTTTAGTTCTACAGATTGACTGAAAAGATTAATCGCAAAGGTGAGGAAAAATACAGGCACCAATAATAGTTTACTCTGGTTCATTTTCTATCCTCTGTTTTAAATTAATAAATTTGTTCAACAGAAATTTCCTTTTGACCTTAATTACGCTACTAGGTCTGCCACAGTTTTGGATAGGAAGGGTTTTAAACTACCGAACCTGGTTACCGCCGATTATCCCCTTAACATGCACAGTCAACGCTGTGACCTCTTTACAACGATAACAGCCCAAAATTGGCCAAAATATGTTCTGTTATAATGTCGAATTTATATTATTTTTATAACAAAATCTCCTACAGATATACTAGAGCACCTGTACACCAAGACAGGATGAATATTTGCAGGATGGGGGCATTAGGCATTTCCCCGCTTTTTTACAAAGAAGTGGAAAACAAAAATCCCCACGAATGTGGGGTTATTTGAGCCAGAGGTATTTTAATTCGTTGTAGAGAATTCTACGAAGTTCTTTCCGAGGAATGTTTTTCCTTATTTTTTGTTACTTTATAAATTGTTCTACTTTCATCATTATGATATAAAGTCTTTTTTTGAATATCTTCTGATTCTGAATGTCTTAAACATTGTTTAGTAATTGAATCATTGTGTTTCAGGAAAAAAATATCTTTATAGTCCTCATCACTATAATGGTGTAATTTGAAATTAGTACTTACTAAATGACCACCACTAATAAAGAGAACCATACTGAATAATAATTTTAATATCATGTTATATCCTGAAAAAAAATTACCATAATATTGCAGAATAAAGAAAGGTGTTTCACCTCTTCAATTTACCCCCTCCCCACTTTTTTACAAAGGGGTGGGGAAACCTAATTGTCAATTAATATAATAGAACCTGAACTATTTGCCCTAATCCAATATCCTTTTCCGGGTTCTAAAATTTCTTCATTTGAATATCCACCAAAAGCAAATCCATAGACTGTGCCAGCGATTATAATTCCATCCGGGTCTTGTATCTCTGTGACATCCAAAGGAATACTTATGCCTGATATGAGATTCCATCCTCCATTAAGACTAATAGTAAGTTCATTGATTGAAGTACCAGCAATAGTGGTACCGCCAGCATCATTAAACCTTAACCAATATCCATTCCCATTTTGAAAATGTATTTCTTCCATATACACTCCATCAAAAGAAAATAAAGTTCCTTCTACAGCATCAGGAAATACAAATTCCCATTCAATTTGAGTGACCATTAGGGGAAGTCCTACTAAATTCCATCCGTTTTGGTGGTACAAAGTTATAGTCGTATCAACGGTTTCGAAAATTTGAATGGTCTCCAAAACCTCACCTTCAAAATCGAAAAGTGATAGATTTTCCCATGGACTCCCAAATGTTTCTGTTGAAATCCACTCGGGTGACCAATAACAAAATCCCTTTCCCAAATCGTTTGGAATATTCTCGACTATGTTTAATAAATATAACAAAAATTGTTTTTGTCCGTTCACCGATGCAGGATATCCATCCAGAAGTTGTTCAGACCCAACTATGTTATGGGTATTATCATTCCAATTTAATGTCCATGGATATGCGGTTTCCACAACCATAATTTCTTTATCATATCGTTCTGCTAAATCATTCAGATTATATTCTAAATTATCAAAAGTCCCATGCCACCACGGATAAAATGATTGTCCGATTAAATCGAAATCCACGTTATAATTTTCTAAATTATCAAAAAACCAAACCGATCCATTATTGTCTCCACCTTTGGCAATGTGAATCATTATCTTTACCGTATCACCATCTGCTAATGCATCATTCACTCCCAAAATACCTGCATTCAGTAAATCGGTAAATTGACCCCAATGAGAAACACTTCCTTCTGGCCATAAAAAACCATTGTCAATTTCGTTCCCAATTTGGACTATATGTGGTAACAAGTTTTGCTCCCTAAATGACTCAAGAACTGATTTTGTATAATGATACACTGAATCACTTAAAATTTCAAATGATAGATTTTCCCAAGCCGTTGGAGTTGTCTGATGACCTGGGTCTGCCCAAAAATCAGAATAATGGATATCCAATAAAAATTTCATGTCTGCTTCTATAATACGTGAAGCCATTTCAAGTACATTCGGTAAACTATTATAGTCAGAATCCGGTGTATGCCATAATTTTAACCGTATAAGGTTAATATCGTGATTTTTAAATATGTCTAAGACATTTATCACTTCCCCATTTTCTGTATAAGTTCCACCATTATCTTCAATTTGATCTAAAATAGATATATCCCCTCCTTTATAAAATGGAGTGGATTGAGAGTGGATTGAGTTTCCAATCAGTATTATTGTTAGCAGTAACTTCTTCATGAATCAGTCTTTTAGCATTTAAAATTTCTATTACATAATACACTCTGATGCTGTAAATGTCAATGATGGATATCACAGCCTAATTTTACCTGTTTTGTGTGAGAGGTGGTAATATCTAAAACACAGGGGGTGCCCCCCAAGGTCTGGGTGGGCTATCTACCCCATCCCCACTTTTTTACAAAGAGGTGGCTACTTCAATAGCACCATCTTCTTGGTCTGCACAAACTCTCCAGCCTGTATCTGGTAGAGGTATACTCCAGCACTTACAGGTTTACCAAAGCTGTCTGTGGCATCCCACTTAATTGACTTGAATCCTGCTTGTTGAGCAATACTGACCAGCTCTATAACCTCTCTACCAAGCATGTCATAAATACTGATTGTGACAAAAGCCTCTGACGGCAGGTCATACCTTAAAGTCGTAATTGGATTGAATGGATTGGGAAAGTTCTGGTGCAGGGTAAATGTGACGGGAATCACAGATTTCCTGTTTAGAATAAATCTCTCTGCTGAGGGAACTGTGAGCTCTCCTGAACCTTGCATTACATACTCTTCCTTGTTTTCGGATGTCAGTACCCAGTAATAGTGTTCCCCTGGCTCAACTTGTATGTCGTAAGAAATAGTAAGGGTCTCACTGGTGGGCATTACTTCTACTTCGCCGTAGTCTTTAACTGCTCTCCAGTCACCCTTGAATCTTGCATCAAATGCTCCTGAGGGAGGTTTTGGTGGAAGACTGTAGCTGAGTTGCTCTTCCTCTGGTATTTCCAAACCAAAGTAAAGCGTTTGTCCATTGAAAGTCATAGAATTTACACTTGCCAACTGTGGCGGGATACTAAACCCCTTTCCTGACTCCCCTCCTGGTATGATAAACACAGGATTCCCGAACAGTTCCGGCCAGAAATCTAGAGTAAATATCCCGGGCGGAAAAGGAGCATAACTTGCAGACAGTTCAAAGGAACATACGCAGTCACAAGGATCTCCAACGTCCGTCATAGTTATATGGAAAACATTTCCATCAAGCCATCCATCCCAAACTGGTTCCAGACAGCAGTTCATTTCAGGGTGAATCATTGTTAATGCCATGGTATTGCCATTAACTACCAGATTCAAAGAAGGATCCGGATACTGAAACTCACAGTCTGAAATTGTTTGATCCACTAAACTGGGGCCGGATGAAAGAAAAACCTCTCCTTCTCCCACACTCCGCAGCCAGTAACCATATCCCGGTTCAATAGTTTCAGCAGTAGTGTAACTGAAACCATACCCGTAGACCGTGCCGGGAATGATCAGCTGAATCGGGTCATAGACCGCGTTAACATCAACAGGAAAAGAAATACCGGAGACAAGATTCCAGTCTTCACTTAAACTGATGGTAAGTTCATTGATTGGAGTACCAGCAATAGTGGCACTACCAGAATTATCAAATCTAAGCCAGTAGCCTTCTCCTTGATCTAGAGTACTACCAAGAATATAAGTTTCATCAAAAGAATATAAAGTCCCTTCTGTTGACTCAGGGAATAGAATATTATATGAAGCATCTTCAACTTCAAGAGGTAAGCCTACAAGATTCCATTCACTATTATATGATATTGATACTTCTTCGCTTTCATTCATGGGTACATAAATTCTCATTCCTGCAACATGGCAGCTGTTACAAGAACCGCTTTGAACCGACTCGGACATGGTTGCTGTATACCCATTATATTCAACCGTCGCGGTAAAGGGTGGTACAGGTGTTTGAACGGGAACACCTTCAGCATCCTCACACTCTCCATCATCATATTCCCATTCACATTGATCCAATTCAATACAAAGTTCCATAGGCACATCATTACATTCAACCTCGTATTCATCCTCTTCAAACCATATATTTCCGTGTACCCAACTGCTGACCAGAAGGTATAGATTGGCATTAGCATCTTCTATATAGACATTTACATTAGGTTGGATTTCAGTGCCCTCCGGGTCAGTATAAATAGTCCCAGCCATATTAAATATATGCTCATTTGCAGAGCCGCCATCATAATGACAGTTTAAACAATTTTGTCCAGAGTTATGAGATTCATCAGCAATCAGCAATGCAAGTGATAACAACAAAAGGGAAAGTAATGTTTTCATAAAATTTCAGCTTTTATTAATTAATCATTTAATCTAGCAGTTAAAAGTGATGTCAGATAATACACTCTAATGCTGAGAGTATCAATGATAGAAATCACACCAAAGTATCCTGTTTTGTGTGAGAGGAGTAATATCACAGGGAGTGCCCCCCAAGGTCTGGGTGGGTGGGGTCTACTTTAACAACACCATAGGTATAGGTATGTCTAAATAGTTTGGAGGGGTTATTTACCCCATTCCTACTTTTTTGCAAAGGCTACTTCAATAGCACCATCTTCTTGGGTTATATTACTATTTTCTTCTTTTAAATAACAAGGTGTTGTCTCTGGCGTTTTTCTGAATTTGACCTTTGGAGATATTGGTAATAAAAACAGCCCCATAAAAATCAAGGGGCTGTAATCTATAAAAGAAGAGCATCAAACACTCTACTTTTGATATGTTTGAAACAGACTACTGGGGAATTACATTTGTTGCACAGGGTCCTTTTTCAGTTGACCCGGCAGTGTAATCAACAGATTGTCCATCTTTCAGGGTCTTAAACCCATCCATTTGAATTGCACTCATATGAACAAATAAATCGTTTCCACCATCTGATGGCGTTATAAATCCAAACCCTTTTGAATCATTAAACCACTTAACTGTTCCTTGCGTTACTTCACTCATTTCTATTTTCCTTAACTTTATTAATTACTTTTACTATTAAGGTGGATAATCTTCACACCTTCTTACCTCTTTAAAAGGGCAGCGAATGTACAATATTTTTCCACTTCCACAACTAATATATTATAATAAATATAAAAAGAGAAAATCTTCTGTAATCTTCAAATTGAGAGTGAGTTATACCTAAATTGAGTTTCTGAGATATCTCTTCAATTTACCCCATCCCCATTTTTTTACAAAGAGGTGGAAAATGATTAATAATTTTTAATCTATTGCTTGATAGATTGAAAACAAAAATAATTCTAAAATAATAAATAAAGACTTTTTTATTATTCATTATATGTAAGAACTATATTTTAATTTAAAAAATGTTATTATAAGTTATTGCGTGCAAGTCGTGCATAATCTATTTTTTAGAAAAAAAGGAGAAAAAAATGTTAAAAACAAATATTAAATTAATTATTGTTTCTTTATTTTTATCCAATTTAGTCTTAGCTGGATGTGGTAAATGTCAAATAAATAATAAAAAAGATGCAACCAAAAAAACAAGCGCATTAGTAACTAGTGTGCCATCTAATGGTGAAATACAGGGATTTGTAATAGCTTCATGCAACAAGTGTAATCTAGGTAAAAGTACAGATAAAAAATGTAGCATGGGCATTAGAGTGAATGATAAAGTATATGTGGTGGAAGGGGATTCTCACAATAAAAAAGAGTCTCACAAGCAAGATGGAATTTGCAATGCGCTAAGAGTAGCTTATGTATCAGGAAAAATTAAAGGTAATAAGTTTCAAGCTAATGATTTTGCATTGATAAATAGTCCTAATTAATCTTGATAGATTAAGTTAAGATTCGAGCAATATAATTTAGAAAAAATCTAAGGATAGTAGATACCCCATCCCCACTTTTTTACAAAGAGGTGGATAAAGCATCCCAAAGCAGCAAAATAAATTGCATTAAATAAAATATATTTACCATTCAAAATCTTCATCAACGAGTTTCCATAAATACCAGCAGGCAACAGTTCTAAAAGGCCGCCATTTTTCTGCATTTTTGACCATATAGTCTTTATCTGGGAGAAAATCTATATCAAAGAAAACCATATATCCCTTTTGAATGCCCAGATCACCCGTGGGAAGAATATCGGGCCTATTTAGAGTAAACATCAAAAACATATCTACTGTCCAAGGTCCAATCCCCTTGATCTTTATTAGATCATTTCTGATCCGGTCATTTGTCATTTCTTTTAATTTTTCTGATTGAACAGTTTTGTTCTTAAATGCTTTTGCAATTTCTTTAATGTAAATTGCTTTTTGTTTTGACAATCCGATATCCCGGTAAATTTGATCAGATATTAAGAGAAGATCATTTGGAACGGGAAAATGGTTTGCTGGAAATAATTTTAAAAACCTGCTGTATATTGCAAATGCAGACTTTCCTGAAAGCTGCTGGTAAATAATTGATCTGACCAAGGATTTTAAATAATTACCCTGTGGCTCAAAGTCAGGTTTATCAAATTTTTTAATTAATTTACTGAACCGACTATCTGAATCTGCTAAATGCTTTAAAGCATCTTCAATGTTAATAGTCACCTATTATTCATCTCTTCAATTTACCCCATCCCCACTTTTTTACAAAGAGGTTGGAAATCAAAGAACCCCACGAATGTGGGGCTTAAATAAATCTTAACAAGAATGTGAGGGCACCAAAGACATTGAACTCTACCCCTCATGTTTTAAGGTTGGTGGTGTCGACTTTCGTTGAAATTCCCGATTCAGATTAGCATACAAGCATGTGCTTGACACGTATTTGATTAATGTTTGATTCAAAAAAACTCCTCCAGTTTACTGAATTGCACAATGAATAAACGGAGGCATTTTATCTTGGGTTTAAAGAGAAAAAGCAGGTGCGATTGGTTGTTTATCTGTGGGTTGGCTTACAGATGAAAATTGTTCTTCTTCAGTAGACCCTGTCATAGCACTAGTGGAAAGGGCACCACCGGCAATTGTATTTTGGATCGCGTCAAAATATCCTGCCCCCACAAAAGCCTGGTGTTTGGCCGCACGGAATCCATTCTCTTCTTGTTCAAATTCACGATTCTGCATTTTGGAATATGCAAACATGCCGGATTCTTTATAATTCCGAGCAAGTTCGAACATGCCTAGGTTTAAAGAATGCCATCCAGCCAGAGTGATGAATTGGAATACAAATCCCATTTCTGCTAATGACTCCCGGAATGCACGTAACTCTGGTTCGGTCAGGTTTGATTTCCAATTAAAAGACGGTGAGCAATTATAGGATAACAGCTTACCCGGGAATTGTTTATGAATTGCCTCAGAAAATCGCCGAGCTTCTTTAAGGTTAGGGCGAGCCGTTTCACACCAAAGCATATCCGCATAAGGGGAATAAGAAAGTCCACGATCAATGGCTTGATCCAAATCATTATTCACATAATAGAATCCCTCGTTGGATCTTTTTCCAGTGATAAATTTTTGGTCACGAGGATCAATATCACTGGTAATCAAGTTTGCCGAATTAGCATCTGTCCGAGCAATAATAATTGTAGAAACACCCTGAACGTCAGCCGCCAATCGAGCCGCTACCAATTTATTGATTGCTTCTTGGGTCGGTACTAGTACCTTGCCGCCCATATGACCGCATTTTTTTGCAGAGGAAAGTTGATCTTCAAAATGAACGCCGGATGCACCGGATTTGATCATTTGTTTCATAAGTTCATAAGCGTTCAGGTTACCGCCAAATCCCGCTTCTGCGTCAGCGATGATGGGAACGACCCAATCTATCTCATCCTCATTTTTTTGGGCATGAATTTCATCCGTCCGCATAAGCGAATTATTTATCTTTTCCACTAGTTTCGGGACAGAATCCACAGGATAAAGACTTTGGTCCGGATACATGGTCCCGGCAGAATTATTATCACCCGCTACCTGCCAACCAGAACAGTAGATTGCATTAAGTCCGGCCTGGACTTCTTGAATAGCCTGGTTTCCGGTCAAGGCACCTAACGCACAAACGGGGGCATTATTGTTCACGTCTACCCAGAACTTTTCTGCTCCGCGTTTTGCTAATGTATGTTTAATTTGAAAGGATCCCCGTAGTGCCACAACTTCTTCCGCCGTGTAGGTTCGAGTAATATTCTTCCACCGTGGGTCTGTTGCCCACTCGTTTTCCAATTGTTGAATTTGTTCTTTTTTATTCATGGTTTCCTCATGTAGATAGCTTGTTCAAATAAATCTGTTTCTTACATTTTTAAAGGGCTTATCATAACGTGTTTTTTCAACAGAGATGTGTGTCTACCGTTTACAACACGTTTGTCAGTCATGTCTTGTTCAAAATAGCTTTGTTTATGCTTGAGTTTCATGTCATTCTCCTTTAGTCTAATTGTTTGTAAGCAGGAATGGTTAAAAATTCGTCCAATGATTCTGAAAGCACCATGGATGCGAACATTTCCCCAGCGGTTTCATAGTTTACGTTTGTCTTGCTTTTTAATTCTTCCATAATATAAATAACACTGGATTCGAAATGATCTTTCGTGATGAGATTTCCATTTTCAAAAGATGCCTTATGGTGAATCCATTGCCAGAGTTGTGTTCGGCAAATTTCCGCAGTAGCTGCATCTTCCATAAGGTGATAAAGGGGAACACATCCGTTTCCATTCAGCCATACGGTTAAATATTGAATCCCAACACGGATATTATGCAGAAAGCCCTCTTCAGTAATGGTACCCTTGGGCACTCTTAATAAATCTTGTGATGTGATCTTATGATGATTTTGCACTTTATTGATCTGGTTTTTTTCAGGCATTTTCTCATTGAAAGCATCAAGGGTAATTTGAGCCAATCCAGGATGAGCAACCCAGGTACCATCGTGGCCTGCTTCTGCCTCACGTTCTTTATCTAGGCGGACTTTTTCTAATGCTTCATGATTGGCAGCTTCGTCATTTTTGATAGGAATCTGTGCCGCCATTCCGCCCATGGCATGGATGCCCCGTTTATGACATATTTGGACTAGAAGCTTTACATAGCTTTTCAAAAAATGCCGATCCATGGTTATTTGTTCACGATTGGGAAACAGGAAGTCTTTATTTTTTCCGAATTTTTTAATAAAAGAAAAAATATAATCCCAGCGACCGCAATTGAGTCCAGCAGAATGTTCTTTAAGTTCGTAAAGGATCTCATCCATTTCGAAAGCGGCAGTGATGGTTTCAATCAAGACAGTGGCCCGGATCGATCCTCTTGGAACACCCAATAAATTTTGTGCAGTTATGAATACATCATTCCATAAACGTGCTTCTAAATGATTTTCGAGTTTTGGGAGATAGAAATAAGGACCGGTTCCATTTTCAATCAACCATTTGGCATTATGAAAAAAGTAAAGTCCAAAATCCAATAAGCTGGCGGAAATAGAGATTCCGTCCACCAGGATATGTTTTTCATCTAGGTGCCACCCACGGGGCCGAACCATGAGGGTGGCCACTTTATCATTCAAGGAATACACTTTCTTTTTTACAGGATGAATAAATGTGATAGACCGGTCATTTGCATCACGAAGATTGAGCTGTCCATTAATAGTGTTATCCCAAGTAGGAGAATTTGAATCTTCGAAATCTGCCATGAATACTTTCACTGGTGCGTTCAGAGCGTTTATGATCATTTTCCGATCCACGGGCCCCGTAATCTCAACACGACGATCCTCCAGATCACTTGGAATTGGCGAAACGGTCCAATCTGCATTTCGAATGGATTCTGTTTCGGGTAAAAACTCAGGAAGGATTCCACGGTCAAATTCTTTTTGTCTTTCAGCACGTTTTTGAAGCAAGGTTTGTCTTTGGGTTTCGAATTGGCGGTGAAGGGTGGCGATAAAGGTTAAAGTATCCGGAGTGAGTATGGACTCAAATCTTGGTTTTATATTGCCCGTAACAAGTACTCCACCAGGGGGGGCCGATTGTATTGATTGTTCTAATATGGGTTGTTTCAGTTGCATTAATTTCTCAAAATATTGTGGAAAATGTTTTTTTGTTCGATTGAAACTATTGAGTGTTCATAAAATAAAAAAGTTAAACTTTACATATAATACTTTACAGTGTTAATTTTACAATCTGATTATGCGTACCCTAAACATGTCACAGAAAAAAGCCCACTTCCTCGGGGCTAAGATCCGTTCATTGCGGAAACAAAATAAAATGACCTTGGATGATCTGGCATACCGGTGTTATCAAATAAATAGAAAATTTGCCCCCTCCGTTCCCTATTTGAGCTTGATTGAAAATGGAAAACGAAATCCGTCGGAAGACCTTTTGTATATCCTCAGTGAGCTTTTTGGTAAGCAACGGGACTGGTTTAGAGATGACCGCATCACACCACAACAGCCTTTATCCGATGGATTATCTTATCCGGAAGATCGATTGGTTTTAGAGCCTGGTGAATTATTTAAAAAGGAGTTATTAAGCCGGGCTATTCCAGAATTGCTTACATTATCCGGTATCAGCGGCCGCCAGTTTGCTCATACCATGATCCGGTCTTATCAAGAAGAAAAATTTAACAAATTTCCTGATCTTGAACGGGCTGCGGATGAAGTGGGTGGGAAGAAATTTCCACTTTCTGTGGATGGTATTATAAATTTGTATAAAAAATATGAATTACAAATTGAGTGGTTTGATCGTCCGCCTTTTCTGACGCGCCACGATGCGGGACATGAGATAAAAACATTATTTCGGTCTTTTTATGATTCGCCAAATAAAGTTTATTTAAATAAAGAATTGGATAATCAACCGGAGCGGATCAAATATGAATTGGCGCTTCACTTGGCCCATAAGGTACTACATGATGGTGATGGTGTCATCTCTTCTCATGCCGCCGGTGGAGAATTGGGTGGATCACCCCAACCATCTACACAGTATCTTCGAAACGTTACTCAGGAAGATATCTTAATTGCATGGCGTGATTTTGAATGCAGTTTTTTCGCCGGCGCCCTGTTGTGTCCGCGGCAACCCTTTAGGAGGTTTATGGTCAGGAATGGGTATGACCCAATGTCGGCTAAAAAGATTGGATTAACCGTATCTGTTATCATGAGGCGGATGGGCATGGTTTCGTCCTACGACTATTGGCATTATTTTGATCTCTATCCACCGGGATTTATTCGTGCTTCCTATTGCGGAAATCGGATTCCGATTCCGTGGGGAAGTATGCGATCTGCCACCTCCCCCGTTTGTCCACAGTGGTTATTATTTAGGCAATTATCGGACACAAGATATAAAAAACCGAAAAACCAAATTTCCTTATTAAAACATGGTGATATTAAACAACTCTACGCCTGTATTTCTGTTTGGACAAAAGACGCAGCCGGGAATCCCCATATTGTGACGGTGGGAATTGATCTTGTTCCCATGATTCATTCACAGGGATATGATCATAAAGAAATTTTGGATCAAATTGATGCCGCGTGCTCACCAAAAGGTGAAACGTTGCTTCCAGATGAATTAAAGAACGTGGTGCGGACGATTGCGGAAATTTCAAATTTTTCATGGATTGTTAACGCGCTAGAAAAACCCTGTATCATTATATGCCCCCAAATTGACCGATGTCCGCGGGAAAAACCGTGTAAAGGTTCGCAAACTGTTGACCCCAAACGAATATCTTGGGTGGATGAAGTGAAGGAAGAGATCATTCATGAATTATAATAATAGTTAAAGTAATAAATAATTTATTTCAAATCTATCCACCCATCGGGTTATGAGACTGACCTAACTTCACATATACAAACCCCGAATAAACTCAAAGACTCTCCGATTAGGTTATGAGCCCTTTATCAAATTCTTCAACAATACACTCTGATGCTGAGAATGTCAAAGATGGGTATTTTTACCTGTTTTGTGTGAGAGGTGGTAATATCTAAAACACAGGGGGTGTCCCCAAAGGTCTGGGTGCAATCCTAACAACTGTCTCAACCACCTGTTATTTACCGGATATTACTCTTCGTTTGTCGTCATAAAGCCCTCTGTACTGTCAAGCCGGAGGTCGCGAGTTCGAGTCTCGTCGGTCCCGCAGTTTTAAATCCCTGTTTTCTCCTCAAGAAGACGGGGGGCGGTTGTTTCCCACCTCTTTGCATAAAAGTGGGGATGGGGTAAATTGAAGAGATGAAACGCCTTTTACTTATACCATTAGTGTTGAATAGGAGATAAAATGAAGAAATTAATATAATTTAATTTATTATCACTGGCTGTGCCAAACTTTTCTTTCTGAGCTTTGCCCAATAATATGTCCCAAAGCCAGTCGCAAATTCAAAGGCAGTAAACAAAGCTAAATTCCAAGCAATACCACTAGTAAAACCGTAGCTATGGAGACCCACATTCAATAAATTCACACCAAACCAAGCCATCATTACTACAATATTATTTATTATCAAACCAAGTGCAAAACCTTCCGGTTTTACCTTGGCAGTGAGACGCAGATGAATCATCATTACATGCCACATAACAATCAGAAGAGCTCCATTTTCCTTGGGATCCCATCCCCAGAACCGGCCCCAGGACTGATCTGCCCAAATCCCTCCCAGAATAGTTCCAAAAAGGGTAAAGAAAAGAGCGATGAGTGTGATTCCGAACATATTTTTATTGATACTTTTTAACAGAGTCTTATTTTCAGGGCTCCGTATCATTTGTATGAGGTACAAATGCCCGATAAATCCAGCAACCACTGTTACTCCATAACCAAGTGTAATGGTAGTAACATGGGTTGCCAACCAAAAATTTGAATTGAGGACAGCTACCAGCATCCCCAGTGTATCTCCATCTGAAGCATAACCAAAACCAATATAATGAAAAACAGCTCCACTTACTGCTCCGGTAAATAATCCCAGTCCATCTCTGCGAAAATATTCAAGTATAACTGAACAGATCACTGTGACAAATCCCACAAAAATAACGGATTCATATAAAGTGGACACTGGTGGGCGTCCCATAATGACCATTCTCAGGTAAATGCCATAGATATGATACAAAAGCCCCGTACAAAGTAAGCCCGAGGAAATCCTTTGAAAATATTTGGGTTGATGAAACATCCAGCTTAATCCAAGAAAAATAAATGCTAATAAATAAAATGCTACACTGATATAAAATAGATTTGCTTTATTCATCCAAGTTTCTTTTTTTAGCAAATTGATATCTGTTTTTCCTGTGGTAATGGATGCAATTCCTGCCTCATAGTCCATCAACGATGACATCATTTTGTTTTCATCACCCAAAGCTCGTCCAGTTAGATATTTTTCCAGAGCATTGAGGATTTTATCTTGGTAGGGTACACGGGATCTTCCATCCATTAACTCCCAGGGAGAAAGCCAAGTTCCGGTCTCGTCAAGAGGAGACGGAGGAATTAATTTCAGTGCTTTTGCAAAATCCTCTGAACTGATGTGTTGGAGTGTTAAAAGAATTCTATTAAGCTCTTTATCAGGTTCTGACCACTTATCTTTTGGTTTATTCATATTATTATGGAACATTTCAGATAAAGTTTGGAACTGTTTTGTAAGATGTGCGTAACTGACCGCTTTACCAGGTGATGTATTCAGTTTATCTGCAAGGAGAGAATCATTGATTTCAATAATAGGTACCAGACAACTCAGACTATAAGCAATTTCTTTGAAGCGGGTTGCATTGAAGTATATTTCCAAAAGCTGTTGTTCAAAAATAGTACGAGATTCATCAGATTTTTTGTGGATTACACTAATTAATTCTACTTGTTCCATGAGTCCTGGAAACACTTCAATAAAACTATATTTATGATCATTGGTCCATTCCAATCTCAGGCTGGAAGTAACTTCAGGATTCCGAATATTAAATACCTTTTCCCTTCCTCCTTTTTCAGGATTGAGTATCAGTTCAAACAACCAGTCAATTGCAGACAATTTTTCATGTTTCACAGACCGTTTGCCGTATAGTGCCAATAACTGGTTTCGGGAAAAGGTATCCAGCGGTTTGACGCGACCTTCATCCTGGATAGGAAAATCTCTTTCATCAAAATTTCTACCATACAATAAGGGAAGAAGAATAAAAATAGAAATGAATAATCTTAAACAGAATTTCATCATGAACTATCCCTAGTATTTTTTCGTAATAGCTTCGGCATACTACTAAATAAATGTAGAAGCATTCCGATACTCATAATAATACTTGAAATATAGGGAAATAATCTTCCATAATTTTTTACAGCTGCTAGCACTGTTGTATCTCCTTCGATGCCCTCAATAAAAGATGCTTGAAAAAAGGTATAGCCTTTATGACGCAAGGGTTCATTCATCTCAATTAAAACTCTTCTGGGGATGCCATTTTCAATCAGGTTGACTTCCGAACTATAACTTTTTGCTATACCAGTTCCAGCATGCACTACTTTTTTGAAATCCAATAATTCAATTGCAAAAGGAAGGTATGTTCGTTTTCTCCGAAAGATAAATTCATATTTTTGATTATTTATGTTCGCAGTTTGTGTCACAGATTGTCCCAAGAAGATACCATAAATCCCATCGTTACTGGATCTGGAATTTGTAATCCTATAGGTAATCCCGGGACGATTTTGGTTGTTTTCTTTTTCATTCTTTAGCTCACTCAATATAAAATTTTTCAACATACCCTTATATTGGATTCCTGCTGGTTCATTACGCTTTAAGGGTTCGCAATTTCTAAAATAGTTTATAATTTCAATATTAAAATTCAGGTTTTCATGGGATAAAACATTTCCCTTTTCCAGTATGGGCTGATCAAAAACTGTGTATTCATCTAGGCTTTCATTTGAAGTATTAATGATAGTCAGCTCCATATCATGATAGTCATCCACATGATTTGATTGAGCTCCTTCTTCAATTACCATGTTTCCCTCTGAACTGAATATTGCTGTGAGCCCTCCACCTATAAGAAGGAGAAGTGCTCCAATATGTACAATAAGAACCCCAAATTTTTTAATTTTCCACAAATTATGTTTAAATAATACCATAAACGTGAGATTTACCAGCATAATAACCATGGTAATTCTACCACCCGGAACAGGAATGATATCTCCCAACCAAGTAATATTAGCTGAAAAATATTTCTGCTGAGACGCATAGAGACCAATATCCCCCTGGGAAAGTGTCCCAAGAACAACCAATACCATAAGCCAAATTATCGTGTAGATAAAAATCTTTGGATTGCTTACTATTTTAATAATCTGTTTCATTAAATATCATTTTCAAATTTCATGGATGAACA
>Ga0066851_10000627_pt1 | contig 17438 bp, 10 predicted proteins | sample ETNtaG_7_FD_65493 | JGI IMG/M metagenome (GOLD analysis project Ga0066851, IMG submission 65493) | Marine microbial and viral communities from oxygen minimum zone, Eastern Pacific Ocean - ETNP201406SV65 | ecosystem: Environmental > Aquatic > Marine > Oceanic | place: Pacific Ocean: Eastern... | reverse complement strand
TAACTAAAGCAATGGGTGATTTTTTTCCTGCACTAGATCCAAATAGAACTTTATTTCTTAATTTATCTTATGAAAAACTCATATCTGAATCTAATATTATGAATTATGATTATATAACAGATTCTTTTACTTTAAGTTTTTCAAAATCTTTAAAGATTAAATAATTAGTAAGTGAAGTCTTTTAGTTACTTTCATAATAAAATCATATTTTTAGTGCTTATATAGGCCTTAATAAGACCTAATATAGTCACAAAAAGGGTTTTTTTTTCTTAAAATTTTGTTAGTTTTTCAGCAATGAAAAGAATTTTTACTATATTTTTAAGCTTATTGTTTTTTATTAATGTCAATTCATTTGCAAGTGAGACATTAAAAATTGATAAACAACTTGTAGGTATTGTTGGTGCTATTTCAGGTACAGTTAAGACCGAAACACGAGAATTAAAAACCGGAGATAAAATATATCTAAATGAGACAATTATTTCAGATTTAAATTCTGGTACCCAAATTTTATTATTAGACCAATCGACTTTCACAGTAGGTGAAGACTCAGAAGTTGTAATGGATACATTTATTTATGATCCAGAAACAAACGATGGAAAAATAGTTGCAAGCGTTAAGCAAGGAAGTTTAAAAGTAATTTCAGGATTAATTAGCAAAAAAAATCCAGACAGTCTTACAGTAGAAGTTCCTGAAGGAACTTTAGGATCTAGAGGAACTGAATTTCAAACAATGGTTTCTAAAGGAAAGACAGATACTTTATTAATAGGACCTGGAAAGAATAACACTTTAGGAATGAGACCAGGCGAAGTGTTAGTAGAAAATAGTTTAGGAAAAACTTTATTAGATAATCCTTATAGTATTACTTCTATGACAAAAGGGAAAGCTCCTGGACAAGCTCAAAAAATTACAAAAAACCAATTAAAGAAGTTTAATAAAAAAATGAAAGCTTTAAAAGTTGCCAAGCTTAGCCCAGGTGAAGGTAAGGAAAAAAGAAAAGCTCTTAAAAAAGAATTAAAAAAAGAATTAAAAACTTTAGGTTTAGATAAGAAAGAAATTAAGAAAGTAATCAAAACAAATATTCAAAAACATAAAGAAAAGAAAGTAGCTATTAAAGAGAAGAGAAATAAAAAGAAAAAAGCTAAAGCAGAAAAGAAAAAGAAAAATAAAAAGAAAAAAGCTAAAGCAAAAAATTCTAAAAAGAAAAAGAAAAAAGCTAAAGCAGAAAAGAAAAAGAAAACTAAAAAGAAAAAAGCTGTGAAGAAAAAATCAACTAAAAAGAAAAAAGCTGTGAAGAAAAAATCAACTAAGAAGAAAAAAGCAGTTAAGAAAAAACCAGCTAAGAAAAAGAAAAAAGTAGTTAAGAAAAAACCTAAGAAAAAGAAAAAAGTAGTTAAGAAAAAACCTAAGAAGAAGAAGAAAAAGTCTAAGAAGAAGAAAAAAAAATAATATAATTCTTTAGATTAGATTTATTTACTTTATTTCATTTAAATATACATTCGTTGTGTGAAAACATTTGTTCGAAAAAATTTAAATTATCTAATTTTTCTAATTATTTTAATTTTACTAATAATACTTAAAACAATAAATCCATCATTTATAAAATCAGTCTCTTATTTAAGTTTTGACTTATACCAAAAAGTTTTTGTAGAAGAAAAAGATAGTGAAGTAATTATAATTGACATTGATGAAAGTAGCCTTGGAAAATTTGGTCAATTCCCGTGGAGCAGATCAGTTTTTGCTAAAATACTTGATCAGCTTAATACATCAAACCCTAAAGCAATTGGGTTTGATATATTTTTTACGGAAAAAGATAAACAGTCTCCAGAAGAAATAATAAAATCATATGGCTTAATCCCTTCGGATGTTGCTGAGCTTCAAAAATTGAAAGGCCATGATGATATATTTGCCGAAAAGTTAAAAGAGTCTAAATCTATTATTGCTGTTCTTGGAAGTAATGTTGCATCTCATATAAATTATGACAGAAAAGCTAAAGCAAGGTTTTTATCTAAGGGAGGTGATCCAAAAAATTTTACTTACTCTTACCCATATTCAATAGGGTCTTTAGAAAAATTAGAGAAAAATGTAAAAGGATTAGGCTCTATATCCTTTTTAGATCAAACAGATGGTATTATAAGATCTTTGCCTCTTATAGTTAGATTCAATGAAAAAATATACCCTACTATGGGATTAGAAATGGTTAGAGTTGGATCTAAACAAAAAAATATTTACGTTGAGCTTAATGAAGTAGGTATTAAAAGAATAAGTGCCAGACCTTACAAAATTGACTCTGATCCAAATGGCATTATTTGGATTAAATATAAAAAGTCACAGAAAAAACAATATATTTCTGCAGGCGACGTTTATGATGGAAAATTTAAAAAAGATTTTTTTGAAAATAAATATGTTTTAATTGGTGCATCCGCACAAGGATTATTCGATTTAGTTAAAACACCTTTAGGAGTTACAATACCTGGAGTAGAGGTACATGCAAACGTTATAGAAAATATTTTAGATCAATCTTATTTAATTAGAAATCCTAATACTTATATTTTTGAATTATTGTTTTCTATAATTATAGCTTTATTAACATTTATTTTATCACAGAAAATTAAACCAAGATTTAGCTTATTAATTTTCTTTGGAAATATTTTGTTAATAATAATAATCGGTTTTTCAATTTATAAATTTAGATCTGAAATTGTTGATATAAGTTATCCAATTTTTATTGTAACAATAACTTTTTTAGCAGGACTTTATTTTAGATTCATTAAGGAAAATAAAATTGCTTTAGAAAATCTTCAAAAAGAGGCAAAATTATTAAAAGAAAGAGAACTTGCAGCAGGAGTACAAAAAAGTTTATTTCCCGACATTTCAAAATTTGAAAATTTTATTTACGCAAGAAATATTCCTGCAAGAGATGTATCAGGAGACTATTTTGATGTAATAAAGGTTAGTGAGGAAGAATATTTTTTTACTTTAGCGGATGTGTCTGGGAAAGGAGTAAAAGCAGGAATGTATATGGCTAAGGCTTCCTCTATATTTAGAACACTTTCTAATTTATCATTTCCACTAGAAAAAGTAGTTTTTGGAGTAAATAACGAAATAGTTGAAGCAAAATTTAAAGGCATGTTTGTAACTGCTGTATTCGGAAAATTTAATATAAAAACTGGAGATTTGACTATTGTGAACGCGGGACACGAAAGTATTATGGTGATTAATCGAAAAAAAGAATTTGAATTTATAGAATCTGAACTACCGCCAATAGGAATTATGAAATATTTTTCAGAGTCTATGGTAAAATCAAAAACAATTAATTTAAATGATAAAACGATAGTAATTTACACCGATGGTGTAACAGAAGGATATTTAAAAAATGGTGAAGAACTTGGCTCAGAAGGAGTAAAACGAATTGTTTCGAAACTTGATATGGTCACTCCTAAAAATATAGTCGACTCAATAGCAAAAGAATTAAACTGGGGAGCAGATAAACTAAGAGATGATATAACTTGTTTAGCTTTAGACATTAAAAACACAGAAATAATAAATCCTAAAAAAAAAATAATCAAAAGTAGTTAACAAAGGAACGCTCTGTTTCTCGCTCATGTTAGCAATAATGCTTGGTCTAAGTATCATTATGAGTTGTAAAATTTACAACAGAGAGCAAATTTATTGATTTTATAAAGATCTTGATCTTTTTATCTCCTAAAATTAATGACTATTTTGGGTATTATATGAAGTTTTATCTTTTTTAATTAACGTTTATTATTATTATACAAAAATCTTATGTTTGAAAAATTAGAAGAGTTAGCAAAAAATAACAAAAAAATTTCCGATTTTCATATCCGTAGCGGATGGCCACTAGCTTACAGACAAAACGGTGAAATATTTAAAGTAAATGAAGTAATGATCAAGGCACAAGATTTAACGGATCTCATGACTAGCAACTGTAATGAGGTTGAAACTAAAAGATTTGAAGAAACTCATGAACTAGATTCGTCTGTAACATTGAGTGGATTAAGATTTAGAGCAAATTTTTATAAAACAATTACTGGTCCAGCAGCAGTGCTTAGAAGAGTAGAAACAGTAATGCCAGAAATGGAACAATTTGATTTACCACAAGTTCTTTACGACATCATTGATATGCACAAAGGATTAGTTTTAGTGACTGGACCGACAGGTTCTGGAAAATCAACTACCCTTGCTGCAATAGTTAATGAGATTAATAAAACAAGAACATCAAACATTATCACAGTTGAAGATCCAGTAGAATTTATTCACAAAGATATGAAAAGTATTATTTCTCATAGAGAAGTTGGAAAACAAACTAAATCTTTTGCATCAGCTTTAAAAGCAGCATTAAGAGAAGATCCAGATGTTATATTGGTTGGAGAGATGAGAGATTTAGAAACAGTAGGACTCGCTTTAACAGCTGCTGAGACAGGACACTTGGTTTTTGGAACGCTGCACACAAGTGGTGCACCAAGTACTATAAACAGAATAATAGATGTATTTCCACCTGAACAACAAGCTCAGATCCGAGCACAAATTTCTACATCTTTAAAAATGGTTGTCACACAGAGACTTCTAAAAACAAAAGATGGACAAGGACGTGTTGGTGCTTTTGAAGTGATGAAGTGTACTCCTCCTATTCAAAACTTAATTAGAGAATCTAAAATTCATCAAATTCCAAGCATCATGCAAACTGCAGTTAAAGATGGAATGGTAACTATGCAGAAATCATTAGAAGAACTTGTGAAGGCAGGCAAAATAGATGCAGGTGCAGGAAAAGAACATTAAAGGTTTTAATCTTTTAGAATTAGTAGTTGTTGTAGTAATTATTGGAATTATATCAGCATTAGCATATCCAAATTTTTCATCATGGAAAAAAGAAAGAGAAGTAAGATTAGCTACTGAAAAAATTAAAGATTTGATTACAGGAATTAATTTACAAGCAAAAAGAGGTTTGTATGCGTATGTTCAAGTAAGATTTGAAGAAAATGGAGGACAGTTAATAGTGACATCAAAAGGAATGAATATTGATAATCTTTCATCAAGAATTAATGATGGTAGTAGTGCCTGGAACAATAATAAAGGAGAAAGATGTCAAGTATCCGACACAGATACGTCGGGAGAAGTTTACTGGAATGATGTTGGAGGTATTACTGATAAAATTGAAGTAAGACGGATTGTATTTGATAAAATTGCAACAACTTTTGAAAATGATGTTGGTGTAGTATGTTTTTCTAAAAGTGGCAGTTATTTTGATGGCAATGGACCTTTGGCAAGCGGGACTGGAGATGCTAAAGTCCCAGATGAATTTGTATTTATTTGTACAAGAACAAACAGCTCTTCAGAATGTAGTATAAATCCATCTACAGGAGAGCCCGATGAAGGTGATATTTATGCTAAAAAGAAAAAATTTATTTTTGCTATTGGCTGGACAAGATTTGGAGATGTTGCAATAGAAAGATGGGGTCAAAAAATGGTAAATGGGGTTGCTATAGCAGGAAAATGGACAGAGATGTAAATGAAAAATAAATTTATAAAAAATATACTTGGAATAACAATTCTAGAAGGAATTGTTTCTACAGCAATTGTTGGCATTGGTTTTATTGCTGTTCTTCAAATGGTCAATTATTCAGTTCAATCGATTGATGTTTCTGGGGAAAGAACTAAAGCAAATTTTATAGTTAGTATGATAGCCGAAGATATTATTGGACATAGAAATAGCATTTATGGAGTTAGTGCAACTGATGAAAATATATCTTTTGAAGGAGGAAATATAGTAAGCAGCGATCCTTCTCATAAAAAATTTATGGATCATTTGAATAATGCAGGTTGGACATCTCCAGGCACTTGTTCGTCAGCAGCTACAGCAGGCCTTACTGGCAATGTTTCTAACGCAAATATTTACAACTCTCAAAATGTTGATGCGCCTAGAAATAAAGAAAACAAATGGAACCAAGTAATAGGAGACGATAGATATTTAAAATGTAAAGGACAAAAAGATATTAAAAAAGTAACAGTTTTTAAAGTGTGTACTTGGAGTGCGAGTGGTTGTCCTTTTAAAATTATAAACTCTGGTGTTGTAAATTATTATGATGATCCAATGTACATTGGAAGAGTTCAAGTAAATTTAAATGACGGAAAAAAAAGAAAGTATTTATATTTTCAAGCAGATTACAAAATAAAAAAATAAAAAATGAATAAAAATAAATTAAAAAATATTGCAGGTTTAACTCTTGTAGAAATGATGATTGGAGTGATTATTACCACCATTATAATGGCTGCAATGTACACAACTTATTCGGTCGTAAATAAAACTTATTCCCAAGTAACTGACCGTGCAAAAATAAGTCGTTCAGGAAGAGATATTATTGAAATGTTAATGCGTGATGTAAGAATGTCAGGATTTACATATTTTTTAGGAATAAATAATAATAGTTATCCGACAGAAACATATTTAGAATTTATAGGTGGCAATGTAGCACCTGATGTTAGTCATGATCCATTAATAATTATAAAAAATGAACTAGATTATTTAAAGGTAGCACCTGGCACAGCCACATCACAACACAATATAAATGACATGTGTTGTGATAAATTACATATTGTCTTTGATGATTTTGATCAACATGATGCAACACAACCCTACAGAAGATTTAAAGTTACTTATTATGCAAAAGCTATTACTGATGGAGCCGATCAACGTTATGCAGTATATAAAACTAAAGAGAGTTGGAAACAGTCTTTATCTTCCAGCAGTGGATCTTGGGTTACTGATTGTAGAGAATGTTATGTTGAACAACTAATAAGAGACCACATAGTTGACATGGAGTTTATTCCTTTTGATCAAGAAGGTAGAATACTACTAAACTCTAATTCAGCAGGTGACAAAATGGATGTAATGAATTTATACAAAATTACATCAGTCGACATCAGGTTAACATTTAGATCTCACAAGGAATTTTATAGAACGGATGCAGGAGCCGCTAGACCAAGAACGGTAAAAGGACTAGGAGACAGAAGCAGAGATTACCAAGATAAGTTTTTAAGAGATTCTGTTGTTGTAACTGTTCATACAAGAAATATAGGAACTTAATTTAGATTATGAAAAATAATAATGAAAAAGGTTTTGCATTAGTTTTATCATTACTCCTTCTTGTGGTTATGTCATTGATGGGAGGAGCTTTAATAGTTATTTCTTCAGGAGATCATCAAAGCAATAATAGTAGTGATCAATATCAACAAGCTTTTTATGCAGCTGAAACCGCATTAATTGAAGGAGAAAAAGATATACTTAATAAAATGATGGGACCATGGACTCAAACTTCTGCACTTGGTAGTCTTGATCCTAATGTTCAAGCTTTTTTAATAAGTATGGCAGTAGACAATAGGGTTAGAATTACTACGTTAGCAAGCTTACCTATTAATAGAGATAATGATGATGCCGGACAACCAATTCTAAATAAAAACTCAGAGTGTTTTAAAAGTTTTAGAAATATAGATAGAACTCAGTTTAAAGCAACAAACCATGTAGAAAGTCAGCATTTTTATCAATTAATTGAAGAAATATTAAATGATGATGATAATATTATTGATACTCTTGAAGGCACTACTGATAAGCAAAAAAAAGTAGATGCTGAAATATTTCAATTAAAAAGATTTTATTTTGAGTATTTCTCAACTTACTTAGGTGTAGCTGAGTTTAAAGCTGCTGGATCAAGTTTAAAGAAAACATCAACTAATGCTCAAACACAAGGTCATGCTTACAAAATTTATGGATGCGGGATTATGAAGGGAGGATCAGGTGCTTCAAATCAACTAGAACCTTTTAAAAGTAATGAAAACGATATTCTGATTCCATTAGAAACAGTAGTTATAGTAGGTTAAAATTCAATATTGGCCTAAAAAATTTGCGATTTATAAAAAAATATACAAAATAATAGTTAGTAATGAAAAACATATTTAAAATTATACTTATATTTATCATAAGTTTTTGTTTGAATAGTAAATTAATAGCATGCGAGTTGTTTAATGTTGCTCCTGGCTCAGAATTTTCTAATGTAGAAAACATCATTGGAGAAATTACTACAGATTTAGATGATTATAATAAATACGATGTACTTAGGCTTGAAGTAAATAATGATATTTATTGTCCAAACTCCAGCTTAAAAAATACTTTTTCTTATATATTTATAAATAATAAAATATTTAGAGGAATAGAAATTAATTCATATATACAAAATGATGTGGAACCAAGCGAGAAAGATAATCAAGTTTATACTTTTATAAATAACAATTTAGGTGGCATCGATAGCGAAGTTGCAGAACGAGGATGGGAAGGAATTAAAGAAATAAAAACTCCACATAATATTGTTTTGTATTCTAAATCAAAAAAAAATAAATACACAGTAGAGAAAGTTCTTATTACTAACGAAGCAAATTATGAGCTGACATATGATGAAGAATTAACAGAGATAAATTAGATTAAAATGAAAATAAATTTTAAAATAATTATATTAATTTTGTTAATAACTTTATTAAATCAAAAAAGTTATTCAAAACCACTTCCTCCAGGATCGGGAGAAGGAGATGTTCCTGCAAATATATTAATTTTAATAGATAGTTCAGCAAGCATGAGAAGTTCTCTTCCTGGAGCATCTGTCTTGGGTAAGGTTCACGATTTGAGTTACGATGATAGTGGATATATTTATGCCACTCAATATGATAATCGCGGTGGAGTGATAAGATTTACTTCAGCCGGAGAAAAAGATGACACTTTTAATAACACTGGAAGTTGGACGGGAGAGAATTTGGAAGTTTGCGCTGTATCATACGGCACCACTATGTCAGGAGATGAATTTATTATTAATTCTTTACACAAAACAAAAATTTTACGTCCAGCTGGAATACAAATGGGGAAAAATGTAACTGACATGGAAGACGGCACCACTATGTCAGAAGTTTTATTTGTTAGATCTTCTGATATCCCACATGCATTAGTTGGTTTTGATCCAGACAATGGGGAATGCAAGTATTATATTGATTTTGGATTTGGTTCTCAGATGAGGGATTTTGATATTGTAGAATTAAATGGAAAAACACATCTATTAGCTACAGTAAAAAAAGGTAATTCCTACGAAGCGGTATCTTTGAATCTCACTGACAGAGAAGTTTATAGAAGAACTATAGAAGGAAAAGGTCCAAAGAAATTGGCGGCCTCTTGGGTTAATGCACTTAATAGTGACCTTACTAGGTGGTATTTTCCATATAAAGGAAGTTTATTCTGGTTTACCTTGGAACAAATCACACAAAATGGCAAAACTCTATACACAGTAGACGAGGATAATTTTGTAAAAAATGTAAGAAACCGTTGTGCTAAAAACGAAAACTCACTTAGCTCTGTTAAAAATGTAGAGGTATCCCCTGACAAATCTGGTAGTGGAAACGATATAGTAATTATAAATAGTGATTCTGACCTTTTCCAAAAATTTGAAATTAAGCATGGTTCTTCATATACAACCGAAGATGATACTTGTACTCATCTTGGAACTGCAGGGGTCTATGGTACTGCCTCCAACAAGGGATCAGCCTCAGGAACTATCTCGGCAGATAATATATGGTTAAAAAATCCTTGGGGTCTTCATGTGACCACGAATAGAATTCTTATCGGCGATGAAACTGGAAGAATAAATGAAATAAACGAAGACTTATTTACTACAGCAAACAAAGATACCGCCTGGCTTCAAGAAATGGGATCAGAGCCTGCTACCAGATGGGATGGAGCTAAACTTGCAATCAAAGCGGTATTAAGTGATACATCATTAACATCTGGAGCACATTTTGGATTTGGACATTGGAATTCTGGTCATGCTGGAACAGATAAATGGACTGAGCCTTATGGAGGAAGAGACTGCCATAGAAATTCTGGTAGAGATTGTACCTATTATGGTACCTGGGTGGGAGCTCATCCAGACGGACAATCTTCTGAGTGTAGCAATAACTCTTGTTTATTGGTTGGTATAAGTGAAGAAGGATATGCTCAAATTAAAGATAAAATAGATGATATATCTCTGGAGTGGGGTACTGATGCAAGAGCCTTTGCTCAGATGGCGAAAAAATATTTTCTTGATGAAAGTAATATTACTAATGTAATTGATCCAAATTCTCCTTGTCAACTTAACTATGTAATTGTAATTGGTGATGGCGCATGGACACACCATGACAAAGCTGAACCACTAATTAAAGAGTTAAAAGAAAATGGAGTAGTATCTTTGTTCATTGGCTATGGAGGTAATATTGGTGCAGGAGGAGAGAGAAATTTTAGGAATATGGCAGTTACTGGAAGTTGTGATAAAGCTGGAAATGCAGACTGTCATGAAGCATTATTTCCAGAAGATGCTGCAACTCTTAAATCTCAACTAGAAGCTAAAATTAGACAAATTCTTGCAGAAAAATTAGCTTTTACAGCACCATCAATTACTGCAACAATTCAAGAAGGTGGTTCACTTTATCAGGCACAATTTGCTTATGAGCAATATGGAGAATGGCAAGGAACAATATTGAGAAAAACACTTAATGCCGATGGTTCAGTTGATCATGATATGTCAACACCCGGTAATTGGGATGCATCAGTTGAAGTTCAAGCACAAGCAGGTGCAGGTGCTGGAGCAAATAGAAATATATGGAGTGCAATAGAAGGTGTAGACTATATTGGAGGCGAGTATGCTTGGAATAATTTTCACACAAATTATCAATCAGATATTCAAATTGCTTTAGAGAGTTTAGATTACACAATTTCTGATTATCATACCTCATCTACAGATTGTGGAGCACAAGATGAAGTAGCAGGGTTAATTCTATATATGAGAGGTGATGATTTTTTCAATTATCGAGGAGATTGTAGTAAAATTGACAAAACAAGACCTCACGTATTAGGAGATATATATCACTCCCAATTAATAGAAGTTGCCGAACCAGATGGCAATATTAATTTTACTGACACAAATGAAGAAGCTTATTGGAGATCAATAAACGATTATCAAAATTATAAACAAAGTTATGCTGATAGAAAAAGTGTTATTTATGCGGGTTCTAACAGTGGAATGTTGCATGCTATTAACTCAAAAACAGGTCAAGAAGAATGGGCGTTTATTCCTCCACCTATGGTTGGATTACTTCCTAAAGTAATAAATGAAAATTTAAATGGAATAGTAGATGGTAACGCTGGTGGTACCAATTCAATGTTTGGTGTAGATGGATCCCCAGTTGTTCATGATGTATTCATAAAAGGATTAGGATTAGACGGAGAATGGGAAACAACTAAAAATTGGCATTCTATATTATTTATTCCTTATGGTAGAGGTGGAGCAGGTTTTTCAGTGTTAGATGTAACTAATACGGTGATTAAAAACAATAAAGGTCCTATGCATATGTTTTCTATTTTTAACGATTCAATAAATAATAGAGTGTTGCATTATGATCATGAAGGACTGATAAGCACATATGCTTATTCATCTTCTACGATTAGTGCTTCACAATCTAAGGAAGCAAAAAAGCAAGAAAAAAAGAAGAAAAAGCAGAGGATGATGACTTAGTTATAGATCCGAATGGCGATGATTACACAAATCGAGATCCAATAGCCGCATGCCAAACTAATGACGATGTTAGCGGTAATTTTTATGCTAACGGAACAAATGCTTGTTACAAGGGTACCACATTTACATTCGATAACCCAGGTATACCTACAATTGATGGAACAAATGTAGATGAAAATACTTTAGTAATTCATGAGTTAAATTATGCAACAGGAAACCGTGATGAAATTCATGGTTGGACTGCCAAAATAGACGGAGCAAATTTAATTGTGACATTTCCCGAAACAAAATATGTTAATGAAAGTGGTAGCTCTTTAAGAGATTCAAATCAAACTTCTAAATTTACAATAAGAACTTCTTGTAGTGCAGCTACGGGAATTGATCCAAAATATGATTATAGTCAACTAGGAGAAACTTGGTCAGCTCCAAAAATTTTTAGAATACCTTCTGAAGTAGAGAGTGAAAGAAGCGATTTATATACTGATAGATATGTTGCTGTTATGGGAGGTGGTATGGGATCCGCAGATATATGTGCTGGTTCTGTTGTATACTTAATTGATTTAGAAAATAATGGAGAAATATATGGTGCAGAAGCAAATAGTGGACCAATAACAATTGTTGACACAACACCAGATGGAGTAATGCTTGCAGATGGTTCTTTAGAACCAACACCACATGGAAGCAACATATCAAATGCTTTACCATCACCAGCGATAGTTATTACTCCTGATACAGCTCCAGGGATATCTTGGAGAGGTGCTATGGTTTACTTTAATGATTTAGAAGGAAAAATTACTAAAATTAATTTATCATCCTCAACAAAACATGGTGCAGAACTTTTTGATCAAACAACATTATTTAATTTAGAAGCTAACACAAGTAATAGTAGGTATGGCTACTTTGGTATGGATGCAGGAATAGGCAAAGACACAAATGACTTTTGGTTATTTGGAGGAACTGGTAACTTTTCAAATCTTGGTGGTGTTAAAACAGGTATGGATAACATTTTGTATGGAGTTAAAGATCCAGACTTTCCATATTTTAAACATTTAAATAGTGTTATTGTGCCAAGTGAAGCTGATGGTAGTTTTTTAAGAAAAGCTCACAAAGGTGCTAATAATGCTAATAGAATATTAAACTCATGTTTGGATAAAACGGGAGAAACAGCAGGAGAATGTCCTACTAATGCTGATGCGGGATGGGTAATTCATTTGGATACAGCTGATGATATGAAATATAGAAAAATGTCTGGAGCTCCTAAACTTTTCAAAGGTCAAGTGTACTATCCAGTATATCAACCTCCAGAAGGAGCAAACAAATGTAATGTTGGTGATGCATATATTTGTTCAGCTGAAGATGAATGTGGTAACAATACATCCAATCAACTAGACCAAGCAGACGGGGCTGATTATGGAAAAAATTGTTCTTATATAAGACAAGGAATATTATCTGAAATAGTTGTATTTGGAGATCAGTTATTTGCTAACGTTGCAGGACCAAGCGAAGATGAAGATACGCTCTATCAAACGGACGCTATAAAAGGTGAACCTACATCAAATAGAAGTAATTGGAGAGAACTTTCAAATTAAAAGGCAATTTTTAGTAAATATTTTCAATAATTTTGCTCAAAATGCGCATACTTGTAATAGTAATTAGCAGAACTAGTGATAAATTTTCTCATAATTTAATAATTTTTTTTTCGATTTTATGAAAAGTATTCTAAAATTTACGATCTATTTTATATTTATTATTTATAGTCAGAGTGTTTATTCAAAACCAATTCCTCCTGGATCAGGAACAGGCGACATTCCAGCAAATATATTAATACTTTTAGATAGTTCTGACAGTATGGCTAGAACAATTTCCGGGGTAGATGACACAATAAATCAACCAAGAGATGTTATTGAACTTTCCGATGGCAATGTAATTGTTTCACAATATGATGGAGGGCTTGTAAAATTTTTGACCTTAACTGGAGAAAAGGACGATTCATTTGCAGAAGGTAATGTTAATTTTATGGGAAGTACTAGCGATCCCAATTGTGGCAATCAAGATTCTTCAATAAGCCCAGGACCAGGCCACGGCAAAATGACATTGGGAGTTTCGAGCAAAGTACTTGGTCATAATGGTGAAATTGTTTTTGTAGTAGATGATTATGATGATACTGGTTCACCAAAAGGGAAAGTTATAGCAATTGATACTTCAGGAAAATGCGTTGACGTAATTGATCATGATGAATTGGCAGCTGGCTCTGGAAAAGGCTTTAGCCCTGAAGCTTTAACAATAAAAAATATTGCAGGCGATGATCATTTATTTGTATCTGGAGGATATGACCGTGGAGACGGAGATAATGATAGATCTTATTTTTATACAAAAAATTTAACCAGTGGAAAAACTATGTCATGCAATGTTTATGATAGTAATATCTTTAAAGTAACACCTTCAATTACTGTAGCGGATGGTGGAACTTTATCAGCTGGAACTTTACCAGCAGGATATGATGGCTTACTCTATGCAGCGAGTAGGGGTCACATATGGAAATATCTATTAAAGAAATTTGATGATGGAGCAGGAGGAATTACTTATTGTCCAATTACAGATCCCACAGAAAATCAAGCAGCAGGCGGTTCAAATAAAGAATGGTATTTTTATTACACATATAAAAACACCCACCCTGAATGTCTTACTATAAAGCATTGCAGAGCTTATCATATTCAGCTTGACCCAAACGATTCATCAATAATGTATATTACAAGCACTAACCATAATTTATTTCAAAAAGTAAAAATTAGTAATACTGTTTTAACTCCAATAAAAGTCAAAGGACAATATAGCAGAGAAAATACGACATCAGATGCCAATGTAAATTTTTATACTCCTATGGGAATACATGTTACTTCTACAAATAATATATGGGTAACTGATAAAAAACCATCTATTCAAAGATTTACTAAAAATAGTACTAGTAGTGCTAGTGAACTTACTTGGTTATCTACTTTTGGAGGAAAAGGCAGAAGATTTGATGGAGCCATTCAAGCAATTAAGGCTATTGTTAGTGATACTACTTTTACATCATCAGCAAACTTTGGATATGGTTATTGGAACTCTGGTATTGGAACGAATTCTGAAAAAAAACCACAAACGTCTCCAGAATATCTAGAAGGTGGAAAGTATTGTTATAATAACGAATGTGATTATTTTCTTGGTTGGGATAGCGTAAATGAACAATCAACTCTTTGTAATATAAATTCATGCATTAAGGTTGGAATAGATAGCAACGGTTTTTCAAAAATACCAGATGCATTAGCAAATACGAGTTTAGCGTGGGGAACAGACGCAATTTCTTTTGCAGAACTTGCTTCAGATTATTATACTAACCCTGTTACTGATGTAATAGACCCAAATGCACCATGCCAATTAAATTATGTAATTGTAATTTCAGATGGACAATGGATTCACCACACTAAAGCTATGCCTATAATTCAAAATTTAAGAACTGGTAGTGATGTAAGAACTTTAGTAGTAGCCTATGGAGATGGGATTAATAATTATAACAATTTTGATGAAATGGCTATTGCAGGATCGTGTGATCAAGCGGGCGATAGTGATTGTGAAAAAACCATTATAGCATTGACACCTGAAGAATTAAAAACACAACTAGCTAGTAAAGTACAACAAATTATAGCTGATAGGCTGTCTTTTACAGCCCCTTCTATTACAGCAACTATTCAAGATGGTGGATCTTTATACCAAGCACAATTTAACTATGTTCAACATGGAGAATGGGAAGGAAATATTCTTAGAAAAACTCTTAATCCAGATGGAACAGTAAACCATGATACTACTGTTCTTCCAAATTGGAACGCAGCTGAAAAAATTAAAGCTCAACCATTAAGAAGAATCTGGACAGTTTTGCCTAACACTAGTTACTTTGGAGACTGGAATAATTTTACCACTGCAAATAATACAGATATTAATAATCTTTTTACTTTAACAGGAAATACAGTTTTAGATTACCACAATGCAAATTCAAAATGTGGTGGAGTAAATGGAATAGATGATGATATTGATGGACTTATTAATTTCGTTCGTGGCATAGATTATTTTGGTTACGAAGGTTGTAATAAAATAAATCAATTAAGAGAACACGTACTTGGGGATGTATATCATTCTCAATTAATAGAAATTGGAAAACCAAAAGCCAGTACTAGTTTTAAAGCTCCAAATGAAGAATCATATTTTAGATCTCTTCATAATTATCAATCATTTGCATTAGGACATTCAGCTAGAAAAAATATTATTTATGCTGGTGCAAACGATGGAATGTTACATGCAATTAATGCAGAAACAGGTGAGGAAGAATGGGCTTTTGTACCTCCATTTATTGCTGCAAAATTACCAACTATTGTAAATGTTGGTTTAAATGGAACAGTCGAAGGTAACGGTGGTAGTAATGCTATTTTTGGAGTTGATGGTTCACCCGTAATTCACGATATGTTTATTAAAGGTTTAACTCCTACCGGCACGCTAGAAACAAATCCTAGCTGGCATACTATACTATTTGTTCCTTATGGAAGAGGTGGGGCAGGTTTTTCAGTATTGGATATTACAAATACATTAATTCCAGGAACACAAGGACCATTACACATGTATTCAGTCTACAATGATACAGTAAACAACATTGTTAATTATGCTGATAAAGATGGAAATATAGATCAATATAGTTATATCTCACCCTACTATAATATAAGAGAATCAAGAGAGGCTAGAAAAGCAGAAAGAAATCAAAAAAGAGCTGTAAATAATGAACCAGCAACCTGTGATGGTACGGCAGCTAATTGTCCTGAGCAAGTCAATGTTTCTACGTTTTGTGACACAAACTTTAATTTTCATCAGAGTGGACAAATGGCATGCTACAAAGGATCTACATTTACTTTTGACTTTGCTGCTTCTAGCATAGACGTTAATGATTATACCGTTACTGAAACTCTGGCGAGCGGCGCCAAAGTAACTTCTAATCCTATATCGGTACAAATTTTAGGTGCCCAAACTAAGATTACATTTAATTCTGATAAAGTTTACAACGATAGTACATTTAATTCACAAGTCAGTTCACAAATCTCTATAAAATTAGATGATGTCTTAACAGGCATATCAGCGAATGATTACAAATATGATTATAGCCAATTAGGAGAAACCTGGTCTGCACCTAGAATATTTAGAATGCCTTTGAACTCTACAGGAATATTAGAAGAAGATAAATATGTAGCAGTTATGGGTGGTGGTTACGATTCATCTAAACTTTTTATTATTAATCTTGAAGATGGCACAATTGCCGGAAGTAAAGTAAATAAAGGACCAATTTCAATTATTGATATTGATGGTAATGAGATTTCAAATGGATTAGTGAATGCCCCGGTAGTAATTACCCCTGATACAGCTCCAGGAATACCTTGGAGAGGCGCTATGGTTTATGTAAATGATTTAGAAGGAAAAATTACTAAAATTAATTTAACTAATTCAACAAAAAATAATGCTGAGTTATATGAAAAAACAACTTTATTTAAATTAAATTCTACAAAAGACAATGGAAGGTATAGTTACTTTACTTTAGATGCAACAATAGGTGAAGACACAAACGAATTCTGGCTTTTTGGAGGAACAGGAAACTTTTTAAGAGTAAATGAGTCAGAGGGACCTATGGATAATATATTATATGGATTTAAAGACTATGATTATCCTTATTTTAAAAGTGATCATAAAATTCCAAGACAAGATTCTACTGGTTGGCAAACAGAAGCAATTCAAAATATTAATATAGCAAACGATGTAGATGAT
>Ga0066851_10000624_pt1 | contig 17462 bp, 19 predicted proteins | sample ETNtaG_7_FD_65493 | JGI IMG/M metagenome (GOLD analysis project Ga0066851, IMG submission 65493) | Marine microbial and viral communities from oxygen minimum zone, Eastern Pacific Ocean - ETNP201406SV65 | ecosystem: Environmental > Aquatic > Marine > Oceanic | place: Pacific Ocean: Eastern... | reverse complement strand
TAGCATTGAATCACTACCGATTACAATACCATCATTCGGTTATTTATTCAAATTATATCAGTATGTTATAGGGATTAATGGCTGAATCAATTAACCCCGAAATGTTTGTAAAATAGTAATGACTGAATCCTGAGTATAATTTCCCATAATTTACGGATTCGGTCGATTTCGATATTCCGAGGTCAAACATGCTTCGTCGCCTTTTCATCCTTGTGATTTTTTTCCTGCTCATGTTGGCAGCTGCAGTGGCATGGAACATACGCCAGGCTGGGAAGCCCATGGTTCCTGAAGAAATCCCGGACTGGAAAATAATTCAGGAAAATAAGGGACATATGCTGCTGCAATCGGTTTCTGAACCTGTACGCAAAACCGAAGCTTGGCTTGAAGGTCCGGATGATCGTATCGGATGTGATACCCTGATCATGCTAGCGGGAGCTGAGACCGGACATGATTTTTTTCAACTCAGTCCTGAAATCATTCAGAAAGCGAATACAATTTTTTTGGTTCAACCATTTCAAAATTTTGCCAAAAACTTAGAAAAACCTGAAGACATCAATGACTGGGATATCATGGATTGGTGGAACCTCCCTCAAAGATTTCGCTGGGAATACCTCCAAAATCTGGGTGCCATGAAAGCCCTGGTCGATCATATCCAGTCGAGAAGAATTCAACCATCTTCTCGTTTTTCTGACAGGATCATTCTTGCTGGTGGGAGCGCAGGGGCACCTGTTCCGGCTATGATCACAGGCTTTTACCCGGAAAAAATTTCAGGTTTGATGATCATCTTTGGATTCACCAATATCGTCGCAGTTATCAAAAATGAAATCTATCGTCAAGGCCTGATCCGTCTCAAAATAACAGAATCTGATGAAGGATTTCAGGTCTTGCTCCAGCGCAGTATTTTAAAAATTTTTGGTTCCATTTTTTCGGTGATCCTGGGAAACATGTTGAAATACGGAGAGATTGAGTTATATTTACAGGAAGTTCAAAATACTCCCATTCACTTCATCAACGGTAGCAGGGATCATCTGATCAGTGATGAAACATACCTACCAATGTGGGAAAATACTCCGGAACCAAAAAGTGAAATGTGGCTCAAGGGTGGACACATTGACCCGAGTAATCCTGAAGAAGTAAAAAGGATCATGAATTTGATGGACGAATGGGTTGAAAGTCAAAATCTTAGAGAATGCCAAAACTAGCTTTAGTAAACAAAACTCAATAATGCAACATCCTGATTGTTTTGAAAAAACAGACTCCCTCAAAAGTGGATGTTTTTATACGGTTGAAGCAATTCAGCACTGCTACAGAATCAATGAACCGGATCATTTCCTCAAGGACATGGAAATACATTTTATGGGGTACTTTGATAATAAAGAGCAGTTTCATCATTTCAATCGTCTGAAAAGCCACAGTGCGGCAAAAACTTCATTGCTTGACTTATTCTCCCTCACTGATTTGAAAAGTTTGGATTTTTACCAATTAAAAGACAGGATGTTGGAGGATACAGATTATTCTTCTGATGGGGCGACGGAGATGGTAAAAAAAACCGTTGACGCTTTTATTGAGCGAAGCGAGTCAGACCGCGGAATCATTCATTCCGTAGAGGAATTGAAACGAAAGCATTTAAAGGAATACCTCGCACCACCGGATTTAGCGCATTAATAATCAACGCGGACTCACTCACGTGGTTCAAGTACAAAGCCATAGGTGAGTGAATATTTTCCTCCGCGGTGCGAAACATTGCGTTTTCGTGAGGCTTCTATCAGCTTTCTCATTTCCTCCCTTTGAAGGTCCCTTATTTCGGTTGGGGACACCTCTTTCTCAAGGCGTGCAGTTGCCTGAGATTCAAGAATGGTTTTACGTTGCTCAGTACGGTCTCTGGCACGTTCCAACAAACCATTGAAACGTGCTGCATAACAGCGGTATCGGTCTTCGGCTGTTGCATAACAGGACTGGATTTCAGAATTGGCACCCTGGGCAAAAACTTGCTGACTAAAGAAAAACATAAAACCAGCAATGAAAACAGAGATGAGTCGAAAAAAGTTACATAAATTATTACTGGTCTTTACTGAAATCATCATACTTCTCTTTCTGCTGGTCATCTTTAATTTCACTGTCTGGGCTCAAAATTTTAATGAAGCTGATGGACGCAATGCACGGAATATCGCCTTGGGATCCTCACAGGGAATAAGCAAAACAAACACCTTGCAAGCACTAAACCCTGGAATAGGTACTCCACAGTTCGAAGTTCAAATACAAGAATCGGCTAAAAACCTTGCAATCCAGTCTTCTAAAAAACAAACCTCAGCAACAGTTCCACTTGCCCAAAAAAATACTTCAACTAGTGGGCCCGGAACACCTTCACTCGAACCCGGACGTGAGGCTTCAAACATTGCCAATTTACAAAGTAGAGGAAACAAAACCGAGCAACAAATTCAAACCAATGTCACGAAGGCACGTCAGACTGGAGATGACATTCGTTCTCAGGCCCTCTCACAAAAAATCGTATCTACAACGGATCCTAAACAGTTGCTGCTCGAAGCTAAACTTGCCCGCAAGGCAGAAGTAAAAAAACAACGTGATGATTATGAAAAGGTGATTAAAACGAACTACAACCGATTCCAAAAAATTCGTTACAGGGATATGCATTACAACGGAATGAGCTTTGATTATACTGCCTTCAATCAACTCTTCACGCCGATCAAGAAGCGCTAAGCTTCATCTCCTTGCTTCCACCATTTCCAGTTGAACATGCAATAAATATGGCACGAATCGCAATCGCCATGAGCGGAGGTGTAGACTCTTCTGTAGCGGCCCTGTTGCTGAAACAAGAAGGACACCAACTTTTAGGCCTTCACATGAAACTTCATCATGGGACAGGTCATGAAAGGATCCGAAAACGCTGCTGTTCGTTGGATGAGGCACTTGACGCAAGGGCCATCTGTCGGAAACTCGAAATTCCATTCTACGTTCTTGATTTTCAGAAAGAATTCAAAGAGAACGTGATGGATTATTTCATCGATGAGTATCAGCAAGGACAAACTCCAAATCCCTGTGTGATGTGCAACAGGAAAATCAAAAGCGGACCATTGATTCAAAAAACGATGGAGTTGGAGTGTGATTTCCTTGCCACCGGACATTATGCCTCGGTTCGTATCAACCCTGATGGAAAAATGCTTCAGTTGATTCGTCCTGCAGATTCGGAAAAAGATCAGACCTATTTTCTCCATGGAATTTCAAGTTCCGAACTGAAGAAGATGATCTTTCCGTTAGCCAAACTTAAGAAACAAGATGTCCGTCAACTGGCACACGAGCATGAACTGATTTCTGCTGATAAGGAAGAAAGCCAGGAAATTTGCTTCGTCCCTAAGGATTATCGCCAGTTTCTGGAAACCCAGGTGTCAAAGCCTCCATCTCCTGGAAGATTTGTAGATTCATACGGCAATGATCTTGGAAGACATGAAGGACTCATGTACTACACGGTTGGACAACGAAGAGGGCTTGGGATCAGTGATACAACTCCGTATTATGTCATTCACCTGGATGCAAAAAATAATGAGGTGGTGCTTGGTAAAAAAGAAGATCTGTATTGTTCCGAAGTCGAGGTGTCTGATGTCAATTGGGTTTCAGTGAAACCGCGCAAGCTTCCTTTTTTAGCAACTGTTAAACTGCGCTATTCCCATCAGGAAACTTCTGCCACCATCATACCAGTTCATGATCATCGAGTTCGTATCCAGCTAAACCTGCCTCAGGCTTCGGTTTCGCCCGGACAGGCCGCCGTATTTTATGAAAAGGACTTGGTCCTTGGGGGAGGATGGATTGTTTCCACGACTCCACTTCAAAAGATCAACGATGAAAATTCTTTGAAAATCCCGGCATGATGCCGAAATTTCCTCAAAGATCGAGCATTGAGAATGAACATCCTTCTCACAGGATTCATGGGAGCTGGAAAAACAACAGTAGGGAAAAAATTAGCCAAAAGACTAGGCTATTTTTTTATCGACACCGATCGGGAAATTGAAAAAGAACAGGGCTGCAGCATCACTGAGATTTTTAAATATGGCGGAGAGGAATGCTTCAGGGATCTGGAAACCGATATCCTTCAAAAACTTCAGACCAAGCAAAACCTTGTGATCGCAACAGGCGGGGGCATGGTGCTCCGCAATGAAAACCGAAGCCTGATGCAGAGCCTTGGAACACGTGTTTATCTCAAAGTCGAACTGCAAGAACTGATGCGTCGTTTGAAAAAAGATAAAAAACGTCCCTTGCTCCAGAAACCAAAACCCGAAGAACATATCTTGGAGATGCTTCAGCAACGAAAAAGCATATACGAAGAAGCAGAATGCATCATTGATACAACAGATCTTTCACCTCATCAGATGGTCACAGAAATCATACGAAAGATATGAAAGAAACAGAAAAGGAAACTCAAGAAAACACCTTTGAAGAGGCCTTACAAAAACTGGAACTTGCCGTCGAAAAATTGGATGAAGGATCCTTGAGCTTGGAAGAAGCCATGAGTGCCTTTGAGGATGGTGTTCGATGGAGTCGAGAATGTCATCAGTTTTTGGAACAAGCAGAAGAACGGGTAGATATTATTTTGAAGAACGAGAATGGCAAATATGAAACAAAGCCATTCGAAACAGATGATAACTAAGCACACATCGAAAAGAGCCAAAAAGTGGCATTAGATGTAGCTTTCATGAATTTTTTGCATTCAAGCAAAAGAAGGACTTAAGAAAAAGCAGGGAAACGGGTATTAGCTCTCTTTGAAAAACCGATCCCTGTTTGGATATATCAAGGAAAAAACTCAGTTTTTTGAACTAGGCTTTAACGGTTTCTGCATAAATGAGTGCAACTACATGTAGCATTCAGATAGCAAACATTGAATGGAAGCCGTCCGGGTAAGATCTTTTGGTGATCTTCCTCTAAACCTATTTTGAAACAGGAAAGAATTCCTGTCTACTGACCCTCCTCGTTCTTCCATTTGAATACAAAAAAATAAACCTTTAATGAGAAAAAAATTGGAAGAAAACGAAAAGAAAATTCTAATCAACGTCGAGGATGATGAAACCCGTATTGCCGTGGTTGATAATTCCACCCTAGACAATCTATACATTGAGCAAACCCATCGAACCCAAATTCTGGGAAATATCTATTTTGGTAAAGTCGTCAAAGTACAGCCTTCTTTTCAGGCCGCATTTGTCAACTATGGTGCAGACCGCCACGGATTTTTGGCAATTTCCGACATCAATTCACAACTCTTCAAACCAAACCGGGCGACGAGGGGAAGGCCCTCCATCAATCAACTTTTGAAGAGCGGACAAGAAATCATGGTCCAAGTCATCAAAGACGAGGTCGGACACAAAGGCGCAACACTAAGTACCAATATCAGTCTTCCAGGAAGGTTTCTTGTTTTTATGCCTGATAGCGAACGGGGAGGAGTTTCGCGTAAAATCGAGGACGAGGAACAACGTGCGAGGCTCAAACATCTACTTAAGGGACTTGGTAGCGAAGATGCCTCCGCGATTATCCGGACTGCAGGGGTCGATCGTTCCCTTTCGGAACTCAAACGAGATTTTATGAACCTGCGAAGAATCTGGAACCAGATCAAGGAGAAGTTTGAGGAATTCGAGAAACCAGGATTGATTTATCAAGAAGAAGAAGCCACAACCCGTATGATTCGGGATTATTTTACTGAAGAAGTAGCTCAAGTCGTGATCGATGACGCGAATGCTTTCCAACGTACGCTGGAATTCTTTCAGTCCAATATGCCAAGCCAGCAGAATCGGCTTCAGCTTTATCTTGGGGAAAAGACCCTTTTTGCTTCCTATGGTATTGAAGCCCAGGTGGAGTGCCTTTACAGAAATCATGTCCCTCTCCCTTCCGGAGGAAGTTTGGTGATCGTCCCCACCGAAGCTCTGGTTGCGATAGACGTCAATTCGGGTCGTTCCACACAAGAAAGAAACATTGAAGAAACCGCTCTACGCACCAACCTTGAGGCTGCGGAAGAAGCAGCCCGACAGCTCCGCCTGAGGAACCTGGGGGGTTTGATAGTTATTGACTTCATCGACATGGATGTGATCAAAAATCGAAAAGCGGTGGAACAGAAACTTGCTGATGCACTCAAAACTGATAAAGCTCGCTGCACCCTCGGAGAAATTTCTCAATTTGGACTTCTAGAATTGAGCCGCCAACGGATTGCAGGAAGCATTTCCCGCAATTCACAGGAACTCACCATGGCCAACCTGATCTTGCGAAAAATTCAGGACCTCGCCTTCGAGCAGAAAGTCAGCGAAATCTTCATGACATTACCCCTCAAACTGGCGACTCATCTGCTGAATGTAAAACGCAAGCAACTGAGTCAACTTGAAATGGATTATGAGCTCAGGATTGAAATCAAACCAGATCCAACACTTGAGCTGGAAGCACTCCCCGAGATGGAAGTTGTCCACAAAACCACTCATGGAGAAATGCGCAGTTCCGTTCCGGTTTCTGCAACAGAGCTTTATGAAGAAGGAAAAAACAAGTCTTCAAGGAAACGAGGACGCAGGAAAAAACAAGCCGAGGAGGAGAATTCCATCGAAGCTACAGATTCTGGACCTGCACAAAATGATCAAGAAGTTGCTAAAACTTCTCCTGGAGAGGTAAAGGAAAGTAAACAAGTGGAACAGGATTTTCAGCAAACAGATGAAGTCCCTGAAACTGTAGCAAATGAAGAACAGAAAAAAAATACAGATTCAAAAGTTGCTTCCGACACCAAAAGCCCATCGGAAAGTCCTCAGCAAAAAGATGATATTCCTGCCGGCCTAATGTTCAGCAGCGTTCATGAAAACGATGAGACCGTCCAAGATGAGGCATGGAGTCCACCTTCGGTTCCCGAATGGCGGGTTAAACTGCAGGAGGCTCCAGATAATTCTACGATTTACAAGAGCATTCACGAATCCAACAATCCTGAAAAACTTTCTGGAAATGAAACAGAAACCGATCAGGAAACCAAAGAAACACTGCCTTCGGAACAAAATCTTACAAACCCAAAAGTCCCGGAAACTGTCGAAGAATCCCAGACAGAAACAGAGATTTCCTCGAAACTCAAGAAAAAGCCTGCCTCTAAGTCAAGGTCCCGAAACAGAAGCGGTACCAATCGTAACAGTCCAAATAAAACTGAATCCTCAACTGAGCAAAACTCAGAAAAACAGGTCCAGGATGAGAAGGTTGAACTTTCAAATACTTCTGTGAACAAGACGCCAAGCCGTTCACGTTCAAAAAAATCGACTGCACGCCAAACCACTCCTGCTGTTGAGGATTCAGGAAAAGATCGAAAGGATTCAGAAAAAACATCATCCGCTGATTCTGAAAAGGATTTGAAACAAACACCTGAAAAAATGGAGAGCAAAGACGCAACTAAAAAGGAGCCAGTCAAAAAAAGACCCCGGAAGAAACCTTCTGCCCCAAAAACCACAGAATCGTTCGCTGAAACAATGGCAACTTCTGAAGTACCATCGGAAACTCAGAAAAAGTCTCCGCATTCTTCTTCCAGAAAGAAAAAAAGTACAACCCCAGCGACAGGGAATGAATCACCTATCCCGGATCAATCTTAATAGATGTTTTTTGGAGATTCTTTTTTATAAGAGAAATCATGGCCGCCGGAATCTACCAGTTCCTTCCTTCGATCCAGGAAATTGACGCATTTTTTTTAAAAAAGGGGAAGCCCTCAGGAAAAAGAGTGCGGGATCTGGTACAGAATTCCCTGATTCAACTCCGTCATCAGATTGCCAACAAAACCCTCGACCAGGCCATCTTGAATTCTCCATCCCGTGAATCTTTTCTCGAATGGATTTTGGAAAACTTTAAGGGTCTTCAGCGGGTCCAAAAAGTGATCAATGCTACCGGAGTCGTGGTTCATACCAATCTCGGGCGTGCTCCGCTTCCAAAGGAACTATTTGAAGAGTTGCTTCCTCGCTTATGTTCCTACTCTAATCTTGAATTTGAACTGGAAACCGGAAAACGCGGATCACGGGATACAGTCCTCAGGAATCTGCTAAAAAACCTCTCAGGCGCTGAAGAAGCGATGGTGGTGAACAATAATGCCTCTGCCGTATTCCTGATGCTGAGAACTCTGACCGCAGGGAAAGAGGTAATTGTCTCACGGGGGGAACTTGTGGAAATCGGAGGATCATTCCGGATTCCGGATATCATGCGTGAATCCGGAGCCATTCTGGTGGAAGTGGGCACAACCAACCGGACAAGGCTTTCTGATTACGAACAAGCCATCAACGAAAATACTGCCGCAATCCTAAAAGTCCACCCTTCAAATTATGTCATCGAAGGTTTCACTGAATCCGTCGAAATCTCCAAACTGGTGAAATTGGCAAAAGCACGGGGGCTTTATTGTCTTCATGATTGGGGAAGCGGTACCTTTTATCAATTCGAACAAAAAGCCCTGCAAAACTACCCTACCGTCCAGCAGGAAATCCAAAAAAGGGCCGATATTATTTGTTTCAGCGCCGATAAATTACTGGGAGCGGTACAAGGAGGAATCATCCTAGGCAGCAAAGCGGCCATAGAGAAGATGCGAAAACATCCGCTTTACCGAGTTCTGCGGGCAGACAAGGTCACCTTGGGTCTTCTTGAATCTGTTTTGGAAGCCTGTTTCGAGCCCGAAAGCCTCAAAGAAAAAGTGACTAGCATTCGTCTTCTGGAAAGAACTCCGGAAGAAATCCGCGCTCAGGCAACTCAAATGCTGGATAAGTTTTTTCCTGAATCGGATTCAGGATGGAGCGTCAGAATTGAAGAAACAGACTCTAGAACCGGAGGAGGAGCACTTCCTGAACTTCCTCTGCCTTCCAGTGCTATGGTAATCAGTCATCCACGATACAAAGCCCAGGAAATTCAAAATTGGCTCCGATCTCAATCGATTCCTGTGATTGTCCGGGTCCAGACAGAAAGCGTTTGGTTCGATTTCAGGACGGTTTTTGAAGAAGATGAAAAGGTTTTAAGTGAGACCCTTAGACTTATGCTTAAATCTTCGATACTGGAACAAGCCGAAGAAACCTGAGGATCTATTCTCTAAAGATTAAGGACCGAGGCCAGCATGATTGAGGATGATATTGAATTCATTCTCAAGAACGGGTTGGATGGATAGGCGCATTCTTTTCCGTAATAGGAGCATGTTTTCCAGTCCAGAAATTCCCCTTAATTCAGCAAGCATGGTGCGTTTTATAAAAATTCATGCTCAAATTGGATGTCTACCATCAACCAGTGCAAATTCTCAGGACTGCTCTTAGGATCAAAATTTTTGCTTTCATGATCCCCATGCAGAGTTATCGGGATAGGCTTCTTTGAACACGTTTGCCTTCCGTACAACACTAGTGTTGATAAAGCTATGATAAAAAAGGGCACCATCACCTAGTTGCATCTCACTCCTCATGAAATTCCATGCTTGATTATTCATGATACTGTCCCAGCATTCAGCTCCGTTTGTGAAATTCTTCAAATCTTGGAGGGAAAACATATTCGGCTCAGATTTCAAAAGCCTGTATTTTGCCTGATCCTTTCCTTAGGAATCAGATGAAATTTCTCCAACCCGCATCGGTTGCATGCGCATGGCCGGACTCCCCCTTCGGACCCAGATTCGGGTTTGCTCAATGGCCACCCCATTGGGTTTACTGAGGCTGGGAAGTTCCTCAGCAAACAGGATGTCCTCCATCCTGAATTCATAAATTTCACCTCCTGCTTCTATGGGTCTAACCCGCAGAAGCACCATGTTCGGGTTATAATGTGGGCGGAGCGACCCTGCATAGCTTACCGCATGATCATCAAGATCATCACTTTTACCCGGGCTACGCTGGATTTGGTAATAGTGGCCTTCTTCAAGCAGTTTAAGCAATGTGGTATAACATGATTAGAGATTTTCTGGCCTGAGAGGGCGAAGTTGGCGGCCCGCCTGCCACATTTCCTGATTGTTTACGGCTTCGAGCTCCTTTTCCAGTTTTTCACGGTAATCGTCTTTGGAATTCGATTCAATGGAAATCTGAGCCTCTTTCCCGCTGGTCACTCTACTGTAACATTCTGCAATGACCGGTTTGAGGGCTTTGTGAAACTTTGGGGCCCAGTCCAGTGCTCCTCGTTGTGCTGTGGTTGAACAATTGGAATACATCCAGTCCATTCCTTTTTCAGATACAAGGGGATAAAGACTTTCTAGAGCTTCCTCTATGGTTTCATTGTAAGCCTCTGATGGAGAATGCCCATTTTCCCGGAGCACTTCATACTGCGCTAAAAACGCTCCCTGCAGCATGCCCATCAAAACACACCTTTCTCCCGTCAGGTCACTGTGCACCTCGCGTTCAAAAGTGGTTTCAAAAAGATGTCCGGAACCAATTGCAAATGCGGTGGCGATGCATCGGTCACGTGCCCGTCCAGTTGCGTCGTTGTGGATGGCATAAGAGGAATTGATCCCTCTTCCTTCCTGGAAATGAGTCCTTACTGTCAAACCACTACCCTTTGGAGCAACCAGGATCACATCCACATTTGGAGGAGGAACAATTTGGGTGTGCTCACGAAAGACGATCCCAAATCCATGGGAAAAATAGAGGGCATCTGAAGATTTCATATTTGCCTTCACCATTGGCCACATCTGAATTTGTCCCGCATCGGAAAGAAGGTATTGGATGATCGTACCACGGCTTGCTGCTTCTTCCGTTTCAAAAAGTGTTTCTCCTTCTACCCATCCGTCTTCAAGGGCACGATCCCAGCTCCGTCCTTTTCGGAGGCCAATGATTACTTTGAATCCCTGATCGCGCATGTTCAGTCCCTGCCCCTTGCCCTGAGGTCCATATCCCAAAATTGCAGTGGTTTCTTCCTTCAGGATTTCCTTGCAGCGTTCAATGGGATAATCGGTTCGCTCAATGATGGTTTCTTTGATGTTGTTAATTTCTATTTCTTTCATTCATGCTCCTGAGGGTTGAAAAGATGTAAATCGATGTGAAGTTTATCGGGGCTCTCGTGTATAGCTTCAAAAAGCAGTTCTGAAGTGTACGTTTAAGCTTAGATTTCTTGTGTTTTTATGCACAAACCTTTGAAAACATTAAGTTTGCAGACGTGCAAGTCATGCAAGCACTATAAAAACAGAGCTGGAAATGTCAATTCAATCAAGTAAATTAACCTTTGAAATCAACATCCTTTTTTTAATCATTAATCGTGGAAAAATGGATCTTCTGCAGTCGTTTTAAAAACATGGAGTCTTAGATGACACGACTTCAGGATCTGATTTGTGGAGCACTCGAAGAATTAGACTTACACATCTTTAATGAAACCTCCTGGAAATGTGATGAAGGTGGGGGAAGACGTTCACGAATTTTAACAACACCTTTCTTGAAGCTTAGCTGCCTCTGGCCTATCGGAAAATGAAGGAAGACTGGAACGATGAAGATCTTGAATTTCAGCATTATCAACCAGGCTGATACATGGAATTTAATCTAATTTTGGATAGAGGCACGCTTTTTGGAGTTTAGTCTTAAGGGAAAGATTGAATCGATCTTCATTTCTTTTCCCTAAAGTGGAATTCCGCTATAATAGAAACTTAAAAGCAACAATCCACATCATGAAATGGTTGGGTTTCATCAATCTCAATCTTTGTGCTGAATCATGCTTAATCCTAAATTCTTCGACCACCGTTGAAATGAAAATGCATTCAAAATTGAAAAAAGTTCCATTCGGTTTGTTTCTTATGCTTTTGGTCTTCCACTTTAATCCTGAAAACCTTAGTGCCAAATCATTCGGGAATTTCCATCCCCATCATCAATCCTCACTTCTAGCAGATGCAGAAAACGGGAGAATTTTAAATAACTACCAGAGTGAAAAAACCATCTACCCGGCATCTTTGGTAAAAATGATGGTGGCTTTGATCACCCTTGAAGAAATCCAGAAGGGCAAAATTCATTTGAATGATCCTATCAAGGTTTCTAAATGGGCAAGCCGGATAGGTGGCAGACAGGTCTATCTGAAACAAGGAGAGGTTTTCCCACTTTCGGAGATGATGAAAGCTATGGTGATCACCTCGGCCAATGATGTCACAGTAGCTGTTGCTGAACATATTTCAGGAGACGTGAACACCTTTATCCAACTCATGAATAAAAAGGCTCATCTACTTGGCATGAATCGGACCCTTTTCCATTCGGTCCACGGCCTACCTCCAGGAAGAGGTCAGCAATTTGATCGTTCGACTGCCAATGACCTTTTAAAACTTTCCTTAGAACTCCTCAAACATCCTCAATACCTCAATTGGGCTTCAGTCCGTCTGGACAGTTTTCGTAATGGCACATTCCAGTTATTAAACACCAATCACAGACTGATGAGAAAGTACAAAGGGATGGATGGAATGAAAACTGGTTATCATCGTAAAGGGGGGTTTAATTTAGTAGCCACTGCAAAAAGAAACCAGCGACGGTTCATTTCTATTGTCTTAGGAGCTAAGAGTTCACGATTACGAAGTAAAATAACCCGAACGCTTTTGGATGAAGGATTCCAGGAATATAATCAGGTCCGACTCGATGCACAAATCAGCATGAGTCCTCTCTCCATTGAAGTGGATGAAGGGCAGGAAACAAGTCTGCGCTTGAAAACGGCTCATCCCTTAAACGTACTGTTGAGAGAAAAAGAACGCATGAAAGTGACCCATCAATTCTATCTCAAAGACCGAATCAATGCTCCTGTGGAAGAAGGACAAAAACTAGGAGAACTTGAATATCGGTTGGAAGGCAAATCATTGGGAAGGATACCACTTATTGCAGAATTTGGGGTAAAAAAAGCAGGATTGCTGACGATGTTTGCAAACTCCTTTTTCAACTGATGGAGCCAACATTCATCCTTCTAGAAAATTGCTGATACGTTTTTTAAGGTCAGACGCAGCATGATGGGATCTGGAAATACAGTCTATTTTTGAGAATTTATTTGTTCCCTGAGTTCCTTCCATATCATTAGGATTTTCTGCATAGAGAATACTTCTTGAAGCATTGATTAGGCATGGTATTTTAGTTCCGTCTTTTGCTGCGTTCAGTGTTTTTTCAAGTTCCCCTCCTTGAGCCCCAACCCCTGGAATGAGGTAGGGCATGGGACCGGAAATTTTCCGGATCGCTGAGATTCTTCCTGGATGCGTAGCACCCACCACCAATCCGAGATTTCCATGACGGTTCCACTGTCTCACTTTTTCAGCCACATGAAGATGTAGGTGAGGTAGTTGAAAATCCTGTGATCCAGAATTAGAAGTGAGGCACAACACGAATACCCCTTTGGATTGGTGATCTGAAAAAGGCTCTATGCTATCCTGGCCCATAAATGGGTTTACAGTTACAGCATCACATCCGAAATGATCCAGTAATGCATGTGCATAACGTTTTGAGGAATGACCAATATCACCACGCTTAGCATCCGCAATGATTGGCATATCATCCGGTATGACTTTCAAAACCCTCTCAAAAAGCTTAAAACCTTCCACACCAAGTGCTTCGAAATAAGACAGGTTTGGTTTCATCGCAGAAGCGTAAAAAGCGGTGGCCTCAATCACTTCCCTTAAAAAAAGGAAAATTCCTTCCGACTCAGTACCAAATGGTTCAGGAATTAAATCCGGGTCAGGATCCAAGCCGATGCACAAAAGACTGCCTGTTCGCTTGACACGATTTTCAAGTTTTTCGCAAAAATTCATACTCTGGAGGTTTTGCTTGAGTCAGGTCCACACTATGGAGAAAAAATCAACACTTTCTGTCAAGGATATGTTTCAAAAAGGGTATCATGAATAAAGGATTCAAAAGAGGGACATTTGCTCGATTTCTTTTTTAGGAGGTTTGGGTTTCCAATCAACTTCAACGGTTTTGATTCCGGAACGGGAATCATAGTGGAGTTTCCCATGCTCCAGCGCATAAAGGTGCACATCACGGGTAACTTCAACATCAACCTTGCAATATTCTATAATTTTGTCGTACTGACCTTCACGGTACCATTTCAGAGCTTGGAGCCCGTCAGCAGTTTTTCCTGTCCCAAGAGTCGACCTTGCCACGGATTCGAGTTTGAGACGGTGACCAAGCAGTTTTTTCAATTCCACCAACATGTCCAGGTTATTTAACCCTGCAAGTTCTGTATGAAGCCGTGAACGCATTTGTGCTTCCGCATGAGATACTCCTGCCAGAACCCTAAAATCGAAACCAATATGATTGAAACCAACGATCTGATCTGAACGTTTACAATGTTCTATAAGTTCATTCACCTGATGATCCAGGTATACAGAAAACTGTTGATCCACCGAATCCCAAATGACACCAACAGACATCCCCATGTCTTCAATGTTTTCCCAACCCCCTACTTCTTCTGAGGAATATTTGGTTTCAAGATCAAAATATATGATTCGTTCCATAAAATAATGATTGCTTAAAGAAATGCTGGATTATTACGGGATACTTAAAATTGCTCCAGATGCTTCCCGGGAAGCCATCCGGAAAGCCTTCAGGAAATCTGCGAAATCATCGCATCCTGACCTTTTTCCTGGTGACACTCCAGTCGAGAAGGAAAAGAGACAGATTCACTTTGTTCAGTTAACTCAAGCCTATGAAATCCTCTCGGACCATGAACGTCGAAAGCAATATGATCTGCAAAGACTTCATCATTCAAGAAAAACGTTTACCTCAAAAAATCAAAAAAGAAGAACAAGCACAAGTTCTTCATTTCAAAATTCTTCTTCGTTCGTAAAATCTCATGACATAAGATCAAAATCCATCCCGGAAACCGAAGAAACACTCACTGAACTTCTTCATGAATTCAGAATATTACTTGATCAGTTTGAGCGGAAATTTAACGACCCATTGGAGTATATGATGGTTTGGGCAACAAAAATTTTCAACGAAACGTTTATTGACTTAAATGCCACGGCGAAGGAAGATGGAGATCCAACAATAAAACACAGTTCAGACAACACATCGAATCTTAATAAACATAAAACCTCTAAAGAAGATAAAAAAGGACTTGATGAGGAATTAGAAAGAATAAAAAAAAATAATGAAACACAAAAAGAATTTAATAAAGATTTAAATAATAACTTAATAAAAGATAAAACTGTTGAAGAAGATATAAATAGGGAGTTAGAAATATTAAAACAGAAATATCAATAATAATAAATAATATTATAGATTTTTTTTAACTTCCAAAATAACTTCAATTGTTTTTCCTGCGATAATAAAAAGCAAGTGTGATTCCGTAAACTTTCTTAGTGGGCTGATTTTTGATTTTTTTTGTAGCATTAATTCTAAACTCCACTCCAATTAATTTAAATAATGATTTTAAGATGATTTTCAAAGATACAATTTCATACCTAGCTTCTGTATAGTAGGACCACTTACTATCTCTGGTTAAAGCCTTGAATGAATTATATGAGAAGAATTTGACATGTGTTGGATCAGAATACATTGCAATATCTGAAAAATGTGGTACATTAATATAAACTTTTTTTGTGTTTGTTGAAATCCTCCATATTTCTTACATCACACCATAAATATAATGTATATGTTCATAATAGCATCACACCTTACACTTCAATAATTAGAATCTTATATATCCTAAGGAATGACATTTAAATCAAATATCATATCAGCATTACTTCCAGGATTAATATCAAATTCATCATCATGTTTATCTAAATTACAACCTATAATTATATTTTCCATAAAAATTTTTGTTGTAAAGGAAAAGTAATCATCACAAAACATTTATAATTTTGTTGATCTTCTTAAAAAGATAAATTTGATTAAGAAAATATGAATTATATTAACAGAATAAAAATTATCTTTCAAGAAGTACTGACATATTATGTTATTTTTATTTCCATTTTTCAAATCTATAGAATAGCTTTATATCACACATACACGAATTTATTCAATGATTTGGATTTTTTTGCATTAATCAAAATTCTCATTTTAGGATGTAGGTTTGATTTTTCTTCCACTTCTGTGTTGCTTTTTATTCCAATTATACTGTTGATCTCCCCTATTCCATTAACTGGTCACTGGATCTATCGTAGATTTATCGCAAGTATAATCTACATAGAATTAGCAGGTTTAATTGTTTTTTTGAATTCAGATTATTTGTATTTCAATAACGTAAAAAGACATATCACGAATGAATTATTTTTTATACTAAAAGATTTGGATTATTTAATTAGTGAAATTTCATCTAATTTATTTATTTTCATCATTATTTCATTTATTATTTTATTTTCATATCGTTTTTATCTTAATTACTTAGTTTCAGATAAAAAAAATAGGCAACGTTCAATTACAGGTTTTATTTTGATTGTTCTATTGATGATCCTTTTAGGTAGAGGAGGATTTCAACTGAAACCAATTACTGTAATAGATGCCTATCAGTATGGTTCTACCAATCAAGGACATTTGATCCTTAACGGTTTTTTTACAGCATCCCATTATAGTATATCCACTAATTTTATCGTGAGGGACTTGAAAGAGGAAGCATCATATATTGAAACATTAGAACTTTTCTCCTCAAACAATTCCGAATTTCCTCTAGTAAAAAAACATGTAGAATCAAAACATATAACATTCAGAAATGCAGTGGTAATCATTGTTGAAAGTTTAACACCAAAATACATAGATTCTTTATCAGGGAATAATTATGGAGTCACCCCAAATTTGGATATGTTAGTGAATAGAGGACTAGTCTATAATAATTTTTTTGCAAATGGCCAAAGAAGTATCGAAGGTGCTCAAGCAATATTAACGGGAATTCCTCCCCTACCAGGAATCCCAGATATAACCGTTTTGCCTGTTAATTATTCGCGCCTTGGAAACATTGCAAAAGCAAACGGTTATAGAACAATATATGTTACGACCACATTAAGAGAATCGTTTTCCTTGGATTTGATGGTTTATGCTGCAGGGATTGAAGAATATTATGGGCAAGAAGATTATCCTATATTATTAAATTATATTGATGATCCTGAACGTTATTTAGGATGGGATTACGAGGCTTTCATGCATTTACTTAATAAACTAGATGATGAAAATAAACCTTATCTTGCATTTGTTAATCCCAGTTCAGATCACAGTCCTTTTGTTCGGATGCATGAACCATTTACTCGATATGAGCATGGGACAAATTCTGAAGGAGGCTATCTTAATATGCTTCATTATACTGATTGGGCCTTGGGAGAATTCATAACTAAATTCAGTAAACGAAAAGATTTTCATGAAACAGTTTTCATCATTACAGGAGATCATGCTTTTGCGCATTTTCAGGACGGAGACCCTTACAATAAGTTTCGTATTCCTTTGATAGTTTATAGTCCTGGTAATATAAAACCGAGCAAATCAAATCTTTTTGCTTCTCAAATTGATTTGATGCCAAGCCTGATCAATTTATTGGATCTTAAAGGAAATTACAGCAGTATCGGGAAAAAT
>Ga0066851_10000621_pt1 | contig 17492 bp, 22 predicted proteins | sample ETNtaG_7_FD_65493 | JGI IMG/M metagenome (GOLD analysis project Ga0066851, IMG submission 65493) | Marine microbial and viral communities from oxygen minimum zone, Eastern Pacific Ocean - ETNP201406SV65 | ecosystem: Environmental > Aquatic > Marine > Oceanic | place: Pacific Ocean: Eastern... | reverse complement strand
CACCTTCGCTCATCCATTCCCAGTATGAAATCGCTAGACTAGCCGGAAGTGCAGAAGCAGTCATGAAAATCAGAACTGGATCGGATATTTCCACGAAGTGCCCTGAGTACAGATAGAAAAAGAGACCAATTAGTGGCCATGAGACTATTGCGAACAACTTCGCGTGATTCTCCGAATTTCTATGAAATGAAACCGCCATCAGCAATAAACCAACAGATCCAATCAATAGTTGCATTGTGACATCGGAGATGCCGAGACTAACAGCTAATGAGCCAACCGTCGTTGATATCGGGTCCCTCATGGCATCTTGCTCTCATCAACCCGTAAATAGGATGCCCCCTTCCGAGTCTAACGTAAGTATGGGTTTCGACTTTACAGATTTTGCCGAGTCATACGCCGCATCACTAGTGGAGACAATAGAAAACCTCCCTCTTTCGGAGATTGAAAAATTCTGGATTCTTGTCGAAGCCGCGCGAAAAGATGGAGCCACCGTGCATTTCATCGGCAATGGCGGAAGTGCAGCAACTCCCTCTCACAGCGCAGGAGACTGGTCAAAGGAATTGACTCTTAGAACAATCTCACATACCGACAACGCCTCCTCACTGACTGCGTGGGCAAACGATTCCGAATTCGACAATGTATTCGTCGGGCAACTCTCTACTTTCATCAAACAGGGCGACTTGGTCGTGGCCTTCAGTGGATCGGGCAACTCTCCAAATGTAATCAATGGGATCGAATTCTCAAAAAAGAGTGGCTGTACTACTGTTGCCATAACTGGAAACTATAGGGGTCTCGGGGGGGGAAAATTGTCCAAAATCGTCGACCTATGCATCCTAGTACCTTCAGAGTCGATGGAGAGGATAGAGGACACTCAATTAGTTATTAATCACATAATTAAAGAGGCGGTAAAGTCGAATAATGGGCTGTGAGAATATGTTGCCACCATTCCGGCACGGCTCCTCACTAGAAGATCCACTAACCCTCGGAGATTTGCCTCAGATGATGAGCTGGGGGGGAAAAATTGCATATCTCGATCGCGACGGTGTCCTAAATAAGTGGAAGGATGACTACGTCAACTCGCCCGAGGAGTTGGAGTTACTTCCTAGCTCTGGAAAGGCCATCGGCTCCCTAAGGAGGATGGGATTCAGAATCTGCTTGGTTACCAACCAATCTCCCATTGGGAGGGGGATATGGGGGCACGAAACCCTAGCAGAAATTCATGATAGGTTGCAGTCCCTATTGATCAAAGATGACTCAGATGCTGAATTGGATCTAATTCTATACAGCCCCTATATGCCAGAAGACTCTTCATGGTCAAGAAAGCCCAATCCGGGAATGCTCGAAGCAGGCCGCCAACTTCTTGAAAATGCCCACAAATATCCCGGTAAGAAGACTAGCTTATCCTTCGGGGATGATTGGCTTGATAGGCCCAGCGAATTGGGTTCTTTCCTTGTCGGAGATAGAGAATCCGATATCTTTGCCGCGGATAGATTCGGCGTAAAGGGGGTTATTTGCAATTCAGATTCAGGGATTGCCTCTGTAATCAACGAGATTATTTCCAGTAGAGGGGGAGAAATCCAGTGAGGTGCAGTATCGGCCTTGACGATACCGATCACCTTGAGTCAGGATGTACCACTTACACCTTTGACCATCTTCTAAGATCAATTTGTAATATTCTAGACTGTAATATTGTCGAGAGAAGACTCGTTAGGTTATGGCCGTTTGCTAAAAGAAGGACTCGTGGCAATGGGGCCGTTGGAGCAATACTTGATTTTCCGGACAACTGTGAAGAGAAACTGGAAAAAATCTGCAATGATTGGTTTTCAGAACTGTTGTTGGAAATTAGCGAATACCCAGAATCAGAATTTCCAGCATCTCCATGCCTCGCTATTTCTTACCAATCCGTTCCCAAGAAATGGTATTGGGAAGCCGTTCGAAACAATGTCGACCCTTTCTCATTACTTCGGGAAGCTACTGATAATGAGGTAATCCTGTTCCATAATGGCTCACCCTATGGAGCAGTAGGGGCCTGTGCTGCTATTTCTTGGGAAAACAACTCTAATTCGTCATGGGAACTAATTTCATGGAGGGCCGAATCTAGGATAGGCACTTCTAGGAAAATTTCTCTCGAATCAGTATCCGAATTGGAAGACAGGTTTCCGAAAACATTCCTCAATAGAGACCCGACCAAGGATAGAGGGATGATTGCACCTAGAACGCCATGCCCAGTTCTTTATGGCATCCGTGGTTCCTCTTCCGAGGCTGTCGAAAATGCACATCATTGGCTTCAATCTAGATCAGATGTGGAATCTTCTCACTCTTTCGCAATCCATCGAACGAATCAGATTAGTGATGACCATATTGGGGGTCCGATGTCTGGAGTCGTGACATCTATTCCGAAGGAGACAAGAGGCGGACATGCGCACGTCTCCGTCTATTCTTCAGGACAAGAGGTCAGGCTAGTTGCCTTTTCAGAGGGAGGACCAGTGAATAGGCTATTGAGATCGTTGATTCCGGGAGATAGGATTAGCTGGACGGGATTGGTCTCTCCCGATGGCTCCACTCATCTTGAGAAGTTGAAATTGGATTTTCTGACTGCAAGGATATTGGGACGGCCAATTTGCTGCTCTAGGACAATGAGGAGCTCGGGTCGTGGACAAGGATTGCGATGTCGATCATGTGGCCGCAAGGAGGAAAAATTCTGGAATTGTTCCGATCCCGAGAACTCCGTAGATTTCCCCGTCGGGGCGTGGCACGAACCGGCTCCTTCCAACAGGAGGCATCTTTCCAGGCCCCTCTCGCATGGTTTGCCAGGGACAAACTGAAACGAACCGCCGTTATCCGGTGGCATGGTCGGACTTAGTGAGATTTTGGCTACATCAGTAATGGTCGCAATTTCGGGGTACTTGGTGTGGACTCTGTTGGGCATTCGTCAACGTAGGATGAAATTCGCAGCCGATGGCGGCGATGACTATAGTGGCGAAGCAAAGGAGCCTGATGCTTTGGCAAATCCCGACGAAGAAGCCCTGGATGATATGGATCAATTGCTGGAAGGAGCTGGATTCTCAATGCCAGAAGAAGAATAGTCAGTAAGGATAATCTCCCACATGCCGTGCGAGGCATGATGGCGAAGTCACAGACCAAGGAAGAGAGGATAAGCCGCAGGCCACTGCCTGAGTTCCACCAATCAGAGTCATCGGTGCTCGGCGGGGTAATGGAGGAAGGTTTCCTCAGAGTCGCCCTTGATGATGTAAACCAATACGGCCCCCATGCAATGATAATGTTGCTCTTGGTGGTGGCATCTGCTACTGCAGCAGTCCTCTTGCTAGTTTCACTGTTCTGAGATGTGTTTCCTAGCAATCGAAACCGCATTTTCCACTATCGCGACCGAAGAACCTAGATGGGATCGAGGGTCAAATAATCCAGAAATCTCTTCTTCATCGAAGTGCTCCATTATGGATTTTAAATCCCTGCAGACGTCTTCCAGATTAGCACCCCTTTCAACAGCAATCATGGAGGCAGATCTCAGTTCCTCGTGTGCTGAATCACGTGCCATCCCACGATCTACCAACTCAAGCATGAGCTTCTCAGCCATTATCAAGCCATTTTGCGACTCAATGTTATCTAGCATCCTGTCTCGATTCACAACTAGCCCAGAGAGCACCCTATCGCATTTCGAAATCACATCATCCAGGAGGATCATTGAATGCGAGAGTGTGAACCTCTCGCTCGAGGAGTTAGCAAGGTCCCTCTCGTGCCACAGAAGAGCATTCTCGAAAGAGGGGGTAATCATCGACCTAACGATTCTGGCCAAACCACATGCGTTCTCCGATGTAATTGGGTTCTTCTTATGGGCCATGGTTGATGATCCAACTTGCTTCTTTGAATCGAAAGCCTCGGCGACTTCGCCTATCTCAGTTCTCTGAAGATTCCTGACTTCTTGCAGAATCTTCTCAATGCTGGTCGCAACATTCGCCATCCATGCGACCCATTCGATGTATCTGTCCCTCCCAACAACCTGTGTGGTAGCAACAGGGATTCCCAAACCTAACTCGCCGAGAATCAAGTCCTGCAATTCTAGTGCCCTTTCTCCCTGTGCCGCTCCAGTACCCACTGCACCCAGGAATTTTCCAGTAATACACCTCAGGGTAATCTCGTCCAGTCTCGTGAGATGACGCCTCATCTCGTCAACCCATACGGCAACCTTGAGTCCGAAGGTAATCGGAACAGCCGCCTGGCCATGAGTTCTGCCTAGCATCACCGTGCTCTTCTCTCTCTCGGCTATCTCGCACATTGTCAGAATTAGTTTCTGCAAGGAATCTTTCTGAATCACTATGCTATCTTTGATTTGCAAGGCCACTGCAGAATCAACGATATCATTGCTGGTCGCACCCAAATGGACGCACCAACCCGCCTCTCCCGCCGCTTCAGCCATTGCCTTGGTCAGGGCCATGATGTCGTGTTTTGTCTCTGCCTCTAGCTCATCTACCCTATCCGCGGTGACAATTCCTGGATCCGAGATCTCGGCAATTGCATCATAGTCCTCGGGAGAAACCCTCCCCATCTTGCTATGAGCCCAGATCAAGGCCCTCTCTACTTCCAACGATCTTGCATGCCTGCCTTCTCGCGACCAGATCTCCTTGGCAACGTCCCTTCCATACCTGTAATCCAAAGGGGAAACTGGCATAACTACGAGACTTCCGACAATGGTCTCCTGTTTGAGTCTAGCGATTTCTAGAAAGCCTACAAGTTCTGGCCTTCAGAACGCCTCTGGGGGGTTTCCAGGCCGTTTCACCTTCCAGTAAGATCCTTCTGGACATGTGCGGCGCATCTAGAACTATGGTTTCGAACTCCCCCCCCTCTCCATCTAGGTTGAATCTGTGCCGCTCTGAGATTCTTCTAAGTTCCTCCAATGACGCAAAATCCAACTTCTTTCCAACCCAACTTCCATCCATCCCATCCGTTGAAACTGATGTGAAAACTACTTCGAAACCGTGCTCAACAAGGGAACTCATGTGTTCTACCGGATCCTTGTGCCAAAGTGGGCAGAATGACGCGATTCCAAGCCTTTCGCACATCATTTCTATTCTGGTCTTCTGATAGTCAGATCGTAGTGCTCCTACCACTAGACCATCAACATCCAGGGGTCCTGAGTGCATTTCAAGTCCTATTGGGCGCTCTACTCCTTCTGGCCAGTAATCACCTGGGGTCTCGCCGAGATCTTCCTCCCCACGAATTGCCATCTCAAGATCATCTATTTCGACATCCTCCTCCCCACTCGTCAATACTGGCTTCCATGAGGTCCCAATAGACGATGCTTGGAAGCTAGCAATCCAAGAATTTTGTAACTGAAACATCATTGAGTCCTCACCACGAACCAGTACGCTAACCAAAGAAACAACCTCCCAGCCCTGAAGGTCCGCCCACCAAGAGGCATATGTGGAGTCCTTTCCGCCTGAAGCCAATATTGCGACTCGCATCCTCTCACCGAACAAGCCTCACACAATGCCCGTTGGATTGAGTCTTCCCCCGACCAAGATTCATAAGAGTCCGTTATGGCATGGGGTCGATAGCGATGCAGCCGAGCGGACGAGGATATGACCACGGGGTCTCTACATTCTCCCCAGATGGAAGGCTGTATCAGGTAGAGTATGCTCGTGAGTCGGTCAAGAGAGGCACGACTACAGTCGGCCTTGTTTACAAGGAAGGAGTGGTTCTTATCGTGGATAAGAGAGTTCAGAGCAAGTTGGTAATTACGGACTCTATCGAGAAGATGTACCAGATTGACAATCATATCGGAATAACGACTTCTGGGCTAGTTGCAGATGCTCGCCAGTTGGTTGACAGGGCTAGAGTACAGTGCCAAGTTAATCGTATGACCTATGGTGACAACATCCCAGTCTCGACATTGGTTAAGAAAATGTGCGATTATAAGCAGTCATTCACTCAATATGGGGGTGCCAGGCCATTTGGTACAGCTCTCTTGATTGCTGGTTTCGATGATGATGGGGCCCATTTGTTCGAAACCGACCCATCTGGGGCCTACCAATCATACAATGCAGGTGCGATCGGTCGCGGAAAGGCAACTGCAATAGACCACTTCGAAGAGAAGTGGAAGAAAGGCCTAACTCAGAATGCAGCAATAAAGATGGGTTTGGAGGCTCTCCGAGAGTCATTGGAGGAGGACCTCAACCACGAAACCGTGGAGATCGGATGCGTGGATAAGGACGGGTACGTCAAAATGGATAGAGATACTACTTTGAAGCATCTTGCTAAGCTCTCCTGATGCCCACCATCATAAGCCAAATCCCTCTTCGGTTGCCATGGTAAGCCTTGATGATGCTGTACTCGCTCGTCTCGAAAAGGGAGGTAGTAGATACGAGATTCTCGTAGATCCAGACTTAGTGGACTTATGGAAAGAAGACAATGAATCTGTAGAAATGAGCAGTCTTTTGGCCGTCGAAGAGGTTTGGTCTGATGCCAGAGCCGGCGAGAGGCCAACTGGGGATGCCCTGGAAAAGACCTTTGGAACCTCCGAGATATCTGAATGTGCCAGAATGATCCTGGATAAGGGCAGCATCCAACTAACCACAACCCAGAGAAAGAAGATGGTCGAAGACAAGAAACTCCAGATTATCAATGAAATTGCCAGTACTGCAACAGATCCTAAGACAAAGCTACCTCACCCTAGAACCAGGATAGAAAATGCGCTGGACGAAATTAGGTTCTCAGTAGACCCATTCAAATCTACAGAGAGTCAGGTTGGAGACGCCGTCTCTGCGCTCCGACCAGTCATACCCCTGCAATTCATCACGGTTAGACTCGCATTCATGGTCCAAAGCAAGGACTACGGTACAGTGAGCCACATGCTCCGAGACTCCATTCAAAAGGAAGAGTGGATGAGTAACGGAAATTGGGTATGCGTCGTCTCTATTCCCGGTGGAATGAAAAACGACATAATCGGCAAAGTAGCTTCTCGGTCTCCAGACGTTGAAGTCAGGGAATTGGACTAATTTGCGAAATAGTAACAGCATCAACGGTTATGAACAGTGGGCCGGTGGCGCGGCCCGATAACATGACAAAAAATATTGACGCGACGAGGTCGCGAGGAAGTACGCGAGGGCAAACCCTCGTAGTGCCCGGAGAAGATCTGGGCGAATCAGAAGGCTTTGAGGCAGGTCACGGGGTGATTTCAATCTCGGGGCGACTCAAGGCTGTAAAGCAAGGAAGACTAAGGGAAAAGGGAAGCTCAATTTCGATTGAGCCATCCCACACTAGGTACATGCCTAGGCCGGGTGACCTGGTTATTGGATACATTGAGGGTTGTACTAACAACCTTTGGTTCATTGAACTAGGTGCGCCATTTAACGCCATACTCCCAATGAGCTTGGGCCCAGGGAAGGTAGACTTCGGAGGCACAAGAGCGGTTATGGATATCGGAGACGCTGTTCTCTGTAGGATACAAGAAGTCGAAGAAACACACTCAAGCGTAGTCACAATGAAAGGAATGGGGCTTAGAAAGATTAAGTCGGGTGTAGTTGAAGAGATCGATCCTCATCTGCTGGGCAGACTCATCGGAAAGGGTGGTGAAGCACTAAGAAGGCTGAAAACAGAAACAGAGTGCCGGATAGTCGTGGCAGACAATGGCAGAATGTGGATTGACGGGGAACTTGACGGAATATTGGAGGTCCGCTCAAACCTCTCGAAAATTTCTGGTAACTCAAATGGGGGGATGAACTGATGGGTGGCTATGGAGACGTCCAGATGATCGACGAAAATGGCCTCAGGATGGATGGAAGGAAGCCTGGCGACGTTAGAGAAATTTCAATAGAAACCGGAGTAATTCCAGTAGCAGACGGTTCGTGCAGGATGACTTGGGGAACTAATGAGGCCATCGTAGCCGTTTACGGCCCAATGGAGGCCCACCCTAGGAAAATACAGAGGCAGGACCGTGCAGTTCTAGATGTCGCGTACAATATGGCTCCATTCTCGACCACTGATAGGATGCGACCAGGATTCAACCGGCGCAGCAGGGAAATCAGCAAGGTGACCAAGGACGCTCTAGAAAGCGTAGTTCTTTTGGAGCTATATCCACGTTCAAAGATTCGAGTCACTATCGAGATAGTCTCTGCAGAGGCCGGAACTCGGTGCGTCGGACTCACTGCGGCTTCGGTAGCTCTTGCAGATGCTGGCATCCCTATGACCGACTTGGTCGTCAGCGTGGCTAGCGGGAAGATAAATGACGTAGTCGTCTGCGATCTAAACAAAGAAGAAGACAATTACGGAGAGGCGGACCTACCAATGGGGGTGCTGCCTAATTCTGGAGAGCTTGTTTTCCTGCAGATGGATGGTGACCTCTCGCAAGAAGAATTCCAAGAAGCATGGCAGTACAACATGGATGCTGCAATGGATGTACACAAATTGATGGTAGAGGCTCTGAAAAGAGGTGATTCTCAATGACCATCCCAATTGTCCCGAAGCTTCTCAGGGCGCATCTATCAGAACTCGCAGAGAAGGAGGCAAGGATAGACGGAAGGTCGCAGTGGGAAGGCAGGAAAGTTGAGATTGAGCATTCAATCCTCCCTAGGGCCGAGGGATCAGCTAGGGTAAGGATGGGTGACACCATAGTACTTGCTGGCGTGAAGTTCCAGATTATGCAACCCTACCCAGATAGACCAAATCAAGGGGGACTGATGTGTTCTGCAGATGTCCGCCCCATAGCCGGGCGCCATTGGGAGGCCGGCCCACCGAGTCCTGAAGCAATCGAACTTGGGAGGGTGGTAGATCGAGGAATCCGAGAGTCGGGTTGTATTGACGTGGACTCACTTTGTATCATTCCTGGCGAAAAGGCCTGGCAAGTAATCTTGGATCTGTTCGCTGTTTCAGATGATGGCAATCTCTTCGATGCCTTCGCCCTAGCAGGAATAGCAGCACTCAGGAATGCTACTGTTCCAGCAGAGCGTTTTGAGGTGGGAGAAGACTACCAACTTACGGTTTCAAAGACCCCTATAATGTGCTCCTATCACAAGGTCGGAGGGCGCTTCGTCTATGACGCATGTGCAAGAGAAGAGCTTGGAGGCGATGAGAGGATACACATCACACTGGGAGATGACGATAATGTCCATTCATTACAGAAGGGTCTAAAGGGAATTTTCTCGGCCGAAGAATTTGCCGAAATCATGGCCGATGCCAGGAAAAGGACCAAGGAACTGAGGAAACTAGTAGATTCATTGTAGGTGTAGAAATGGCAAAGAGGACTCAAAAGGCAGGCGCTACAGCTAGGTTTGGAGCCAGATACGGAGTGAGCGTAAGGAGAAGAGCAGGGTCAGCACTAGCCAAGAAATCTCGAAAATACACTTGTCCAAGCTGCCATTATCCTAAGGTTCGAAGAAAGGCTGCAGGAATCTGGGAATGCAGGAAGTGCGATCACAAATTCTCAGGAGGGGTTTGGGAACCTTACACTCGCGCTAGTGATGCCAACAAGAGGATTGTAAGGAGGTCTCTGGAAGGAGCAACTGCTACAGATATGACGGTTATCGCCCAACAGGCTGCACTCGAATTCGAAAGAAAGCTATCTGAGAGAGATTCTGATGCAGTCACAGAAGAGGAATGAATCAGTCTCGCTCGAACTGCTACTAGAGCACAACGACCCCGACTCACTTTCGTCCTCACTAGTTACAGAGGCAGATTTCTCAGAAACAAATGAGGGGATCGCCGTCCACTTGTCTACGGATTCGTTCAATGACTTGAGAGCACGCTGGAACTCTATAATGAGAGCCTTAATCGCCTCCGAGCATTCCCTAGTGGCTACAAATAGGGGGGATCAACATCGGTGAGCAAGTTACGGCAGAGGAAATACAGACTCTTGCAAGGGAGTTGCAGATGCTGAGGAACCAGATCCAGACTATCTCCTCCCAGTCTTCAGAGTACGGAATAACCATAGAGGAACTTTCCAAGCAAGATCCCGATAGGCCCATTTATCGCTCTCTCGGCAACATTCTCCTTGAGGTCGAGGATAGAAACTCTTTAGAAATCGAGTTGAAAGACTCACAAGAAGCATTGAATGAGCATCTAGCGAGACTCGTTGAGAGGGAGGCGAGTATTCGAAAGATGTACGAGGAAAAGACAGAGAATTTTGAGAGAGCGTGAATCTCCAATGGGCAATGAAGAGCCTAACTCGGATTCGATAGTAGCAGACTCAATACTCTTCAAAACCCTCCTATCGGAAGGCAAAACTGAGGAAGCTTTGGAGCTCAGTAAATCGATTCTACAAGAATCAAGAAATTTAGATGATAGGAAATTCGAGACAGAGGCCTGGATTAGGATGGAACGCGCCCTCTTAGGGGCGTTGGAAACGGGAGAAGTGGGGGAAGAGCTGAGGTGGTGTGTAGACCGTCTGAAGTCCGTTTGCCCGGGATCAACAATTCACGGTCTAGCACTGCTAAACCTAGCTACATGGCATCGAAATGCAGGAGAGGAAATGATGGCTCTCGTAACTCTCTCTGATATTTCATCCGCAGCCGGACATCCAGTGGAAGTTATCGGGCTATCACGCTTAGAATCAGGTAGAATACTGGTCATGGTGGGGGATCTTGAACCAGCAATGCGGCACCTCTGGATGGCAATGAGGCGCCTATACTCTTCACAAATGCTAGCTGAGTCAGTTGTCTGTGCCATGGAATGGCTAGACATAGCATTAGACGAAATCGACTCCGAATCGCCAACTATGGATGAGAGAATCGTTAATGCAAGACCAAGGGAAACGCCGGGAATGACATTCTCTCCATCAAATCCCCGAGATATCAGAGAGGCCGTGGAGCTAATCCTAACAAATTCACTCAGTGACCTATCCGGGATTAGGAGAGATGATCTGGGATTAGTCCTGGACGCAGGTGATATGCTGGGAGAATCGTCATGGAGGGAAGAACTAGAAGCGAGGCAAGAAGAGATTCAAGACCCGAGGCTAATTGAAGTGCTCCAATCATGACTCATGATCCTGTTTATTTCTTCATCCCCCCAGGCGGAGTTCTCTGGAAGTTGTAGACACCAACCAACTTCTTCAATAGAATTATCTGGCGATATCCATGGCTCGGGACTGACAGTTCCTTCAACTTCGACAAAAACAACATAGCCTCCAGGAATCAAGCTAGAATCGACCCATTTCGCCGTCCCCAACAATCCTGTTTCCTCGTAAAGCTCCCTGAGTGCACCTTCTTCCGGTGACTCTCCTTGAACCAATCTGCCCCCTGGTAACTCCCATCCTCTTTTCTTGTTCTTTATCATAATCCAACAACCTTCTTCTTCAGAAACTGCCCACACAACTACAAATTCCATTCTATTCCTCCATTTGATGCAATAACTCCGTTACTATTTCAGCTGCACCTTCTGTACCTTCTGCTGCCATCCTTCTTGCAAGAAAGAAAGCCTCGGCCAATCTGCCCTGCTTTCTGAGCATCGTAATCTCGGAGAAAGCCCCACTCCTGACATCATCTTCCGGGGCTTCTTCCGCCTCTTCGACTTCGAGTCTTGTAAGGCTCCCAAGCCTATCAAGAAATGAAGCTCGATCAGTGACAGAGGGCTCTTTCCAAGGATTCACACCAGTGCCAAGAACCATGGCCTCCATTCGTATCTTGAAACGGTCTTTCGCACTGCAATTAGCATAAACGCTCTGTGCCTGATCATAGCATAGCCATGCTTCATCATATTGCCTCCTCCTCTCGTACATCGACCCCAACTCCTCCCATGCTTCGTGATTGACCGGTCTTTGCGAGAGAAGAACTCTTGAAAGCTCTAGAAAGGCATCCTCATGACCGCCACTTCTTACTCTCTCTAGTCTTCTTGAGTATAGAATATTCGCCCTCTGGTCGGAAACGTCCAATCTCTTCAGTCGCGAAGAAAAAGACTCCAGGCCCTTTGTCCTTTTTCCAATCTTCTCCCACCAGATATCGGGATCTAGTGGATCGGTAGAAAGGGCACCCTCAAGCATTGCCTCACACTTCCCAATGATGTCTTTGTTTGCAAGCTGACTCATCAACTCTGGATCCCTCCCCAGCACAGAGAATAGATCAGCAAGAACCGCCCTTGCCCCCTCGGAGTCTTGCATCAAGACTTTGATTCTAATTAGCAATTTCCAATTCTCTTCATTTGTGAAGTCATAGAGCAAGCTCTGTTTAGCACTCTGTTCTGCCCATAACAGGTTATTGTCACCATCTTTCCTAATCTTGAGGAACTTCTCTGCTTGGCTACGATGCCTGTTTCCAAGGCTCCTTCGAGGATGCTGTAGGGCTTCAGAAAGAAATCCTTCATCTCGCATTCGCTCGTCTCACAGAACAGATTCAAAGGGACTTCTATCAACGCTGGGGTCGATAGTTGCATCCATTCCAATCTTACTTGTCGTTCCATTCGTTGATCTACTTGGATCTAGGCTGGAACCCTTTTGATCTGAAAGAATTAGGGTATCCCTATCGGGCTGCCAACGCGTCATTAGGGCCCATTCAACTCTAGAATAACTTGCCACATCAATGTCTTCGTCAACTACGATAACCTGCTTCATGGATTTGTGGCCATCCAATGCCGCCCTAATCGCCTGCATCCCGTCTTCCCTTTTCTCTGGGATGATCTGAACCACGGAAGACAACCAACCACTGCCCCCGTCAGTCAAATATACGTCAGTGCAATTAACCACTTCAGAGACTGCCGCTTTGATGGTCGGCGCCCTCGGCATCCCCATCAGAGTCATGTGCTCTATACCGGCTGGAATCAATGCGTGGAAAATTGGATCTTCTCTATGGTGGATAGAATCGTATTCTATTACGGGCTCTAGCCTAATATCATCAACCGTACCCGTAATGTCGACATAAGGGCCCTCTTCAGAAGTATGAGTCGTGATTCTTGCTTCCATCGCATATTCTGCATTAGCCGGAACTAGCACTCCATTGGCGAGCTCTACAGCTTCTAGCTTTCTTCCGTACAGCTTCTCGTGAAGTGCAGAAGCCACTCTCAACTCATCAAGAGGCTCGTCAAAAGACATTGCTGCTGCAAGTAAAACTACTGGATCCGGGCCATTTACCACTGCAATCGAAATCTCGTCCCCTCGCTCTTGAGCCTTGTCGACCATAGTCCTAAGATGCCTGGGTACTAATCTAACGCAGGTCGAATTTTCACTTTTCACAAGTTGTCTGTGGAAAGAGGTATTACGCTGGCCGTCGTATTGAGCGATTATTATTGACGACGATTGATACCTCCCCCCATCTTCCTCATAATGCCAAGGTATTGGTAGCTTGAAAAGGTCCGTTTCACTCATGGTTTTCTGTAAAACTGGAGCATCAGCACCATCTAAAAGTACAGGATCAGAAGGATTCTCCATAGCCCATGAAAGAATATCTATCAGCTCTCCTGGTTCTACACCAAATGAATCACAGAGTCTCTGGCGAGTGAGTATGTTCATCACAGCAGAATGACCCGGAGATTCGACAATGTTAGTAAAAAGAAGAGCCTCATTATTGGAGGAGAAAGACTCCTCACGCATATCAAAATTTACGCTAACCGGGACCTCAACTTTACGACTTCCATCGACAAGATCCCTGAATCCCATGCCACTGTCCGGAAAACTAAGCCGCTTGAATGTTGGCTCATTTTTCCAACCTTTGTCTACAGTCTTGAGTATTGATTACCCGTCAGTATCATAAATGGACGGCAGGTCGCCGAGCCGTCATTTTGAGGTATATGCTTGGGTCGAGGTCTATTCTCTGGTTCGAAGATGAAGTCCGATCGTAAGAGATATAGGTGGAAGGAGCGTAAATTTCGGAACAGACAGGCTAAGAGAAAACACGGCGGCGTTCTAAAGCATGATCCGCTCCGTGGAAGTCCACAGGCCAAGGGAATCGTCATCGAAAAGGTAGGCTTCGAGGCAAAGCAACCAAACTCAGCGATTAGAAAGGCCGTAAAGATCAGCCTAATTAGAACTGGAAACAGACTTACCGCATTCGCACCGGGAGATGGTGCAATCTCATTTATCGATGAGCACGATGAGGTCATGGTCGAGGGAATAGGCGGGAGCAAGGGACGTTCCTACGGCGACCTTCCCGGTGTTAGGTACAAGGTAATCAAGGTAAACGGCGTTTCTCTCGACGAAATGGTCCGAGGGCGCAAGGAGAAACCAATACGCTGAGGCATTAAAATGACAGATTCGGATGACACTCCCCAAGAAGAAATCCTCAAGGATGAGAAATCCGAGGAAGAGGTACCCATTGCTGGAATCGGAACCATGGTATTCGGAAAATGGGATGCCAGCGAAGTAGTTTGTAGCGATCCAGGAATTTCCAGGTACGTCAATCTAAAGATGATTGGCGCCCCTCACACTGGAGGGAGGCATGCAAATGCCTGGTTCGGGAAGCAGGATCTTTCCGTAACAGAGAGATTCATCAACAATCTGATGAGATCCGGCAAATACAGTGGAAAGAAGCAATACTGTGCTAAATCACTGGATGAGGCATTTGACAGAATCAATGCAAAGAGTGGGGAAAACCCACTGCAGAAGTTCATCGACGCGATAACAGAAGCAGCTCCCTGCGAAGAGACGACAAGAGTCAGAATCGGAGCAGTTAGCCAACCCAAGGCTGTCGACTCCTCCCCTAGCAGAAGGCTCGATGTCGCTCTCAGAAACTTGGCAATCGGTGCTGCATCCGCCACAATGAAGACAAAGAAGTCCCTAACTGAGGGAATCATCTCCGAGATCTCCAAGGCTTCTGATGGGGATGTCAACTCTTTTGCCGTTGGTAAGAGGCACGAGGTTGAGAGAATTGCCGCCTCAGCTCGATGAACACATTTTACCCAACTTAGCATCCTATTCCTGAAAACTGCTCAATTGTCTTTATGAACCGTTTTCAGGTCGGAAAAACTACTGGATGAGATTATGGGTCGTAAGGAAGACAATATTAAGCGCGCTACAGAAGTGATGCATATTCGAGAGCGAATAAGAAATCTAGCTATCGCTGCACACATAGATCACGGAAAAACCACGCTTTCCGATAACTTGATTGCTGGCGCAGGAATGATGTCGGAGGAACTTGCAGGAAAGTCTAGAGTATTGGATTTTGATGATCAGGAGAGTGCAAGGGGTATCACCATCAATGCGGCAAGCGCATCGATGGTCCACGGAGTAAATGGCGAAGACTACCTCATCAACCTGATTGACACCCCTGGCCACGTTGACTTCGGAGGCGACGTAACCAGGGCAATGAGGGCCGTCGATGGATGCATAATCCTGACATGTGCTGTCGAGGGAGCAATGCCGCAGACTGAGACTGTAGTCAGGCAGGCTCTGAAGGAGAAGGTTCGCCCAGTTCTTTTCATAAACAAGGTGGACCGCCTCATAAATGAGCTCCAAGTTACTCCTGAGGATATGATGGCTCGTTTCCAGGAGCAAATTAAGAAGGTCAATGATTTGATCAGGACCTTTGCACCCGAGCAGCACAAAACGGATTGGCAAGTAGATGTAGCCAAGGGAACCGTTGCCTTCGGGTCTGCATACCACAATTGGGGGATAACCGTGCCATTTATGCAGAAGACAGGAGTTAATTTCACACAGATCTTTGAGTACTGCCATAACGAGGAGCAGAAAGAGCTAGCTAAGAAGGCACCAGTGCACGAAGTTTTACTCGACATGGCCGTTGAAAAGCTCCCATCGCCATTGATTGCTCAGGAATACAGAATTCCAAACATATGGCAGGGCGATCTAGATTCAGAAGTCGGCAAGTCAATGATCAATTGCGATAACGATGGGCCACTTTCTCTGATGATTACAAAAATTTGGATGGACCCTCACGCAGGAGAGGTAGCAGTCGGACGGGTATACTCTGGAACAATCAAGCAGGGAGAGACCGTTTGGGCTAGTGGCGCAGGAAAAGCCGAGCGAGTCCAGCAGGTCAGCATGATGGTCGGCGGGGATAGGATTCAGGTCCCAGGAGTGTCGGCAGGAAACATTGCGGCATTGACCGGCGTCAGAAGCGCTGCTGCCGGAGTCACCATTACTAGGGAAAAGGACGAGACCCCCTTCGAGGCAATCAGGCACTACTCAGAACCCGTAGTCACAGTAGCGATTGAGCCTAAATCAATGAAGGACCTGCCTAAATTCATAGGTGCACTGCGAGGTTTAGCCAAGGCAGACGCCTCACTGTCAGTCGATACAAATCATGAGACGGGCGAGGCACTACTCTCTGGAATGGGCGAGCTCCATCTGGAGATTACCATTTATCGGCTTGAGGAGGAACAGGGGATCAAGGTAAATCAGAGTAATCCGATAGTGGTTTACAGGGAGTCAATCGGCGCCGACAACAAGGGCAGGGCCTTCGAAGGCAAGTCCCCAAATCGCCACAACAGATTCTACGTTGAAGTCGAGCAGCTTCCCGAGAACGTCATCACTGCTTTAAGAGAGGGCGAACTTGGAGACGGTCCGGTCAGGAACAAGGACGCAAAAGAGGTAGGAAATAAGTTCGGCGAGCTCGGGATGGACAAGGATCTAATGCGCAAGATATATGCTATTAATGCCACAACTGTCCTCGTAAATGACACAAAGGGTATTCAGAATCTCCATGAAACAAGGGAACTTATTATCGAGGCGTTTAACGATGTCTGCAAAAAGGGGCCAATCGCTGATGAGCCACTAACCGGAGTAATGGTCAGACTAGTGGACGCAAAGCTACACGAGGATGCAATTCACAGGGGCCCTGCCCAGACAATTCCAGCAGTGAGGAATTCTATCAAAGGAGCTCTTCTGAGGGCCAATTCCGTACTATTCGAACCAATTCAGAAAATTAGAATCGATGCCCCCACGGAGTGGGCTGGAGGAATTACCAGGCAACTAATCACCAGGAGGGGCGTAATTGAAGACATGCCCGTAGAAAACGATGTGACCTGTGTAATCGGCAAGATGCCAGTGGCCGAATCATTCGGCTTCTCTAATGACATCAGGGCTGCAACTCAGGGGAGAGCAGTATGGAATACTGAAAATGCCGGTTATGACCAGGTGCCCCCAGAACTATTTCACAAAATTGTCGGCGAAATTAGGCAGAGGAAGGGACTCAAAGAAGAAATTCCCGGGGAAGCTCAGTACACCGACTGATCAGCTAATCCTGATGAGCTGAAAGTCCGTCAACTCCCTCAGAATATCTACGGATTCTGAATCCCCCAACAAGTCTAGACATTTGTGAGCCAGTGAATGGTGATGCATGGCCCTTTTCCTGGCGTACTCTATCGACCCGGAATTCTCTAACTCAGCAACAGCCATAGCAAGTCTTTCATCACTGCATTCCCCAGACCCAAACACCTTCTCAAATTGCGAAAGATCACTCTCACTTCTCTTGGCATGAATAGCAATTAGTGTCATCTTTCCTTGAACAACGTCTGAACCAGCTGGTTTTCCGAGGGTTTTTGTATCTCCAGTGAGATCTATCAGATCGTCCATCAATTGGAAGCATATTCCCAGATTAAGC
>Ga0066851_10000608_pt1 | contig 17659 bp, 15 predicted proteins | sample ETNtaG_7_FD_65493 | JGI IMG/M metagenome (GOLD analysis project Ga0066851, IMG submission 65493) | Marine microbial and viral communities from oxygen minimum zone, Eastern Pacific Ocean - ETNP201406SV65 | ecosystem: Environmental > Aquatic > Marine > Oceanic | place: Pacific Ocean: Eastern... | reverse complement strand
ATAAAAATAGCCAGTATAGGCCACATAAAACTTCCACCATTTATAAATAATTCAACCATCTTTGTTTACTCCTATTTTTTATTCATTTAAAAAATATTATTATATTAGATAAAGATATTAATGTTTTTTCTTTTTTATCACAATATTTATTTCTCACGTAAATACTCAATGCCCTTTAAAATTTGATTATCAATAACACTTTTAATTTTATAATTATAACTTTTGCCCCACAACGCATTTGCAACTTCAGACAGGACATCAATCTTGATGTAAGGCCATAAATCACTCAGATTATCTTCATATGGAATGTTTTCTACGATTAGCCAATCTTGAAATTCATTATAACTTAAAATTTCTATTTTGTTGGTTAGCTCCTGTGTATTATTGATTAATAGATTATATAATTCATCTGCAGACTCAACTTTTATTTGCGATTTTATAGTATTAGCATATTTAAATACTGGTCTTGTTGGATTAAGGCGAATTTTACTATTTAAATATTCTATATATTTTTGATTTAATTGGATTTCATAGTCTGGCCAAATCCCCCCTCCCCCATATACAACTCTACCTTTTTTTGTATAATGTAATGTTTTATTATTAAGCGAGGTATCTTCTATGGCTTCCTCTTTATAATATTCACCTAAACCACCATCATATGGTCTTTGAATTAATCGTCCTGATGGAGTAAAATATTGTGCAATTGTAATTCTCGCTGCAGACCCATCTTCTAATGAGTATTGTCTTTGAACCAAACCTTTGCCAAAACTACGCTCGCCAATAATTGCCCCTCGATCTAAATCTTGAATTGCACCGGCTACGATTTCACTTGCGCTCGCTGATCCGTTATTAATTAATATAGCTATTGGATATTTAATATCATTAAAACTTTGTTTTGCATAAAACACATCATTTGCATTTCTTAATTTTCCTTTAGTATATACAATTGTATCAAATGTATTAATAAACATATCCACAATTTTTACCGCTTGATCTAATAAACCCCCTCCGTTATTTCTTAAATCTAGAATTATTTTTTTCATTCCTTTTAATTCTAGATTTTGTAGTTCACTTTGTAATTCATAAGCGGTATTATTTGCAAAACGGTTAACTTTTATATATCCAATTTCATCACTTAGCATAAATGATGCAAGAATACTTGTGATGGGGATTTGATCCCTAATTAAGGTTATATTAAACGGTTCTTTTCCATCTCTTAAAATTTTAACAATTACAGAGCTGCCCTTTTCCCCTCTTAATTGTTTAATCACACTTTCAGTTTTTATTTTATATGCTGATTTGCCATTTATTTCAATGATTTTATCACCCGATTGTATACCAGCCCTATCAGAGGGAGTCCCAGGAATTGGAGATATGACCGTAATATAGCCATCAAGCATACTATACTCAATCCCTATTCCTTCAAATTGTCCCTGCATTTGTTCGTTAACCACCTCTAATTCATCATTACTAATATACTTAGAATGTGGGTCCAACTCTTCTAAAAATCCCCTAATAGCCCCTTCTAATGCTTTTGTCATATTAATCTCTTCAAAATAGCCATCTTGTACCAATCTAATTACCTGTGTTAGAGTTTTTAATTTATAAAAGGGGTCAGAATTATAATTTTCTTTAAATGCAATTAAGATAATTATCGATAATATGATAATATATATATATATTATTTTTCTCATTTGTGTAAAATTACAATAATATTTTATATATTAGAAGTTTGTAATAACAAAAAGTTCATTTAAAATGTCATCTAAAAAGTTTATTAATATTCGAGGCGCTAAAGCACACAATCTAAAGGATATAAATTTAAAAATTCCTCGCGATCAATTAGTTGTGATTACCGGCGTATCAGGCTCTGGAAAATCTTCATTGGCATTTGACACAATATATGCAGAAGGCCAAAGGCGCTATGTAGAATCATTATCTTCATATGCGCGTCAATTTATAGGTATTATGGATAAACCGGAAGTTGATTATATTGATGGTTTATCTCCAGCTATTTCTATTGATCAAAAATCTACATCTAGGAACCCTCGTTCTACTGTTGGAACTGTAACAGAAATTTATGATTATTTGCGATTATTATATGCTCGTATTGGGCAACAAAAATGTATTAAATGTAACAAAAAAGTTAAAAAGTATACACCAGAAGACATAATTAATTTTGTATTAAAAATGGAAGCCAACACAAAAATAATTATTATGAGCCCTATTTCTAGAAAGAAAAAACAAAACTATCAAAATATTTTAAAAACCTTTTTAAAAGAAGGTTTTATTAGGGCACGTATAAATGGTAAAATTAAAAACATAGCCTCTATATATAAAAAATTATCATCTAGAAAATCTTATACTATTGAGATTGTTATTGATAGAATCATTAAAAAAGATAATATTTATGACCGTTTAATTCAATCTATTGAATTAGCGTATAAGGTAGGAGACGGGTCTTTGATTTTAAACAACGGGACAAAAGATATCTTTTTTAGCGAACAATTATATTGTTTTAAAGATGACATATATTATAATGAATTACAGCCGAGCAATTTTTCTTTTAATTCTCCTTTAGGCGCTTGTAAAACATGTGACGGGTTAGGGACGTCTTTTGCTTTAGACCCCGATTTAATTGTCCCTGATATTAACAAAAGTTTAAGAGAAGGTTGTATTGAGCCGTTAGGAATACAACCAAATGGCAAACATTATGGTAACTTATTAATTAGTCTATCTGAAAAATTAAAATTTTCATTTGCAACTCCATGGAAAAATTTACCTTTAGAGCATCAACAAGTTTTACTGTATGGTTCTAAAAAATATAAATGGGAAGGTATAGTATACAGATTAAAACGTAGATATCATCAATCACGTTCAAGCTATATAAAAGATTGGGTTGAAAAATATATGAATACTCGGCTATGTGTTGAATGTGAAGGGGCTCGATTAAACCAAGCAGCACAATCTACCTATATTCAAAAACAAAACATTCATATGTTAACCATGTTATCAATTAAAGATTTACATTGTTTTATTGAAAAATTAAAATTAACAAGCATGCAAAAAACAGTTGCGGCTGAAATATTAAAAGAAATCAAAAACAGATTACAATTCTTAATTAATGTTGGTCTTAACTATCTAAGTTTAAGTCGTTCATCTCGAACCCTATCAGGCGGTGAAATGCAAAGAATTAGATTAGCCACTCAAATTGGGTCTCAATTAGTTGGAGTATTATATGTTTTAGATGAGCCTTCAATTGGACTTCACGCCCGTGATAATGAAAAGTTAATTAACACATTAATTGAACTAAGTAAATTAGGAAATACTGTATTAGTAGTTGAGCATGATGAGCAAATGATGAAAAAATCTGATTGGATTATTGATTTAGGGCCTGGGGCCGGTGTTAATGGAGGGAACATTGTTGCACAAGGGACACCGCAGTCAATTATAAAGAATAAAAAATCTGTAACAGGGCAATTTTTATCAGGAGGCCAAACCATTAAAATCCCCACTAAAAGACGCAACGGTTCTGGCAAGGGTTTAACATTAATAGGAGCTACGGGAAACAATTTACATGGTGTTAAATTAAATATCCCATTAGGATGTTTTATTAGCGTTACAGGAGTATCAGGTTCTGGAAAATCAACCTTAATAAATCAAACTTTACTTCCAATATTAAATCAAAAAATTTATTCAAATCGTAAAAAGCCACTCCATTATGAATCAATAGATGGTGTTGCTTATTTGGATAAAGTAGTTAATATTAACCAATCACCCATAGGAAAAACTCCAAGGTCAAATCCTGCAACTTATACTGGCATTTTTAATCATGTAAGAGAATTATATAGCCAATTACCAGATTCTAAAATTATGGGTTATAAACCAGGACGATTTTCTTTTAATGTTAAAGGAGGAAGGTGTGAACATTGTAAGGGAGCAGGATTAATCAAAATTGAAATGCATTTTTTATCAGACGTGTATATTACATGTGAACATTGTAAGGGAAAACGCTTTAATTCACAAACCTTACAAATTAAATATAAATCTAAAAATATATTTGATATTTTAAATATGACTGTTGAAGAAGCGCTTTTATTTTTTAAACAACATAAAAGTATTTTTAGAAAATTAAAAACCTTGTGTGATGTTGGATTGGGCTATATAAGACTTGGTCAACAAGCTACCACATTATCAGGAGGGGAATCTCAAAGGGTGAAACTATCTTCTGAATTATCAAAAATTAATACAGGGCGGACCTTATATATATTAGATGAACCTACTACAGGATTACACTTTAAAGATGTAGATATGTTAATTTCTGTGTTAAACAATTTAGTAGATAAGGGGAACACAGTAATTGTCATTGAACACAATTTAGATGTTGTAAAATGTACAGACTGGATTATTGATTTAGGCCCAGAAGGTGGTGAGGGGGGTGGAAAAATTATCGCTTCGACTACCCCTGAAAAAATTATTAAAATTAAAAAATCATATACGGGTAAATTTTTAAAACCTATTTTATCATAAATATTGTTATATGATAAATAAAAATTCTCTCTTTTATCATGCCCATATTAGAATTATATTAAGGGGTATATTTCAATATGAACAAAGATAATCACAATACTCAAAATGAATTAACATCTCCCCAAAAGCAATTAGAGGATGTTCAAGCTGATTTTTCATTAAGACCAGATAGTTTTGATAGTTTTATTGGGCAAGAAAAAATTATTGATAACCTTAAGGTTTATATTAGGGCAGCCCAAAAAAGAAACGAGTCACTAGATCATGTGTTATTATTTGGTCCACCCGGACTTGGAAAAACAACATTAGCTAACATTATAGCCAAGGAGATGAATGTCAATATTAAAATGTCATCAGGGCCTATTATTGATAGAGCTGGTGATTTAGCTGGAATTTTAACTAATCTAAGTGAATTTGATGTCTTATTTGTTGATGAAATCCATCGTTTAAATAGCGTTGTAGAAGAATATTTATATTCTGCTATGGAAGATTATATGATTGACATTATGATTGATAAGGGCCCAAATGCTAGAAGCGTTCAATTATCATTGAGTCAGTTCACCTTAATTGGCGCTACTACTAAATTAGGGAACTTAACATCTCCTTTAAGGGACAGATTTGGTGTATTATTACGTTTAGAGTTTTATAATCAACAGGAATTATTAGAAATTATTAAAAGATCTGCTAAAATTTTAAAAATTAAGATTGATAATGAAGCGGCACTAGAAATTGCTAAACGATCTAGGGGGACGCCTAGAATTTCTAATCGCATCTTAAAACGTTCTAGAGATTTTGCTGAAGTAGAGGCAAATGGAATTATTTCATTAGATATTGCTAATTTAGCATTATCAAAGCTAGATATTGATAGTTTTGGCCTTGATAAAATGGATCGTAATATTTTAAAAGCAATGATTAATAAATTTAATGGAGGGCCAGTGGGATTAGATTCTCTTGGTGTTGCCATATCAGAAGATGCACGAACAATTGAAGAAGTATATGAGCCCTATTTAATTAAAGAAGGCTTTATTCAACGTACCCCCCGAGGGAGAAAAGTTTTACCAAAGTCTTATCATCATTTAGAAATTAATTATACGCCAGATAATTAATTTTATATTAATAAGGAGATAATATGTTTTTTGGAACAGTAGAAAAACCACCACGCTTATCAACATTTGATTTGCAAGTACCTGAACAATTAATTGCAGACAAACCAAGCAAATCTAGAGAAAATTCTAAGTTAATGGTTTTAAATCGCCAAGACATGTCTATTGAACATAAAAAGTTTAAAGATATAGTGTCATACTTTAAAAAGGGAGAAGTTTTAGTTTTGAATAACACTAAAGTTTATCCAGCCAGGTTATATGCTAAAAAAGACAAATCAGACGCTCAAGTCGAGGTGTTTTTATTGCGTGAATTAGCTAATAATTTATGGGAAGCAATGGTTAAGCCTGCACGAAAGGTAAGGATAGGAAATAAATTAATTTTAAGCAATGAAATTACTTGTGATGTAATAGACAATACCGTGTCTGGAGGCCGAGTTTTAAGGTTTGATCATGACGAACAATCTTTATATAAATTTATAGATAAACATGGATTCTGCCCTCTTCCTCCATATATTAAAAGAGACCCCCTTCCTTCAGACAAAAAGCGTTATCAAACAGTATATGCTGATGTACGGGGTTCAGTTGCAGCACCAACAGCTGGGATGCACTTTACAAACAAGTTGTTAGATGATATTAAGAAGATAGGCGTTAAAACTGCTAAAATTACTTTGCATATTGGTTTAGGCACTTTTAAACCGATATTAGTTGAAGATTTAACGAGGCATAATATGGATTCTGAGTATTATTCTGTACCACCTGAAACTGCAACTTTAATTAATGAAGCAAAAGCAAAACGGAAAAAAGTGACAGTAGTTGGGACATCTGCTGTTAGAACCCTTGAGACAGTAGTGGTATCTGGATTTCAAATTACAGCAAAATCTGGCTGGACTGATAAATTTATTTATCCACCATATGATTTTAAGATGGCAGATAAATTAATTACTAACTTTCATCAACCCCAATCTACATTAATGATGCTAGTATCGGCATTTGCTAATAAAGATTTTGTTATGGATGCTTACAGCGAAGCTATTAAGAAAAAATATCGTTTTTATTCGTATGGCGATGCAATGTTAATTATATAAACATGTCTTTTAAAATCGGTCAAGGCTATGACGTACACCAATTACAAACAAGCTTACCGCTTTGTATAGGAGGTGTAAACATTCAACACACTAAAGGAGTAATAGCTCATAGCGATGGTGATGTATTAATACATGCCATAATAGATGCTATTTTAGGAGCATGTAATTTAGGGGACCTAGGAAAACATTTTCCAAACACATTAGAATGGGCTAACGCATCTGGACTATCTATGTTAGAGTTTACTAATAAGATTGTTTTAAAATCTTTTCCAAAATTTAAAATAATAAATATAGATTCTACGATTATTTTAGAAAAACCCAAATTATCTAGGCATATTCTTAGCATGAAAAATAATATTTCAAGCAGCTTAAACATTGATATTAATAATCTTTCCATAAAAGCTACCACAACAGATAAGTTAGGGCCTATAGGTTTAGAACAAGGGATTGCCGCTAAGGCTATTTGTCTTATTAAATTAAATTAACTATGAATGATCAGCCTGTCAGATTAAGATTTGCACCGAGCCCTACAGGATTTTTACATGTTGGTGGTTTACGAACTGCGCTATATAATTATTTTTATGCTAAGCAATTCAATGGAAAATTAGTATTAAGAATTGAAGACACCGATCAAAATCGTTTAGTTGAAAACGCTGAGCATGATTTAATTAATATGTTATTATGGGCTGGCATAGAGTTTGATGAAGGACCAAACATAGGCGGAGATGTGGGGCCTTATCGGCAATCAGAGAGATTGTCTATTTATAAAGATTTTTATTATGATTTAATTAAACGACATCATGCTTATCCATGTTTTTATTCAAATGAAAGATTAAACAATTTAGCAAGCGGGAAATTATCAACAGAAGACGCTGCAATTGAAGATGCCATTTTTAAAGAATTTGATTTAGATAGCACATTGGACAAAATGGAAGCAGAAAAATTTGTTGTTCGTTTTAAAATTCCAAATAGTCAAGTTTTATCACATAAAGATTTAATTAAAGGACAGGTAAAGTTTGATCTTGCTCTTATTAATGATCCAATTATTATTAAATCTGATGGATTTCCAACATATCATTTTGCAAATGTAATTGATGATCACTTAATGGGGATTACTCATGTTATTAGAGGAGAAGAATGGCTCCCAAGCATTCCTAAGCATATTCTTTTATATAAAGCATTTAATTGGGAGACACCCAAATTTGGGCATTTACCTCTATTATTAAATAGCGACAAAACTAAATTGTCTAAACGGAAAAATGATGTTTCTGTTTCTAGTTATATTGATAAAGGATATACCAAAGAAGCCTTAATCAATTTTTTGTCATTATTGGGTTGGCATGAAAAAGGTGATAGGGAAATATATAGTTTAGCTGAATTAATCAGTTCTTTTTCTTTTGATCGCGTCAGTAAATCTGGAGCAGTCTTTGATGTTAAAAAATTAAATTATTTTAATAATTATTATATTAAAAATTACCCTATTAATGAATTACAAACATTATTAAATGATTTTTATAATAAAGAAAATTTATTTACTGATGATATGGTTGAATTAGTAAGAGAAAAAATTGACAATCTAGGCGAGTTTCAAAAATCATTAGACTTTTTCTTTTTAGATACCATCACATTAAATGAAAAAGATGAAACTTATATTCAATCTAATTTAAGTATTAACATTTTAAATACTTTTTTAGATGAATTAAAAGTATTTAAAGATCAAAATCAAATTGAATTAAGCCAGATTATTAACACTGTTCAAAACAAAATTGAGTGCAGCCCCAAAGATATTTGGAAAACACTCAGGATAGTACTCACAGGGCAAAATCACGGACCCTCATTAAATGACATTATTAATATTTATGGTTTAAATAAAGTAATTGATTTAACAAGGGACCATGTCAAAAAATAACAACACCCTTATTAAATCTTATGCTAAAGTTAATTTAGGATTAAAAATATTAGATTTATTGCCTGATAATTATCATTCTATTTTTACAATTATGCAAGAGATTGATTTATATGATACTATCCAAATAAAAAAAAACAATTCATATAAATTAACAATTGAGTGTCAAGGGTCAGTTCAAGTACCAAACGATAAAAACAATTTATGTATTAAAGCAGCTCAACTGATTTTTAAAAACTATCACATTAATCATGGACTTAATATTTCTTTAGTTAAAAATATTCCAACAAATGCCGGCTTAGGTGGGGGTTCTAGTAATGCCGCAGCAATTTTATGTGCATTAAATGATATTTTTTCATTAAATATTCATAACAATGAATTACATGAATTGGCATTTAAATTAGGATGTGACATACCCTTTTTTATTAATGGAGGGGTTCAAATTTCTGAGGGGAAGGGTGAAAAATTAACTAAAATAAATTTAGATTTAACTAATTATACTTTTTTATTAGTTTACCCTAATTTTAATGTCTCAACAAAATGGGCATATAGTTTTTTTAAAAATAATTTGCCCAAAACATTTGATTGTAATAAATTTCGGTCCTTTCAAGATGGTCTTGATTGGGAGTTGTTTGAAAATGATTTTGAAAATATTATTAAATCAACGTATCCGGAAGTTGTGGAAATAAGAAAGATTTTGGAATCTCAATCTTCCTTATTTGTTAGCTTGTCGGGCAGTGGCTCGACTATGTTTGGTGTTTTTGAGGATTTTTTAAAAGCTGATATAGCCTATCATCAATTAAAAACCTATCGCTGCCAGATAGTCAAGCCTATTAAGAGAAATGGAAATTATTGGGGGATCGTCTAATGGCAGGACACATGGTTTTGGTCCATGGAATCGGGGTTCGACTCCCTGTCCCCCAGCATTATGAAGATATTTAGTGGAAAATCAAATTTAGAGCTTTCTAAACAAATTGCACACCTTGTTGGTGTCCCATTAGGAAAAATTGATTTAGAAACTTTTAGCGATGGCGAATTACGAGTTGCTTTTAAAGAAAACATTCGAGGAGAAAATGTTTTTTTAATTCAATCTACTAATCCTCCTGCGGAAAATTTAATGGAATTATTATTAATGTTAGACGCAGCTAAAAGAGCATCTGCAAAAACTGTTACGGCAGTTATTCCATACTATGGTTATTCTAGGCAAGATAGAAAAGACCAGCCTCGAGTTCCAATATCTGCTAGAATGATTTTAGATTTAATGGCTTCAGCTGGAGTAGATAGAATGATTACAATGGATTTACACTCTCCTCAAATTCAAGGATTTACTAATGTTCCATTTGACAATTTATATTCTAGAATTGTTCTTTTTAATAAATTACAAGATTACAATCTAAATATAGACAATGGAGTTGTTTTGGCACCGGATGTTGGTAGTGCAAAAATGAGTCAATCATACGCAAAAAAATTAGGGATTGGATTTGCATTAATTGATAAGAGAAGGCCTAAGCATAATGTGGCTGAAGTTGTAAATTTAATTGGAGATTTAAAGAATAAGCATGTTTTTATTATTGATGATATGATTGATACTGCTGGGACTATATGTAATGCAGCAAAAACTGCAATGGATAATGGAGCAAAATCAGTAGTAGCGGTAGCCACACATCCTGTTTTATCTGGTCCAGCCATACCTAGATTAAAAGAAGCTCCTATTAATAAAATTATTGTTAGTGATACTATTCACATAGATAACGACAAATTATTTGATAAACTAGAGATTATATCTGTAGCAGAAGTGTTTTCTGAAGCTATTATCAGAATTAACAAAGGTGATTCAATTAGTGAATTATTTAAATAAAATGAGGTTATAGAAATGAAGGGTTATAAAATTGCAGTTAATAAAAGAGAATTAAGTAGTAAAAAATCATTTGTGAGAAATTTACGTAGTAAAGATGAAATCCCGGGTATTTATTATTCGCATGATTCAAAAGCTAGCATCCCCTTTAGTGTAAGTAAAAAAATAATGAGTGAAGCATTAAAATCAGAGGCTCAAGTTTATCAAATCTCTGTGGGCTCTAAAGCTAGGGATGTAATTATCAAATCTGTTCAATATCACCCTATTTCTGAGGAAATGCTACATATTGATTTGTATGGGGTGAAAATGGATCAAGAAGTTACTGTGAAAATTCCAATTGAAATTACAGGCCAATCAGAAGGGATAAAATCTGGAGGGGTATTAAATCAAGTATTAACTGAATTAGAAATATCCTGTTTGCCAGGGGACATCCCCCAAAATGTTGTAATTGATATTACTGATTTAAATATTGGAGACTCAATACGATTAGCACAGGTTTCATTACCTAATAATGTTACACCAGTAGGTGATGAAGAAATCTTTATAGTATCTATTGTTCCGCCTACTAAAGTAGAAGAAGTAGAGGAAGAAATGGAAATAGCTGATGATGTTGAAGGTATAGAGTTAGAGCCAGACAACACTGAATCAAAAGAAGAAAACAATGATGAGAAGTTTGAATAGATGATTATTGTAGGCTTAGGAAACCCAGGGACACAATATGTTCATACAAAACATAACGCAGGTTATTGGGTTGTAGATAAATTGGCTGATGAGTTTAGTTTAAAATTCAAACTTAGCAAGGGTGAATATATGCATACAAAAAGTGTAGACATATCATTAGTTAAACCTATAGGCTATATGAATAATAGTGGAATAGCATTAAAACATTATATGGATTATTTTAATATTGATATTAGTGACATTGTAGTAGTCTATGATGATGCAGATTTACCATTAGGTAAAATTAGATTTAAATCTAATGGAAGCTCAGGCGGGCAAAAAGGTGTAGAATCTATTATTTATCACCTTAAAAATGATCAATTTTTAAGGTTAAAAATTGGTATTGCAACTAATAAAAACAAACAATCACTTTCATCATATGTACTTTCTCCTTTTAGTAGTAAAGAGAAAGATGTTGTAGAATCAGTTATAAATGAATCTGTTGAAGCAATTAAATTTTTAATTAATAATGATATTAATGAAACAATGAATAAATATAATAAGAAAAACAAGGAGAGCAATTAAATGGAATATATCTTAGAAAATAAGTCAATTTTATTATTGTCCGGGCTATTGGCTTTAATTTTTGTATTTATAAAAGATAAATGGGTATCTAACCAACCAGTAGGGAATGAAAAAATGGCTACTATTGCAAAAAACATATCAGACGGTGCAATGTCATTTTTAAAAGCAGAATATACAATTTTATCTTTTTTTGTGATAGTTGTAGGAGGATTGTTAACATATTTGGGGTCTCAAAATGAGAACAGTCATGCTCTATTAGGTTTTTCTTTTTTAATGGGAGCTATATGTTCTGGTTTAGCCGGCTTTATTGGTATGAAGGTTGCAACTAAAGCTAATGTTAGAACGACAAATGCTGCACAAAATTCTTTAGGGGAAGCTTTAAATATAGCATTTTCTGGTGGTGCAGTTATGGGGCTTGGAGTTGTTGGTTTAGGAATGTTGGGTTTAACAGGATTATATTTATTTTATGAGTCTAATTTTTCTTGGGAGCTTTCTCAACGTTTAGAAGTATTAACTGGCTTTTCTTTTGGAGCATCATCAATTGCACTTTTTGCAAGAGTTGGTGGAGGCATTTATACTAAAGCAGCAGATGTAGGAGCAGATTTAGTTGGTAAAGTTGAAGCAGGGATTCCAGAAGATCATCCATTAAATCCCGCGACCATTGCTGATAATGTTGGAGATAATGTTGGAGATGTCGCAGGAATGGGTGCAGATTTATTTGAATCATATGTTGGTTCAATTATTGCAACTATGGTTTTAGGCTCAGCATTATTTTTAGCAAATGGAAATGATATGAGTTTTGTAATATTACCCTTAGTTCTTGCTGCTACAGGTATTATTTGTTCAATTATTGGAACGTTTTTTGTAAAAGTGACTGATGGAGGAAGCCCACATAAAGCTCTAAATTTAGGTGAATTTTTATCTGCATTACTTATGTTAATTGCTTCCTATTTTATTATTACAGGTTTATTGCCTGAGAGTTGGACGTTAACGTCAGGTGAAGGTTTTGATAAAAGAACAGACACATATTTTGCTACAGGAGCCTTTTTTGCTACTATAGCAGGATTAGTTGCTGGTTTATCAGTTGGAAAAATTACAGAATATTATACCGGGACAGGAACAAAGCCTGTTAATGATATTGTAGCGCAATCTGAAACAGGCGCAGCTACTAATATTATAGCGGGCCTTGGTATAGGAATGATGTCTACCGCAATTCCTATTTTATTAATTTCAGCGGCTATTTTAATTGCTCATCATTTTGCTGGACTTTATGGCATTGCTATTGCTGCAGTAGGGATGTTAGCAAACACGGGGATTCAACTTGCTGTTGATGCGTATGGACCAATTTCAGATAACGCAGGCGGTATAGCTGAAATGGCTGAATTACCATCTGAAGTAAGAACTAGGACAGATGAATTAGATGCTGTTGGTAATACTACTGCTGCCATTGGAAAAGGTTTTGCTATTGCTTCCGCTGCTTTAACGGCCCTTGCATTATTTGCAGCATTTGCTGGTAAAGCCAACATAGATAAGATTGATGTAATGCAACCAACAGTTATGGTAGGGCTATTAATTGGCGCTATGCTTCCATTTGTGTTTTCGGCTCTTGCAATGAATGCGGTTGGTAGAGCAGCAATGAGTATGATTCAAGAAGTTAGAAGGCAATTTAATGATATTCCAGCATTAAAAGCAGCATTAGAAATTATGAAAAAATATAACGCAGATTTAAGTTCTGCTACAGAAGAAGACAGAAAGATTTTTGATGATGCTGATGGAAAAGCAGAATATGATAAATGCGTTGAAATTTCCACCCAAGCATCTATACGAGAGATGGTACTACCTGGATTTCTTGCAATTTTCATTCCAATTTTGATTGGTTTTGGAGGTGGAAAACACATGTTAGGAGGCTTATTAGCTGGAGTAACAGCATGTGGCGTATTGATGGCTATTTTTCAATCAAATGCAGGAGGCGCTTGGGATAATGCAAAAAAAACTATAGAAGAAGAAGGTCGTAAAGGAACTGATGCTCACAAAGCTGCAGTTGTAGGTGACACAGTTGGCGATCCATTTAAAGATACTTCAGGGCCTTCACTAAATATTTTAATTAAATTAATGTCAGTTGTTGCGCTAGTAATAGCGTCATCAATAGCTAACATATAAAGGAGAATTGATTTATGGTATATTATGAAACTATGTATATAGTACATCCGGCTTTAGAGGCGGGCAGATTAAAAGATTTAATTATATCTGTTGAGTTAGCCTTAAAAGAATTGGGAGGGAAAACTCATACAATTGAAGCTTGGGGGAAGAAAAAACTAGCTTATCCAATTAATAAGGAAAAATATGGTATGTATGTTTTATTTCAATTTGAAGCAGATGGGTCTAAAAACAAAGAATTTAATGTAGCATTAGATCACAATACTAATATTTTAGCTTATTTAACTAGCAAGATTGATCAAGAACAATTATTATCTGATATTCCATCATTAGATAATCAATTAGGGTTATTAAATCAAAATGAAACGGAAGACAACACTTCTGCTAGCAGTGATAAGGCTGAAGAACAACCTAGAGAAGATTCAAGTGATACTGCAGATGATAAAGATGTAGATAAGATTGAATCAGACCCTAGTAAAGAGGAGAATTAATTATGCCAGGTTTATCTTATCAACAAAAAATATGTCCTTTTAAGGAAAATAAGGACTTAGTTAAAATGATTAATTATAAAGAATATAAATTTTTAAGAAAATTTTTAACTGATCAAGGGAAAATAATTCCAGGTTATGTGACAGGAGTATCTGCAAAATATCAAAGATTAATTGCTAAAGAAATTAAAAAGGCACGCAACATTGCGCTTCTTCCATATCATGTAGATCCTAGAAATATATAAAGGGAGAAAAAATGAAAATTATTTTATTACAAAGTGTGCGTGGATTAGGTGATCCAGGACAAATAGTTAATGTTAAATCTGGTTATGCAAGAAACTATTTAATTCCTAATGATATGGCTATTTATGCAACTAAAGGTAATGTTGCACAAACAGAATATAGAATTGAAAAATCTAAAGAACTAGAAATCAAAAGAATTTCAGAACTAGAGGAGGTTTGTGAAAAATTAAATAAAGTAACTTTAAAATTTGAATTACAAACTTCAGAAGAAGACAAATTATTTGGTTCCGTTACCCCTCAAATGATTTCTGATGCACTGTTAGATAATGGATTTAAGATAGAAAAAAAAGACATTGAAATACCTGAATTAATTAAGACTATTGGAAGTCATTATGTAGATATATATTTACATAAAGATGTTGTTGCAAAAATTAAAGTTAAAGTTAAAGCATTATCTGCATAATAATATTAAATTAATGTATGTATGCTGAAGTTTGCTTTCCATTTTTTATTAATAAAACTTTCACTTATAAGGTACCTAGCCAACTAGTGAATAATCTTCAATGTGGAGATTTAGTTGAAGTTAAATTTAAACATAAATTATGTAAAGGCTTTGTAGCTTCTATATCTAGCACCATTTCCTTTAAAGGGCAGTTAAATAGTATTTTATCTATTGATGATATCAATAAAATTCCTCATGATTTATGGCAAACATTGTTATGGATGTCAAATTATTATGTTACCCCTATTGGCAAAATTACACAAACGACGCTATCCTGGGCTTTTAAAAATAATTTTGTTAAAAACAAATCTAGTGTAGATAATGATAATCCAATATCGATTGATTCTTTAATTTTAACTTCTACTCAAAATCATGTATATGACCAGATAAATTCTTTTTTTTTAAAAGACCCCAAACCTCAATTTTTATATGGTGTTCCAGGTAGCGGCAAAACAGAAATTTATTTAAAATTAACACAAGATTTTTTATTAAAAAAGAAATCAAGCCTTATATTAATTCCTGAAATTGCTTTATCTTCTCAAATTTTTTTAAGATTTAAGAAATATTTTGGAGAAAAAGCATTATTATGGCATAGCCAAGCAACAGACTCTTATAAGAAAAAAGTTTTAAATAAATTAAAGGAGGATACCCCTTACATCATTATTGGAGCTCGTAGCGCACTATTTACACCTTTAAATAATTTAGGACTTATTATTGTGGATGAAGAGCATGATTCATCATATAAAGAGGCTGAGCGTCAACCTTGTTATAATGCTAGAGATTTAGCTATTATACGTGCTCGATATTCAGGTTCATTAGTTCTTTTGGGCAGCGCAACACCTAGTTTAGAAACGTATTATAATTCTATTATACTTAATAAATATCATTTACATGAAATAAATGAACGCTATGGAGATGCAAAATTACCACAAGTTAAAATTATTGATATGAATCAGAATAATAAAACTAAATCAGGCCAAAAGGTGTTAAGTGAGGATTTAATTAATAAAATTGATGCGGTTTTAACAAAGAATGAACAAATATTAATTTTACATAATCGTAGAGGATTTTCTTCAATTCAAATTTGCACAGATTCTGATAAAATTTTGAAATGTGAAAATTGTGATGTTATTTTAACTTTTCATGCACGTTTAAATCAATTAATTTGTCATCATTGTAATAAAAAATATTCATTTGGCCAATATACACATCAAGATATTAGTTTTTTAGGATATGGGACCGAACAATTAGAAAGTATTTTAAATGAATTATTTCCAGAAGCAGGAGTATTAAGAATGGACTCGGATTCTGCTGGTTCTATGAAAAAGCAAAAGGATATTTTAAATAAATTTAAAAACAAAGAATATAATATTTTATTAGGAACACAAATGATTGCTAAAGGACTAGATTTTAGTAACATTACATTAGTTGCTGTTATTAATGCAGACTTAGGTATGTTAATACCAGACTTCAGGTCTCATGAAAAAATGTTTCAATTACTTTATCAAGTAATTGGGCGTTCCGGGAGAAGACATAGAATAGGGCAAGCGATTATTCAAACGCACCAACCAGACAATTTGCTTATTCAAATGGTCACTCAATATCAATCTAAAAAATTTTATAATTTAAATTTAGAAAGTCGTCAATCATTGCAATATCCCCCTTTTGTGCGCTTAGTACGTTTATTATTTCAATCAAAAAATATTAATCACTGTATTGATAGTGCAAATAAAATTTATAATTTGCTTAAAATTGATTTTTCAGAAAGCATTATTGGTCCGTTACCATGCCCAATTGAGCGTCTTGCTAATCGTTCAAGATATCATATTTTACTTAAAATTAAACCTCAAAAATTAAAATCTAGCTTAAAGAAAATAAAAACTATTCAAGACAATAAAGAAACTTTAATAAGAAAAAGTGTGAAATTACTCATTGATGTTGATTCAATTTCGGTTTTATAAAATGAATTTTTTTTGGAAAATTATTTATTCGTTTTTATTTACAATAACAACATTATCTTTATATTATTCAAATTCTAGCTATAATGGACTATTATTTCCTAGCTCTGTTAACCATTTAATTTCTTATGATGAAGATTATGATTTGAGTAAACAGATATTATTTGATTCAAAACATCAAAACAGTATTTGTTCTAATTATATTATATTTCCTCATAAAATTAATATTGGAGTTTTTGATTATGAATACGATTTAAAATCTTATAAAGTATTATCTAGTTTATATATTATTAATTATGGTGATTTTGATGATTCAGAATCTGGCTACACTTTTTCATCAAAAGACTATATTATTAAAAATAGATTTTCAAAAAAAATTAATAATAAGATCTATTCTAGTTTTGATTTAAAATATATTTATAGTTACATAGATCTTTATAGTTCTAATGCTATTGCTACTAAATTCAGTTTGTATTATTATAATAAACGATTTTTATTACAAGGATTTTTAGATAATTATGGTTTTGTTATTAATCAATATAGCCAATTTGAAGAACAGCTCCCTATTAGATATGGTTATAAAATGATGT
>Ga0066851_10000599_pt1 | contig 17798 bp, 17 predicted proteins | sample ETNtaG_7_FD_65493 | JGI IMG/M metagenome (GOLD analysis project Ga0066851, IMG submission 65493) | Marine microbial and viral communities from oxygen minimum zone, Eastern Pacific Ocean - ETNP201406SV65 | ecosystem: Environmental > Aquatic > Marine > Oceanic | place: Pacific Ocean: Eastern... | reverse complement strand
GTCCGCTACAAATGAAAACAGTAAAGTTTATTATCACGAACTGGGTACTGACCAAACTACAGATATCTTGATTTATGAAGATACGGAACATCCAAGGCACTCTCCCTATGTATATACAACAGAGGATAATCAATTTCTTATCTTGTATCAATCAAAGGGCACTCACGGTAATACGGTTGCAATCAAGGAACTAAATAATCCAGATTCTCCTTTTATATCAGTTGTTTCAGATTTTGATGGGGACCACGGAATCGTTCATAATGTGGGAAATACATTTTATATGATGACTGATAGAAGTGCTCCCAAAAAACGTTTAGTATCCTTCAGTTTAAATAACCCTGAAATAGAAAACTGGTTTGATGTCATTCCTGAGAGCAAACATACCTTGCAATCTGTCTCTTTCCCAAGTGATAAGCTCATTGCTATTTATATGGTTGATGCACAGGACAAAGCCTTTGTCCATAGGCAAAATGGCCAATTTCTAAAAGAAGTGGAACTCCCCTCTCCAGGAAGTCTGGGTGGATTTAGAGGAAAAAAATATTCAAAAGAAGTTTTTTACAGCTTTGAGACATTCAATCACCCAATGACCATTTTCCGGTTTGATTTAAATTCCTTGACATCCAAGGTACACAAGATATCTGGAGTTGCCTTCTCTCCGGAAGATTATGTGACCTCCCAATCATTCTATGCGAGTAAAGATGGAACTCAAATTCCTATCTTTATCACTCACAATAAAAACCTGACAATGGATGGAACAAATCCTACCCTTCTTTACGCATACGGCGGATTCAATATCAGCATGCAGCCGTTTTTCAGTACTGGGAATATTGTTCTAATGGAGAATGGAGGTGTATATGCCCTTGCTTGTCTGAGGGGTGGCGGAGAATATGGAGATTTCTGGCATAAATCTGGAATGCTTGAAAATAAACAAAACGTTTTTAATGATTTTATCGCAGGTGCAGAGTACCTTATCAATGCAGGATATAGCTGTCCAGAAAAACTTGCGATACGTGGCGGTTCAAATGGTGGATTGCTCATCGGTGCAGTAATAAATCAGCGCCCGGATTTGTTCAAAGTTGCTTTTCCTGCTGTGGGAGTGATGGATATGCTTCGCTACCATCAATTTACCATTGGATGGGCCTGGGCTGTAGAATACGGAAGCAGTGATGACCCTGCACATTTTGAGAATCTGTTTTCCTATTCTCCTCTGCACAATATTAATTCAGATGCACTCTATCCCGCTACGATGATCACAACCGCTGACCATGACGACCGGGTGGTTCCAGCTCATTCTTTCAAATATGCTGCTACTATTCAGGAAAAAAGATCTGACAATCCCAATCCACTTCTAATCAGAATAGAAACAAAAGCAGGGCACGGTGCCGGGAAACCCACATCAAAATATATCGAAGAACAGGCAGATATCTGGTCATTTATGTTTTATAATATGGATGAAGAAATCAAATTCTAATGTTTCATAGTATGTTCAATAAGGCATGGATTGTTTACATACTGTTTTTTAATATCGTTCTATCTTCAGAATTCAGAGGAAAAACTCAGGATAATTTCTCATCGGTAATGGAAGTTGGTCCCGGAATCGGTTATTTCATGCCCAGAACTGACTACTTAAATTCACATGACTTCTCCATTGGCGGACTTTGGACATTGTCTCCCTCTTACGGAATCAGGTTTTCTATTTTGCATACACAATTGAATCATGAATCTTCAGACAGTTCCCATCATTTTCTGCAATTTGGGCCTGGAGTGGAGTTTTCCCTTCAAACCCGTGAAAAAGTGAAAGGATATACCTTAATTGATGTTGGGTTTATCGATGGTAAAAAGGACGCACTGTTCATTTTCGGGATCGGAATGAAATATAGAATGAATGAAAAATATTCATTAAAATTTGAATTGAGAGATTATCATGAAGGAATTGGAATTCCTTTTGTCACTTTTCCAAGAAGTAAGGCAGGTGTGAGTGGTAAAGGTGGATCAAAATATCTAGATTTTCAAGTTCAATTGCATTACAGGATTAAATAATTGGAAAGGATAGAGCTATGAAATCAGGAACAGTTAAAGAATATGATAGAGATCGAGGTTTCGGTTTTGTGACCGGTGATGACGGTGAAGATTATTTTCTACATGTCAGTGGTCTGAGAGAGCACCTCAAACATAAAGGACTCAGAGAAGGTCAGCGGGTGTTGTTTGACATAGATTTTGACATGAAAGGAGACCGAGCAATAAACGTAAGGATAGAATAAGTATTATTATCTAATTTGACGCTGATTTAATCTCTACAAAATAGATATTTCCTCAAAAATATTCTTAGGTTTAGGAGCGGGGATTGAACCAATTAGACCTCACAGTATCTTTTTTTTACCCGAGATAAAGTAAATTGAGCTCAACAAACAACATTAATTCCCCTCTAGAGTTTACTCCGTAGTTATAATTTATTATATATGAAATATAGACGAACAAAGATTGTAGCGACCTTTGGTCCTTCAACTATATCAAAATCAATGGTAGAAAAGATGATAATTGCTGGAGTGGATGTTGCAAGGATAAATATGTCCCATTACAGTGATATTTTTGATATTGATAATCTAGTAAAAAATATAAGAAATATTTCTAAAAAATTAAATAGAAGTGTTTCGATAATGATGGATCTTCCAGGACCAAAAATTAGGACCTCTAACGAAGAGATTATCAGTATTAAAAGAGGAAACTTATACACGCTAGGTCTAAACGCTGAGGTTCCACTTGACGCAAAACTTAAGTTTAAAGGGATTAAAAAAGGGGCAAAGGTTAAAATAGATGATGGGAAACTTTCATTCATAGTTCAAAATAAGATTTCAAACTCCCAAATATTGATTAAAGCAAAAAACAAGGGGGATATTCTACCACAGAAGGGAGTGAATATATGTGGGTTAGATATAAATTTGCCAACCGTAGGGGAAAAAGATCTTGAGTATGTCAAACTAGCGATTAAGCTAGGTATTGATTGGGTTGCACTTAGTTTTGTCCGGTCTGCTTCTGATAGGTTAGTTATTGATCAATTATTTAATAAACTAAATTATCAGATACCTGTAGTTGCAAAAATAGAAAAATCTGAAGCCATAGAACAATTAGATGATATCATAGAAGCATTTGATGGGATTCTAGTTGCAAGGGGAGATCTTGGATTAGAACTAGAGCTTGAAAAAGTTCCAACGTTACAGAAAAAAATTGTTAGAAAATGCAATGTGAGCTGTAAACCGGTAATTGTTGCAACACAAATGCTAGAGTCAATGATGGAAAACCCTATGCCAACCAGAGCGGAAGTCAGTGATGTAGCTAGTGCTATATATGATGGCTCTGATGCAATCATGCTATCAGGTGAAACAGCCATAGGAAAATTCCCGCTTGAATGTGTTAGGATGATGAAATCAATAGTCTCAAATGTTGAAAAAGAAATATTAGATAATGAGGAGTTTTTTAATTTAATCAAATCACCAGACAAAACAAATTCTGGAAACGCAATTTGTTCATCTGCATTTAAAATTGCAAGAGACCTCTCACTCAAGATAATGGTTATTATGACTGAGTCAGGGAGCACCGGTAATACGATGTCAAGTTTTAGACCATCTTCATTAATTTTTGCGATGACACCATCAGACAAGGTGTATAGAAAATTATCTCTAACCTGGGGGGTTATCCCAATAAAAGTTAAAAAATTTAAATCAACGGATCAGATGCTTAAATATTGTAGAAAATTTTTTATTGATAATAATTTGATAAAAAAAGGAGAGCAATTTATTATGACGGCAGGGATTCCTGTTGGAATCACAGGGTCCACAAATATGATTAAGATTGAAACTATTTAATAATGAAAAACAATATTAAGTTTTTATTCCTTCTATCCAATCAAAAAAAATCTCCATTTCATTTACTCTATTTAATTAAATAATTATTTTGCCATGAACTCCCTAATGAATTTCATAGCAGTAACAGGAATTTTATGCTTCTCGTCATAGGTTTTCATCACAACATCACATCCCAATTCTTTACAAATTTCCATTGATTCAATTCCGCTTTCCACCGGAATAACTTGGTCTTTAGTCCCATGTAAAATCAACATAGGAAGAGTGAACCCTATCGGTTCTATGTTCAGCATCTCTACATTTTTTTTACTTAGAAATCCTGCGATCGAGACAATACCGTTAATCTTGTTTCCAATGATTAAACCTGCAGCAGTTGAAAGGGTGGCCCCCTGAGAAAAACCCAATAAGAATATTTTTACATTCTTATCCATTCTATCGTGGATCGAATCTACAATTTTTTTAATAATATGAACCGTTTCCAACACTTCTATTTTTGATTTCGGTTTTCTATCAAACCATGAATACCCTTTTGAAATTTTTCGTGCATTAAATGGAGCTCTAGGAAAAATCCACAGGGAATTGTGTAGCATGACCCCTATGGATACGGGAATCAGCGAATGTTCATCTCCTGTCCAGCCATGGAGCCCAATGACAATGGTATCATTTTTTTTACCATATTGTTTAAACTGAAATTCGGTGTTAGGTAATTCAGTGTTCAGGTTAAGGAATTCTGCTATGTTCATATTCCTCCATTCGAAAAACAAAATCGTCTTCATCCTCTGCCTGAAGTAAGGGACTCATTTTTATGTTTTCTTCTATTGAGCAGTAAGGTTTGGGTCCATAATCATGTCCGGGGAAAAGAGTGATATCTTGAGGTAGAGTTAATACCTTTTTATAAATGGAACGATATAATGTTCTCACATTAGAACCTGCACTTATTGTCCTTCCAGTTCTGCCAATAAAAACAGTATCACCGGTAAATAAAGAATCATTAAATAGAAAACAACAGCTGTCCGGATAATGCCCAGGAGTGTGCAATACCTTTACTGGAAATTGGTCTATATTAATTATATCCCCATCTGAAATCGAAGTGAATTTTTTATCAAACCTTTTGTAGGAAGATCCTTCAAAAAGATAAATATCAATCTCGGGGTTTTCTGATATAAACTGATCAAGATAGGCAACATGATCACCATGTGTATGAGTAATAAATATTCCTGCTATTCGATTTTTTAATTCGCAGGGTAATCCTCTGATTGAGACAGAAGCATCAACAGCCCACACCTTTTCTGTTTCTGGCGTTTGGATCAAGTAGGTTATATTTTTATCATAACCACCTATAATCGAGTGAAAAGTGAATGGTCCTTTTTGAATAGTGTTCACCATAATAAATCAATATGTTTTTACCCATATTCAGGTTATTTTCTAAGGAAAATTAACTGGAATTTTATTTGGATTTACTTTTTATTTAAAAAAATTTTATGAGAAAAACTGCCTTTTATCTTATTGTCAGCGGATTTGTTTTGCTGACACTGAAATTTATAACTATTATTCTTAAATTTCTTTCATCTCACCCTATAATCGGATTGGGGATCGCTGTGATCTTGATAGGAATTATTTTGTTCTTAATCGATATTTTTAATGAAAATCAACGATCAAAAGATAGAGAACCGTTCAGGGGAATAGATAAATGAAAATAGTTACAACAGAGACCATTTCAGGATATACAATAACCGATACTTTAGGGACAGTTATTGGTAATACAATAAGAGCAAGACATATAGGCAAAGATATAAGTGCGATGCTGAGATCTATCGTTGGTGGAGAAATAAAAGAGTACACCGGAATGCTAGCAGAGTCCAGAGAGCAATCCATTCAGAGAATGATTGAAAAAGCCGAGGAATTGGGTGCGGATGGGATCGTTGGTGTCCGGTTCCAGACATCTATGATCATGCAGAGCACAGCAGAACTACTGGTTTACGGTACCGCAGTAAAATTATTAAATAATTCCTGATAAAGATTCTCTGTCATCTTGGATTTACTTAAAGACCTGTTAACATGGTTTCCGGCAATTATTCTACCGGGGTCTACGATGATTCAAATCGTAAAAATTGTCAAGAGCCAAAAATCAGAGGGAGTAAGCTGGCTGTCTTGGTTTCTATTTGGGATAGCGAATATTGGCGCATATTTCCTCGCTCAGAATTATTTTTCCATAAAGGTTATTCTGGCATTTATTCTCACAGCGATTTTAGATTTTATCATTGTACTCTTAGTATTCACATACCGAAAAAAATGAAATGAAACCAATCCACCTTTTTTCAATTCTACTTCTTTATTCTCTGTCCTGCTCAAAACCAAAGATAAGTGAAACCGGTCCTGTTGAGCTAAGTACAAAAATGGACTCCATAAGTTATGGAATGGGCGTCAATCTTGGTTCATCTTATAAGAGACAGAATTTTGATATTGATTCTGATTTATTTTTTAATGGATTTGTAACAAGTTATAACGAGAAAGAACCTTTGCTCACAGAAAACGTTACCAGACAGATGCTCCGGGATTATTATAAGTCTGTACGAATGAATAAAGCAGAGCAACAAAATATATTAGCAGAAGAAAACCAGAAAAAATGCGACACATTCCTAAAAAAGAATAAAACTGCGAACGGGGTTATTGAATTATCCAGCGGACTACAATACAAGGTGATTCAAACTGGTTTAGGAGCAAACCCCACGGTAAATGAAAATATTAAAGTTCACTATACTGGTAAACATCTGGATGGCACTGTTTTTGACAGCTCTGTTGAGCGAAATGAACCAGCTATAATGAGCCTTCGCTCTGTCATTAAGGGCTGGGCAGAAGCCTTGCAAATCATGAAAGTTGGTGCCAAGTGGGAACTTTATGTCCCACCTACGCTTGCTTATGGAAAACGAGGAAGCGGTGGTAAAATCGGACCAAATGAGTTATTGATCTTTGAGGTGGAATTATTAGATATTGTCGCTAACTAACTGAATCCCACTAAAAGTTCTTCCGTTACATTCCAAAGTTTTTTCCTGACATCCTCATCACGAGATTCGGGAGAGCTCTCTTTCTCCGGCTGTTGCAACACAGATCTTTCAAGTCACACCGAGCTAAACTGCTTTCCCTATGACACTATAGAGAAAACCCAATGCCAATAATATGAAAGTTAGAGCGATAATCTTCACTAATAATCCCAATATGCAGACCCCTACAGACCGCATGGTGGATTCATAATCCAGAGCCTGCCGGACTGCAATAATCATCGCTGCAAGCATCCAGATATTAGCGAGAAAATCAATCGCTCCATCAAAAGGTAAAATTAATTTTAACACTCGAATTACACCGGGAGCGCTGCTGTATCCGATGGTTCTTAAAAGTTCACCATGGTCTGCTACTGTTTGAGATTCTGGCAAAAGTTTTGTCCCAATAAGATAAACAATAAAAGCCCATACATACCAGCTGATCAGTTCCCCTATTGTTGTAGTGAATAGTTCACCGAAACCCATGGACCAGGAGCCAATACCACTGGCAAGACTGGAAAGTATGACAACCACCATAGCTTCAGTTAGCAGGGATTTATCTGCCTCTACCTCTTCATATAATTCCACATCCAATTTGGATGCTCTAAACATGCGATTAAAAATTGTAAAGTTCATTTTATTCCTTTAATATCTTAATGTTACAAGTAACTATATTGTATTTAAACTAAATAGTTTCACATTTATTTTGTGAATTCAAAGATAATTTGTTTTAAACCTAGAACTCATGCCTCAAATCACTGACACAAATTAAGAGTTATACTCAATATCCAGCTAACCTATAGGTACCATAAATATCTATTGTTAAGAAAAATTACTGGTTAAATTGTTCTACAAAAGACGAACCTTGGACATGACACTCCAATGTGCAATTTTGATTTAGTATCTAAGATTGGATGACCTCCCATATAGAGTTTCCCTGTGAAAAAACTAGAGAGACCAGAAGAATGCAGTATCTCAACCACATCCTTTATGTATCATCGGCTTTCTCTGGTATAATAACATTCATCGTAGGATATGGAATGGAAATATTATTCTGGGCAAACTGTTTATATATATCAGTGTTGACCTGGTCAACGGTCCTGCCTCTGATCTCCGGTTTATATATCCAGAAAAGCAACTGAAGTTTTAAGCCTGAATCCGCAAATTCCCTGAAGCGAACTCTGGGTTCCGGATCATCCATAACATTTGAGTTTTCTATAGCGATAGATTTGAGTAATTCCTTTACATTATCAATATCTGAACCATAGGCAACTTGCAAGGTAATGCGTACTCTCTCAATTTCTGCAGGTCCCCCGCTCTCATTGACAATCTTAGATGACGCAATAACCGAATTTGGAATTGTGATCTCAATATCATCACGTGTCATGATGCGGGTAGAGCGTATTCCCATACTTTTTACATATCCACGTTCTCCCGTATCTAGCAGTATATAGTCTCCCTCTTTGAATGGCGAGTCCGCCATGAGAAAAATGCCTGCAAAAAAATTGGCGACTGTATCCTTTGCTGCTAAACCCAGTACAATCCCCAGTACTCCGGCTGAGGCCAGCCACCCATTAATATTTATGTTCCAAGCAAGACAAATAAAATAGATCCCAAAAAGTGTAATTAAAATTTTTCCCAAATTATTAAACAAGGGGAGAGTCTTGTTCTGTAATAGTTTGCTGGATGTGCGACGGGATGCCCATTCCATAGAAAGAACAAAAATTCTGGTTAAAATGACAAACCATAGCAATATAGTTATGGTCTTAAAAATACCGACCAGTGCATAATCTATATAGTCAGGAAATCCAGCTCGTTTTACTGCAATTGAAAGGCCAATGAATATGATGGAATAGAAAATTGGACGATGTAAAAGGTCAACTATTTTATCGTCCAAACTGGTTTGAGATTTAGACACCAACTGTCTAAAGATCCGTGTGAAAATTATATCAGCTATCTTCGCTACAATGACAGCGCCCATCACTATCAAGACACTCTGTATTGAAGAATATTCGAGAAATGGAATTAAATTATTCTGTATCCAACTCATATCAAGGGCAAATATAGAAAAATTTTTCTTAAATGACTACGACCTTAGAACAAATCAGGCTTGATCTAATTTGGCTGATTTATTATTTTTCAAGAAAAATGGAATATATAACAATCCCATGTATAGTATGATGATGATCTCAAGGTTCAGGATATACCAGGGCCATTCACCCATCAAAAGGGGATTGTTCACCGGTGGTTTGTCAATCAGATACATGTAATTAGCTTTTCCGCCAATGACCAAGTTTATGGGATAAATAATTACAGCAAATATATTGGTGATCAACATTGTCCTGAGAACGCTTCCCTTCCTGCACCTCATTTTTTCAACCACAATTAGCCAGAGCACATGAGCAATTATCAGGGCATGGTGAAGATAAAATGTCACCAGGCTAAAATTATTATCAAAGTCACTCATATCAGGTGTGAGAATAGCCTGAAAGGAAGCTCCTATACCCCAAAAATAAGCAGATTCAAACAATACTACATTCTTGTTATAGAGCGCTATGGTTGACGCCAATAAGGCAATATGGCACAGATGAAGCGGAAGGTCCAGCTCCAGATTCAGTTCACGGACCTGCAGCCGGTTAAAATAATCAAAGACCTCCTGGACCACTGTAAACCAGATCAATCCCATAACCCATCTCTTTTTAGAATCAGGATTATGACAATAGAACTTTCCAAGAAATGGAACAGCGATACAGAAAACGATACTCCCAAAAATATAGGCTAAATGTGTACTATCAAAAAGTGTGAGACCCTGAAGTTTCATTTAATATAGAATGTGTAATGGATGCAAAAAGGGTTACCTTTCTTGCTGTTTATAATATAATAGTTATTTACTTAGTATTGGACTAATTCTTAATTTGAAATGTACCTAATATTATTTCTTGTAAAAAATATCTTTTTAAAAGTCACTCCTAATCCATATGTTTAGTTTCGCAGTTTTTTTATAAAAATGAAAGATAAGCGATCATATGATATTGTAATCTGGGGCGCAAGTGGGTTTACCGGTAAACTGGTTTGTCAATATTTAATGAAAAATTATGGGATTGGGATAGGATCTACCTTTCGATGGGCAATCGCTGGGAGAAACCACAAAAAATTAGAAACGATTCGTAATGATCTAAATCTTAATGATCCTGAAGAAATGCCAATCCTTACGGGTGACAGCTTTGATCTGAAGTCCTTAAAAGCTATTACCGACAAAACAAAGGTCATATTAACGACAGTGGGCCCCTACTCACTTTATGGTAGCGCTTTGGTCGAGGCATGCATTCGTACTCAGACTCACTACTGTGATCTAACGGGTGAGGTACCTTTCATCCATCATACAATTAACAAATTTCATAAAAGCGCAGAAAAAGCAAAAGTCAAGATTGTCCACTCCTGTGGTTTCGATTCAGTCCCTTCGGATCTTGGATGCTTCATTCTACAAGAACGTTCAATATGTGATTTTGGAACACCCATAAAGAGAATAAGGCTTTATGTAAAAAAAGTAAAGGGAGGTATCAGTGGCGGTACTATTGCAAGCATGATAGAAATCATGAAACTAGCAAAGAATAAGGATATGAAAAGGATATTGAAAAATCCTTATTCTCTATATCCAAAGAATACCCCAAAAGGTCGAAAACAACCTCACCAGAAAAATATACAGTGGGATGAAATCAGTCAAGGCTGGATCGGACCCTTCATCATGTCCTGGTTCAACTCTGCTATCGTACGGCGAACCAACGCACTGTTAAATTTTAAATATGGAAAAGACTTTATCTATGATGAGGTCTCTGTCATTCCCAAAAAGCCTTTTAGCAAGGTCAAGGCACAATGTTACGCACTTGGGTTAGGGCTTTTTACCGGGATGCTTTATTTCAGATTCTCCCGATGGTTATTATCAAAAACTCTCCTGCCCAAACCCGGACAAGGACCATCAGAGAAATCCAGAAAGAGTGGATTTTTCATATTTGACCTTATAGGGGCTCAATCGAATAATATGCTAAAAGTAACAGTTTCATGTGGTTCCGATCCGGGATATTCTGGAACTGCTCTTATGATAGGTGAGGCAGCTGTTTGTCTGGCCATCGATGAAAAATTACTACCACAAAATTTTGGAGTACTGACTCCTGCCACTGCAATGGGAAAAACATTGATAAACAGGCTGAAAAAAGCCGGAATGGAGTTCAAATATTCAAATGAAGATTAAAATATGAAATATTAGATACAAACTTTCAGAACGTCACATAATTAATTTTTCCCAATCTTTTACAATCTTCCGGTTTAACGGATTTATTGTTAAAAATGAGTTTCTATCATCTTCATTATTCATTTCATTAGCGGTCTCAACTATTTCATTGTATGCTTTTTTTAAATGATATGCTGACTCTTCAGTCATTTTTTTCTTTTTATACACCAGGTATAAATTGTAACTGACAATAGGTATATCCTGTTTTTCAATTTTATTTTGTTTTAATATTTTATTCAAAATATATAAATCAACTTCATACTCACGATTTCCTGATTCCATCTCTGCTAATATCAACCAGGACAATGACCAAACCTCCTTAGAGGGATCTTGTAATTCCCTCCATATAGTTACGGCCTTCCTAAAATATCCTTCCGACTTAGATGAGTTTCCTTTATAATAATAAGTTTCACCTAAATTATGACTCATATAACTTAATCCTGAGCGGTCTCTGTAATCTTCATATATACGTTTTGACTCATTAAAATAGTGTTGAGCCTTATTATATTGTTCCATATTAAGTGATACTATCCCTAAATAGCTCAATACCTCAGCGATATTTCTTTTTTCCCCTAATGACCTCCTTAGCTTAAGTGACTGTGAAAGATATCTCTCTGCCTGAACATAATCACATTGATTTTCATAAATACTGCCCATCCGGAAGGTTGCCCAAGCAATACTATTAGTATCACCTCTTTTTTTGAGGAATGATAATAACTCGCTCTGAAATAAAAGTGCACGTGTAAAATCCTTTTTGATCCAATAAATATCACTAATGTAGTGGAGTGCGCTTGATGTGGCAGTGGTGTCTTCAATATGTTTTGAATATTCCAGAGACTTTTCGAATCGAATTAAGGCATTGTAATAATCTTCTGAATTATAGTAAATATTCCCTAAGAAAAGCAATTCAGATACCGTGCTCAATGAGTCCTTTAATTGGTGCGATATATTTATTGATTCTTTTAAATAATATTCAGCGGAATCTGGCGCCTCTCTTTTAAAATAAATTAATGCCATCTGATTCAGAATATGAGGACTGTATTTGCTATATCTAAGTTTTTCTGTAAAGGACAGTGCATTCTGGTAACATTTCAACGCATTGGACAGGTCATCCATCTCCAAAAAAATATCTCCCAAGGAAACTGAATATTTCCGGACCATTTGTTTGTTTCCCTCGTCACCTGCCTTGGTCATTGCCTCAGTGTACAACTCTCGCGCTTTTGATAGGTCCCCCCTCTCTCTGTTGACCTCAGCTAACAAAGATTTTGCATGAAGTAAATTATCATCTAAACGAATGGATTCCTCCAGCAGAGATATCCCTTGATCTATCTGGTCAACATATAGTGCTTTACCAAGAACATATTTTCCTTTAAGATATAATTTGTATGCATCAGGATTTATAGGCATCCGGGATTCAATAAACTCAATATCATTTACATCCAAAGAAATCATTATCCTACGGGACAGAAATCCGACAATATTAGGAATATGTTTTGGTGGAACGGTCTGTTTTTTGGAATATACACTTTTGCCAGTTTTTACGTTCACTAGAGAATAATATATGTCAACTCCATTCTCCACCTTGTTAAACTCTGAAACAAGTACATAATTCATCCCATATTGAGCAGCAGTTTCTATTGGAGAACTATCAGACGAGAATGCTTCTGTTATTTCATCAAACGGTACAGTTCTAATATTCTGAGAATGATCTAACATTTCTGTGATATCCTCAGTAATCCCCCAGGCCAAAAAATCATCTTCCATCTCCCCCCTGTTTTCCATCATCCACACAGCAATGGTCGGTTCTAGTTTTTCTTTTGGTAAAAGAAAAAACAACCCCACAAAGACTAAAATGATCAGCGGGATTAAATATTCCATCCTCAGGTTCTCAATCTTTAAATTTTGAAATATGTCCTCCTTTTGGTGTGGGGTTTCACTGAATGTATCATGCACAAAGACACCTAAATCACCTCCCGTTTCTTCAGATTTAATTTCTCCCACCCTTTCCCACTTATGATGGGAATCCTGGATCTTATGAAAATTTAACGTTCCAGAAACAACAACCTCATTGGGCCCAGCAAATAAGATTAATTTTTCATTTTCCCTTTGGGCAGATAGAACATCATTTCCACAGTGGATCGCAACTCCTACCTCAAAATCGTTGGTTTCCCTTACCCTTTCCAAAAAGGCTAGCGAAAAGTCTAGGGCATCTATTTCATGTTTAAACTGGACGAAAAACCCTCTTTCTCTCTGCTCGATGTAACTTATTTCCCATGTTTCAGTAAAGGGCATAAGAATATTACCCAGTTGTCGGATAAACGAAGAGGAACTATCTTCTAAGTGAGGGTCATTATTTTTTGGGTCTAATAACTGAACATAGACAAAAATATGGGGTGTCTTATTGGATGTTTTATTGGGCGACATATTTTAAGTTACCTTGACCAACCTTCCTAGTAAACAAAAATATAAGTGACAAACAAACAAAAAAGGGAGCGAAAATCGCTCCCTTTTAATTTCAATGCAGACTTAGCTTAGCCCCGTCCAAATCTTTTGTGACCAAAAAAATGGCGGTGAGCTCGAATCGAAAGGGCACGGTGTATTCTCAATATGAGATGCTGTTCTTCAGTGAAGATTTCATCCTTAGCCTCACGGGTAACTTCCAGCATTTCAATAAAAGAAACCCTGAACTCTTCCTCCGTTATCTGATCGCTGAGGTAGGTAGCACTCAGTTCTTCCTGTGAAGCTTCAAACTCTAGCTTGAGCTCTTCCAAGGCTGTGATCTGCTCATCTGTCAGTCCAAGAGCCTCTTCCATAGCCTCTCTGACCAGTTCCATGCTTTCAGAGTCAGGCCCCTTTCGAGGGTGGCGAGGTCTTTCATCTTCCATGAGAAGTTCAAGCTGCTCTTTCTGTTCATCTGTTAGTAAACCATTCAGCTGAACCCTAAACAAAGACCGGAGCGCTTTGATCTCTCTCATTACAATATCTAACTCCATATCTCCTGAATCAAGGTTTGATTTTAGTATATCTACCTGTTCGTTGCGGTAATCAAGATAGCTCTCAAATATTTCAAGCTGTTCTTCGGTTAACAGAGATCGTACTATTTCAATAAAGAATTCATCCTTGGGTCCGGAGCGTTCATGCTCTTCTGGCTTCAATCCATATGACATATCATGGAAACCCGTTCCTTCTGGTGGAGTAAGCAGTCGCTCTAGCTGTTCCTCTGTCAGTGTTTCAGAGAGGTGAACCGCCAACTCCCACAAGCTAGCAGGGTGTGGATGAAACCTCTCTCCTCTTTTAATATGGGAGTAGAGCTCGTTCTCTTGGTCACCGTTCAGTCCTAGCTCACTGGTCAGCTCTTTTGCAAGGGCCTCCGTGTCCATTGCTGAAGACGGTCTGTCATGGTCTTTATTTAACATTCCCTCACATCCGATCAAAAACAATATCGAAAGTGGTAGAATGATTTGTATTACTCGTTTCATGGTTATTCCTTTAATAAGTTAATTGGTATATAAGATGGTTTCAATATAAAAAGGTTAAAATATAAATTCTAAAATAGTTTTAGAAATATTAATTATACCTTAAATTAATGTAACACAGGCAACAATCCATGATTTCTTTATTTTATAATATTTAGAGGCATTAATGAAAATCTTGAACATTATCTTAGTTATAGTCCTATGGAATATCATTTCCTGTACTAAGGATTCGTTTAACCGTTACGGTGCTGATATCTCGCCAACTGTCACTCACTCATACAGCGATGTGATTGAAAAAGTAAAATTTGGTGAATCAGAAAATTTGACTATCTCAGGTAAGATAATTGAAACCTGTCCAAAAAAAGGATGCTGGATGCAGGTCAAGGTCTCAAACACAGATACACTGATGGTCAGGTTCAAAGATTATGGTTTTTTTGTTCCCAAATCTGGTGTGAATCAAAAAAATACAGTTATAAATGGGTCCGCATTTATGGACACGGTCTCAGTTCAGATGCTCAGGCACTACGCTGAGGATGCCGGTAAACCACAGGAAGTCATCGAACAGATAACTAAACCTGAGAACGTGGTTCATTTCATTGCAGAGGGTGTTCTAATTGAAAAATAGTCCAATAGTTGTACCGCTAATCTGTCTATTCCTTTTTGTGTCCTGCGCAAAAAATAAAAGCCAGAGCTTCCCCAATGAGATGAGTGAAATGGCAAATGCCATGAGGGAGATGGTAACACAACTCGTGCAGGCAAGGTCAGACCTTAAAGCAGGTAAAACTGCTCAGCTAAACTTTAAATCTTTCTATAACTATGGTCTGACTGATGAAAGTTTTAATAAACCGGGGCTTGAAGGAATGAGTCAATTCTTATTAACACAGTCAAAAACATTTGATACAAACCCTACTCCAAAATCATATAATAATGTTATTAATGCCTGTCAGTCCTGTCACATATATCTGTGTCCTGGACCTCTGGACCTGATAAATACCTTAAACTACTGAGAACCTTCTTAGGATTTAATTTTGGCTGGGTCTACGGGTTTTGATAGCTCCATATAAAAAGCCAAAAACCACATCACAAATATCCCATAGACTAGAAAAAGCAGTTGCCACACCCAAAGAGATGGGAGACCAAGGGGGGACCAGGTCATTGGATTATTTGGGTCTGAAAATAAAGTATTTCCAATGGTTGCAAAAGGTCCAAAACCGATGACAAACCAAATAATTGTTAGAAACCATGCAAGGGGAACCAATCTTTTTTTGTCTTTTGACAAACCCGAAACAGATTGAATAAAATTATGACGGGTCCTCTTTCTATCAATTACATCTTTCGTATCTGGAAATAAGATTGACCCAACACAAACAGCTATCAAATTTACAAATATGCCCCACCCAGCGCTGTGAATCGTTAAGGGATAAGCCCCCCAGGGAACAGAAAACCAGGCCGATGTTTTATCGGTCAGTGTAACCGCAATCAATCCTGCGACCAGTCCAGCAACAACACCTCTTGTAGAAATTTTAGGAAAATAGCACAACCCTATAAGAGCAGGATACATCTGGAAACCATATGCCACCGCCAAGCCTCCGAGCATGACAATGGCCTGTGTGGATTTTGCGGCAACAATCAGTGCGGCTCCTGCCACGACAACCACAAACACTCGACCAAAAAACTTTTGAGTTTTATCAGAAGCATCCCTTGAAAAATAATGTTTGAACACATCCCGGGTTACCATACCACTGAAAGTGGACATATAGGCTGCTCCGGTGCTCTGCATTGCTGCCAATGCACAGACCGCCAATAAACCCACCAACCAAGGTGCTGAAGATGACATGAGGTTTATTAACTGGGGAACTAGATTCTTATCTGTTGTTCCCTCTAACACTCCATTGGTTTCAAGAATATGACCACCCAAACCCTGAAAAATGGTGAATGTAAATAAGATGATACCAATTATCAGTGAAGAGGCCACCACCTGCTGCCAGCGAAAAGCTTTGCTGGTCTTGTTAGAAAATGACCACATAGAAAATGCCGGGGAGGACTGTATCCCCATCAAAGCAAACATGTATGTCATACACATGATCCCTGTCCACGGTCCGCCAACAGCTTTCGAACCGCTGGAGACCGCCTGGAGCGCACCCGGTATGGCAACCTTTGATGAAAATCCTTCGGGGGTGATTCCGTTTCCTGAGGCAATATCCTGAGAAACAATTTTTGATAGTCCAGCCTTGAAACCTTCCCACCCTCCTGAAAAATGAATGGTGATACACCCAAGAATCACGATTCCCAGTGCTAATAGGATACACTGAACACAGTCAACATATGCCACAGACCTAAGCCCCCCGCTGGCAACATAGATCACAACAATTGCTGACAGGGCAAACATCCCCAATTCAATGGAGATCAAACCATCAGTGAGAACATTAAACAGATCACCGGATGCCCGAAGCTGAACACCCAAATAGGGAACACTGAACAAAAATGCCACCAGCACTGTGAGGAGACGAATGGTATCTCCGCCGTAATAATCGCTGTACATTTCTCCGGGTGTGATATATTTGTATGCTTTCCCCAATATCCATTGCCTTCTAAGGAATAAGACACCCGTAAAAGGGATGGTTAAAGCATAAAAAGATGCAAAGGCATAGGGAAGGCCATCCGTGAATATTTTGCCGGGATGCCCTATAAATGTCCAGCCGCTGAAACTGGTTGCGGTTGCAGCCAACACAAACACCCATATCCCGATACTTCTTCCGGCAATAAAATAATCTGCGGACGTTTTTGAAGATTTTGCCCCTTTAAACCCCCAGTAAAGGCAGTATATCCAATAAAGAGCTACAAAACTGAAAAGCCAAAATAATTGTGGTTTCATTCCTGAAAAATGCTAACTGTTGAAATAGATGAGGATTATATTATATAATTAATAAGAAATCTAATTATAATATTTTCCTTAACAAAGGTCAATATAAAATTTGAACAATGACCTCCCCCTCCACTATAGAACGAACCCAGTATGCCCTTCCCTGTTCAATAACACTCGCGGGAGAATACCCACCATCAAATTGATAAATGGTGCCCTCAATGATTATTCCTTGTGGATCAATGATATTTTCAACTGGAACTGAAACAGAAA
>Ga0066851_10000577_pt1 | contig 18108 bp, 17 predicted proteins | sample ETNtaG_7_FD_65493 | JGI IMG/M metagenome (GOLD analysis project Ga0066851, IMG submission 65493) | Marine microbial and viral communities from oxygen minimum zone, Eastern Pacific Ocean - ETNP201406SV65 | ecosystem: Environmental > Aquatic > Marine > Oceanic | place: Pacific Ocean: Eastern... | reverse complement strand
AAATCCTGATTTGATTCGAATGGATCTAGGACAGGAGTGGGCGAATATCACAGGACTCCCGATGGTCTTCGGAGTCTTCGCTGCCAGGAATGACGCGACACCGTCGTTTGTTCATGAAGCAAGAAAATTGATGTTGAACAATTACAATACCTTTCTTTTAGACGAAGATACTAGATCGTCAGTGATATATTCTGCATCAAACAAGGTCAACCTCCCTATAGATAGAGTGGCAAGATACCTAGAATCCGAAGTCTCAAATCTTCTTGATAAGACGTCTATAGAGGGCCTGAGAACCTTCCTCGAGGAAGTGTGCGAGGTCGATCCCGATCCAGAGTGGTTCGCCTCCCATCAATCCGAGTAATCTAACCTATCACTAGAAACCCAATTCAGCAGATCAATTGCCACTTCACATGATTCCGCTACAACGATTTCGTCATCTTCGGCGAATTTTTCCAATGTCGACATCGCCATTCTATTTCCTATTGCACCCAGTGCCTCGGCAGCTTCGTGCCTGACCATGACATCCTCTTGCAAGTCCTCCAATCGATTAATCAGATGAGGCACGGCATGATCATCTTGCATCTGTCCTAGGACGTAGGCAACCTCGTGCTTAAGTAAAGCCGAGGCCGAACCAAATGCCCCTGCCAAAGAGTCGACAGCTGCCTTGCCGCCAATGTTCCTCAATGCGAAAAGCGCCCTCATCCTCCGGAACATCCTCTCGTTCTCATCGCACAGTGTAGACCCTAGTTTTCCTACTACCAAACCCTCGCTGGCAGGGGCTGGGTCAACCGAGCCAAAATCGCTGACATCGGGCCTCTCCGTCATTCCTCATCAACTCCAATGAAATCCATCCCCCTGGTGTCGAAATCCTTGTTGACGAGACCAACTTCCTGACCCCTCTCAAGGAATAACCTTACAGCATCGCGGCCTTCTTTGCCATAGTCAATTGTTCTGCCATTAACATACATCCTTACGAACTCCTCATTTGTGTCCTCATCGATGCCTCTTCCCCACTTAATTGCATCTTGCAGGGCTAGAAAGGGGTTACTCAGTGAATACTCAATGCTATTCCTAATGTCATTCGCGATAGTCCTGCACATTTCTTCGCCTAGGTCTCTTCGTACCACGTTCCCTCCTAGTGGAAGCGGAAGGCCAGTGCTTTGGTTCCACCATATTCCAAGATCAATTACCATGTGCGCCCCCTCTTCGGCCCAAGTCAATTGCCCTTCGTGAATTATTACCCCCGCTTCGAACTCTCCCTTGAGTACGCCGGGTTGGATCATATCGAAGGGCACCTCTTTGACCTCAACGTCTCCCAATGCAAGTACAAGAGCCAAGTATGAGCTCGTGCTTTTACCAGGTACGGCAATGACATGCCCCTTCGCCTCTTCAACGTCCATTTCCCTATTAGAGATCAATATCGGGCCATATCCCTCTCCCATTGATGCCCCGCAATTCATTAATGCATATTCTCCAGAAATCTTGGGATAAGAGTGGATGCTGACTGCGGATACTTCGAAGCTCCCTTCTCGGGCTTTATGATTCAGAGTATCGATATCCACCAACATGTGCTCATAGGAAATCCCCGGTGTTTCGATAATTCCTTGGGTTAGGGCATAGAACATGAAAGCATCATCGGGATCAGGAGAATGCCCGATTCGAATTTTCAATACATCTTCGCTCATGTTCAATCCGCGATGGTTCAGTTGAAATGGGTTTTCGTCTGTTTGTCTCCGCGTAATGATGAAATGGTTTGCGTCCAAGGGGGCAACATGCCGGACGCATCGAAGCTATCGACGGCTTCAGGTCAACTTGGACCGGTTTGCGCCATCACTGGTAAGGCTCTCAGGTTCTCAGAGGCGATTGTCCTCGACGACGAGTACGTTTGTTGGGAAGCATACTTGGAAGTCACGGGGGCCATTCCGTCAACCGAGGGAAAGGATGTCGGCGGACTAAAGCTCGTCTGATTGAAAACTTATGGCCCTCGACCCTGTAACTGGTCCATGGCAGTAGGCTGGAGTAGGTTCGCACTGCGTTTTTCTCATTATTATGATTCTATTTCGGCAGAATCGCTCTGGACCCCCCCGAGACTGAGGAACAGAGAGTGGATGTTCATTCCTTGGGGGGGAGCTCCTCCAGATCGGCATAGGGCTTTTTCCGACAAGAATTCTCTACATTCATATCTCCGGAGTAGGGCTCCTCACTCGTGCTTCCATAGCACTGCATACTATCAGGACCCGTCCCAAGGGAAGATGGCCGAGAAAGGTTGGCTTGGCGCCGATTTGATTTTCGATTTGGACGGTGATCACCTACCCGGAGTTTCCGATAACGACTTCCCAGCTATGATAGAGGTAATCCAAGGGCAGGCCTGGCGTCTATGGAACGAATTCCTAGAGCCAGAATTCGGTTTCAATGAGAAGCACGCACAATTCACATTTTCAGGACATAGGGGTTTCCACATACATGTTAGAGATCCCAGTATGATGCACCTCGACTCCAATGCTCGTAGAGAGATAGTAAATTACATCAGAGGCGAGGGCATTGACATTCAGTCAACAATATCCGATGATTCGGGTTGGGGGAAACGTGCCATGAACGGAATCGACAGCACCCTGGAAAAATTATCTATGATTTCCGCCGGAGCCCATGGAAAGGGGGCAATCCTAAACGAGTTGCACGGAATTCTCACTACTAGGGCAAAATCACCCAGAGTCAATCTCAAATCCACATCCAAGGCCAGTATCGAAGAGCTCGCAATGCTCGCAGACTCAGAGGACAGGATTAGCAGAATGAAGAACGATCCTGGTCTCGCCGTTTTTGGGAAAAAATGCACACCGATTTTCTGGGAGCTAGTGAAAGGTGACTCGTCGGTCGTTATCGGAACCGCTGGAGAGACCGATGAAGTTGTCACAGTCGATACAAAGCGGGTAATCAGGTGGATCGGAAGCCTACATGGAAAATCCGGACTCAGAGTCACTGAGTTGCCTCTCGAGAGACTTGACCCCGATTCGAGAAACAGCTTCGACCCTCTTACAGAGGCAGTAGCATTCAACGGAGGAACCACGAGAGTGAGGATTCTGGCTGAGGACGTAACTGCAGAGATATCAGGAGAAAGGGTCGAACCCGCTCTTGGAGATGAACTAGATGTGAAGGAATCTATGGCGATGTTCCTATGCCTGAAAGGTTGGGCGGAACTTTCCAAGTGATCCTGGTTCCCTCTAATCAGTGAATAATTGAATCATCTCGATTACGAAGCCACAGAATATTGAATAGTGGTGAACTACGGTAACAAGCCGTGATTGACCCGCTGGATGATGTGGATGCCGATTCCGAGGGGCTTCCTTCCCCCCTCCCCCCGCCTCCCCCAGGAATATCCCTCCCAATCCCAGACGAGCAATTCGCACTGCCAGAAATTCCACCATTGCCCTCAGTACCACCCGGTCCCCAGTTTGGCCTCAACCCGGAACCAATTGCCGACAGTGACCTCTTGGACGCAGCAAACTCTCTTACTCCGACTTCGCCGAAACCACTTTCCGATGAATCATCCGATTTCAAATCAGTCTGGGATCGTAGGAAGTCCTCAAATCCCTCGATATCAAGCGATTCAAGGGATACCATTTACAATAGGATAGACAGGATTTCAACGGGCCGGGGCGAATCTCTTATGGACAGATACGCCGATCGTTTCGGATCGGATCTGGATAGGGAGATAATCGTCCTAAGGAAGAAGGATCAGGATGACCTGGCATCGATAAAGCCGACAGTAGAACTCATCTCAGGCCCTAGCAATAACGAGATGTCGCTATCCGAATTCATCGAGGCCATGGAAGATTCAGAATTCGTAGGCCGGGTAGCTGAGAAGACTGGCGTCTCAGTCGACAAGATAGACGAGTTAGACATGGACTCGATGCATGCATTCTTCAAGAACGCCGACAAAGACAACTCTGGGTTTCTCGACTTCGATGAGTTCGTGAATGGGATCATCCAGAGCTTCAGAAGCTATGACGAGGACTTCGGACATTTCTTCACCGTGGTAAACGGCCTTCTCGGTCAATTGCCAGATGACAAGACCGTCGCTTTCATTGAATCAGACGGATTCAAACTATTCGAGTCCGTCGGCGCCGATCCAAAGGCTTTCGACAAGGATACAAGGACGGAGTTCTTCACGATGGTTAATGAACTGCTTGGTGACCTGCCCGATGCAGTGATGAAGTCATTCACTGAATCGCAGGATTTCGATTTGTACAAACTAATTGCAAGCAGGTATGGTGGTTGAATGGGTCTCTTGGAGAAGGCAGGACAGATAAATTCAGGCGAAACTTCCACTGTTGCCCCCAAGGAATCGCAGACCAAGCCCCAGCCAGTAGCCGCTGAAACCGTTGCAGAACCAGAGCCAATTCAGCAGAGTAAGAGATCCCGCAGGAAGAGGGCCCCTAGAAAGAAGAGAGAGCCCAGGGAGAAGAAGGTCAGGGTCGCAAAGATCCTCCCTGAGGGATACGAGGAAGCGTCCAATAGTCAGAGGATAATCAGGAGAGTCGCCGATTTCGCATTTTCCTGGGGCTGGTGTGTACCACTAGTTCTTTTGAACGCATGGGGTTCGTATTTTGATCCAACATACTTCGTGGTGTTAGGGCTAGGGCTGATGGGATTCAATCTTGGATTTATGCCGCGGACAACAAATAGGACCGTAGGAAACTGGATTAGCCGAACGTGCTACATCAAAACTGGTAGTAAACAACCGCACCAGTCATACGTTTTATTCAAGGGCCTGACGTTCGCTGTTGTTCTAGTAGGGATTCTGATGGTGGCGACATCGCTGCAGGATCTGGGTAAAAGGAGCGGACAGATACTCATGGGTTTGGGATTTGTATTTCTCCTGCCTCCATTTTTGGACTATCTGTTCTACAGGTTCAAGAGGGATAATTTGGGGCTTTGGGATACCCTTTACGGGGGGGTGTGGATGGTCAAGACGACCAAGTCCACCGAATCCAAGGGCTGGTTGAAGAGGCTAGAGCAGCTTGGCGACTACTCTGAGTCTCAAGGATGGTGGTCTGATAAGGACTCCAATGAAGACTCCAGTGCCTCAGACAGTTGAATGGTCCAGAAGCAGAATTGCCAAACGAAATTACTATTCCGAGTCGGAATCATACCTGATCTTTGCGAGTTCCCTCATGTCCTCGTGAAGCACGCCACCGTCAATCGCTTCCTGATCAGATTCATCGACAATTTCAACTCCCAGCAGAGTCTCGATTATGTCCTCCATCGTAACCACTCCTGCAGTGCCTCCGAACTGATCCTTCGCGACTAATAGCTGCTCCTTGTTCTCGAGGAGGATGTCGAGGGCCTTGTCCACCGATGTGTCCACGTCACAAGTTACCAGTTCTCTCGAGAGTTCGGACATTGTTGTATCGAAATCATCAGCAGCGGCCCTCCTGAGAATCTCGCTTCTGAGTACTAGTCCCGCCATCTCATCCACATTATCATGGTATACTGGCATTCTCCCGTGAATCATTATTTGCATTCTATCCATGACTTCTTTTACGGTTTCAGTGGATTTGACCGAATTCATTACCACTCTCGGAGTCATAATTTCAGTGACTTTCATCTCCCTCAACTTCAGAAGGTTCTGAATTACAGCCTCCTCATCTTCTTCGATCACATCGGATTCCTCTGCGATATCTGCCAGTACTGATAGCTCATTGCGGGTAACTGTCTCAGTCTCAACTTGGGGGAATGGGGCCCGCATTAATTCGATTATTACCACTATCGGCCATAGAACCCACATCAATCCCTTCAGAACGTGGTACGAGCTCACCGTCATTCGTCTCCAGTACAATGCCCCTATCGTCTTTGGAAGGATCTCGCTGAGAAGGAGGATTGCTATTGTCAGGATGGCGGCAGAACCTGCAACGACGTATTCGCCTTCGAAGTTGTTCTCGACTTCGGAACCAACCCCGAGAGCCCCCACAGTGTGGGCAATGGTGTTGAGGGTCAGAATGGCGGTAAGAGGCCTTTCAGGGTCATCCTTCCAATTGGACCACGTGGCACTCACTTTTGCGTGAGTGTCCTTTAGGGCAACAATGTGCCCATGTGAGGTGGAAAGCAGCACTGCCTCAAGAATGCTGCACAGAAATGAGGCACCCAACGCCAGTACGGCGTAAGCAATCATCATCGTGTAATCAGTCAATTATGATGCCTCTAGGAGTCTTTGATTCTATTGAGAAATGCCCAGTTTGGATTTTCACAGCGTTTGGCTCCGGGTCGTTCCGAGCGAACATGACATAAATATCTAACTTGACGGGTAGATTGGGTTCATACATGGAGTTCGTCACTATTTTCATGGCATGGCCATATGCAAACGGTCCTCTACACCTAGGTCACGTGGCAGGGAACTGCCTTCCAGCCGATGTCCAGTACAGATACGAACGTGCTCGTGGCCGGCGCGTACTGATGTGTAGTGGTTCCGATGAACACGGCACTCCAATCACACTGACTGCAGAGGAGATGGGGATTAGCCCTCAGGACGTAGTTGACAAGTACCACGAGATTAACACGAAGGCATTAGCCGATCTAGGGTGCTCATGGACAAATCCTGTAGATCCAAGGGGAATTGAGTATGGGGGGGCCCTGTATAATCGTACTTCTGATCCCATGCATAAGGAATTGGTGCAAGAGGTATTCACTCAACTGTTGAATTCCGGTTTTCTTGAGCGCAAGTCGATGCAACAGTACTGTTCGGTTAAGAAGGAAGGGAATGTCCGTTTCCTCCCAGATAGGTACGTAGAGGGAAATTGCCCTTCTTGCTCAGCAGATGGCGCCCGTGGCGATCAATGTGACTCCTGTGGGGCAACATATGAGGCACACGAACTAGTAGAGCCACGCTCCAAACTAGATGCTGATTCGGAAATTGAAGTGAGGGATACAGAACACTACTTCCTTCGCCTAAATGACTTCCAGGAATCTCTGGAGGAACACTCTGCTGAGAGGCGGGATGTTTGGAAGCCAAATGTCCGCTCCATGTCTAAGAACTGGCTGGATATGGGACTTAGAGCCAGAGCAGTGACAAGGGATATTGGGTGGGGTATAGAGATCCCTCTCGATGGGCCTGAATGGGAATCGAAACGAATCTACGTGTGGTTCGAAGCCGTACAGGGATATTACACATGTGCGCGCATTTGGGCAGAGCGATATGCCGAGCCATCTGGGCATTCCGATGGAATTGATGCTTGGAAGAATTGGTGGTTGGTGCCAGAAGAAGGAGACAGTCCGCGACACATATATTTCATGGGGAAAGACAACATCCCATTCCACACAATTATCTGGCCTGCAATCCTGATGGGGCTTAATGCTGCTGATTCCCGTGAAGTATCCCATGTCACTAAGCACGGTGACATGGTTCTGGAGGACAACGTATCTTCGAACGAGTATCTTATGCTGCAGGGCGGCCAATTCAGCAAGAGCCGAAGACACGGTGTTTGGCTTCCTTCATACTTGGAGAGGTACGACCCGGATGCCCTAAGGTATTATCTCTCCATCAACATGCCCGAGACTCATGACACTGATTTCAGATGGGATGAGTATGTCGATAGAGTGAACAATGAGCTAATTGGGACCTATGGAAATTTCGTCCACAGGGTTCTAACTCTGACACACCGATTGCATAGCAACGGTGAGAATCCCCTTGCTAGTTATGACGACCCAGAGTTGCACCAAAAAACAATAGATTTGGTCAACGATAAGATTTCCAGTGCCATTGATTCAATGGAGAGACAGCGTTTCAAAGAGGCATTAAGGAGCATTATGGGAATTGCCCAGATTGGCAACTCCATTATCCAGGATGCTGCCCCATGGAAATATCTCAATGATGAAGACACAAAGGAAAGGATACAATCCTTGTCTTCATTGGCTCTCTCATGGAGAATTTGTAACTGTCTAGCAGTGTGTTTGAGGCCTTTCATCCCGTTTTCCTCTGAAAGGCTTTGGGCCATGCTTGGAAATGAGTCGGACATGGATTCCATCCTATTGGAGGATTCAATGGATCTAATAGTGCCGCTATCTTGGAATTCCGAAGCCCCAAATCCACTCTTCTCTCGACTCGACTTGGATGAGATCCTCCACAGTGAGGAGTCATTATCGGACAGTAAGGACAATGACGAGGCACCCAATCCCAGTGATGGGGGCGATTACATCGATTTCAAAGATTTCATGAAAGTTGAGATGAGGACGGGGAGAATAATTTCTGTAGAAGATCACCCCAATGCCGACAAACTATTCGTAATCACATTGGAGGATTCCCCTGGATCAACAAGGACAGTATGCGCTGGGCTGAAGGATTTCTATGAACCCTCAGAATTGGAAGGTCTCGATGTCGTTTTTGTCGCAAATTTGGAACCAAGGGAACTCCGAGGAGTATTGTCCGAGGGAATGCTACTGGCTGCTGATGACGAGGACGGTAACGTACGCGTGCTCACTCCTGAGGGGGATATTAGCACGGGTTCACGAGTAAGGTGATCCTAAACCAACTAACCTATCTTGTTCCAAACTGAGTATGTTGTTGCATGTTCATTTTGCTCATCCTTGAGAGTCCGTTCAATGACTTCCTCGGACCATCTCTTCCGATCCCAGTGAGGGAAGGCCACGTTTCCACTACCACCTACGTGGACCTTGGTAACGTGAATCTCATCTACCCTTTCCAGGAACATTTCGAAAATCTGCGACCCCCCGATAACCCAGCACTCATCACTACCCTCGGCAAATGCTATTTCGATCGCCCTCCCAACGTATAGTGCCGTGATAGATCCATCAGCACTCCAGTTTGTATCTCTGGACATTACTATGTTTGTCCTATCGGGGAGAGGTTTGTAGTCAGTAGGCAGGGAGTCCCAAGTCCTCCTCCCCATAATTACGGAATTGAAGCCATCTCCCTCAGTCAGGCTCTTGAATCGAATCATGTCGTTCCTAAGGCGCCAGGGGAGATTGCCCGAGGCGCCTATGTTCCCATCCTCGTCCATTGCGACAATCATAGCCATCTTCATGGTAACACTATATGGAGATGGGTGCTGATATGTGAGGGTGATGGTCATATCCCTCGATGGAAATATGATCGAATTTGAAATCATTTATGCTTGAGATTGATGGATCAAGTAGCAACTCGGGGAGGCCCAGTGGCTCCCTTTCAATTTGCTTCTGGGCCTGCTCAACGTGATTGAGATAGAGATGACAATCCCCGCCCGTCCAGACGAATTCGCCTGGTTGGAGATCGCAAACATGGGCAATCATGCATGTAAGTAGGCTATACGAAGAGATATTGAATGGCACCCCTAGGAAGGCATCAGCACTCCTCTGGTAGAGATTGCAAGACAACCTACCCTCGTTGACGTAGAACTGGAAAAAGGCATGACATGGCATCAGGGCCATCTCGTCCAACTCGCCCACGTTCCATGCAGAAACGATTATTCTTCGGCTACTTGGGTTATTCTTTATTAGATCAATAGCATTTTCCACTTGATCGATTACTCTACCATCATTGGACTCCCAGAACCTCCATTGCTTGCCGTAAACGGGCCCGAGGTCTCCGTTCTCATCCGCCCACTCATTCCAGATTCGTACTTTGTTCTCCTTCAGGTATGCTATGTTTGTCTCTCCAGAGAGAATCCAAAGCAACTCATGAATCACGCTCGGCCAATGGACCTTCTTCGTAGTAATGGCAGGGAAACGCTTTGACAGATCAAACCTCATCTGATGGCCAAACACAGAAATTGTCCCCGTCCCAGTTCTGTCTCCCTTGACCGCACCCTCGTCGAGAATGCGTTTAAGAAAATCCAGATACTGCTCCATACTTTCCTTGTGGGAGTAGGTAGTCCATCAAGAATGCGCTCAAGGAGCACCCCTAATTCTAAGAGTCTCAATAAACTGATCTGCGAATTTCCTGTACAGCACCCTCATAGTTGCCTGTCGCTCATCTATGGACTTGACCATCAGTTCGTCAACCCATAAGTCGGTAATGCCGCCCCCGTCGGGGCTCTCTGCCCACTGAGCGAAAGTAATGGGATCATCTACAATCAACTCTATCCTCTTCCATGGCTTCGGGAATTTTCCCCCTGGTGGCATGAATTCTCTTGCTCCAATTGACATGATTACTGGAACAACAGGAACCTTTGGAAATCTTGCTGCTAATCTCGCAAAACCAGTCTTTGCAGGTTGAAGCAGCGGAGGCAATTCTCTCCTAGATCTAGTCCCTTCGGGAAATATTCCCAGACATCGACCGCTGTCGATTACATCTACTGCCCTTGCCAGTGCATCCCGTCCGCCATCTTCTCTGAAAGTCTCAATCTGACCGGTCGATAGCATTACAAAGCGATTCGGCTGCTTGTCGAAATGCCCTTCCTTGGCCATGAAATGGATTGGTCTCTGAGAAGCTAGAATCTTGACGAATGGATCAAGATTACCAAGGTGATTTCCGCAGAATATGACTGCTCCCTCTCTGGGAACTTTATGCGCTCCCCTCATATGCACATTTGTTACGCTTCTAAGAAGGGATGGAACGTACTTCTCTAGGAACCTGTAAATTAGAGGAGTGGAGAAACGCTCACCTGTGCCCTTGAGTCCCACAGTTGAGGAAATCTTCTGGAGCGACTCATTGGTTAGTCCCATGAACCTCGCGCGTAGTACACGGTTTCATACTTTACAGTTGAATACGTTGAATAATCAAAACAATCAGTGCAGTCCATGAGGAGAAGATTGGCCACACTCATAGTCTCAGTATTGCTTTGCTTCCCCTTGATAGCTCCGTCTGTCACTGGCGATTGGGGATCAGACACTTGGCTCTCAAGCGTGATTGCGACGGAACGCCTCGAGAGTGGCGATGAGTTCGGCTGTCATGGATACGAGGGCGTGGATACTACTGAGGAGAATTGGGTCATTGCCTCTTGCAAGGAGTACTTGGAGGGACATACCAATGCCTCAAGGTGGGGGGCCTCTCCTGTATCGTTCGGAATTAATGCCGAGTCCGTCGACGTTCAAACTGGAAAATCTCTGATTAATTCTGGATTCCATATTGTTGGCGACATGGTGAAAGAAGCACCCGAAGGACTGTCAATCGCCAAGAGAAATGGGGCTAGCCTAGAGAGGGGAGTAGCAGACAAAACGCTGATTTCATCCGCCGAGAAAGACACTCTAGTCAGCATTCACTGGAGGGCGAGAATTGACGATTTGCGAGTAAGGGAGGACAATAATGTCATCTCCTGGTTAGAGGACCAACAAGTATGGTTCACAACATGGGGGGAATGGCACCATCACAGATCATCCGGAATGTCAACATCAGCGGTTCTTGAAGGTTCAACAGTGACTATAGAGTCATCCGCAGATACGAGCGGTATGTCTTCTTGGGCGGTCCCTGGGACATTGATGGTCAAGTTTGATTCGTCGGTTCTATCGGTTTCAGACTCCGAAGGACAGGAGTTTCCATTGCTATTGGTCGATGATCGAAAACTAACTCTTGGTTGGCGGCCAGTAGAGGGTGGAATAATCGTAACTCAGGCCCCTTTAACGACCGTGATCGTAGAGTTGGAGGGAAATTCCGAGCATATCGAAACATCTCCGATGATAACTTTCAACGACCTAAACTACTCGGTAACCATCGTTGGACATCATACAACCAATCTTTTCCGATGGACCCAGGATTTCTCTGACTCCGGTCTTACGTTCACATGGCTAATTGAGAGGCCATCTGATGATATATTCGGATGGAAATTGCCACTATTTGCAGCATCAATGGTTATCGCCGTGCCTCTTTCGATTGTCTACCTGCTTAGAAACGATCAGTTCTCCCACTCTATGAATCAGAACAGCTGATCAATGGCCCCTCGATCTCGATTCCCTCATCGACCATCCGAGAAACAATCCTTCTGATGACCTCTGATGAAAGTGCTTCTGGCGGATGTACCCCAGGTGGAAGCATTTCAGGATCATTTAGCCATTCTTCAACACAGCATAGTGTGACTAGTCCTGTAGATCTTGCCATTGAATGACCATCATCATCTCCATGATCCTGCAACCGCCACGTCATCTTGGTCCCGTCAATGCCCTCTGCAAATACTTCCATCCATGTGAATTCGGGTGTTTTATCGTCATATTGCCATTCAGATGTCAACCTCTCTACGTCCAATTCACCGGATTCATTCAGATCAATGAATTTCTGAATGTGGCCGGGCCATCTGACAGTGTACTCCGAGAGATCTTTTGCTGGTATGGAGTTGAGAACGCTCCGCAGGCCATCTGTTAGGAACGCCTCCATTTTTCCCTTCTCGGGCACTTCAATTTCATGTCTCTCGGAAAGTGCAGGCAAAGTAACCTGCTCTGATTCTCTAATGACTCTTGCCGGTCTGGTGTATTCAGCGACTACGTCAATAGGCGAGAATGGAGCCATGTAGTTCCACCCCGATGTTGGACCAGTTGGATTTCCACCGACTCTGATCTCCCCATTCTCCAATGCGCCCAATTCCCTGTATGCCTCAGATAGCAGCATGTTCGATAGTCCAGGAGCAATACCAGTATCCCACAGAATGCTTGCACTGTAATCTCTAGCTTTCTCGTCATCCCTGTCCGGCGTGAACTGGCTAAAGCTAAGGTCGACAGTTCTCCATGGAAGCTCAGCTAATGAAGTAGTACTCGAATGGCCGATGTCACCGGGAAGCATGTTGACCACAATGTCGCTCTTAGGGTCGAAGGAAAAATTCTGGTCCGAGGAAATCAAATCCAGCACCATATCTACGGGATCATCATCGGGTTCGAGATGATGCACCTCAATACCCGGAAAGCCAGTCACTCGATGAGGCTGAGGATCGTAAGCATGAACCGAATATCCTGCCTTTGCTAACTTTTTAGCCACATATGAACCTACAAGTCCTACTCCGAAGCAGTGAATCACGTTCATGACATCCGGGGCACGGATGTGTTATTCGTTGTAACTGTCCGCAATTTTTCCCACAATTTCTAGCGATGCCTTGATTGGGTGCAATACTAGCCGCATAAACATGGAAAAGGCCGGAAGGATAGACCCATGGTCATCTGAGCAATCTACTGACTATGGGCGAATAGTTAGTCAATTCGGTCTTTCATCTGTAGACCTCGACACTCTACCCAATCCTGGCATGCTACATCGCAGGGGCATTGTTTTTGCCCATCGGGATCTCGATGTAGTGACCGACAGTATGAGAGTCGGAGATCCATTCGGAGTACTTACCGGACTAATGCCCAGTGGTAGGATGCACCTTGGACATAGCATGGTAATTGAGCAAGTTCGTTGGTTCCAGGAGCAGGGTGCCGATGTAACAGTCGCCGTAGCCGACTTGGAAGCATTGGCTACCCGCGGGACGTCCATATCAAAGGGCCGCGAAACAGCACTTCGCGAATACGTCCTGAACTATGCCGCAATGGGACTGGATCCTGAACGCACCAATGTATACTTCCAGAGCTCTAGACCCGCCGTCCAGAGGCTTGCCTTTACCCTCGGTCAGCGAACCAATCTATCAGAATTCGAGGCAATTTACGGATTCAACGGGGAGTCGAACCTTGCTCATGTCCAAGCACCCCTAGTACAAGTGGGCGATATTGTTCACCCTCAAATGGATGAGTTCGGTGGACTAAGGCCAATCGTTGTACCAGTCGGTGTCGATCAGGACCCACATCTTAGACTGACTAGGGACATTACTCAGAAGTCAAACTGGTTCAACGTAAAGCAACGAAAGTCCGGGGGAATAACTGTATCACTTTCAGTTCAAGATGGCAATAAATCTCAACTTGGCATGTCGGAATCAGGTAAGGTTGACATGAATTCCCGAACTGATGTAATTTCCATTTTGGAAGGTTCAATCAAGGAAATCGGATTTTCCGACGTAAAATCCAACCCCAAGCACGGGACTATTGAAATCCCCGGGGCAACAATAGGAGATAGATCTAGAATTAGAATGAAGATGTTGTCCATAGAGCGCAGAATGGGTGGTATGGGACTCATGCCACCTTGCTCAACCTACCATAGATTCGCTGTAGGGATGACAGGGGAAAAGATGTCCTCATCCAAACCAGAGACCACGATTTTCATGGATGACGATGTTGAAGTCATGGCAAAGAAGGTCAAGAGGGCTATTAGTGGCGGCCAGCCAACAGTTGAGGAACACCGAAGGCACGGTGGCGATGTCTCGAAAGATGTAGCATTCCAGTACTTGCAATTCTTCTTCGAGCAAGATGACGGTGTATTGGATGAGATCCGCCGAGAATACGAAAGTGGTAGACTTCTCGCCGGGGAAGTGAAGCAACTTTGCATCGATAGCGCTTCCGAGTGGTTGAACGAATTGAAGGTTAAGAGAGGTCAGTGGGAAGACAGAATTAACGATTTCCTCGCACCAGATGCCCTCTAGTCCATTTCGAAAACAGGGATCCCCGGTCCTGTTTCCAGACCCTCTTCCTCAGCCTCGCTCAATTCACGTGATTCAGCATTTTCGTGGATAATCTGGCTTCTTCCTCGAGGATCCAATAGTTCTACGCGAATTGCACCATCTCCTAACTTCACTAGCTCCAAATTTTTCAGGATGTGATCTGCAATCTGACCTGTCCCATAATCATCGTTTGCTCTGACAACGGTCTTGATTGCGTCTTCGAATCTATTGATCACGCCCTCTATGTTTGTCACAAAACCACTAGATGAACCGCCCGGGGAGACTTCCAATTCTAAATCTGGGATGCGAATAGTACAAGAAGACGATCTTACTACTCTTGCAGAGATCTTTTCGGATGAATCTACGACAATAGAGCAGAATCCCGGCTTTTCACCATCTGAAGGAATGAAGTCAGTGTGCTTCCATCCGCACGAAGAACACATCACTGTAATCTGGGTATGCTCTCCGAAGTATGGGATATCTGAGTTCATTGAAAGCATTGCGAGTGAATCCTCTTCTCGGCACTGCGGACAAGGGGCATCTACCATACTCTGCATGAGCTCACTTTACCCGCGCACTTTCGAAAGTCGGAGGAAGCAGCAGCAGTCTTGAGTTTCCCAGACGCACCAGTTGACCATTCATGCCCCCCTCTACGAACTCCTGGATATTGCCAACTGCCAATTGCAACTCCATGTCCCTCGCCATTAATCCCGTCATCTCTACAATTACTATGTCCCCATCCGATATCCAATCCATAAGTTGTGCAATTCCAGTCACATCTTCTAGTATGGCTCTGTGTACAATCACATCACTCTCTGACCTGGGGACGGGGGCATCTGGGAATTTGATGCCAAGATCATGGTATGGTTCTCCCGGTTCGATTTTTCCAATGTTTTGATCCGAAATGCTTGGCATCTCAACCCACTTAGGCTCGTCATCTCCCGAACGCACATCAGTTCGACACAGATTTGACCCTTCATATCTTCTACCTTGACAGTCTGAATGTTATTATTGTAATGAAATTCAAACAACCCCATCTCCCGTCGCATTGATAAGGGGGCTATTTTAGTCAATATCACTGGCAACTCCGCTGGTGGTTACTATGGACGCTACTACTACTGCAATCAAGACGGGTACAAGCACGATTGGCATCACTTACGATGGTGGTGTGGTGGTCGGTGCTGATCATAGAGCAACTATGGGTCATTTTATCGCTAATAAGTCCGTTCAGAAGCTATTCCGCATTTCTGATAACATCGCCCTGACTACCGCTGGCCTAGTTGGGCATGCTCAATCCCTATCGAGAGTTCTTGCCGCTGAGTTGAAGCTTTATGAATTAAAGCGAGATGCCCCCATGACAGTAAAGGGTGCAGCCACATTCACTGCAAACATCCTCTCTGGAAGGCCGCATTATGTCCAACTTCTCATTGTCGGAGTCGATCCTTCTGGATCCAGTGTCTATAGTATCGATTCTGCGGGGGGGTCAATTCCCGATGTATACTGCGCTACTGGTTCTGGCAGCCCATACATGTATGGTGTGCTTGAGGACCAATTCCAAGAGGGAATGACCAGGAAACAGGCACTAGTGGTCGCTGCAAAGTCTCTACTCGCCTCTGCACAGAGGGATGCCGCGAGTGGAAATGGCATGGATCTGGCATATATCACAAATGAAGAAGGTTTCACACAGCTATCCGAAGAGGAAGTCAGCGAGCTTCTCTCTTCGCTTTGAACACATTCCCGGCCCTAGCGCCGACTGGCCTAGCCGTTGAGGATAAGAGGAGAACATTATGCGTCTTACGCTACCCGAGATGAAGAAGAAAATTGCCAAGTTAATTCCAGAAGGTATTGATTTCGAAGTAACTCTCGAAGCCGGTTCAATAGCAATCATAACCAAGCAACCCCGCGATTTCTCGGGAGGCGGCGAGAGTCTAACAGTCCGGATTGCCAAGTCGATAAAACGCAGGGTAGTAGTTAGACCGCATCCCGAAATTCTGGCCGATGACACCAAAGTGTACGATGCCGTGAATAGAATAATCCCACCTGAAGCCAAAGTCAGGAACACTTGGTTGGATCCAGCACTCTCCGAGGTAATACTCGAATGTGACGACCCTTCTTCGGCCGTAGGCCCCAAGGGGTCCCATGTTAATGCCCTGCGGGACGAAATTGGATGGCTAGTCAAGGTCGAGAGGGCACCAGCGAGAGAAAGCCGAACCCAACACGATATACGCAGATTTAGGAAGGAGCTAGCGGACGAGAGGAAATCGCTGCTTAAGAAATTCGGGACGAGGATTTACCGCCCTCAGAGACCTGGAGAGCCCTGGGTGCGCGTTTCCGCTCTAGGCTCATACAGGGAGGTCGGAAGGGCCATGCACTTAGTAACCACAAACGAATCCAAGGTACTGGTCGATGTTGGAGCTAAGCCGACGAGCAACCAAAACGAGGTTCAGCCATTCTTCGCAGCCCCAGAACTGCTACCATTGGACAATCTAGATGCTGTTGTCATCACCCATGCTCATGTAGATCACATTGGGATGTTGCCAGTACTGTTCAGATATGGCTACAAGGGTCCAGTCTACTGCACACCTCCCACACGAGACCTCATGACTTTACTTCAGATTGACTACATCAAAGTCTCTCAAGCAGAGGGCAATGAGCCCCCCTACTCAAAGGCTGACATACAAGAGTGCATCAAGCATGTAGTAGACGTAAACTGGGGTGACAAGACCGACATTGCTCCAGACGTGAAAATGACAATGGAGAATGCAGGGCATATTCTGGGATCCTCAAGTGTTTACATGCAGATTGGTGAGGGTAAATCGGAACACAGACTCCTATTCTCGGGTGACATCAAATACGAGAAATCATGGTTGTTCGACGCGGCAACAGTTCGATTCCCCAAGGTGGACACGTTAGTAATTGAGTCAACATACGGGAGTCCTCAGAGTATCCAACCAACTCGTCAGCAAGCTAGCCAGGAGTTGCAGGACCTTGTCACGGACGCATTGAACCGGAAGGGCAAGATATTCTGCCCGGTCTTTGCTGTCGGAAGATCCCAGGAGGTTATGCTTGCTATAGACGAGCTATTCAAGTCAGGCAGGGTTCCCCCAGTCACCGTTTGGCTGGATGGGATGATTACTGAGGCTAGTGCGATTCACTCAAGCCATCCGAATTTCCTCAACAGGGAGCTCAAGAAGAGTATGCTCAGGGGCGGGGATCAGAATCCTTTCAATTCCTCGTGGTTCAAGCAAGTAGACTCGCGCGAGTTGCGCGAGTCCATCCTGCTTGACCCGAGTCCATGTATCGTCCTCGCCACTAGTGGGATGATGACTGGTGGCCCAATTATTGAGTACCTGAAGCACTGGGCGCCCGAGCCCGGCAATACACTTTGCTTCGTGGGTTACCAGGCCTCTGGAACCCTCGGCAGGAGGCTCCAGGAGGGTCATTCCCACGTCCCTCTAATGGACAAGGGCCAGACTCTGATGCTAGACGTGAAATGCAACATGGTGATCATCGATGGTTTCAGCGGACACTCGGATAGAAACCAACTAATGGACTACGTATCCGCCCTGAATCCAACTCCAAGGAAGATAATCTGCCACCACGGTGACCCTCAGACGTGTAATCAATTCAGGATGGGGCTTCGTGATAGATTCAAAGTACAGACGTATGCTCC
>Ga0066851_10000575_pt1 | contig 18111 bp, 13 predicted proteins | sample ETNtaG_7_FD_65493 | JGI IMG/M metagenome (GOLD analysis project Ga0066851, IMG submission 65493) | Marine microbial and viral communities from oxygen minimum zone, Eastern Pacific Ocean - ETNP201406SV65 | ecosystem: Environmental > Aquatic > Marine > Oceanic | place: Pacific Ocean: Eastern... | reverse complement strand
AGCACCGGGTCATCAATAATCCGCTCCTGTGGCATCTCCGCAGCCAAGCGTTCTTGAAAAACCTGATATTCCGCTGGGAGCATAGTTGTCATATTCAGATTCTTACAGACTTGAGAAAACTTGTGTCAACACCTCAGTAATAATCGTCTGCCAAACACAGCCTTCCTACGTAGGAATCACTGTACCATCACCTTTATTATTATAATACAAAAGTGTTTTTTAGGTGTATAATTTTTCGGTTTTTTTATCGTTTCGAATACGATTTAGATAGTGACCTAAGGAGTTCATGACAGAGCTAAATCAAAGTGAGCAAAAGTACAAATGTATTGATTCCTATAGTAATGAAAAACTTAAGGGAAAGTTTCAGCTTAAATACGAGTATCCTATAATAAAAATCATATACAAGTTAAGAGTGTTGCAAATTATCGAAAATAAAAAAAGGGCAGCATATCGCCACCCTTTTTTTTCAGATTTTGAGTGTCAATTAAAAGTATGAAACAATACCTACGCCAAAAGTCATTCCACCAGCTTTATTATCACCCATTCCCATAGTATAGTTTCCGTTAACATCCAAAAATACACTTTCACTTAAACCATGTAAATATCCACCTCTAAGGTTTAATGAAGTACTTGCCTCGCCTCCTTCAGGAGTCATAGAACTATAGGCACCACCAGCATATATGTTATCATTTATGTGATAGTATGCACCAAGACCAAATCCTGTATTTGTAGATCCATCCCCTTCTGGGGGTGTATATGACTGCATTGTGAAACCAACACTCACTGCGATGCCGTCCGCGACATAATATCTTACATCTGGATTAACGGTCATCATAGATCCTGCATCTTCACCATCGTATGTCATCATAGCATAGCTAAAACCACCACCTGCACTTTTAGATCCTTTCGAAAACTGGGCAGTTGCCATACCCACACAAAGGACGCTGATTAATGTTAACTTAAGATATTTCATTCTTTCTCCTATGTTTGTTATTGGTATGCGGATTCCTGTTCACAAAGAGAGGAACAGTAAAACCACCTGTTAACTAATATACAATTAAGTATATCAATTGTGATGAAGTTATACTTTAAGTGTAAATAAACCAAGTATTTTTTGAACAGGTGTTATTTTAGTTTTTTATCGTCTTGAATACAGCTTAGATAGCAACCTAAGGAGTTCAAGATAGAGCCAGATCAATGTTACAAGGAGACCAAAGGCACCATACCATTCCATATATTTTGGAGCGCCCCGTTCTGACCCTTCTTCAATGAAATCAAAGTCCAGAACAAGGTTCATTGCGGCAATGCCCACCACAATAAGACTAAATATGATGCTCATATTTGAATTTCCATGTATGAGAGGGACACCTACCCCGAAAAGTCCTAGGATGAAACTGGCAAAATAAACAAAGACAACTCCTCCAGTTGCAGCGGCAATACCCAATTTGAAATTCTCCGTTGGTTTTATAAGTCCGGAACGATAGGCCAGTAGTAAAGCTCCAAGTGTTCCAAAAGTAAGAAATACCGCCTGATTAACTATTCCCGGGTACATAGATTCAAATGTCCGTGAAATACCGCCCATTGCGAGTCCTTCTAACAATGCATAACCGGGAACAGTGTATGGAGCGAGGTGTTTTTTGAAAATAGTAATAAATGCAATAATCAATCCGCCAATGACACCCAGGAACATTAATCCTGTCGCCTTTGGGTCACCCAATGGGAGATTCCAGGTGTATAGCGCTGTTGTCATGAGAAGCAATAGAGATAGTGCAGTTTTGTGTACGGTCCCCATGATGGTCATGGTTTCAGAGGCTGTGGAACTAAATTGTTTGAAAGTGGATGTGCTGAGAGCAGGATTCCCAGAGCGAAGACTTAAATGTCGGTTCATTTTAGTTTATCTCTATATTGATTTTTTCTTTAATTAAATCGCAGATCGCATTCTTTGAAATCCTCACCTGTTCCATGGAATCACGGTCTCTCAAGGTGACGGTCCCATTTTTTGTGGTCTCATGGTCAATGGTGACCCCGAACGGAGTGCCCGCTTCATCCTGCCTGCGATACCGCTTGCCGATAGAACCTCCCTGATCAAAAAATGCGCTAAAATATTTTCTCATATCTTTCACGACCTTTTCTGCAATTTCAGGAAGCCCATCTTTATTCACCAATGGAAAGACAGCACAGGTTATGGGTGCGATTTTCGGGCTCAATTTCAGCAAAACCCTTTTCTCTTCCCGTACTTCTTCTTCGGTGTAGGCATCCACAAGACAGGTGAGAAATGCACGGTCCACACCAGCTGAAGCTTCCACCACGGCAGGGATATAACGGTTGTTTGTTTTTGGATCGAAGTAATTTAGTTTCTTTTTGCTGTGTTCAATATGCTGATCCAGATCATAGGTTCCCCTGTCAGCGATACCCTCAAGTTCTGACCATCCAAAGGGGAATTCATATTCAATATCATTACAGGCGGATGAATAATGTGCCAGCTCATCATCCCCATGAGGCCTGAGCCTGAGCTTGTTTTTTGTAATTCCTAGTTGAACAAACCAATTTAGCCGTTCCTGGCTCCAGTATTTCAGCCATTCCGAGGTATCATCGGGATGAACAAAGAATTCCATTTCCATCTGTTCAAACTCACGGGTTCTAAATAAGAAATTTCCTGTGGTGATTTCATTTCTGAATGCTTTTCCTATTTGGGCGATGCCAAATGGAATTTTCTGTCTTGCTGTTGTTTGAACATTATTAAAATTTACAAAGATTCCTTGGGCAGTTTCTGGACGTAAAAAAGCAATATTTGCGTCATCCTCAACGGGGCCGATTGACGTTTTAAACATGAGATTAAATTGGCGGGGTTCAGTCCAATCCTTGTTTCCACATTTTTTACAGGGCTTATTGATATCTATGTGGTCAGCTCTGTACCGGCTTTTGCACTGTTTACAATCAACCATTGGATCATTAAAATTTGATATATGGCCACTGGCTTCCCAAACCTTTGGATGCATCAAGATGGATGAATCCATACCAACTACGTTAGCCCTAGCAGTGACAATATTTTGCCACCAGTCATCTTTAATTCGTTTTTTCATTTCTGTGCCCAATGGGCCATAGTCCCAGGTTGACCCTAGACCACCATAAATCTCAGAACTCTGAAAAATAAATCCTCTCCGTTTACACAGTGAGACGATATTTTCTATTGATTTTAGATCCATACTATAGAATTTATTTTTTAATCTTTTTTATAAATATAGATTCAGGTAATATTTCAAATTCAGGAACCGAAGCCAGAGATTTCATATAAAATAGGGAAATGTTATTTTTTCCGTTTCTTCTTTTTTCGTTTAGGCGCTAATCTCTTCTTGTTGATGAGTTCAACTGCATCCTCTAGCGTAAGTGATTCCTGAGAAAGAGTTCTGGGCATAGACGCATTGACCTTCCCATCTGTAATGTAGGGGCCGTAACGGCCGTCTTTCAAAGCCAGCTCTTCACCGGTTTCAGGGTGGTTTCCCAGAGTGGACAGTACAGTAGATTTCTTATTTCGGGAAGCCAGAGCTTCAACTGCTTCATCAAGGGTAACAGTCAGAGGAGTTGGTGGAGGTTTTAAGGGAGCTGTGAGTTTTCCACAGCGAATATATGGTCCATATCTTCCATAATCGGAAGTAACAGCATCTCCTGTTTCCGGATGTGTTCCAATGGTTTTGGGCAATCCGATTAATTGAATTGCAAATTCCAGGTCTACATTTTCAGGTTCCATACCTCTGGGTAGAGACTTTCGTTTTTTTGTTTCAGAGGATTCTATATAGGGACCATATTGCCCTTTTTTTAAGTATAATAATTCACCAGATTCCGGTTCTTTTCCCAATTCAACAGATAAAGATTCTATGGTTGTATTCAATATCTCCTGTACTTTTTTTTCTGTCAGATCTCCTAGGGCGCAATCGTGAGGGATGGAACGGCGGGTCTCTCCGGCATCCAAATAGGGACCAAATCTGCCTAACCGTGCAACAGGAGATTCACCATTCAATGAAGGAGTTTTCATGGAGCATGCTTCCCTGATTTCAATTTTTTCCTCAAGCATTTTTTCTAATCCCATTACATCATTACTTCCAAAATAAAAATCCTTCATAAAAGGTATGAGATTTAGTTCTCCACGTGAAATTTGGTCTAACCGATCTTCAAGGTTTGCAGTAAAATCTGTATTTACTAATGGCTCAAAATGATTTTCCAATAATTGAGTGACTGCCACCGCAACAAAAGAAGGGATCAATTTTTGTTTGACATAATTGACATAATCTCTGCTCTGTATATTGCCAATAATTGCAGCATAGGTAGAAGGTCTTCCTATTCCACGATTCACCATCTCCTTAATTAAAGATGGTTCGGAATATCGAGGTGGTGGTTTTGTTGTATGAGATTCAATATTTAGTTTTTCACAGGATAGCTCTTCTCCCTTTTCCATAGCAGGGAGCACTCCATCATCAATTTGTTTATCAGCCTGAGATTGGTTTTCCATATAAGCCAGGCGGTACCCGGGGAACTGTATAACTTTTCCTACCGCCCGAAAAACCGCTTTCTGATTTTGGATAAGGATAATTGTTCGTAGAATCTTCGCCGGTTTCATCTGGCAGGCTAAAGTGCGCATACGAATCAACTTGTACAAATTTGCTGCATCTTTTCCCAGTGAACGCTCCACTTCCTCTGCTGATTTAATTGTTTTACCTGCAGGACGAATTGCTTCATGAGCTTCCTGAGCATTTTTTACCTTTGATTTATAGTGATTTGGTTTTTCAGGAAGATATTTGTCTCCAAAACTGGATTTTATCATATTTCTTGCCGCTTGGATCGCTTCCGATGAAAGCTGCAGTGAATCTGTTCTCATATATGTAATAAATCCATTTTCATATAATTGCTGTGCATTTATCATTGTTCTTTTTGCAGAGAATCTCAATTTTTGCCCTGCTGCCTGCTGAAGAGTACTGGTTATAAAAGGTGGAGGAGGATTTGCATTTTGAGGTTTCTCTTCCTTGTCAATAACTGCCCATGATCCTGAAGATAATTCTTCGGTGAGTGCCTTAGCCTGCGATTCAGACAATACCATTACTTTATTATTTTTTAATGTTCCTGTTTCAGGATCAAAATCTTTTCCTGAAGCAAGTTTCATATCAGATAATGAAAATAAAACAACGGAAAATGATTCATCATTTTTTGTCAACATGTTGGCTTTTAGATCAAAATAAGTCACATCTTTGAACTTCATTCGTTGACGTTCCCTATCAACTAAGATTTTTATTGTAGCAGATTGAACTCTCCCTGCTGAGAGCGATTTTTTTAGATTAGAGAGTGTTGTCTGAATAGATCTTCGTAATAATTCTGAAATTTTATATCCTACAAGCCTGTCTATTATCCTGCGGGCTTTTTGCGCTTCCACCAGATCATAATCCAGTTCCCGAGGATGTTGCATTCCTTCCTCGATACCGGAGCGTGTGATTTCTGTAAACTGGACCCTTTCAATATTTGCATTTGGTACTTCCTCTGATAGATGAAAAGCAATGGCCTCACCCTCTCGGTCTGGATCGGTGGCCAGATATATTTTTTCAGCAGATTTTGCTTTTTGTTTTAAAGATTTTATAAAATCTTTTTTGTCAGGATGTACTACAAATTTTGTGGCAAAGTCATTCTCAACATCTACTGCTAATTCTTTTTCAGGTAAATCTTTAAAATGGCCAACACATGAAATGACGTCAAAATTATCTCCTAAAATATTGGAGATAGATTTTATTTTTGACGGAGATTCTACTATAATTAATGATTTTTTTGACATAACGACGGCGAATTTAATTTATTAAATGGAGAATAAAATATATTTTCATTACATTTTTTATTTAATGATATTATTTTTGAAAAAATGAGAGGATGGAATCAATCTCAATTGTTTTCTGGTCACCTGTACCCATTTCTTTAATGGTTATTTTTTTGTTTTTTAATTCTTCTTCACCTAAGATTGCGGTATACTTCGCGCGCATTTTATTGGCTTCTCTCAGTTGAGATTTCATACTGCGTCGGAGAGAATCCATTTCTACTCGAAATCCAGATTGACGTAATTGATTGGCAACAATCATTCCTGTCTTAATTGAATCCCGGAGCATTGTGATAACATATATATCACACTCAAAATTTTCCGATTGAGGTGTTTTTTCGTTCAAGGCAATCATGATACGTTCAACACCAGCTGCAAACCCGATTGCGGGGGTTGGTTTTCCACCCAATAACTCTACTAGATTATCATATCTTCCGCCGCCACAAAGAGCATCCTGTCCTCCAAGGACCTCTGATGTTATTTCAAATGTTGTTCGACAATAGTAATCAAGGCCCCGCACTAAATGATTGTCTCGGGTATAAGGGATGTTCAATCCATCCAGTAAATCCATGACCTCAATAAAATGGGTTTTATCATCTTCAGAGAGAAAATCATAAATGACCGGTGCATCTTTCAGGATCTCTATTTCATGTGAGATTTTTGTATCCAGAATTCGCACGGGATTAGCACTAAGTCGTTTTTGACTGAGTTCAGATAATTGGTTTTTAAAAGGATTTAGAAATTCAATTAAAGCATCACAATAATTTTTTCTGGATTTTTTGGAACCGATACTGTTTAATTTTAATGTTAATTCTGATAAACCAAGCCCTGATAAAAATAAATATGCTGAAGCAACAACTTCTGCATCACATTCCGGATAGGGTGAACCTATAGCTTCAATCCCAAATTGATGAAATTGACGCTGGCGTCCTTTTTGGGGTCTCTCCCTTCGGAATAGTGAGTCAAAATAATATAATTTTGTGAGTGGTGATTCCCCAACTAAATTGTTCTGAATGTATGCACGGACCACTGGAGCAGTGAGCTCAGGTTTTAGCGTCAGTGATTTTCCGTTTCGGTCTTCCCATGTGTACATTTCTTTGGTGACGATATCAGTGCCTTCGCCCACACCACGTTCAAATAATTCTGTCTTTTCAAATGCAGGAGTTCTGATCTCACGGTATCCATATGCTTGAATAAAATTCCTGAATGATGATTCTAAATCCTGCCATTTTTTGGATTGATCTGGAAGGATATCTTTTGTTCCTTTTATTGCTCGTATGATGTTTTTCTCCATGGTTTAGTTTCCAGATATCTCTTCAATAATTTTGTTTGTTTTTTCTTGGAACTCTTCCGGCACAAACACAAATACCCTTGAGCCGATCATATTTCCCGTTTGAATACCAAGAGCGGATGTAAGAAAATCAGCTTTTAAATAATGGGGAATTTTATTTTGAGAGAGGACATCTGCAATCATATCTGCAAAAATATTTCCTGAAACAGGTCCTAATTTTACCCAGGATATTTCCTTTAATGGTTTATCAATAGGTAAATTAAAAACTAAGCTAACACCGCAATCTACACAAATTTCAATTCCGTCTTGATACTCCGATTTACATTCCGGACATATCATTTAAAAAGCCCTGCGTCCATATAGTCCACTTTTTTGTTCAATTTTTATGTCTCTCAACGTGGGAGATTTTACGTTGATTTTTAAATATACTCCCTGTCCAAAACCTGAGGGGGTCCAGTTCAATGATAATTCCCAGCAATGTAAATCCCGATAGACCGAAAAACTCTGACTAACCAGTTCCCTTTCAAGAACGTCAAATCGTGCTGAATATTTAACCTTCCAGTTTGGGGTGACCTGAATATCTGTGTTGGTATTGATCCAGAAGGTTTCTTTTTCCTTATCAGGATTTGATTTGTTAAGCGAATAGCTAAGATTTAGTGATGTGGACCAGAGTTCTCCTGTATTGTTTGATTTAAATACAGATTCCTTTTTATCTTGAAACAGGCCAAGGTCCAAATCATCCATATCAAGGGTGTCTGTTTCAGTCTCTTCATCTCGTTGTTTCTCGGGATTCAAATAATTACCAGAGAATCGAAATCCGGTAGAAATACGGGCATTAATTAGTCGAGGCAATCTATTAAGCTCATTGATACGTTTGTAATAATCATCTTGCCATCTCAATTGATAAAAATCATGAGTCATAGACAGATCAAGATTCAATTTTTTCCCGAGTTTTGTTCTAACTGACGAACGGAGATTCGCCAGGTTCATAGAATCTGCTACGAAATTATAGTTTGTGGATATATTCCAGCTGAACAGATCAATTTTCTTTTCTTCTTCATCTTCACCCACTTTTGCCTGGAACACATTGTTCAGAGAGAGGCTCATACTTTGTGATTTTGATTTTGGAGTGCTTCCAGCACGGGTACCTTTAAAGCGGTCATGAAGAAGAATATCCCCAGAGGAATCCTGAAATGTTTCAAAATAACCAAAATCGTAACCAAACAGAGGTTCTGAAAAATCAGGGGTGTAAGAATAACCGATGGAAGGAGAAGCTACATGACGTACTCCTCTCAAGATACCTAATTTAATTGGGAACATTCCATAAAATTGAGTTCTAAAACTTACTCGAAATGATCCTGTAGTTCGTGTCTCAAATCCCTGCTTTTCTGTTGTGACAAGTGAATTTGATGCTGTATCCAATGTGGCATTGAATGTTTTGTTTACCCAAACATGTTTTAAAGATAGACTTGGGTTTACGGAAATATATTTGAATATTTTTTGTGGAGCGCTCAATCCAAAATTATGTGTGGCGACAGGATCAGATTCAGATTTAACGTACCCTTCATTTCCATCCATTATCCATTGAAATATAGTTGTATCTGGGACAGAGTCAGATTCAAAATATGTCTGCATCTTATTATTGAAACTGGAAGAATAGCTCCAGGAAATATTATTGTACCATCTTTTCAGAGTTGACTTCTCCAGAAATAATTGACTTTGACCATGTCTAAAAGACAGAGATGGTAAGGTATTATTGGTGATATTTAATTTTTGTCCTGCTTTGTACGGCTCCTGATAAAAAACTGAGGAGGAGTCGATTTTTTCATCTGCCATCAGGTCTCTTGTTGAAGACAGGTTCATACTTAGGGAATTTTTCCATTTTTTCCATTGTTTGCTGTAGGTGGCATTGGACACAGCCTGTTGTTTTAATCGGATGGTCGGATCAAGACCTGTATTTCGGTTATACTCGCCATTGCTATAGTATTTAGCATTTACATTTAATCTTTGATCATTTCTCAAAGTTTGTGAGTGCCTCCAGTCTAATACAAAACTGGTCCTGTTATCATCACTGATTTGGGTTATATCTTTTTGCGATGAAAGAAAGTAGAGCGTTTCCAATTTCAAATTCCCGCTATAAGAATACCTTCTATTATAACGGTTGTACAGTTTGAACGTGAGTCCCTGGCGATCGGCAAAACTCAATAGTGCTTTGCTGTCCCAATATGGATTGGGTGCCCAGTAATAACCTAATCCGTCAAGAAATTGTCCCCGTGTTGTGGACTCACCATAAGTTGGCATGATCCAACCGGAGTGCCTGCCTCCATGTTGATGGGGAAAAATTGCAAAAGGAATTCCAAAGATGGGGATCCCTCCTACATAGAGGATCAATGGACGGGCAACTACTTTATCCTGATTGATCATTTTCATCTTATCACTGGCAAAGTGAAAATGAGGAATAACTAAATCACAGGTTGTATAAATGCTTTCCCGGATATAATAAGTTCCCTCCTCTTGGTTTCGTATTTCTTCTCCATAATAATAACCGTCGTCCATTTTGGTATCTCCCATAGTGATTCGACCTTTTTTGCTTTTTAGATTATATAAGATTTCATCACCTCTCATGGGTTCTCTGCCCTTTTCTTCTACAGTGGGTTTAATGGGAATGTCGGTTGTGTCATCAGGGAGGGTTGGCAGGGCATTTAATACATTTGATTTCATATTTAATTTCATATAACCTGCCGTCAATTTTGTACTTTCATGTGTTATGGATGCATTTTTTTTCAGGTGGGTCAGCTCTTCTCCTGGGAGATATTGGATATTATTGGAAGAATAAATGATAGATGATTCAGTGTTCGCATTAGTCGAATCAGGAATGAATGTTCCTTGGGCTCCACCGGAAATCAAGATTTCTTCCATGTCTTCTTTGTCAAACAACATAGTGATTGTATCACCAGAGGCTTCATTTATTCCTTTATAAATTGAATCCTCAAAAACATGATAGACTGACATTGCCATTCCTGCTAAACGGAGGGAATCCAATTCACCATCTATGAAAAATCCATTTAATGTTTTTCCCTGTAGATCGTTAATTGTTTTTACAGAATCTCTTTGAGTCAGGCTGTCACCTACAGTTTTTCGCCATCCAAACTGAGGTGATACCATATGTGCTTTTTCAGGTATGAGAAGGGTTTTCAGTTGTTCATTTTCATAATAAAGGGAAATTTTAGTTCCACTGAGATTCCTGTCGCCATCATCAATTTCAGGATTTATCTTTAACACTGTTTCCCCCAAATCCCTATTGTATATTGCATGCCCGCAGGTTGCAATTCGTGTCCCTTCCTCTATGATAACATTGCCAAGTGCCTCATAGGATACAGCATCTGATTCAGGTTTTTTGTGGTAATGTAGTGCATCAGCATTAATAGTTTGTTTCTGCTGAATCAGTGTGGCATTTCCATTGGCATAGCCGCTGTCTATTTCGGTCAAATAAATAACAGAATCAGCTGTAAGGTTGTAATCGTTGTCCCATATGTGGACGTTATTGAAATTTTTTAATATATCTTCTTGAGAATAAAACAATAGTGAATCACAGGTAAGATGCAGATCGTTTTTAACTACATTTGTGCTTCCTGTCAAAGTAGCCATTCCGGTTTTTTCATTAAATATAGCTTTCTTACATGATAACTCCATTTCGCCTTTTTTGAAAAGCACGTCACCCTTGAGCTCCTGAACAGAGCCCCCCTCTACCGGTCTGTTTTCAAGAATATCAGCGTGAATTAATCTCAATCTGTCATCTGAAAAAAGCAGTGCGGGCAGCGCAATCACTATAAATTTATTAATATATTTAGTGAGGAAAATCTGAAAATTATTTGTTTTCATATCGTTCCGGCCAACATTTTTTCAGACGTTTTAAAATGAAAGATTCATATCCCCTAGTGCTAGGACGATAAAACTCAGGGTCTATTCCTTTTGGCAAATAATCCTCACTGATAAAATTCTCTGTGTAAGAGTGAGGATATTTATAATCTTTTCCGTGATTCATTTTTTTCATCAGGTCAGTTGGGGCATTCCGCAGGTGGATTGGGACATCAGGGAGATTTTTTTCTCTTGCTTGTTTTTGAGCTTTTAATATGGATTTGTAGGATGCATTTGATTTTTCAGCTCCGGCAAGATAGGTTGTAACTTGAGCAAGAATGATAGCAGCTTCAGGCATCCCTATCATATGAACAGCTTGAAAACCAGAAACAGAAAGAGGTAATCCTTTGGGATCCGCATTCCCGACATCTTCTGACGCAAGAATCACCAGCCTTCGTGCAATGAATTCCGGTTTTTCTCCTCCTTCCAGCATGACAGCTAGCCAATAGACAGCAGCATCTGGATCACTACCCCGGACGGATTTTATAAAAGCACTGACGATATCATAATGGTAATCTCCGGTTTTATCATATAGTTGGACCTGGGTCTGTAGCGCCTCTGTTAATACTGACCTGCTAATTTTACCTTCACCCTTCATCAATTTACAGGAAATATCGACAGTGTTTAACATCTTTCGGGCATCACCTCCGGACGCTTGGATCAGTATTTTTTTATATTTTACGGGAAATATCAAGTTCCCATTGCCTAAAAGAATATCATTTTCAAAAGCGTGGGATAAGATAGCTCCCAGATTGTTATCACTCAGCGGTTTTAAAACCAAAACCTTACACCGAGATAATAGTGGATTGATGACCTCAAATGAGGGATTCTCTGTTGTCGCTCCAAACATCACAAGAGTGCCATCTTCCACTGCATGGAGAAGAGCATCCTGTTGCGATTTGCTAAATCGATGAATTTCATCTATGAACAGAACAGTTTTCCTGCCTATGGAGTTATTGGATTCAGATTTTTTAATGATTTCTCTGAGGTCTTTTACACCACTGGAGACAGCCGATAGTTCATAAAGTTCTGCATCTGTATGACGGATGATTAATCGAGCTAAGGTGGTTTTCCCTGTTCCCGGTGGGCCCCAGAAAATAAGTGAGAATAATTGTTTACCCTCACAGAGCAATGAGATAATCTTTTGTTTCCCTGTGAGGTGATCTTGCCCAATAAATTTATCTAAAGACTGAGGACGTACCCTTTCAGCTAAGGGAGGCAGTTGAGGGCTGAATAAGGTTTCATTATGTTTCACGTCTGGTAATAATTTATTTTTGATTTGGCTGAAATGAAAGCAATGATAAGATAAAAATATCTCACTTGATTACAGGTTTGTTGTATAATTTTCGTGCACAATGGTTCCAAAAAATGATTGAAGTACAACATCTTACCAAAGAATTTACCCTGAACAGGAAACAGAGAAAAGAGTCAGGGAATTATCATCACCGGAAAGTGACAGCTGTAAATAATGTTAGTTTTAAATGTGTGCCAGGGAAAATATTTGGACTCATCGGTCCAAATGGAGCAGGGAAAACTACCATATTGAGGATGATTGCAACAATGCTACGACCTACATCCGGAACCATCTATGTTCAAAATGAGGATTGTACAAAACATCCTGAAAAAATCCGAGAGAATCTGGGATTTTTATCAAATAATACCGGGCTCTATGACAGATTAACTGCAGAAGAGATGATAAGGTATTATGCAGATTTATATGGGATTTCACCATCAAGATATTTCAAGAGAAGAAAGGAACTATATTCTCTTTTAAATATGAATGATTTTGCAAATCGCAGAATCGCAAATCTTAGTTCAGGGATGAAGCAGAAAGTATCCATCGCTAGAACCATCATCCATGACCCATCTGTTGTAGTTTTTGATGAACCTACAACCGGGCTGGATGTTTTGTCATCCCGTGCCATTGTAAAACTAATTTTGAGGTGTAGGGAAGAGGGTAAAACCGTCATTTTTTCATCTCATCGAATGGCAGAAGTGGAAAACTTATGTGACGATATTGCAATTCTGCATAAAGGGGAAATATTTTTTAATGATACTTTTGAGTCTTTCAAAGGACAAATGAAATCTTCCACCCTGGAGGAAGATTTCATTCGATTGACGGTGGGGTCTTCATGAAAAAAATTGGAATTATCTTTCGGAAAGAATTGAAAGACACATTGAGAGATAGGCGGACACTTTTTTTCATGATTGTGTTTCCTATTCTCATCATTCCACTCATTATCGGCGGAATTCCTAAAATTATGGTCAGTATGATGGAAAAGAAAATGACGGAAAGAATAACCATTGCAATCATCGGTGAAGAAAACAGCCCAGAATTGATGGATATGTTTGGGATGGCAGATTCTATTAATGTGACTTTCAATGTAGAGATAGATTCAATTGAACAATCAATAAGGAAGAAAGACATAGATGGAGCACTCATTATCCCAGATAGGTTCAGTGAAATGGTTAATTCAATGGAGACTGCCCAAATTACTATGGTGTATATTTCTTCGGATGATTTGGAAGCCACAAAAAAACGCATGGAATCAGTGATAAATAAATATAGAGAATCAAAAATAGATCAAAGACTTGATAGGCTTAAGCTTCATTCCAAAACACTCGAACCTGTAAAAATCAACCATAGGAATATTGCCTCTGAAAAAGAAATGATTGGGAAATTAGCTGGAGGGTGGCTTCCTTACATGTTTATTCTATATTGTTTTATGGGAGCCATGTATCCTGCATTGGATTTAGGAGCAGGTGAAAAGGAGAGAGGTACGATTGAAACTTTGCTTACATCTCCTGCTGGGAGGATGGAAATATTACTGGGGAAACTTGGTGTTATTTCCCTTTCAGGTTTTTTGTCAGCAATATCGGGAATCATTGGGTTGTTTGTGGGTTTACAGTTTATGACAGAATTACCTATAGAAATTATCACAACAATGAAGAGTATTATTGAGATCAAAACCATCGCATTGATTTTATCACTGATTGTTCCTGTATCTATTTTCTTTTCTGCAGTACTCCTATCTATTTCCTTTTACGCAAAATCTTTTAAGGAAGCCCAGAGTCTTGTTACTCCTATTAATATCCTGATCCTTTTTCCGGCACTCATTGGATTAATCCCCGGTGTTGAGTTGACCTGGAAAACTGCGTTGATACCCATCGTGAATATATCCCTCGTTACGAAGGAAATTATTGCAGAAACAGTTTCTAGTGCTTTACTTTTAGAGGTGTATGGATCTATGATTATTCTAGCTGTTGTTGGCCTATTTTTTACTCGATGGTGGTTTAACCGGGAGGAGGTCATTTTTAGAGGATGAAAATTATATTTCAGAGCGTACAAGCAACCTATAACTTACATCGCGGGTTTATGTGGTTATTACTTTTCTGCATCTCTCTCATATTTTCTCAACCCGATTCCCTCCTGCAGGGGTACACACTCTTTTCTCCCGGTGGCCCGACTCAAAATCCTGGTGATCCTTTTTATACATTTTTATTGAATACCGAAGGAGAAACAGAGCATATATGGGAGAACGAATGCGGTCCTGCCAGTATGCCCTATTTATTCCCTGACAGTTCCATTTTACGCCCATGTCGAGTTTCGGAACCTACTATGATTAATGGGGGAGTGGGCGGCAGACTACAACATATAACCTGGGATGGTACTGTCCTGTGGGATTTTGTTCTTTCAAATGAAGCCTATCAGCATCATCATGATATCCAGCCGTTGCCGAATGGGAATGTCCTTCTCATTGCGTGGGAGAAAAAAACAGCGGAAGAAGCATATGCTATGGGCAGACTGGAAATCAATAACCCATTAAACGAATTTTGGGCGGATGCTATTTTTGAGGTGCAGCCGGATGGACTCAATGGAGGAATTGTTGTTTGGGAGTGGCACGTGTGGGACCATCTCATTCAGGATACGGGTACGGAATTGCCAAATTACGGTGTTATTGCAGAACATCCAGAATTGATAAATATAAACTATACAACTGTTGGTTCAGATGGTGGTGGTGGTGGAGGTCAACCTCATGGAGATTGGATGCACCTGAATGCGGTTGACTATAATGAAGAATTGGATCAAATCATCTTTTCGTCTCCCCGAATGAATGAGTTTTATATTATTGATCATAGCACGACGACAGAAGAAGCAGCGGACCATACCGGAGGGAATAGTGGAAAAGGAGGAGATTTTTTGTACAGATGGGGAAATTCTAGGGTGTACAACAGGGGAACACAGGAAGATCAGCAAATATTTGTTATTCATGGAGTAAACTGGGTTCGTCAGGGGCTTCCTGGATATGGAAATATCCTCTACTATGTGAATGGGAATAACAGTTCTCAAGGGCAATTTTCTTCAGTAGAAGAGTTGAGTCCTCCTTTAAATAATGAAGGATTATATGATATTATCCCGGGCCAGGCTTTCGGTCCGGAATCCCCAGTTTGGATTTTTGATGACAACCAGGGATTCCATTCACAGATGCAGTCTGGAGTTTTTCGTCTTCAAAACGGAAATACACTGGTGACCGTTGCTCAGCACAGGCGAATATTTGAGGTGACCTTAGATGGAGATATTTTGTGGGACTATACACATCCGGGGACAGAAGGGATCATACCGAGAGCCCAAAAATATGGAGCCGACTATCTTTCTGGATCTGTATCATTAAATATAGCCTATTTTGGAGGATGGAATCTGGTGGGGCTGCCCCTGAATATATCTGCCCCTACACAAAACACAGTTTTTCCGGGATCTGTAGAAGAAACATTATTTGGATATGATGGAACCTATTATTCAGCCGTTTCATTAAATTCCGGTTCTGGTTATTGGCTCATGTTTGATGAGGAAATAAACATTCAAATAACAGGAACATCAATGAACTCAATCGAAATACAATTGTTTGAGGGATGGAATTTGATTACCGGAATTTCTACCACTGCTCACCTGGAAAATATTGTTGACCCAGAAAACCTCATTATTTCCGGAACAGTTTATGGTTTTCAGGAAAGCTATAATCAGATAGAGACCCTCTATCCCGGGAAAGGATATTGGTTAAAGAGTGTTGGGGATGGAGTGATAATAATTGAGTAATAAGAGTTTGTAAATAAATAATTCTATGAATAAACGTACCTAATCTTAATTTATGTATTTTATGTCAATGCTATATATTGGGCACATAAATCCTAATTAATTATTGCCACCGTAGCTCAGTTGGTAGAGCAGTTCATTCGTAATTTTACCATATAACATAGGTACTGACGACAAACTGTAATTTAGAACTTAAAAAAGTTATTCAGTATCCATTCAGTAAAGAAAATAACAAACCAAAAAGTATTCAGTAAATCATTCAGTAAAAATGGTAATTAAAATCTATTCAGTAATGAGGATTTCAATATGGTAAAACAAAATGTAATCACTTGGTCTTATGTGCGTTGTTCCACAACAAGCCAAGACTTATCAGTCCAAACCCAACAACTAATAGATTATTCTAATGCCTTTGGATTTACAATTCACAAACATATCTCGGACTTTGGAATAAGTGGTAGTGAGTTTAATAGAGAAGGATTAAAGGAAATTAAAGATGGAATAATAAATAAAACTTTTAATCAGTTGATTATCTATTCCATTTCTCGTTTAGGTCGTAGTATGATAGAAACCATCAGTCTCTTAAATGAACTGAATGACAACGGTATAAATGTAATCTCGTTAAAAGAGAACTTGGATTTATCAACTCCAAGTGGAAAGATGATTAGTCAAATCTTTTCAGTATTGTCTGAATATGAACTTGAAACTTTACGAACTCGTATTAGAGATACATTACAAACCAAGAAACGAAATGGGAATAAATACACAAAGTCTTTACTTGGTTTTGATGTTGAAAATGGTAAGATGGTGGTGAATGAAAAGGAACAGAAGATTATTCGTAAGATGTTTAAGATGTATGAAAGTGGTAGTGGATATACAGATATAGCAAATCACTTAAATAAAAATGGACATACCATAAAGAGTGGTGGTGATTTTTCGTGTAGTTATGTGAGAAACATTTTACAAAATAAACAGAAAATTGTTGATAAGAACAATCTGTTCTTCGTTAGTAGGACACCGAATTATTTGTAGTTATTTTTAATGAAGGACTTGTGGTGGGACTAGATACATATATTATATCCTAACCAAAATAATTTCCGATTCCTCCTTCGTCGGAATAAATAGTCAAATAGTCTAATCCCTTATACAACGGACAGAGAACCCGCCCCTCTTATTGTTGAGGTACCGGCTGACTTCAGAGTTAACGTAATCCAGTAACCGGTACCACGCAAGGTAATCATTGCCCTCTGTAGAAGACCAAAAGTAGCCATTGTAGCCCATACCGTAGTAATTACCATTGCCGTTGCGGTAACCACCAGGAAGGAGGTTAAAACCACTTGTACCAAATTCTGGATTGTTCACTAAGTTTCCATCATTCCATAAATCTGCCCTGCCTGCAAGTTTACTGCCTTCATTTGTGCCTCTATAGCCTGTGTTATCTGCTTCTTCCTGACTCATTCCAAGATACATCTCTAATTCTTTAATCTCATCATCAGTGGGTACTTGCCAGTCTTCTGGGCAGATGCCCCTACCATCTTCCACAGCATACCAGTTGTACAAATATCCGTATGTATCTGCATTGCTTTCATTGTCATCGTAAACTGCATATGCTCCTGTAGATTGGAGCCACTCAGAATTGCTGTATCCTGTTGGTATTTCACTTCCGTCATTGTAATGAGTTACTTTTAGGTTCTCTGCCATCCAAACCTGCTCACCTATCTGCACTGTCTCATATACATTGCCATCTATGTCAGTGACTATTACACCCGTGCTTAACTCAACCTCTAACGGTGCATGACCGGTATTTGATATGGTAAGAGTTTGAGTTGCAGTTTCTCCTATTTCAAGTTGAACAGAAATACTATCAGGACTGACTTCAATCTCTGGTAAGCCAAATGTTAGAACCACATCCTTCTCAGATTCATCAGGGTCATTATTGTAAATGGTAAAAATATCTTCAAT
>Ga0066851_10000545_pt1 | contig 18727 bp, 16 predicted proteins | sample ETNtaG_7_FD_65493 | JGI IMG/M metagenome (GOLD analysis project Ga0066851, IMG submission 65493) | Marine microbial and viral communities from oxygen minimum zone, Eastern Pacific Ocean - ETNP201406SV65 | ecosystem: Environmental > Aquatic > Marine > Oceanic | place: Pacific Ocean: Eastern... | reverse complement strand
CATCCAACTTCAGCTCCAGAAATTGAACTATTATATTTAATCAACCCACCTATAGCTGATGATGTAAGTAAAAACTGACGTATCTGTTCAGGTTTGGCTGCCTTGTGTTTGTAAAAAAAATACAGTGTCGCAGGGAGAACACCTGCAGCCCCATTGGTTGGTGCAGTAACAACCATATGTCCAGCTGCATTTTCCTCATTAACTGCCATTGCATAGGCACATAGCCAGTCACTGACAGTGGTGTTTTCTGAGTCGTTATTTAGTTGCTCGTATAATTTTTTTGCACGCCTAACTGTGTTAAGCCCACCAGGCAAAATACCTTCATTATTTAATCCATTCTCTACACAGCTTTTCATGGCATGCCATATATCGTCAAGCTTAGAGTTGAGCTCATCCTGTGAAATATTACAAAGCTCATTCGCTTCCTTCATCTGCCATATAGCTTTCTTGCTATTTGCTGACATTTCCAGCATTTCTTTGGAATTATTAAAAGGGTAAGGGTGCTTGCTTTTGCCTCTTTTTCTAGTAGGTCTGTCACCATTTTCTATTTCTTTCGCAGTTACAATAAAGCCACCTCCAATAGAAAAAAATGTTTGTGTTAACAACACTTCCTTGGAGGAATTTATTAGCTCGAAAATCATCCCATTAGGGTTTTGCTTAAATGAGTTCTTAGTATCAAAAATGATATTTGATTTTGGAGAAAAATTACATCTATCTGACCCCTGTACACTTACAGATTTTTTGCTCCATATTTTCTCTATAAGCTCATCCAAGTTCTCATCGATTACTGTATTAGGTAGGTACCCGTGAATACCCAGAGCAATAGCTTTGTCCGTTGCATGGCCAATACCCGTATACGCCAAAGAGTCTCTCAATGTACAATTAATTGTAAGATCAGAATTATGGTTATTTGCAACAACGCCTTCCACGTCATGCATAAACCTATTTGCTGCAACCATAGGGCCCATAGTATGAGAACTAGACGGTCCAACACCTATTTTAAATAAATCTAAAACACTTATAAACACTATTACCCTCCTCCCCAAGATAATAGGCATACTGTTAATACAGCATGCTATAAATTTGAATTATAAGCTTTTTTTATACTCATATATCAATAGAATTAGTAACTGTATTTATTATTAATATGCAACAATTGATTGCTGAATATACTGAGTTAGTGGCAAAGCAATCCTAATATAATTAAATTCAACCTTTAATTAATTGAATTAATAATCTATTTAACTACTGTGTACAGAGACTATAATAAATTCCTCATAATTTTATATAATATTCATACAGCCAAATGAACACAAGTCGGTCAATTAATACGTCGAAATTGTTGCCAAATAGTGATGTTTTTTGTAATAGGCACATAGGTTCAAGTGTTGCTCAACAAAAGGCTATGTTGGAGCATTTAAATGTTGAAACATTAGATGAACTAATAGATAAAGTTGTTCCTAGGGCAATACGCAGAAAAAAACAAATCAATTTGGATAAGAATTATTCTGAAGCTGATGCATTAGCAAAAATAAAACAAATTGCGCAAAAAAATACATTAATTAAATCTTTTATTGGACAAGGTTATTACAACACAATAACCCCTGCAGTTATACAAAGAAATGTTTTAGAAAATCCAGCTTGGTATACTGCATACACGCCTTATCAGGCTGAAATATCTCAAGGAAGAATGGAAGCTATGATGAATTTTCAAACAATGGTTTCCGACCTTACAGGTATGGAGCTTGCAAATGCGTCTATGCTTGATGAAGCTACAGCTTGCGCTGAAGCGATGACATTTTGCCAGCGCTTGAGTAAGTCTAAAAGCAACATTTTTTTTGTGGCTGAAGACTGTCACCCGAAAAACATTGAAGTTGTGCAAACTCGTGCAAGGCCACTTGGCATAGAGGTAATAGTTGGCAACCCATCAAAAGATTTTGATAGTCTAGAACCTTTCGGGGTTTTGTTGCAATACCCAAATACTTATGGTGAATATAGCAACCACTCTAAGCTAATTGAAACCATGCACAACAAAAAGGCTATGGTTGCATTTAGTGCAGATCTACTAGCTTTAACACTTCTAAAAACTCCAGGAGAAATGGGTGCAGATATTGTAGTTGGAAATACCCAAAGATTCGGTATACCTCTTGGATATGGGGGGCCTCATGCAGCCTATATGGCGACCAGAGAAAAGTTTAAACGGGCTTTGCCAGGTAGACTCATTGGACTATCAGTTGATTCGCAAGGAGAGCCAGCTTATCGTCTTGCTCTGCAAACAAGGGAGCAACATATTAGGCGCGACAAGGCTACAAGTAATATCTGTACAGCGCAAGCTTTGCTAGCGATTATGGCTGGCATGTATGCAATATATCATGGCCCACAAGGATTAACTGATATTGCTAGAAGAGTGCACCAATTGAGCAGCATTTTTTCTGAAGGATTAAAAAGCCTTGGAGTTAAAGTATTAAACAATAATTTTATTGACACTGTTACCTTTGAAGTCAGCAAATCTAAGGCTGTTATTAATACAGCACTTAAGTTAGGATTTAATATAAATCATATTTCAAAAAACACTTTATCGGTCTCTTTTGATGAAACAACTAAGCCTGATGACATTGAAAGGCTTTGGAAGATTTTCAATAAGAATTCTGAATTAAATATCGAAGATGTTCAAAGGTTAACAAAAACTAAAATTAGCTCGGATTTAAAAAGGCTATCTAACATTTTAACTCATGAAGTTTTTAACAAATACCACTCAGAAACTGAGATGATGAGATATATTCGATACCTATCAGACAAAGATTTAGCGTTGGATAGAGCCATGATACCTTTAGGTTCGTGCACTATGAAGCTTAACGCGGCATCTGAATTAATGCCTGTATCTTGGCCAGAATTTTCACAAATTCATCCTCTTGCGCCTTTAGATCAGGCCAAAGGTTATCAACAAATCATAAGTGAGCTAGAAACAATGTTATGCGAAGCTACTGGGTATGACGCAATATCTTTGCAGCCAAACTCTGGAGCACAAGGTGAATATGCTGGTTTGTTGGCGATTCGCGCCTATCAAAGCTCAATAGGAGAGGGGCACCGTGATGTATGCCTTATACCGGCATCGGCACACGGAACAAACCCTGCTTCAGCACACATGGCTGGATTAAAAGTTGTGGTGGTAAATACTGCCGATAACGGCAATATAGATTTGGATGATTTAAAAGATAAGTGTGAAAAAAATAGTAACAACTTATCCGCAATAATGATAACCTATCCCTCTACTCATGGCATCTTTGAGAAAGACGTTAAAAAAGTATGTAGCTTAATACATAAACACAATGGGCAAGTTTATATTGATGGCGCTAACATGAATGCTATGGTAGGAGTCTCTGCTCCGGGAGAGTTTGGTGGCGATGTATCGCATTTAAACTTACATAAAACGTTTGCAATTCCTCATGGCGGTGGTGGTCCAGGAGTTGGCCCAATAGGAGTAAAGTCGCATTTATCTAATTTTTTACCCAAAACCCCACTTAATAACAATTCAGTAGGCTGTGTCTCTGGCGCTCCCTGGGGATCTGCAAGCATACTTCCTATTAGCTGGATGTATATAACTATGCTTGGCAATAATGGGCTATATCAGGCTACAGCGAATGCTATATTAAATGCAAACTATTTGGCCTCTAGACTATCAAAGCATTACCCATTACTATATAGTGATGACAATGGAATGGTTGCCCATGAATGTATTATAGATATCCGACCTATAAAAGAAAAGATAGGTGTAAGCGTTGATGATATTGCCAAAAGACTAATCGACTACGGCTTCCATGCGCCAACTATGTCTTTCCCTGTCCCCGGAACTCTAATGATAGAACCTACAGAGTCCGAATCTAAAGATGAGTTGGATAGGTTTTGCGATGCAATGATTCAAATAAAAAATGAAATCAAAGATATTGAAAATAACAAAAACTCAATAACAGACAACCCGTTAATAAATTCCCCGCATACAGCAGAAATGGTAACATCTTCTGTTTGGGAACACTCTTACTCCAGAGAAAAGGCAGCTTACCCAATACCAAGCCTAAAAAGGGTTAAATATTGGTCTCCTGTGGCAAGGGTTGACAATGTATATGGAGACAAGAACCTTGTTTGTTCTTGTCCAAGTATAGAATCTTATGAATAATTTGGCATGAAATCAATAATAGTAACTGTACTTGGAAATGACAAGCCAGGACTAGTTGATAGCCTATCAGAATTCATTGTCAAGCATAATGGGGACTGGGTTGACAGCCGAATGTCACACCTTGGCGGTAAATTTGCTGGAATACTAAGTATAAATATGAACGATATAGATGTAGACACATTTATTGAAGATATATCTAATGCTGAGATGGGATTACAGTTATTGTGCGAAGTTACAGAGCCATCTTTAGCTGCAGAATATAATAACTACCATATTGAACTCGTTGGCCAAAATAGGCCTGGAATAATACATAAAATATCTCATGTGCTTGCCGAGTTTAAGGCCAACGTAGAGGAGCTTAGTAGCGAAATAGTTGAGGCGCCAATGTCAGGAGAGCAGCTATTTAAAGCTAATATAAACATACATTTACCAGTATCAATTAGCAAACTAACAATCAAAAAGAGGTTAGAAAAACTAGCTAATGAATTCGTAGCTGATATAAAGTTAAAGTAGTTTTCTAGCCCTTAATAATGTTATTCTCTGGGCCGAAGGGGAACTCAGTAATGTCATAAGCGCTATCTTCGGTAATTACCATAACATCATGTTCACGGTAACCCCCGGCACCAGGTTGCCCCTCTGGAATCATAATCATTGGCTCCATAGAAACTACCATGTTTTTTTCAAGTACAGTGTCAATATCTTCTCTTAGTTCAACTCCTGCCTCTCTACCATAGTAGTGAGATAGGACTCCAAATGAATGCCCATAACCAAAGGTGCGACTTTTAAGTAGGCCATATTCTTCAAAGATCTTATTTAGTTCAAGAGCAATATCTTTGCACGCTACACCTGGCTTAATTAGTTTCATTCCTTCCTCGTGAACTTTAACATTTATTTCCCAAAGCCTTAATGACTCTTCATCGACGTGATCGAAAAATAGCGTTCTTTCAAGTGCAACATAATAACCAGCAATCATTGAGAAACAGTTGAGGCTTAGAATGTCACCCTTGCCAACTTTTCTTGTAGTAACAGGATTATGAGCGCCGTCGGTATTAATTCCAGACTGAAACCAGGTCCAAGTATCCATCAGCTCCGAGTGAGGGTATCTCTTTGCAATCTCTCTAACCATTGCTTGAGTCGAATGAAGTGCCACTTCATGCTCTGGAGCACCCTCTTTGATAGCTTCAACCAATGCTGCACCACCTATGTCGCAAACATTGGCGCCCTGTATAATGTGGGCAATTTCTTCATCAGATTTAATCGAACGCATTCTCATACAATCTATTGATATATCAACAAATTCAGCACTTTCAAATGCATTTTTTAGCTTATCTAGACGCTCCTTTGTTATATGGTCGTGCTCAATACCGATCCTGCCTTTATTTTGTACTAGTTGCTGTAATGCATAAAAGAAACTATCTTTTTGCCAGTCAGTATAAACAAGATTTTCACCAAAGGTGCGACGCCAAGGTTGCCCGCCATCAATATTTGCAGACACTGTTGTAGCCTTATTATGAGTAATTACTAAGGCATATGGGCGGCCAAATGAGCAATAAAGAAAATCACTGTAATAGTTTATCCCATGAATTGATGTAAAAATTACCGCATCAATATTATTTTTTGCCATGTGCTTTCTTAAGCATGATTGACGGTTTTTATATTCCAAATCACTAAATGTGTGGACAATATTCTCACCGTTAGGAATAAATTTTGTTCTTGGCATATTCATACCCTCTCCTCTATTTATATCAACCTTCGAATGTTAATAAATTTCCCCTAGGAAAGCAAGCTTTTTCTATAAGATGTATGCTTGTTCTGAAACAAGAATAAATTAGCAATACCTCTTTAGTGGCTTTGCTTTAAATGGCTTTCACGAATGTATGTGTATATACCTGAAACCACAATTACTAAAGCCCCGCTTAGTGTAAATAGGTCCGGCCTTTCTGAAAGGATTATGACTGACAAAAGCATAGCAAATACCAGCCTAGAATAACGAAATGGCGATATAACTGATACATCACCATCTCGAGTAGCAAGCACGACTGCGTAATAGCCAATTACGCCAACAAATGTAGCCGATATAAAATAAGTTACTTCAACCGAAGAAGGAATAACCATAGCTGAATAGAAAGGCATAGCAATAAAACCAGAAATGCCGCACGCTAAAAATGCATATATAGAAACTGTTGTTGTTGAGATACTAGCCTTCATGGTGCGAGTAGATAAATCTCTTACCGCTAAAAATATAGTCGCAATAACTGCTAGAAGTGATTCCGGCATAAAGCTATCAAAACCTGGGCGCAAAATTAATAAAACCCCAAAAAATCCAACCATCACAGCTGTCCAACGACGCCAGCCAACTTTTTCTTTTAAAAATAATGCTGCTCCCATCGTCACCATTAATGGGGTTGTCATTAAAATCGATGCTGCAGATGACAGTGGGGTCAAGGCAATCGCAGAAACAAAAAATAATGCTGCAAACAGTTCGCACAAAGTTCTGATAATAACTGAGCTATTCAATAGATCTCTTTGCAGAATTGGCGCATGAGTCAGAAGAGCGGTAATTATAAGTACGGAAGCCCCACTAAAGCCTAGAATAATTAATATCTGTGATACTGGTAGATGTGATGAAAGAAGTTTAATAAACAAATCCTCAAGAGCAAACCCCGCCATAGCAAGAATCATAAATAAAATACCGCGTAAATTTTGCAAATTTCACCTTGTAGTTAGTTAACTTAACTCTTCTAAATCATATGAAGTATAAGGTTATTTTTATTTCTTATTATTAAATTAAGTAGATCTGTATATTTAGTGCTATTGGTTCAGTATCATTTTCGCGCCCATTTCTGCAATCATCATGGTTGGTGCTGAGGTATTGCCACTGACAATGGTTGGCATAATTGAGGCATCAATAACACGTAAATTTTTCATACCTCTTACCGTTAAATTTTCTGGCGAAACCACTGCTAATTCATCAACCCCCATTTTACAAGTACCTACTGGGTGATAGACTGTCAGTGCTGTTCTGCGTATGTATTCTAATATCTCCTTATCGCTCTTTATTGTTTTTCCTGGTGCCATTTCTTTGCCACGAACTTCGTCAAATTCTGATGACAACAAAACTTCTCGGGCTTTTTTTACCGCCTCTATTATTGTGTTTTCATCTCTAGGATCAGACAAAAAATTGTGATCTATAAGCAACTTAAATTTTGACCCTTCCTTAGTCAACTTGATAGTTCCAGCGCTATAAGGCCTTAATAAGCAAGTAAAAAGCGAGTAGCCGTGACCAAATTCAAACCTCCTGCCACGATGGCTTCTATAAATGGGGGTGAAATGAAACTGGACATCTGGAGAGTTATTGTTGGTATATTTGGTTTGTGCAAAGCCGCCAGCTTCGACATAGTTCGTTGTCCACCAGCCCATCTTGTTAAAGTAGTACCTAAACGGAGCGGTAATTACGTAAGGCAATAAAGACCTCCATGAAACACCTATTGATTCAGCTTTTTTAGAACGTACAGTGACCATAGAGTCTAGGTGGTCCTGAAGGTTCTCACCAACTCCAACTAAGTTGTGCTTGCAAGTTATGCCTATCCCTTCAAGGTCTTTTTTATTCCCAATACCGGAAGCGAGAAGTATCCTAGGTGAATCTATAGTGCCAGCGCTAAGAATTATTTCCTTGTTGCAAGCTAGCTTTTTATCTTCTTCATTAATTATTATATTAACAGACTTGGCACAGTCGCCTTCAATATCAATTGATACAACCTTCGAACGGGTAAGGATTGTAAGGTTTGGCCTTGAAAGGATGGGCTCGACAAAGGCTGTATAGGAACTCACTCGAGTACCCTTGTTTTGAGTTACATTATAAACTCCAAGGCCCAATTGTGAACCGGCATTAAAGTCCGAATTCTGAGGTAAGCCAATTGTTTTCCCAGCCTTAATAAAACGCTTAATAGTAGCATTAGGATCTTGTGGCTTTACTACTGGCAGCTCTCCTTCGGATGAGTGATATTTTGATTCGCCGCCTGTCTGATCATTTTCAAGTTTTTTAAACATAGGCAGAACTTCTTCATAAGACCAGCCTTTACAGCCTAGATCAGCCCAGTTATCATAATCATTTTTGTTGCCACGCATGTAGACCATGCCATTAATTGAGCTTGACCCCCCAAGACACTTACCACGATTGATAGTTATGATGCGGTTATTTAGATTCTTTTGAGGTATGCCTTGATATGCGTAATCAAATTTTTTATGGCCATAGACCCCAAAAATTCCTGCAGGAATTTTAATCCATGGGCTTTTGTCACTCCCACCCCCCTCAACCAAACAAACTCTATTCTTAGGATTTGCGCTAAGACGATTGGCTAATACGCAACCAGCAGAACCAGCGCCAATAATAATGTAATCGTAACTAGTCATGCATTATGCTTGTTTTTATATGGCTCGGTTTCATTGGTGGCCATGATTGCCGGAATATTTATTCGTTGATGGTGTCTGCCAACCTTTCAAACTGTCTTTATTTGGTTTATAGATTTCAATTTGTAAGGGGTAGCAATCAGCTAGATCACTCGAATGTGTGCTAGAACAGTCTCCTCCTGGACAAGCCGATAAAGCACCCAATATATCAATTTCAGCAAAAAACTCTAGGTAGTCTCCTGGCTTTACAGGGCTAGCCTTCATAAAGTATTGGTGAGTATCCTTTGTGAAACCTGTACACATAAAAACATTAAGGACATCGTGCACCCATTTTTCTGCCTCAAATATTGACTTTCCAGTTTCATATGACAGGGCTCTTGTTAAGTTTGAATGGCAGCATTGGTGGTAGTTATCTCCAGACAATAATTTATGGGTATATGGGTCGCATCTAGTGCCAATAACGTCATGAACACTACTCCCGTCTTCATCCCAACCATACCAATCTAGAGTGTCAAAAGTAATTGTTGCCATAGGTCTAAAAAATGGAAAGTTACTCCACATCTGGTCTCCGGTACTTAGGTGCGTTCCGTGTAGGGCTCTTGTTTTTCCACTATAAAAATGCTCATCCAAGTTGTCCCTATTCCAAAGGTTTAGGTCTCCGACTTGAGGACCCTCAGTGCTAACAATTCTAAAAAAGTTGCCCGCGCTAACAGTGAAAGTTGCAGCCTCTCTTGGAGGCACAACTAACTTATCTACCATTACCATTTTTTCACGCATTAGTTGATAATGACTAAGGTTTGGGAGCGGTAAATTATCTGTTGGGTAAGCTATTACAGGCTTATTCTCACGAAAATAATTTGCGTTTTTAGGTTCCTTGGATTGGGGATTTTTTTTCAATGTTATATAAATTAATAAGCTCTATTTACCAAGAATTGTCGCACAATATTCGCACCTTAAGTGCTTAATATTCGATTAATTTAGTTAGTAATTATTGTCTGAATTTGTTTACAAAAATGGCTTACTGAAATGCCTTTTTAGAATCCCTTTCTTTTCTAGGCGTTTCTCGTACTCTGTAATATTGTTAACGAGCTTTCTATCGTAGTAATAGATTACTAAAAAACACCCAAACAAAAATAACAATACCAAAATAAGTAGTGTTGTTTCGGTCATTTTGCCTCCTCATACTTAGCCAAGTTTGATTCAAATTCGTGCAATCTTTTCCAAATCGATCTCAGCTCTGTAATAGTTGTCCAGTTGTGTAAGAATAGTGCAAATCCGCCATGCACTTTACTAAAGGCGTTAGATACTTGAACCATAACGCCTAAAGTTATTGCGCCAGTAAATAAGCTTGGGCCCATAACAAGGTAAGGGGCAATAATCATGAACTGGTCATAAAAAACCACCCAACAATCGAAATAACCATAGTGCAAGTAAAGACGATAGTAGTTAAACTTGATTCCCAAAAAGAGTTCTGCAAGGGTGTCCGACTGTGCATAATTTGCCTTGTCGTCTTCCCCGAGCACCAAATCCTTTCTAAATGCTGCTTCAACCCTTTGATTGTTGTATTCCAATCCAGGCAGCTTCCAGCCAACAAACCATGAGATTGCTAGGCCTCCTAAAGAAATTACAAGGGTTAGCCAAACAAGCGAACCTTCTATATCTCTAATAACTGGAATATCTATCTTGTCGCTAAACCCGTACAAAATTGGAATAAAGGCGATCAATGTCATTATCGAACGAATAACTTGTAAGCCCATTGACTCAATTAATTTTGCCCAACGATTACAATCCTCTTGTATCCTTTGGCTTGCGCCTTCAATCTCTTGATCTACAGCTTGCCATTTAGGTATATAGTTAAAGGTTATTGCCTCTCTCCATCTAAGACCGTAAATTCTTGTAAACCATCCAGTAAAAATTGCTAAGGCGATATATGGAAACGCTATCACTGCAAATGACGGGGTACCTTCAAACCCTGTCAGTATATAGTCCAAAGAAATCAATTGATCATAAAGCTGTGTAATGCCTTCTTGTGGTTTATCTACGTAGTCTTTTGCATTTTGAAGAAGGTCATAAAAAACACCGTACCACTCGTTGATTGCAACAGTCATTTGTACCTGCGCCCAAAGAGAAATAATAAGTGCTAAGGCGCCTCCATAAGCCCATAGCGCCCATTCTTTTGATCTATAAAATGACTCTATCATGAAGCTCCTTTATATTCAGTCAAACTTAGTTCAGGCGCCTTAATAACCTTTGTATTTTGGAGTACCTTAATAAGCAATTAAAACTTGATGCCCTCTATATCAGCTATAGTGTGTATATCTTTATCCCCTCGACCGGAAAGGTTGATTACAATATTCTTGCCTTTGCCCAGCTCTTTTGCAAGTTTTATACCATAAGCGACCGCGTGCGATGACTCTAGTGCTGGCAAAATGCCTTCTACTTTAGTTAGAGTGTGGAATGCTTCTAAAGCCTCAGAGTCAGTAATTGAAACGTAATTTGCTCTTCCGGTATCTTTTAAATACGCATGTTCTGGCCCGACACCTGGATAATCTAGACCGGCAGATATTGAATGCCCTTCAATTATTTGGCCGTTTTTGTCTTCCATAAGATATGTTCGGTTGCCATGTAAAACACCAACACTGCCAGCACAAAGCGGCGCTGCGTGAGAGTCTGGCCCTTTTTCTATCCCATAACCTGCAGCCTCAACACCATAAATGTCTACAGAGCTGTCATCAATAAAGTCATGAAAAAGCCCTATAGCATTTGAGCCTCCCCCAACACATGCCACCAACGCATCTGGCAACCCACCGACTTGATTAGCAAACTGCTCTTTTGTCTCCTTACCAATCACGCTCTGGAAATCTCTGACCATCATAGGGTAAGGGTGAGGGCCTGCAACTGTTCCAATAATGTAAAAAGTATTATCAATGTTTGTTACCCAGTCACGCATAGCTTCATTTAGCGCATCCTTTAGGGTGCGCGAGCCTGATGAAACAGGAACAACTTTTGCCCCCAATAGCTTCATTCTATAGACATTAAGTGCCTGACGAGCAACATCAACTTCACCCATATACACAACACATTCAAGCCCAAGCCTTGCCGCAACAGTAGCTGATGCCACACCATGCTGACCTGCACCTGTCTCTGCAATAATGCGGGTTTTGCCCATTCTTTTTGCTAACAAGGCTTGCCCAATTGTGTTATTTATTTTATGGGCTCCAGTGTGGCATAAGTCTTCCCGCTTAAGGTAAATTTCAGCTCCGCCTATATTGTTAGATAGATTTTCAGCGTGATATAGTGGTGTTTCACGTCCGGAATAGTTCTTTAGGTCATTATAAAATTCATTGACAAAGTCTTTATCGTCTTTATACATCTCATAAGCCTGCTGCAGCTCAGTCACAGCTGTCATCAATGTTTCCGCTATAAATATGCCTCCATATTGTTCGAAATGGCCCCTGTCGTCTGGAAGCGAATAGCTCATTTATTTACCTGCCTTATAAATTGCTTTATTTTATCAATATCTTTAACACCTTTTGAACTTTCAACGCCACTAGACACATCAACTGCGTATGGTTTTACTATGTTAATTGCCTCACTAACTGTTTGATGGTTCAAGCCCCCAGCCAAAATAATTGGAGTATCGACTTTAACCTTCGCTAAAGACCATTCAAAGCTTTCCCCGGTGCCACCATATGACGACTCTTTAAAAGAATCTAGCAACAGACCGCTCGCTTTGGAGTACTTTTTTGCCATGCTAGCTATATTGGTTTTGTCATTAACTCGAAGAGCCTTGATAAATGGCACTCCATATTGCTTACACTCTTCGTGACTTTCTTCTCCATGAAATTGCAGGGTATCTAAAGGCACTTCGCAAAGTACTTCATCAATAAACCTCGAATCTGCATTAACAAAAAGGCCGACGCGGTTTATGAATGGCGGCAATGCGTTGATAATTTCATTGGCAGCCTCAACCTCAACATTTCTGGGGGATTTGTCGTAAAACACAAGGCCTACAGCGTCAATACCAAGCAAACATGCTTGTTTTGCATTTTCAGCCTGAGTGAATCCACATATTTTAATTTTCATTATTCTTAGTGTTTAGTTTCATTAATAGCATCTTTAGCTATTTGTGCTCTAATTTTATCTTGATCAACCCACCACTCATTTGCAGTCAGCACATCAAGTGCGCCAGAAAGTTTTTTTAAAAAAACCTCTGGCTTATCAAGTTCAAGTGTTTTCCGCCAAAGATCAAAAGAAGACTGGTCACTTATATGTGAATGCTTGTCAGCTACACTAGTCAACATCTGCAACGCAAAAAAAGTTAAGTCGTCATCTTCACCACAACGAGCTGAGGTTATATAGTGTGCGACTGCAGCTGCCACCGCTCTTGTGTCTGCCTCCTCAGGAGACTCGTCAATTAAGTGTTGGATCATGGCAACAGTAATTTCTGGATTAATTGGGAATACCACTCCCAACCATATCGCATGGGCTAGAGCCTTTAATGATTCTGGTCCTTCAGATAGGTACATCACATCACATGCCTCAACTGCCAACTCCCACAATTCTGCTTCGTGGGCCAAATTAAATGCCTCAGAAGATTTTTTCCACGCATCAGAGCCCTCATACCTCTCGACCTGTATTCTTCCTATCTCGATTAGTGTCTGAATTCTTTCATCTACCGGAGAGGTATTGTTTTGTTCTAAAAGCTGCCCTTCGAAATACTCTAGTCTTGCCTTTAATTGCTCTTCGTTAGCATAAACGTCTTCGGAGTCGTCCCCATCAAAAATGTCGCTACCCTTGTTTATATACTTAAATCCCATAATAATATTCGTAATTAATAGAAAGCAGCCTCTAACCTATCTTCCCAGTTTTCAGGGGTGTCTCTATAGTCGGGCTTAACGTCCATTTTAAAAAAACGCTCTGAATTTGATGTAGAGATTGAATTTATGATTAAAACCAAATCTTCAAATGAATCAATATCAGTATACGCAATCATAACTTCACTTAATAACAACATATAACTAAATGCATGGCAAATGATTGATATTTTACACTGGAGCTATATTAATTGTTTTATAACGAAATTGTAGCTTGATTTTGCTAGGCCTTTTTTGTGGGTTTTTTCTTTTTTTTCTTAGCTGCTTTAGATTTAATCTTGCCAGAAATCGCCTTTACACATTCTTCAAGGCTTAGTTCAGATGGGTCTTTATCTCCAAAGAGCTTCTTTATAGTGATATTTTTTTGCCCTTTGCCGCGCTTCTTTCCGTTCCAAATATATGGACCAAAACGACCGTTGAGTATCTGAATTTCAGAGTCATCGAACTTTTTGATTATTCGCTCTGCATCAAACTTTTCTTTTGCTGCTATAAGTAATAATGCGTCCTCAATAGTTACTTCTTCTGGCGTGTGTTCTTTTAGTGAAACGTATTTATTTCCGTATTGAATATATGGCCCAAACCTACCATAGTTAGCCTTTACCTTTGTCCCATCTGCGGTCTCTCCAACATTACGCGGCATATTAAAAAGCTCTAGAGCCTCTTCAAGAGTAATATTTTCAATATCTTGGCCACGCCTAAGTGAGGCAAATGTGGGCTTTTCTTCATCGTCTTGTTGACCAATTTGGGCGAACGCACCGTAACGTCCAAAACGTACACTAACTGGTTTTCCTGATTTGCTATCGTGCCCTAAAACACGTTTTCCATGGGTTTCGTCCCTTGATATATCTTTTGCAACTTCAATCTGTTCATGGAATGGGGTATAAAAATCCTTTACTACGCTTTGCCAAGCAATGTCTTCAGTGGCAATCTTGTCAAAACTTCTTTCTAGGTTAGCAGTAAACTCGTAGTCAACTATGTTGCTGAAATTTTTTACTAAAAAATCATTCAACAAATAAGCAACATTTGTAGGGAATAGTTTGTTTTTTTCTGCTCCTGTTTTTTCAAAAGCAGTAGACTCTTGCAATTCATTGGATACAATTTCAATCAACTGGTATTCGCGCTCGTAGCCCTCTCTTGTTTCCTTGGAAACATAGTTCCTGTCTTGCACTGTAGTAACCATAGTTGCAAAAGTTGACGGTCTTCCAATGCCCATTTGCTCAATTTTTTTCACTAAAGAGGCTTCTGTATATCTAGCTTTCGGTCGTGTGAAGCTCTCCTTGGCGCTATATGAATTCAAACTCAAAAACTCTCCAGGGTTTAGTTTTGGTAACAACCTGTCTTCTGACGACATATAGTCGTATGTACTAAGGAATCCAGGAAATATTAAGACCTCACCTTTGGCAATAAAAGTCTCGTCCCTATTAGATATTTTTATATGTATTTTAGTTTTTTGCAATTTAGCGTCACTCATTTGTGATGCCAATGTGCGCTTGTATATTAGTGAATATAGTTTGGATGACAGTTCATCAAGTCCGAAAATGCTGGGCTTCGTTAGGTCGGTAGGCCTTATTGCTTCATGCGCCTCTTGTGCGCTAGTGTTTTTTGTTTTGTACCTCCTAAGGTGATGATAATCCGCGCCAAATTTCTCTTTGATTTGCTTTTCAGCCTCCTCAATTGCAATCTCAGAAAGGTTAAGTGAGTCTGTTCTCATGTAAGTTATAGCGCCGTCTCTATATAGATTTTGGGCTATAGACATAGTCTGTTTAACTGAAAGACCTAACTTTTGGGAGGCCTCCTGTTGCAAGGTTGAAGTAGTGAATGGAGCCTTTGGTGAACGAATAGATGGTCTCTCGCCTATATCTATAACAGTTAAATCAGCGTTTACTAAATCTCTAGAAAAGTTTAATGCTTCATCTTTATTGGAAAATTCTTTGTCAAGTTTTACTTCAACAGCATCGCCATCACTGGTAACTAGTTCTGCCTTAACTTTAAAAGAACTTTCGGCAACGTGATTTGTTATTTCTCTTTCCCTCTCAACTACAAGACGAACAACTGGCGACTGAACCCTACCAGCGGAACGCGCTCCAGAAATCTTTCGCCATAGAACAGGAGATATCTCAAAGCCAACTAGTCTATCAATTACTCTACGAGCCTGCTGGGCATCAACTAAATGATGGTCAACAGTTCTTGGGTTTGCTACGGCCTCTGTGATAGCGTTTTTTGTTATCTCATTAAAGACTATTCTAGGAGTGTCAATAGGCAGTTTTAATGACTCAAGAAGATGCCACGCTATTGCCTCACCCTCACGATCCTCATCAGTTGCTAGATAGATAGTGCTAGCATTTTTTGCTAGCTTTCTTAATTCAGCTACGACCTTCTTCTTATCGTTACTGACAACATAGGTTGGCTGGAAATTATTCTCAAGGTCAATGCCCATGTCTTTTTTTGGCATATCACGTATATGGCCAATACTAGACTTAACTATATAGCCTTTACCTAAAAAGTTTTCTATTGTTTTTGCTTTTGCTGGTGACTCAACAATAACAAGACTTGTCGACATTATTGAAGCGTATGATTGTCATCAGAGAAAACAATAGATTCAAGCCATTGGGCTGAAACAATCTCGTCTGAACTGTTACCCAGAACCATCATTACTACCCACTTAAGGTCCTCTAAAGATAGGCTTGAGTCTCCTAAAGACATTACTTGGTTGATAATCATCTCACGCTGACTGGTGTCAAGCTGACCAATATTTTCCATAAACAATAAAAATCCACGAGACTTTGCATCTATTTTGGACTTCTCTTCCTCGCTATAGATTCGCATCCCGCCATTGGCTGCTTCAAATGACATAGACTTGCCATCTTGGAGTGTTGCAATATTTTCCAGCCAACTTAAAGCTTTGTCGATTTTACCTGTCTCAAATCCTGCCTCTGATAGATGTGCTTTAAGCGCTATATCATCAATCTGGCTTGATTCCTGTTCTGCCTCTTCAAAGAGATAATCAAACATGTAGGTTAAGACGTCAAGGATGTTATTAGTCATAATTTATAAATTGGTTAATGTAAAGCTTTATTGTTCTATCCGCTATCAAAACTCTGGAAGAAAAATCAACCAGAACAAACTCATTTGTTATTACTTGGGGGCGTAAGAGCATTTTTTCAACCATCTAGCCATCCATTTTGAGATAGTAATGAGTGTATTTTAATATTATTATCAACTCCATACATACATTTTTATATACATAAGTTAGAATTATTAGTTATGTTGTTAATAATCTTTAGTTATTACTAATAAATATTGCTTTCTTTAGTAAGTTGCTCTTTGATTTTATTAATTGTTAATAATGCTAAATTAGCAATATATATTTAGTGACAAATTGTCTTTATATTAAGAAAAAATTTTGTATTTATATCTTTTTGCTGATAAATTGAGCTCTTTACTATATTAAAACTTTATTATAATTAACTTAAAAAAGGTTATAACATGCCCGTTCATGAAGTTTTACACCCTTTAGTTAAGCACAAGATTGGCTTAATTCGAAAATCAGATATTAGCACAAAAGCCTTTAGAGAGCTTGCTTCTGAAATTGGAACACTACTGACTTATGAGGCAACGACATCTTTACAAACAGAAAAGGTTGAAATAGATTGTTGGTCAGGCCCTACCAATATTGAAAAGATATCTGGCAAAAAAATTACTGTGGTGCCAATCTTGCGTGCAGGAATAGGTATGCTTGATGGGGTGCTCAATGCGATACCAAACGCTAAGATTTCGGTTGTAGGACTTTACCGTAACGAAGAAACGCTTAAACCGGTTACATACTTCAAAAAAATGGTGTCCGATATTAGTCGGCGCAAAGCTATGATTATTGATCCAATGCTTGCAACAGGCGGGACTTTGGTTTCTACAATAGATATTTTAAAAGATGCTGGATGTAAAGATATTATTGGTATTTTTTTGGTTGCGGCTCCAGAAGGAATAAAGCTTGTTAATAAACATCATCCAGATGTTGAAATATATACAGCTGCTATCGATTCGCATCTAAACGAAAATGGCTATATTATTCCTGGATTAGGTGACGCTGGAGATAAGATTTTCGGCACAAAATAACAAGCCATTTAACTAATTAATATTGATAATATATTTCTATAATTTATGACGATGTTTTAGTTTGTTGCATATATAGTATTTACTTGTCTGTTTTATAGGTATTCATCAATACAACATTACAAATAAAATATGGTAAAATTGCCCGCTTTTATTGGCAAATATATATTATGAAAAGAACATTCCAACCCAGCGTACTGAAACGCAAGCGCACACATGGTTTTAGATCAAGAATGAGTACCCGCTCTGGTCGCGCAATAATTAACGCACGCAGAAAAAAAGGACGCAAACGTTTAGCTGCCTAAACCTATGGACAATAGGCTAACGCGCCAAGCCAAAATATTAAAGGCCTCTGAATATAAAGAAGTTTTTAGTTCTGGCCAGAAGAGAAAGGGCGAATACTGGACTGTAATAGCAAAGCCAAATAATTTATCTTTGCCGAGACTTGGTTTAGCAATTTCTAAAAAAGTCTCTCGTCTTGCAGTAGAAAGAAATCGTCTAAAAAGGATCGCTAGAGAAGTCTTTAGGAATTCAAAAACAGACTTGGCAAGCTTGGAATTTGTGGTTATGTCCAAAAATAATACGAACGCTAATAATTCAGCATTATCAAGAGAACTTCTCATGTTGCTGAAAAAGTTTAACTAATCATGATGCGCAAACTTATACTTATTCCCATTCGCTTTTATCAGCTTTTTATAAGCCCTTTGCTGGGTTCGAATTGTAGATTCTCACCGACATGTTCAGAATATGCCTTTGAAGCTGTGAAAGAGTTTGGAGTCATTAAAGGTCTAAAGATGAGTGTAAAAAGGATTGGCAAGTGCCACCCATGGCATGAAGGCGGATTTGACCCGTTACCAAAAAACATAAATACTAAAATAAATTAAACTATGGACAATCAAAGACTATTTATTGTAATTGCAATTTTATTAAGTGTGTTCCTATTGTGGGACAAGTGGACCTTTAGAAATGCTCCCAGCTCTAATGTAAATAACGTAGAACAGAGTAGTGCAGTTTTAATAAACGAAAATATTGAAACAGCCTCTGACGTTCCAAATATTGAAACTGAAGCAGTAAGCCTAGATATAGATAAGAATGAGTCATATGAGAGCCACCCCTACACAAATATTAAAACTGACCTGCTCACAGTTGAGGTTAG
>Ga0066851_10000537_pt1 | contig 18841 bp, 13 predicted proteins | sample ETNtaG_7_FD_65493 | JGI IMG/M metagenome (GOLD analysis project Ga0066851, IMG submission 65493) | Marine microbial and viral communities from oxygen minimum zone, Eastern Pacific Ocean - ETNP201406SV65 | ecosystem: Environmental > Aquatic > Marine > Oceanic | place: Pacific Ocean: Eastern... | reverse complement strand
AGGCCGTAACCGAGGCCGGCGCCGATGGCCTTGAGGCCCTCGACCATTTCACCGGCTGCCGTCTGCGCCAAAACGTTCAGCACTTGGTTTCTCCTGTGTTTGATGTGTTGTCGAGCCGGAGTGTCCGACCCTCTTGGTTATTGAACTTGTGGATAGAGCCTGAAGGCCAACTGCGGATCAGTGGGCCGGGTGCATCGAGCCGCCGATGTAGACGGCGGTGAGGATCGTGAAGATGAAGGCCTGCAGGACCGAGACCAGAATCTCGAACCCGGTCATGAGGACCAGCATTGCAAAGGGCCCGACGGCTCCGATGTAGGTGGAGCTCCACAGGACCTGGGTGAGCACGGCGAAGGTGACCAGCAGAAGGTGGCCTGCGACCATGTTGGCCCAGAGCCGGATTGCCAACGAGAAGGGCCTCACCACGAACGTCGAGACAAGCTCGATGGGGGTCACGATCAGGTACAGCGCAACGGGTACGCCCGGAGGGAAGAGGGAGTTCTTGAGGTAGCCGCCGAGGCCCTGGGACCTGATTCCGACGAAGTTGTAGATCACCCAGACCACTATGGCCAGGGTGATCGGTACGGCCATGCGGCTGTTCGCCGGGAACTGGACGCCCGGGATCACCTCGAAGATGTTCGAGAACATGATGAAGAAGAACATCGTGGTGAGGAACGGCATGAACTTGCGGCCCTCGGGCCCAATGGTCTGCATGACCACCGAATCCTCGATGAAGTCGATGCCGGATTCGGCGACGTGCTGGATTCCGGCTGGCACGAGGGACGCCTTGGGCCTGCTGGCCAGGGTGAATATGACACCGGTGATGACCACGGCAGCCAGATAGATGAGCGCCGTCTTGTTGACGGCGTACGCCGTTCCGGAAAAGAAGATGTCGGGCCACTCGAAGAGATGGCTGACAGGCGGGAATTCGAGCGCTAGCACGTTCACTTGGCGTGGTTCTCCTCGGGAGTGACCTGTTGGACCGGTTGGGGCGCCAGGCCGGGAAAGGCCAGCGACGCAGAGACGTGCCTGGTCTCCCAGGCAAGGAGGCCCAGGTGGGTGACCAGGAGGGTGATGGCGAACGGCACGGCGGCGAACCAGTCGCCGCTGCCCTTGAGCACCACCGCGATAACGGCCAGCACACCGAGGCGGATGAGGTAGCCGAACAGGACCGCTCCGTAGAGGGCATTCAGCGAGATGCTCACCGCTCGGGTGATGATGGCGGCGCCGATCAGGAAGTTGGCGACCACCAGAACTAGGGCGATCGCGGCAGAAGCGGCCCCGGTGACTCCCCAGCCGACGGCGCCGACCAAGACGAATGCCGGTGCAACCCACACGGCCCGCCTGGCCAGGTCACGGGCGATGTCACGCTCGGGTGTGACCTGTGTGTGGTCGACCACGAGGGCGGAGGTGCCGGACATGCTCAGGCGCCCGCCCGCCATGCGGCACGACGCTCGGCTGCCGCACGGTCCATCCGGTCGCTGTAGCTGCGGCACAGCTTCCAGGTGGCGTACCCGGCCGTAACCAGTGTGAAGGAGATCGTGAAGACCGGGAAGAGGTTCAGTTGGCGATCGACAAGCCAACCCAGGAAGCCGAAGATCGCCGGTGTGACCGCCAATTCGAAGGCAGCTGCGAGAGCATCGCCGAAGCCCTGCTCCAACTCGCGCGTTCCGACCTGTTGCATCCGCAGATCCCTCCGACCGAAGCGTCTCCGGTCACCATCGTTGCCCCCGCGACGACGGCCGTCTGGAGCGCTTGTGAATCTAATCACCAATGTGGGGAGCGACAACCCGGCAGGCGTGTGACGGTTGACCGATTCAACCCACCCCATCTGAGTGATCATCGGGTGACCCGGTCAGGACCGAATCTCTCAGCCTCGGGTGGAACACGGTGAAGAGGAGCAGGCACACCGCCGCTATCCCGATGGGGACGATGGCGTCGCCGGACCCGGTGTAGGTGGGCCACAGCACGAACCCCGACAGCAGTGCGGTCCACGCCCACAGGATCCAGACGGCCCGCCGGTGGCCGTAGCCCAGGCGGAGCAATCGGTGGTGGAGGTGGTCCTTGTCGGCGTGGGTCACCCGGATGCCGCGGGTCGCGGCGCGGCGCACGATGGCAAACGCCATGTCGAACAGGGGAACGCCCAGGATGAACAGCGGGATGAAGATGGGGGCGAAGAAGAAGAATGCCTGGCCGCTGAACACCGCGTCGGTACTTCCCCCCACCGACATCGTCGAGGCCGCCATGAGCAGACCCAGCAGCAGCGCGCCGCCGTCGCCCATGAAGATGCGTGCCGGATGCACGTTGTGGGGAAGGAAGCCCACGCAGATGCCGACCACCAGGACAGCGATCAGCGCACCCGGACTGCTCGCGGTCAACACACCCGCATCGCCCAGGCGAATAGCGTAGAAGAGGAAGGTGGCGGCGGCGATGGCCACGATCCCGCCCGCCAGGCCGTCGAGGCCGTCGATCAGGTTGACGGCGTTGGCGATGAGCACCACCCACACAACGGTCAACAGGGCCGACATGTTCGACGAGAGGATCACAGTCTCGAAGAAGGGAATTCGCAGCACGACCAGCGACACCCCGACGACGCTGAGGGCCACCCCGGCCACGACCATGCCGGCCACCTTGGCCGGGGCCGACAGTGGCGAGATGTCGTCAACCACCCCGACTGCGCAAATCACCGCAGCTGCAACCAGCACACCGATCATTTCGGACGGTGCAGCGAACACGGATGCGAAGTCACCGAGCAGCCAGGCGGTGGCGGCACCGACGAACAGGCCGAACAGCATCGCCGTGCCACCCAGCGTGGCCGTCGGCGACTCGTGGACGTTGCGGTCGTCGGGTGCCACGAGGACACCTGACCGGGTGGCGAGGCGGCGAGCCACCGGCGTGGCTGCCGCGGTGGCAACCGCTGCGGCGCCACCCACCAGGGCGAAGGCGAGTCCCCCGGGCAGGAGCTCGGGCCCCGTCACGCTCATCGACCCATCAGCCCCCGTACGGCGTGAACCGACCACACAGTTCGACCACCTCGGCCCGCACGGCGTCGACAGCGGCATCGTCGTCAACGCTGCTGAGGGTACGGGCAATCAGGTCGGCGATGACGGCCATCTCGGGTTCACCCATCCCTTGGGTCGTGGTTGACGGTGTGCCGATGCGGACGCCACTGGTCACGAACGGCGAACGCGGGTCATCGGGCACGGTATTCTTGTTCAACGTGATTCCCGCCCGGTCGAGCACCGTCTGGGCCACGGCACCGGTGAGTTCCTCATCGAAGGTGCGCAGGTCGACGAGCAGCAGATGGTTGTCGGTGCCACCCGAGACCATGCGAAAGCCGTGCTGGGCAAGGGCGGCGGCGAGGGCCGATGCGTTGGCCACGATCTGGCGTGCGTAGTCGGCAAACGACGGATCGGACGCCTCGCGGAACGCCACGGCCTTGGCGGCGATGTGGTGTTCGAGCGGGCCACCCTGGGAACCGGGAAAGACGGCCTTGTCGATTGCCCTGGCGTGTTCGGATGTCGAGAGGATGCAGCCACCCCTGGGACCCCGCAGGGTCTTGTGGGTGGTCAAGGTGACGATGTCGCAGTAGGGCACCGGGCTGGGATGCACGCCACCGGCAATGAGCCCGGCGATGTGGGCGGCATCGAACATGAGCATCGCGCCGACCTCGTCGGCGATCTCGCGGAACGGTGCCGGTTCGATGACCCGCGGGTAGGCAGTGGCACCCGCCACGATCAACCTGGGTCGGTGCTCGCGGGCCCTGTCGCGCAACTCGTCGTAGTCGATGCGCTCGTCACTCTTCGTGACGCCGTAGGACACGAAGTTGTAGAGGATGCCGCTGGCATTCACAGGGGAGCCGTGGGTGAGGTGGCCACCATGGTCGAGGCTCAGCCCCAGAACGGTGTCTCCGGGCTCGAGCAGAGCCTGGTAGACGGCCATGTTGGCATTGGCTCCCGAGTGGGGCTGGACGTTTGCGTGGTCGGCGCCGAACAGGGCCTTGGCCCGCTCGCGGGCCAGGTCCTCGACCTGGTCGACGTGGACGTTGCCACCGTAGTAGCGCTTGCCCGGGTAGCCCTCGGCGTACTTGTTAGTGAGCACCGAACCGCTCGCCTCGAGAACAGCCGGCGAGGCGAAGTTCTCGGACGCAATCAGCTGAAGTGTGGTGTTCTGGCGTTCGAGTTCCCGGTCGATGTAACCGAACAGCTCGTTGTCCCGTGAGGGTGGCCAGGTCATGTCGTACCGCCTGTGCTCAGGTGGCCCGGTCGGGGCCAGAATTGTCCGTACCCGTTGCCGGGCTGATTGGCCGAGAGGCTACCGGCCATGACCGGACCGCGATGCCGGTCACCTGCCGGCTCCGGGCCCGATGAGGACGACAGCCAGGGCGTCCGCTGCCGGATCGGGCGGCGACCCTTCGCGTCGACCGACCACGAGATGGCGGTGGGCCACCGGCTCAGACCTGGCGGCAGCCATTCCACTACCGGCTGTCGTGCCAGCCACCGGCGGCAGCACCGTCCAGCCCAGGCCGAGGCGCACCATCTCACGGAGAACCTCGGGCTGATTCGACTCGGCAACGACGTCGAACGGTGCTCCTGCGTTCGCCAGGCCGGATGCGATAACCGCCCGGGTGTGTGAATCAGAAGGGAAGGTGACCCACGGGCCCCACTGGGGTGGGGGACGACGGAGCTCGCCTTCGGGGGCGTAGACGTGCAGGGGCTCGTCGAAGCAGTGTGTGAACGCCACACCCTCGGAAGCTCTCACCGGTTCGACGCAGACGATGAGGTCCAGATCTCCACCGACCAGTCCCTCCAGGAGGCTGCCGGACGGGGCCACCGTGAGGTGCAGGTCAACCTCGGGGTGATTGCTGTGGAACGCCCGGATGGCCTCGGCCCGATGCTGGACTGCGACCGCATCGATGGTTCCGAGCCTGACCACACCGGCGGATCCGGAGCGCTGGGCCGCTGCCCAGCGGGCAAGGTCGCGGGTTTCGGCGACGACCCTGCGGGCGTGGGTGAGGACCTCGGTCGCCTGATGCCTCAACTCGGTGTGGCGACCGTGCCTTTCGAAGAGGGGCAGGCCGACCCGGCGCTCGAGTTCGGCGAGGCCCTGGGTGAGGGCCGATGGTGTGACGCCGAGGGTGGCCGCCGCCGCTGCACGGGTGGGGTGGTCCGTCGCTGCAACCAGGTACTCCAACTGCTGCACGGTGAGGTTGGGGAGGCTCTGCAGCCCGCTTTCCGACATTGCGGGATTCTATCTATTATTTCAGCATCTCTGAATCTAACACCTGATTCATTTCCATCTGCTTATGCTTCCCTCCATGACAGAACCCACCACCATCACCCCGGCGACCGGCCGCCTCGGAATACTCACCCCCGGGCTCGGCGCCGTCTCATCCACCTTCATCGCCGGCGTCATCTCAGCCCGCAGGGGCCTGGCCCCGCCCATCGGATCAGTCAGCCAGATGGCCCACATCCGCCTCGGCGCCCGCGACGAGGACCGCAACCCCCTCATCCGCGAGTTCGTGCCCCTCGCAGAACTGGACGACCTGGTCTTCGGCGGCTGGGACCCCATCTCAGCCAACGTGCTCGAAGCCGCACGCACCTGCGGCGTACTCGAAGAACGAGACCTCGCACCCATCTCCTCTGAACTCGAGGGCATCGTGGCCATGGACGCTGTGTTCGACCAGCGCTGGGTCAAGAAGCTCGAGGGCACCCGCGTCAAGACCATGACGCCAAAGTTGGAACAGGCCCAGGCGCTCATGGACGACATCGAGCGCTTCCGCACCGAGAACCAGTGCGACCGCCTCGTAATGGTCTGGTGCGGATCCACCGAGGCCTACCAGGAGGCCAGCGACGTTCACCAGAGCGTCGCCGCCTTCGAACAGGGCCTCAGGGACAACGACGACAACATCTCCCCCAGCCAGATCTACGCCTACGCAGCACTCTCCAGCGAGGTTCCGTTCGCCAACGGCGCACCCAACCTGTCAGTCGACCTGCCCTGCATGCTCGAGCTGGCAGCCACCCGCGGCGTACCGATCGCAGGCAAGGACTTCAAGACCGGCCAGACCCTCATGAAGACGCTCCTGGCCCCCGGCTTCAAGGCCCGCATGCTGGGCCTTCGCGGCTGGTACTCCACGAACATCCTGGGGAACCGCGACGGCGAGGTGCTCGACGACCCGGAAAACTTCAAGACCAAGGAGGTGTCCAAGCTGGGGGTACTCGACACCATCCTCCAGCCAGAGTCGTACCCCGACCTCTACGGCAACATCGACCACGTCGTGCGCATCAACTACTACCCGCCCCGCGGCGACAACAAGGAGGGCTGGGACGCCATCGACATCTTCGGGTGGCTCGGCTACCCGATGCAGATCAAGGTCGACTTCCTGTGCCGCGACTCCATTCTGGCCGCACCCATCGTCCTGGACCTGGCCCTGTTCCTGGACCTCGCCTCCCGGGCCGGCCAGTCAGGCGTACAGGAGTGGCTGTCGTTCTACCTCAAGGCCCCCCAGGCCGCCGGCGAGGCCGACGCCGAACACGACCTGTTCATCCAGCAGACCAAACTCAAGAACACGCTCCGCGAGTGGATGGGTGAACAGCCCGTAACCCACTCCGAAGCCGGCTGAACCCGGCCCGACGCGCTATCGGGCTCAGATGCGGGCCTGGTGACCCTGCCAGTACTCGTCCTTCAACAGGCGCTTGTAGAGCTTGCCCGTCGGGTGCCGGGGCATCTCGTCGCGGAAGTCGATGCTGTGGGGGCACTTGACATCGGCCAACTGCGACCGGCAGTAGGCGATCAACTCCCGCTCGAGGTCGGGGCCGGGGTCGGCACCGTCGGCAGGTTGGACCACGGCCTTGACCTCCTCACCGAACTCGTCGTTGGGCACACCGAACACGGCCACGTCTAACACCGCCGGATGCATCGTCAGAATGTTCTCGGCCTCCTGGGGATAGATGTTCACCCCTCCCGAGATGATCATGTAGGCCCTGCGGTCCGTCAGGTAGAGAAAGCCGTCCTCGTCGACACGACCCACATCGCCCAGTGTGCTGAGGTTCTCTCCGAGCCTCGAACCGGCGGTCTTCTCGGGGTCGTTGTGGTACTCGAACTGGGAGTCGCTGCGAAAGTAGACGTCCCCCTCCTCACCCACCGACAACTCCCTGCCGTCATCGTCGACGATGACCAGCTCGCCCAGGATCGCCCTACCGACAGATCCAGGGTGTTCCAGCCAGTCGAGTGAGTTCGTGTAGGTGAGGCCGTTTCCCTCGGTGCCCGCGTAGTACTCGTGCAGCACCGGCCCCCACCATTCGATCATCGAGTGCTTCACCTTGACCGGGCACGGCGCAGCCGCGTGAATTGCGGTCACCAGCGATGAGGTGTCGTAGCGGGACCGCACCTCCTCGGCGAGCTTGAGCATCCGCACGAACATGGTCGGAACCCACTGGCTGGTGTGCACGCTGTGGGCCTCGATGGCAGCGAGTGCCTCCTCGGCGTCGAACTTCTCCATCACCACGATCGTGCAACCCAGCCGCTGGTAGCCGAGGCAGAAACGCAGCGGAGCGGAGTGGTAGAGCGGTGCCGGAGAGAGGTACACGGAGCCCTCCTCGGCAGCGAACAGGATCTTCGCCATCATCGTGATCGGGTTGATTCCGCCCAACGGTGAACCCGACATCGGGGACCTGATGCCCTTAGGTCGGCCGGTGGTACCAGACGAGTAGAGCATGTCCTGACCCTCGACAGCACCGGGGAACGGTTCGGCCGAATGGCTGGCAACGGCATCCTCGAAACAGGCATGGTCGGCGAGCGGACCACCGATGCTGAACCTCGCCTCAACGTTCGGCGTTGCAGCCGTGACCTCGGCGACAGCGTCAGCCTTGTACGGCGACGTGACAAAGACCCTGGCACCACAGTCGTCGACGATGTAGGCGATCTCATCGGCAGTCAGGCGCGACGAGATCGCTGTGTAGTAGAGACCCGCGTAGTGGGCCCCCCAAGCAAGTGCCAGGAACTCAATGCGGTTCTCCAGACAAAACGCCATATGGTCGCCCGGTTCCAGACTCAGGCCGCGGAACAGGTTGGCGATGCGGTTGGCCTCGGCATCCAGTTCGGCGAAGGTCATGGTCTTCCCTGAACCGTGCATGACGATTGCCGGCCGGTCCGGAGCGTCCTGCGCCCAGCGACCTGGGTACTCGGGCCTTGGATCGTCTGGTACTTCAGTCCCCACGTCGCTCATGTGGTTGAACAGTACCGGCCGGCCGTCCTGCGTGACTGATCGGAAACAGGGTTCCAGGCGTAATTGCGAGGTGTCACATGGCGTACATACTCTCGTCTGACAGTGGCTGCCAACTTCACCTTCACCTCATACGGCCCTGAGGCCACCGCCGCTCTCAGCGACGCCATAGCGACAGCCAAGGGCGGCGACCCGCTGGCACCGGTGACCGTGGTCGTGCCGTCCAACCTGGTGGGCGTTGCCGCACGCCGCTCGCTGGCAACAGGCCCGGGCGTCGCTGAAGCCGTCGGGCTTGTCGCCGTACGCTTTGAGACCCTGCTCGGCCTGGCCAGGTTGCTGGCCGGCACGGCCCTGGCCAGTGACCAGCGGCGCCGCGTCTCCGACCCCGTTGTTGGCGCCGCCGTGCGCACCACCCTCGCCGACTCCGCCGACCTGCTCCGCCCCGTTGCACACCACCCGGCCACCGAGCGGGCGCTCGTGCGGGTACACCGCGAGATGAGGGAACTGGACGACCCCACCCTCGACACCGTGGCCGCAACCGGTGCTCAGGCACACGAGGTGGTCAGGCTCCACCGCCTCATCCGCGACCGCCTTGCCGAACGGTTCATCGACGAGGTCGACCTGCACCGGGCAGCAGCCTCAATCGGACACGAAGACCCCCTGCTCGATGAACTGGGTGCCCTGATACTGCACATCCCGGGCCGAACCCCCGCCTCGGGTCTGGCACTGCTGGCCGCCCTCTCCGACACCAGGCCTCTGACGGTCATCGCCGCCCGCACGGGCGACGATGCGGCCGACCAGCCTCTCAATCATCTGGTCGAACGTCTTGGTGGCAACCCGCCATCGGACCCGCCCGGGCCAGTGGCTTCAGATCTCGCCGTCCACTCGGTGGCCGACCCCGATGAGGAGGCCCGAGTGGCCGTCCGCGAGGTCGTGGCCGCAGCCGCCACCGGAACACCGTTCACCCGGATGGCCATCGTCCATCCCGGCGGCGAGCGCTACGCCAGACTCCTCCACCAGCACCTGCGCTCAGCCGACGTGCCGTTCAACGGCGCGGCCGGCCGCCGTCTCGACGAATCACTCTCCGGCCGGATCCTGCTCGCACTGCTCGACCTCGACGACAACGACTTCTCACGGGCAGCCGTCATGGCGCTCATCTCCTCTGGCGCGGTCGTCAGTGCCGACGGAACAGCCGTACCGGCCACCGCATGGGAGCGGGTGGCCCGCAACGCAGGCGTGGTCGCCGGACCAGACCAGTGGCGCTCACGCCTCGGGCAGGTGATGTCCGACCAGGAGCAACGCCGGGACGACCTCGCCTCACAGGGCGCCGAACCCGGCCGCATCGACGCTGTCGACAAGAAGATCAGACAGGCCCATGACCTCCTCGGTTTCGTCGAAGAACTGATCGTCAACGTGAACACCGACCCGACACCGTCCGACTGGCCCGGGCTGGCCAACTGGGCCACGGGCCTACTCGACCGCTACCTGGGTTCGGCCGCCGACCGCACCGACTGGCCCGACCACGAGGTCGAGGCCCACACCAGGGTGCGAGACCTCCTCACCGGCCTCGCAAGGCTTGCCACCATCGAGCCACGACCCGGAGCGGGAGCCTTTCGCCGAGCCGTAGTCGACGGCCTTGACCACGACCTCGAACGCGAGGGCCGCTTCGGCGACGGTGTGCTGGTCGGCGGGTTCGGAGTCCTCACAGGCATCGACCTCGACAACATCGTCATTGTGGGTCTGGCCGAGGGCACCACACCATCCCGGCGGCGCGACGACCCACTGCTTCCCGACTCGTCCCGTCTCCTGACCGGCGGAGCGCTCACGGTTCGAACCGACCGCATGGCCGACCTACACCACAGCGTGCTGGCGGCACTCGCTGCCGCACAACACAGGCGCGTCCTCGTGTTCCCCCGGGGAGACCTGGGCCGAAAGAACGAGTGGGTGCCGTCACGCTGGCTGCTCGACCAGGCAGAGGCCGAGCTGGGTTTTCGGCCTTCGCCCACTGAACTGGAGAGCCTGGACCAGCCCTGGTTCTCCACGTCACCGTCGTTCGTGGGCTCCCTCGAACGCCTCACCTCCCCCGCCGACGAACAGGAGTACGCCCTCGCCGAGCTCCTGCGCGAACGACACCGGGGCCTACCAGTCGACACCTCCGAGCGTCGAACCACCGACCCAGTCCTCAACCGCGGCATCGACCTGGTTCGTGGACGCCAGCAACCCGTGCTCACCCGCTTCGACGGCAACCTGGCCGGAGCGGCGATTCCATCCCCCGCCGATGGTCGCACCGTGCTCTCAGCCACCCGACTCCAGACATGGGTGCGGTGCCCGCACGCCTACCTCATGGAACACGTGTTGCGGGTAGGCGTGGCCCACGAACCACAGGACGACGAGGGCATCACCGCGATCGACCGCGGCACCCTGGCCCACCAGGTACTCGACCGATTCATCGGCGAAAACCTTGACAACAACAGCCTCCCTGCACCTGACGCAGCCTGGAGCCGGGCACAGCGGCAACGGCTGGCAGAGATCTGCAACGAGGAGTTGGCCCTTGCCGAGGCCAGAGGCCTCACCGGGCGCGCCCTCCTGTGGCGGCGCGACTCCGAGCGACTGCGCCGTCACCTCGAGTCCTTCCTCGTCGACGACCACGCCTGGCGGGCCCAGAACCACACCACCCCGGCTGCAGTCGAGATGTCGTTCGGGCTAGACGGCACGGATCCGCTGGTTCACGTCCTGCCAGACGGCCGGAGCCTCAGGTTCCGTGGCCGCATCGACCGGGTCGACCGCGGAACCGACGGCGCCATCCACGTAATCGACTACAAGACCGGCGGCATGGGCCCCTACAAGAAGATCTCCGAGGCCACCCCCGACGACCACGGCCAGTACCTGCAGTTACCCATCTACGGCCTGGCAGCTAGGGCCGCCATTGCCACACCCGACACCGAGGTGCACGGCCAGTACTGGTTCGTCACCGATACCGGAGTCCACATCGGACACCCCCTTACCGAGGCGGTACTAGCACGCTTCGACACCGTGCTCACGACCATCATCAACGGCATCGAACAAGGCCTGTTCCCCGCCCGTCCACCCAAGAGCCCGAAATACGGCATCGGCTGCGACTACTGCAACCCCGACGGCATGGGCACCGACCCCGTCACCGCCTCCTGGCAAGACAAGCGCATCGACCCCGCGCTTGAGCCCTACCGCCGCCTCATTGGCGACCTCGACGAAGTCGCCACCATCGTGGTCAGCCTGGAAGACGACGATGCCTGAGACCTCCGACCAGGCGGCACGCAACCGCATCGGCACCGACCTGGGGACCACCCTGTTCGTCGAGGCCGGAGCCGGAACCGGAAAGACCAGCGCCCTCGTGAACCGGATCGTGGAACTTGTCGCAAGCGGGGTGTCCATGGAACACATCGCAGCCATCACGTTCACCGACCGGGCTGCAACCGAACTGCGCGACCGGGTGCGGCGCCAGCTGGAGCACCTGGCCGACGAAGGCCCCCATACCGGGGGGGCTGCCGCTGCCCTGATCGAACTCGACGGTGCCGCCCTATGCACCCTGCACGCCTTCGCCCAGCGGATACTCATCGAGCACCCGATCGAGGCCGGCCTACCCCCTGCAGTCGAGGTAATGGACGAGGTCTCGTCACTCGTCGACTTCGATGAGCGCTGGGACTCCCTCGTTCACACGCTGCTGGACGACCAGGACCTGGCGTTCACGATGCTGGCAGGGCTGGAGTTGGGCATCTCGCTCGATCACATCCGCCGGATGGTCGTTCGTTTCGACGAGAACTGGGACCAGGTCGAGGAACGCCTGGTTGAAGCCCCCGATCCCATACCGATCGACGTCCCCGCCATCGTCGATTCCCTTCGACCCCTCGTCGACCTCGGCGACCACTGCGTCGAGGCCAGCGACAAGATGGCCATCCAACTGGAACTGGTCAAGGCCTACGCCGACGAACTGGCAGCGGTGGCCGACGACCCCCTTTCGGCGATCCGGGTCCTGGGAGATCGCAAGGTGGTGTCCAAAAGCACCAGGCTCGGCAACCAGAAGCACTGGACAGGCGCCGTCCCCATCGACGATGTCCGAGAACAGATGCAGGACGCCCGTACCCTCCTCGATGCAGAGGTGACCCATCTGACCGACCAGGTAATCGACAGGATCGTCTCGGTAGTGGGTGCCGCTACGGTCACTGCGGCTTCCAGGCGTCAGCGACAGGGACAGCTCAGCTTCCACGACCTGCTCGTGCTGGCACGTCGCTCGCTCACCAACAAGGCTACCGGCCCGGGCGTGCGTGCCGCCCTCCATGACCGCTACCGCCACCTCCTGCTCGACGAGTTCCAGGACACCGACCCGATCCAGATCGAGCTGACTGCACTCATCGCCGACCCCGACACCTTGACCGACGACTGGCGCCAACTCCGACCTCCTCCGGGGTCCCTCTTCTTCGTCGGCGACCCCAAGCAGTCCATCTACGGCTTCCGCCGAGCCGACATAGCCCTCTACCTCGATGCCCAGCAGGCATTCGGCAAAGAGGGTGTCCGGCTGGAACAGAACTTCCGGACCACAGGCCCAATCCTGGACTGGGTGAACGGTGTGTTCTCACGCCTCATCGCAGAAGAACCCCACGCTCAACCCGAGTACGCGCCGCTCACCTCGACTCGACCCGCGGCAACGGTAGGTCCCGCTGTCACGCTTCTCGGCTTCGACTCGGACCACAAGCGAACTGCAGCCCAACTCCAACTCGACGACACCACCGATGTGGTCGCTGCGGTAACCACAGCGCTGGCCGAGGGCTGGACCGTCTGGCGGGCCGAACCGGACCCGCACGGCGGACCACCCATCGAGGGCTGGTACCCCTGCACCCCCGGCGACATCGCAATCCTGGTGCGCAGCCGAAAGCCGGTGGCCGACCTGGCGGCGGCGCTCGCCGAGGCCCGGGTACCCCACCGCATTGAAGCCGGCACCAACCCGTGGGCGGCCAACGAGGTTCGCGACATCCTCATGGCACTACAGGCGATAGACGACCCGACCGACGAACTGGCCCTCGTCACGGCCCTGCGATCACCCCTCTTCGGCTGCGGCGACGACGACCTCCTGGCATTCCACCTGGGCGGCGGCAAATGGGACCACCAGCAACCGGGAACATCGGGGTTGCCGTCAGACCACGCGGTAGTCGAAGGCATGACCTGGATGGCAGACATGCACGCCCGACGTCCGTGGACCGGTGCCGCCAACCTGGTCGAACAGGTTGTTCGTGACCGCAGGGCAATGGAGCTCGCACTCTGCAGCCACCGACCACGCGACTCATGGCGACGGATACGCACCTTCCTCGACACGGCCCGTCTGTACGGCGAGGCCCGCGGAGGCGACCTGCGGTCCTTTCTGGCATGGTGCAGGCTGCACACAGCCGACGACGTTCGCGTCGACGAGGTGGTTCCACCGGAGCCAGACGACGATGCCGTGCGCATCCTCACTACGCATGCTGCAAAGGGCCTCGAATTCCCGATCTGTGTACTTGCAGACCTCGGAGCGAAGCGGCCGACCGGCAACCACACGATTGCGTTCCCGGGTGCCGTTGGCGCAGGCACCAACCCTGTCGAACGGGCAGCAGTTGCCGTGGCCTTCAAGAAGGACCTCACCAACTCGGCACACCGGGCACACTCCGAGTCGGCGCTCCGGCTCGAGCACCTGGAACGGCTACGCCTGCTCTACGTGGGTGCCACCCGTGCACGTGACCACCTGATCGTCTCGCTTCACCGCAGCACACCAAAGTCAGACCCGGAGCATCCTGTCAACGTGACATCGGCCGAGGTTCTCCACGGAGCGGCCACGGGCACCAGCCAGACCGACACCGTGGCCCACCTCAGGCCGACCATGAGCGATCTGCCGATGCCGGCCACACCCGAAACCGCCCCAATGCCCACCCCGACCGAGTGGCGCGCCGATGCCGAGAGGGTGAGGTCCCAGGGTGCCCGCCGACGCACCGTGGCTGCCACAACCATCGCCGTCGAGGCATCGCCGGCAGTAGACGAAGAGTCCGAGCGGGCACGCCAGGGCGAAGCCGGACGCCACGGCACCGGCGTGGGCCGGGCCGTGCACTCCGCCCTCGAGGTAGTCGACATGGCGGGCACCGGCGAGTCCGAGGCCCGACACGCTGCCGCCACCGAAGACGTCGATCCCGACCTGGTCGTCTCCATGGTCGCCGCCGCCCTTGCCTCTCCATCGATTGTCGAAGCAGCAACGTCCGAGTACTGGCGGGAACTCTTCGTCGCGGCACCACTGTCAACCGACCTGCTGCTCGAGGGCTACATCGACCTCGCCTACCGAACCGAGTCGGGTCTGGTCGTGATCGACTACAAGACAGACTCCTGGAACGCCGAGCAGGACCTGTCCGCCAAGGTCGCCCGCTACCGCCTGCAGGGGGCTGCCTACGCCCTCGCCCTCCAGAAGGCCACCGGAACCCGGGTGGAGCGCATGGCCTTCTGCTTCGTCGGAAGCGGAGCCGCCGTCGAACATGAAATTCCGGACCTTGAAGCAGCCATGACCGAGGTGGAAACCTGGGCCGAGGCGGCTACTTCGGAGGAAACCTGAGTGCCCCGTCGAGCCTGATGACCTCACCGTTCAGATAGGGGTTCTCAACGATGTGGCCCACGAGAGCGGCGAACTCGTCAGGTTCACCCATTCGCTTCGGGAACGGGATCGTCGACACCAACTTCTCCTGCATCTCCTCGGGCATCGACCTCATCAGCGGCGTTCCCATTGTCCCCGGGGCAATGGTGTTGATGCGCATCCCCATGGGTGAGAGATCACGGGCCACAGGGAGGGTCATGCCGATTATCCCGGCCTTGGCCGAACCGTACGCAACCTGCCCGGTCTGGCCCTCCAGCCCGGCGATGGACGCAGTGTTGATGAACACGCCGCGCTGTCCATGCTCATCGGGCTCATTGCCCGCCATCGCCACAGCTGCCAGCCGCACGACGTTGAACGTGCCGACGATGTTGAGGTTGATGGTGCTCTGAAAGAGGTCCAGGTCGTGGGGGGTCCCGTCGCGGTTGACGGTGCGGCCGGCAACCCCGGCGCCGTGCACGATCGCGACAGCAGACAACTCGCCGAGGCCTGTGGCCACCTCTACGGCCTCTCCTACAGAGGTCTCGCTGAGAACGTCACCGACCACCGCCAGCACGGAGTCGCCCAACTCGTCGGCCAGCTCGCGGGCACGATCTGCCGCCGCATCAAAGATAACCACGGATGCTCCTGCGGCAGCAAACAACCGGACCACGGCCTCGCCAAGACCCCCTGCCCCACCGGTAACAAGGGTGGATCGGCCATTCAGGTTCATCTGATATCTCCCTATCGAGGTTGAAACAGTTTCGAACGTAACGGCCCAGGAGGGTGGGAGTCGCCTTCGGAACGGCAATCATGTGGGGCATGGTTCAAATGGACGACGACACCAGGCAGGCTCTGCTGCTGTTCAACCGGCGCGCAGCAGCCGCTGAGGCGGTAGCCGAAACGGCGCGGCGCCTGAAGAAGGCGGTCACTGCCAAGGATGAGGCAGCCGATGCGCTCAAGGCCGCGCAGGACGGAGGCGGCGGAGCCGAGGTCGTGGCCGAGGCCGAGGCCATCTGGCGTGCAGCCGTGGAGACATGGCAGATGATCCGGGACGGCAGGGAACCGGAGCCCGAAACCGAGGCACCCGCCGAGGAACCCTCAGACGAGGCACCCGCCGAGGAGGAACCCTCAGACGAGGCACCGGCCGAGGAAGAACCCGAAACCGAGGCACCCGCCGAGGAAAAACCCGAAGCCTCCTGAGGACACGGGTGGGTCCCGAAAGTAGGGTCCGGCCCGTGGAGGCCTCCACCATCCCCGAACTGGTCGACGCAGCCGCCAGGCGGTTCGGCGACCTTGAAGCCGTCGTCGACGGCGACCTTCGCTGGTCGTTCGGCGACTACCGGAACGAGGCCCACAGGGTGGCCGAGGCACTGATCCGGCGGGGAATCCAGCCGGGCGAGAGGGTCGCTGTCTGGGCACCAAACTCTGCTAGGTGGGCCGCAACGGCGCTCGGCATCCACTGCACCGGCGGTGTGCTTGTTCCGCTCAACACCCGACTCGGCGGCGGTGATGTAGCGGGCCTACTGGACCGAACGTCGGCACGCATGCTGTTCACGGTTACCGACTTTCTGGGTACCAACTACGTAACGATGCTCGCCGGGGCAGGTGGCGCCGACGGCCTGGAGGAAACCATCGTCATGAGCGGCCCGGTGCCCGAAGGCTGTACGGGCTGGGGCACGTTCGTGGCCGATACGCCTGAGTTGGGAACACAGACGGCTTCGGTCAACCCAGATGACCTCTGCCACATCCTGTTCACCTCCGGGACCACCGGGTCTCCCAAGGGGGCCATGCTCCGCCACGGCGCGGTGTGTCGGTCGTACCGCTCGTGGAGCACGGCTATCGGGTTGCGTGAGGGCGACAGGTACCTGGCCGTCAGCCCCTTCTTCCACACATTCGGCCTGAACGGCGGGATCCTGGCGTGCCTCACATCCGGAGCGACCCTCGTCCCACAGGCGGTGTTTGACCCACAGGCCGTCACTGACCGTGTTGCCGAGGAGTCGATCACCGTGCTGCCCGGCCCACCAACCATCTACAGGTCAATCCTGGACCACCTGGGTGGACTCCCTCTGGACACCTCGACACTGCGCCTTGCCGTCACCGGAGCGGCACCCGTATCGGCAGGCCTGGTGGGCGAGATGCACGACCTTCTCGGCTTTGAAACGGTGCTCACCGGGTACGGGCTGACCGAGGCATCAGGGGTCACCACCACCTGCCATCACGACGATCCGCCGAACCTGGCAGCCACCAGCTCCGGTCGAACCCTGCCCGGTATTGACCTGAAGGTTGCAGATGACAACGGCGGACCTGTGCCTGCCGGCAAACCCGGACAGGTACTCCTCCGCGGCTACAACGTCATGGCGGGCTACCTCGACGACGAGGCAGGGACGACTGCAGCAGTAGACCCCGACGGCTGGCTTCACACCGGAGATACCGGGGTGGTGGACGATGCGGGCAACCTGACGATCACCGGCCGGTCAACCGACATGTACATCTGCGGGGGCTTCAACGTCTATCCAGCCGAGGTCGAGGCTGTCATCGCAACACACCCGGACATCGATCAGGTGGTTGTCACAGGCGCCCCCGATGACCTCATGGGTGAGGTCGGAATGGCATTCGTGGTCACGACAGCCGGCAGGCAGGTTGACCCGGCTGTGATCCTGTCGTGGGCTCGGGAAGAACTCGCCAGCCACATGACGCCGCGACACGTGGAGGTCGTCGACTCTCTTCCGACTAACCCGGGTGGCAAGGTGCTTCGGCACCAGTTGCGCCAGGTAGCTGCTCAGATAATGGCCAACTGACCGACCACACCCCTCGGATCGCTCGAGCACCGGCCCCGTGGGCTGGTCGGCTCACCAACCGACGGGCACCGCACCGATACCCTGCTGACGGTCATGTCCAGCCAGCATCCTTCCGAAGACGCCTACCCAGAGATGGGCAAGGCCGACTTCCCGAGCCTCGAGGCACGGATTCTGGAGCGCTGGGCCACTGAAGGCACCTTCCAGGCCTCGGTAGATGCCAGATCGTCCGACGACGAGTTCACCTTCAACGACGGCCCCCCGTTCGCCAACGGCCTCCCCCACCATGGTCACCTCCTCACCGGCTACGTGAAGGACGTCGTTCCCCGCTACCAGACAATGCGGGGGAAGAAGGTCACGCGCAGGTTCGGCTGGGACTGCCACGGGCTACCCGCCGAGATGGAAGCCGAGAAGGAACTGCCGGTTGCAGGCAGGGCCAGCATCATCGACTACGGGATCGAGGCCTTCAACGCCCACTGCCGTTCCTCGGTCCTGCGCTACACCGACGAGTGGGAACAGACTGTTACGAGGCAGGCCCGCTGGGTCGACTTCGACCACGACTACAAGACCATGGACCGCGACTACATGGAGTCGGTCATGTGGGCGTTCCGCCAACTCTGGGACAAGGGGCTGGTGTACGAGGCGTTCAGGGTCATGCCCTACTCGTGGGGGGCCGAGACCCCACTCTCCAACTTCGAGATCCGCCTGGACGATGCGACACGCCCCAGACAGGACCCCGCTGTCACCGTCGGCTTCGACCTGGAACCATCCGATGGAGACCTAGGGCCGATGCGCCTGCTGGCCTGGACGACAACGCCGTGGACCCTTCCGTCGAACCTAGCGATTGCCGTGGGTCCAGAGGTCGCCTACTCGATGCACCGGAACTCCGACGGGACCGTGTACGTGCTCAGCTCTGACGCAGTGGGACGCTACGCAGCCCAACTCGAGGGAACCGATGAGGTAGGGACCCTCACAGGCGCTGACCTGGTCGGCAGGAACTACCGGCCGCTGTTCGGGTTCTTCTCCGACCGAACCGATGCCTTCAGGGTGCTCTCATCTGACTTCGTGGATGCGGCCGAGGGCACCGGCGTGGTGCACATGGCACCCGGCTTCGGTGAGGACGACCAGACCATCTGCGAGGCGAACGGAATCCAGATCGGCCGGGTGGTGCCGGTCGACGACCAGGGATGCTTCACCGACGAGGTG
>Ga0066851_10000522_pt1 | contig 19014 bp, 17 predicted proteins | sample ETNtaG_7_FD_65493 | JGI IMG/M metagenome (GOLD analysis project Ga0066851, IMG submission 65493) | Marine microbial and viral communities from oxygen minimum zone, Eastern Pacific Ocean - ETNP201406SV65 | ecosystem: Environmental > Aquatic > Marine > Oceanic | place: Pacific Ocean: Eastern... | reverse complement strand
CTTGACTTCACCTGGAGGGGGGAGGACGTACAATCCAGGATGGCATCAAGCGCTTGAGATTGGTGCTATGGTGGATGTCAGTAAAATGTGTGCAATCGCAGCACTTAGGCGAGAAGAGAGTAGGGGAGCCCATACGAGAGACGATTTTCCCGAAACCGATGACAGCCACTGGGGCAAAATCAACAGCGTGATTCTGCTGGGGGATGATGGTTCGATGAACATTGATTTCGTTTCCTATCCGAAGATTTCGAAAGAATTGAGATCACTGCTTGATTCTGATGACCTGCAGGAGGAGGAGTGAAATGGCTGAGAAGGTGACTTTCAGGGTTTTCAAGGGAGAGCCGGACTCTGATGGAGTTCCATTTGGGAAAATGGTTGATTACAAAGTCGACCTTGACGAAGGAATGGTCGTGTTGGATGTAATCCACAGAATTCAAGCTGAACATGCACCAGACCTCGCATGCCGTTGGAATTGTAAAGCGGGGAAATGTGGTTCTTGCAGCGCAGAGGTGAATGGCAAGGCGAGACTGATGTGCATGACCAGAATGGAGGATATCCTAGAAGAGACCCCTAGCAATGATCCTGTGCTGATTAAGCCGATGCAGTCATTTCCACTAACCAAGGACCTGGTTACCGATACTTCGTGGGCTTACAGGACCGATCGTCAGATTAAGCCGATTAACGGGCCCGAAGAGCCTGATTGGGTGTTCCATCAAGAAGAAGCTGACAGGTTGCAAGAGTTCAGATCGTGTATCGAGTGCATGCTATGCGTGAACACCTGCCACGTACTCAGGGAGCATCAAATGTTCGAAGAGTTTGCTGGGCCTAGGTTCTTCGTTCGCCTTGCCAGCCTAGAAATGCACCCACTAGACAACGAGAGCAGGATACCAGAGATCAAAGAGGACTTCGGGATTGGCTATTGTAACATCACCAGGTGTTGCACTGAGGTCTGCCCTGCAGGCATTCAGATTACAGACAATGCAATCATCCCACTAAAGGAGAGAGTGGTGACCGAATACTTTGACCCGATCATCGACCCGTTGAATACGGCATTGAATCTCACTTCTGGAGTTTTGAGCTACTTTACCGACGATTTCTCAAAGTCAGCCGATCCTGGAAATACAAAGAAGGCAAAGACAGCTCTAGAGGATGAGCGCGATCGTATCGAAGAAGCAAAGAAGATGGATTCCGAGAGGACTGAAAGGGCTCGAAAGAGATTCAAATCAAAGTAGGAATTGTCATATCGACTTGTTCTAGAGCAGTTCTAGACTTGTTCTAGAGCATACGCTGAGTTACGACGAAGACCTTCTGCTGTCGGAATACCGACTATTCTCAGATTCGGTCAATTCGTAGTTTCTTCACATTGGCCTTATTGATCATATCAGGTAGCCAGTCTGGTGCATTTGGTCCCTTTGCGACCTTGGTCTTAGAACCAGAGAACACATGAACTCTGTTTGTTCCTCTTTCCCTTAGGTGGATGTCTGTGACACCTCTTGAAGCTGCTTTCAAAGCTGCTCCCCTGGGCTGCTTGCTGTGGAACACTTGAGCAGTGTCCTTGCCGTTCTGTATCAACACGAAATATTTCTTGTCTGCCATAATTGGATTCCTCCGGCATTCTGAGAGGCTGTATCAGATATAAAGTTGAGGCGAAATAACGTGATACTGTGCGAATGAAGGGGGTTTTTGCTGATTGCGGAATATCTATAATTCCGCACAGGCAAGAGTCTTTGTGTTGATTACTCCATCTATTGAGCGAACTGAATCTACCACCATCTTGGCGATTTCACCCATACTTTCTGCCTCTATCTTGAGAATCATATCATGATCACCAAACAAAACTTGGGCATCTGACACAAATGGCAGAGAGGATGCCTTCTCGAAAACAGAATACTCAGATCCCGGTTCCACATCGAGTAACACATATCCGGTTGACATAGACTGGGGAAACGGTTGGAGGCGATTAAAGTTCCCTAGTTTCTGAAGAAATACGTACGATGGATACATATCATATGGCCTCTCTTCGCATCTTTATGGCTGAAGTAGTAATTGTCAGAGAATGTAAGCATGGACAAGTTCGTGTTCTCTATGGCGACATAGTAGGCGTTGAGGGAGATGTGATGGTCATTCCAGCAAATAGTAGACTGGCTGGTAGAGAGGGGCTTGATGAGAGGATGCAGCAGGCAGCTGGAGATGGTCTGAGGGAGGCTTGCGCAAACATTGCCAAAGAGAGGAGGAAAACTAATCTTCAACCATGTGGAGTTGGTGAGGCAGTGACAACTCCAGCCTTTGATCTCCCGGCTTCCAATCTTGTTCACGTAGTTGGACCGGACTGTAGGAGACCCACTCAAGATAATTTCAGGAGAGAACTAATGAGAAATTCTTACGATGCACTTTTCGAAGCGGTGGAGACTCTTGAGCCAAGAGAGACTCTTGTTCTCCCGCCACTCGGCATGGATGTATACGCTTATCCTCATAGAGAAGGGGCTAGGATGACAATGGAGATAATTCTTCCATGGATGGATGGAGAAAAGGACCCCGGGGTGGATATGGTCCTAATTGTAACAAATGAAGATAATTTTCTCAACAACATGAAGACAATCTACAGAGAGAGCGAGGATCAGTTTCCTGGTGTGGACAGGACTAGGGACTACAGAAAGGGAAAAATCCAGTGATTGGAACCGGTGTCCTCAATAACCCTGAGAATCGGATAGAGGCGTGGGCACAAGCTATGAGAGAGAGTTGCGATCCGTCCTTGCTGGAGAGATGAAGGGCGTTCGTGCTGTAACTAGATCATGCAGTGAGGTAGAAAGAGCCAGAGCAATGAGGGTGATTCAGAGGCCTTTCTTGGTAGTTAGAGCTGCAGGAAGCGGTTCAGAGGGAACTGGTGATTTACTTGCACTTAGGGGTGACTTGTGCTTCCCTATTGAAGTTAAGAGCTCTAAGAGTGACAGGATTTACCTCTCAGGAAGGACGATGGAGCAGTACAATGCGCTGAAGTCTACAGGAGAGAGGTGTGGACTTCTTCCCCTATACGCATTCAGACTAAAGGGAGTAAGAGGGGATAGTTGGAGGATTATGCGAGTAGAGGTAGAGGGTTTGAGTGGGAAGCTTAGACACTTGTCTAGAAGCATCCCCCCTCTTCCTCTGACAAGTAGGGGTTCTCCGCATCTAGACTGGAATTCTGGAATGCCTGTTCATCGCTTCCTTTCACTGGTTTGCAAGTCAAACGGAGCAAGGGGCATAGTGTCAGAATTTGATACTGAAAAGACCAAGGAGTCTGTGTTTGGCTAGTTAGATTCTCCTGAAAGACATTCTTCGATGGAATCCAATCTTTTCTTAATCGAATTGATTTCATCTTGGAGCCTGGCAAGTTCAGCTTGACTCAGGATCCTTCTGATGCTATCTCTTTCTCTAGAGATAGAGTCGATTCGACGGTTTGCACTCCTTGGAGGACGATGATTCTCAGTTGTCACAAGGTTCCGAGATGGGGACCAGTATTCTCTCTTGCGATTTAGAGCAGGTTGAATAAAGAAGAGTAGAGCGGACTGTCATGGCCGAAGAAGCAGAGGGTAGGGGCATCCTAGTCCCACTTCTTCTCCTTTTCCTTTTGTATTCGTTAGGTACTCCTATTTGGCTTGTGGTTCTGTTTGCAATCTGGTATTATGGGTTAGTTTACGCAGAGTCAAATGGGATACTGGATAGGTTCGATGCTACTCGTGCGTTAGGGGTGATTCTCATGATTAGGACCCGAAGAGGAATGAGATTACTAGAATTCATTTCTAAACCTAAGAGATTTTGGAGGTTTTTCGGAGAGGTCTCGATTTGGCTCTGTTTCATCGCAATGTTCTTGGTTGTACTTCTTCTATTCCTTAGTGCAGTCGCAACTGCAATTGAACCTCCTAATGATCCACTTCCAGCGAGTGATCTTCTTCTTATTCCTGGCTTGACTAGCTTTGTTCCTTTCTGGTGGCCAGCCCTAGCACTAATCGTTGCGATTGTTATTCACGAGTATAGTCATGGAATTCAAGCTAGAGCTCACGGAATGAGATTACGGAGCTTTGGCGTTCTGCAATTGGGCCCATTGCCTATAGGTGCATTCGCCGAGCCAGAAGAGTCGGAGATGGGGAGGGCTCCTCGGAGGGACAGGTTGAGGCTGTTTGCTGCTGGGCCTTCCATCAATATCTTCGCAACTTACATCATTCTTATCCTACTATCTTCGGTTGCTAGTGGAATGACAGCAGAAAATAGTGGTGTGCATGCCAGGGGAATTGTAACAGATGGGGGGGCGGATGAAGCAGGATTGCTTCCATTCGAGACGATCACCCATATCGATGGCAACGAGATTGGAGATTATTCAGACTTCACTAGGGAAATGAGGGATATTTCGGCTGGCGAGGAGGCAGTTCTTACTGTTCTATCTTTGTCAAGTAGTAATGACTCAGAGTCTTGGTCTCAAAGATCAATTTCCGTCACGATGGGTGATCGATACCAATACTATATCGATGAGTGTGATGGAGGTCAGGAGTGTGTTGAAGATACTGAACAATTGCTTGATTTATGGGGAATAGAGGCTGGAGATTCTTTCTTGGGGGTGTCTGGACTAGTATCTTCGACCGGTGGAATAGATGGTTATGCAAGTATTGTTGAAGGTGATTATTCAGCATTTGGGACTGCATTAGCAACTGCAGTTAGGCCTCTGCTGATGCTAAATGTCCCTATTGCAAACGATGGTCATACAATGATTGTGGAGGAGAGAGAGATGCTAATTGCTGGAAATGGGGCTATCGCATCAGTTCTTGGGACCGATGGAATGTTAATGGTTTTCGACTTTCTATTCTGGTTAATCTGGATAAACTTCTTGCTAGGTTTCGCCAATCTGATTCCGATGATTCCCTTCGATGGGGGTCACTTAGTTAGGGATGGAGTTCACTCTCTTCTAAGGAAAATTAGCAAGGGTACCCATCCAATTAGGATAGAAATGGTATCTAACAGAATTAGCAGCTTAAGTAGCATCTTCATCCTACTGATACTATTGATTCCGGTCGTAATTCCCTGGATCTTTCAATAGTTACTCTTCTTCATCTATCTTCCTTGGTTCGTGAACCTCTCGGAAGACAACTCTAGCCACTCCTACATTCTCTCTCAAAGTGGTTACCAGAGAGAACTTTGTGAATGCCCAGTTTTGATCGTATGCCATCTCCTCAGGCAGGGTCATGGTTAGGTCGTCTCCATCGAATTCTATTTCAAAATCCTCCCTGCCAGTATTCATCTTCATCAAAGTCAATACCTTCTCATTCCTGTCCTCGACGACCTTAACAATCTGGTAGCTGTATCTTAGAGTCACTCCTGCTAAAGGATGGTTGTAGTCGATACGTGCTCTGCCTGCACTCATGAACTGGAGGATTCCGTTTCTACCTCCAATCTCAACTGGAGCCCCAATTGCAAGTGTGTTGGGGTCTCTTACACTACGAAGGAGTACATTCTGTGAAATCGTCTCAATCTTGTTCTGATCTCTATCTCCATAGGCATCCTCTGGTTCGATGTTAAATTCGTACTCAGTTCCAGGCTCTGCATCTGCAAGATGCGCCTCAAAACCAGGAATCAATCTGCCGTCCCCTATGGTAGTGATCATTGGGGAATACTCCCTGTTCTCGTCATGGAGATCATGCTCCTTCGCAGTCTCCTCCCTAGTTGTCTCGATTAATTTGTCATTACTAGCATTATACAAATCATAGTCGATGTGAACGATTGACCCATTATCCATCATAGCACCTCAGGAGCCTCGCGACCGGCTTCCCCTTTTTCATTCAAACGGTAGCACTCATTATTCAGAAGGAAGGTTACTACGATTTGTTACGGAGGTTAGAGCCCCTCCCAGCATTACTAGGACCCAGCCCAACCACACTAGATGGCTTCCTGGAAGATGGTGAACGGTTACTCTAACCTCTTCTACCTCGTCCCCTATAATCATCGAAGACAACAGTTCCCTGGATTGCAACAAATCTAGGATGAAAATGGTGTCTCCTGTTATTCCAGTCATTCTATCGACCTCAGATCTTGCGGAAATAGAACCAGAAGGAGAGTCAAAGCGGAGCATTCCTGGTCTTATTGTTCCTAGTTTTTCCTTCCCGTCTCTCACCTCGATCACGACGCCAATATATCCATCACCAATGCGGTATTCGTACTCTTGTTCCTCTGAAGATATGATCTCAACATCTGTGAAAACAAGCTCTAAACCTTGATGCTCCTGTGGAACGTCCTTTTCTAAGGTAACAAAGTTTGAGGGGTCTGTACGGTCAATGAGAGTGGTTGTGAAAACATGTCCCAATAGTAGCAGGAGAATTCCAACATGAGCAATGTGAGTTCCCATTACTCTAGCTCTGCCTACATTGGACGGCCCTTTCCTCAGTAAATCCGGTAGATTGGTTCTCGAGACGTTCCAGAGCTTAGCAAAGGTGGGAGGTATTGCGAAGAACAACCAAGTGAGAACAAACATAGACAGGGCCCCTCTGGATATTCCCTCAGTAATTGGCTGTTCGGGATTTCCGGGAAGTCCGAAGGATCCTGAAAATGCTGCAAAGAGTGTCGCGATGACAGTCAAAGCGGACAGTCCGATAACGCCATTCTTCCCACTAATCCTCTCCCCCCACCCATAAAGCGTCAGCCCTATTGCTAGCAATGAGACAAGCGGGGCTCCGTAGTACTCATGAGCAGCAATGTTTGTTCCATCAATCTCGACAGTAAGGAGTATCCAAGTAAGCATAAGGAATACCAGTGAAATATACCATGGGAATGACTTCGAATACCTCGTTCTCTTTTTTGAGTCTGAAAATGCAAGGAAGACCCATGTGAAATCTTCCTTGTCTTCCTCGGGGAGAACCCAAACCAGAAGAAAGGGGGCGATTCCAGCCAATGATTGATACCACTCCGACACCCAGCCCCAACTTGAGAAGAGCATTAGCAAGACTCCCATTGCGACCCACTGAACTGGAGGAGATTCACGATCTCCGAAGACCAGAATTGTCAGAATTGCGAGGCCAGAGAATAGTATTGCAAAGGAGCCAATCCAGAAACCTACTGCAGCAAAGTAGACTAGCAAAGAGGTAGCTAGAGCCCTATTAGATGAGAATAGGGTCTGCGATTCTCGATAAGCTACAACCTTACTCTGTTCCTTTAGGATGTGGGCTATTGAAGCGCAGAGAAGGCCCAATAAGGCCAGGGAGTATACCAGAACTTCGAATCCTACCGCGCTAAATTCGATTATCTCGATGACTCGAAAATAGGGGTCTCTTGGCAATGAGTTCTCTCCGTCTCCTACAAAGGCGTGTACTGAAGCCCAGACGCCATTCGCCCTAGTTACCAAGGTCGCGTGCATTACCAGGGCTCCGCAGATTAGTCCCAATGCAGGAGTTAGTGAGAAGGGTCTAGTATGAACGGACCTTGCTCTAGAATGCAATATTGCAAGAAGAGCGAGCCATGGCAAGAGAGATCCGGTCTCGACAGGATCCCAGGCCCAGTATCCCCCCCAATCAAGGACAGTGTATGCCCACAATCCCCCTAGCCCAATACCCACAGTGCCGGCGAGAAATGAGTATCTTGCCCATGGGACCATAGAATGGTGCGTTTCTTCCGGGGGATTTCCCCGGATTAGTCCCGACAATGCTATGCTAGCTGTTGCTAGACAGAGAGAGTAGTAGATGAAAACCACCGGTGGGTGGATAACCATCAAATCCGTCTGGAGCAATGGGCTGATCTCCCCCATGATACCGGATTTGGATGCTGAGAACGGTTGTAGGAATACTGAAACTAACAAGAGGATTGCAGTCCAGAAGTGCATGATTCTGATTGTTGTAATGTCTAATTTCTTATTTCTAGACATTATCCAAGTTATCACCCCCATGAATGAGGCCCACATCAACAAAGGTCCCGATCTGCTCCCCCATACTGCAGAAATTCGGTACATAATTGGCAATCCATCGCCCACATAACTAGAGACTAGATCAATGGATCTTGCCTCCATCAAGAATGCTGCAACTAACAGAATGAATGGGGCAGATTGTGCTGCCACTGAAACCGACCTAGCCAGAGAATTGGAGCTAGCCTCTGGATGAAAAACAAGATAAATGCTGATTATCAGAGCTAGACATAGAGTCATATTTCCGAAAATAGTGAGCATTATTCACCATCCGTAATACTTCGCTCGACTATATCCAAATGCAAGCATTGCAGGGATGATTCTCTTGAAGTATAATCCTGGTCTTCTCAGCAAGAGCCTGACTCCGACCATTGCCTTTCCTGAAGCTCCCATGTCAGACATCTCATCTGGGAAGCAAGTTGCCATTACGGACATCTCATCATCGGACAATTCGAACAATGCATTCTTTCCTCTCAGGATTTTGTCATATGGTGGAAATTCTGCCTTCCATAGACTTGTGTACTCTGACAATCTATCGGAAGTGAGGTTCCCTTCGGAAATTGCCTTTGCAGCTGTCTGAGCAGCAAAAACAGCGGATTTCAGAGCGAGGTGTGAACCTCCCTCGAAAAGAGGTGATGTGAATCCAGCAGCATCACCGACAAGAATTAGCCCGTCAAAGTGTGTTCGTTCGAATGGACCGGAAATGGGGATTGTCCCCCCGAAAGCTGGGTTTCCCTTCTCCTTCCAAGGAGGGAGGGTTTGTTCCAACTCAGAGAAGTGAGTGTCTGCAATGAACTCGTCTAGTGCCTTCTTTGTCCTCGGTTTATCCTCTGTAACTAGTCCCACATTCGCCCTACCGTCACACTTGGGAATCATCCACAGATACCCCTTCTCTGCATATTTTGGCCAGATATAGAAGTCCAAGTAATCATCAGTTGGAACTTCAAGGAGTTCATACTGCATCCCCGCAACTACCTTTCCCTTAGGATTCAAAGGGACTTCTCCATTTGGCTTAACTAAACGAGAACATACTGCAGCCACACCAGATGCATCAATCACTATTTTGGCATGGATTGGAAACTGATCACCCTTCCCATCACAAATCCATCCTTCGAACGAATCGCTCTCTACTCTCTCCATCGTGAGTAGCTTGTGGCTAAGATGGAGGCTTGCTCCAGCAGAAACAGCCTCATCGGCAATCCATCTCTCAAACAGATGCTTCTCTAGGACGTATCCCTCTTCAGTCAGACACTTCTCAGTTCCATCAGGGAATATTACTCTAATGCCATGCACTCTCTTGCTGATCACTTCCTCGGGCAGGGTAAGATCAAGATTTTGACAGGCGACCTCGGATATACACTCGCCGCAGTGGACTGGGGTGCCAATTTCCGAATGATCTTCGATTAGAATTGTTGAGAGGCCCTTCCGAGAGCATTGTAAAGCAGCGTTTCCACCACCTGGACCAGCCCCCACAACAAGAACATCGCAGACTGTAATCGCCTCGTCCACGTATTATCGGTAGAGCACCCATCAAAGAAACCGTCGGTTTACAGAGCACATTGGGAGCGAACCTTCTCATGTTAGATGCATCACGAATCGCCATGGGCTGGAATAGTCTGGAGCAGTTTGTTAGAACCCTAGAGGAAAGGGGGGAGTTGCTCAGAATTGGGAATCCAATAGACGTTAGTTTGGAGGCTGGGTGCATTGCAGATAGATTAGTCAAGATGCAGGGTCCAGCAGTGGTTTTTGATCAGCCTAGACTGGAGGACGGTAGTATCAGCAGATTCCCCCTAGTGATGAATCTCTTCGGAACAAGAGAGCGCACAAACCTAGCTTTGGGAGTGGAGGAACCCAAGGAGATCGGGGAAATGATGGTCGGCCTGATGAAGCCTGATGTTGGAGCTCTTCTGAAGAGGCCTTGGCAGGGGATAGGTCTACTCAGACAAGGCATCTCAATGGCTCCAAGGAGAGTCTCTAAGGGCAAGTGTCAGCAAGTCATTGTAGAAGATCCTGATATGACCAAGCTCCCTATCCCAGTGACTTGGCCGCATGACGGAGGACCATTCATGACTCTGCCACTGGTAATCACCGTGGACCCCAAAACTGGAACTCACAATATGGGGATGTACAGAAGCCAAGTATTCGGGCCAAAGGAAGTTGGCCTTCACTGGCAGAAGCACAAACATGGGGCGGGCCATGCAGAATCATCTGAAGGGAGGATGCCGGTAGCGATTTGTCTTGGTGGGCCTCCTCAAGTAATCTTTAGTTCAATTTCGCCATTACCGGATAATCTCTCTGAATACGAATTTGCAGGTCTTCTGAGTAAAAGGAGATTGAAAATTACTAAGTGTATAACAAATGATCTCTGGGTACCTGCTGATTGCGACTTTGTGATAGAAGGCTTCACTAATCCTGGTGAGACTAGAGTAGAGGGCCCATTCGGTGATCACTTCGGGCATTACTCACTGGAAGATGATTACCCAGTAATGCATGTCACTGCAATCACGCACAAGAAGGACCCGATCATTCCAATGACGATTGTAGGGGTTCCACCGATGGAGGATGGATACCTGGGGGAAGCTATTGGAGATGCTTTGCTTCCAGTATTGAAATTCCAACATCGAGATGTTGTAGACACATTCCTGCCATTGGAGACTGGTTTTCACAATCTGGCGATTGTTTCATCCAAGCAGAGGTTTCCCCGTCAAGCTAGGAAGACTGCCCTGGGACTCCTAGGGGCGGGTCAGATGATGTTCCTCAAGGTAATCGTAGTTGTAGACGAGAAACACAGTGTGAAAGATCTAGATGCTCTTCTCGATGCTATAGAAACAAAGGTCAGCATCTCCAGAGATCTTGTTGTTCTGGAAGGAATGGTGGCCGACTCACTTGCACACACATCCCCATGGGAGAATATCCATGACAAGTTGATTATTGATGCAACAACACCTGCTGATGGGGATCCAATAGAGATTGAGGATAGTTACGAAATTAGCAAATCACTTGCTATCTCGGCATCTGCAATTGATGGAGTAGTGCAAGCGAGAATGTTAAGGCCCTCGATGATGGTAATTACCACGGAGATAGAAGGGGGGCCCAAGCCAGAGGAGAGCATGGAGGGGGCGGATGAGCATCTGGCTAGGAAGCAAAGGGAAAGGATAGCTTCCATCCGAGACTCAATCTGGAGTCTAGGGGCATCAAAGAATCTCAGATGGTTGTTCATCACCGACTCGGATGCAGATTTAGAGAGTGAAGACTGGAGAAGAAGACTGCTGTGGCAGCTCTTCTGCAGATTCGATGTCGGAAGGGACTTGCACTTCGATGAATCTGGAACCAGAATTGCATGGGATGCCACCGCCCCGATACCATCTGAAGAAGGACCCCTTCCCGTAAGAAGATGGCCCGCAGTGACTCTTCACGATTCTGAGATGGTGAGCCGGATTGATTCCTGGCTATCCAAGAGGTTGTAGATATGGGCCTAAAGGAGATTCTTGAGTTCGTTAAGGTTGAACATACTCTTTTCTCTCTTCCATTCGTTCTTATCGGATTCGTCCTAGCAGACAGCGAGTTCGGGAGCGAAAGGATGGATGTTTTCTGGATTATCTTAGCAGCCGTAGGAGCTAGGGGTCTAGCAATGGCACTTAACAGGATAATCGATAGCGAAATCGACTCGATGAATCCCCGTACAGCCTCCAGACACCTCCCCTCGGGATCTATGTCAATGTCGACTGCCTGGATACTTGCAATAGCTTTCCTATTTGGATTATTATTTGCTGCTTGGAGATTAAACGAAGTAGCACTGAAGATGGCTTGGCTTCCAGTGATAGCATTCGTAATTTATCCATATACGAAGAGGTTTTCCTGGATTTGTCACTTCTGGATTGGATTCTGTTTGGCTCTTGCCCCAGCAGGCGCATGGGTTGCAGTTTCTGCAGATGTCCATGGATGGGCAACCATAACTGGAATGCACGATGGCAGAACTGAGTTTCTCTGGTTTCCTGAAGTGTTTTTCATTTCGTTAGGTGTGGCTCTGTGGATCTCAGCTTTCGATATCAACTACGCACTAATGGATATGGACGTAGATAGAGAACAGGGGATTCGTTCATTCCCAGCTAATTTTGGCCAAATTGCTACAAAGAATCTTAGTGTTGCCTTGACCTTGGGTTGGATGATTTGTTTCCTACTTACCAGTATGCACGAGTTCACAGAAAGTAGAAGGTTTCGTCATCCTCTGTGGATCCAATCTGTTGTTTTTGCAGCAATTGTAAACATCTACGTAATGGCCAAAGCTTCGGAGGCAGCATTAGACTCTCATGAAGAAATGAGTAGGTATCAGAAGACTCTGTTCCGCTCTTCCATGCTAACTGGATGGCTGCTCCTAGCGAGCATGACAATCATAGAGTACATCGGTGACGGTTTGTTTGATTGAGGCGTTAAGATGTTCACACTTCACTCTGATTATGGGGCTGCGGGTGATCAGCAGCAAGCTATTGACCAGTTGATTGGTCAGCTTGAGGAAGGGCAAGAAAGATGCATATTACTTGGCGTAACCGGATCCGGAAAGACCTTCGCGATGGCCAAGGTCATCGAGAAGTTACAACTTCCAACATTGATTCTCTCGCATAATAAGACCCTAGCACGACAAATTTGGCAGGAGATGTCGGGACTTTTCCCGGAAAACTCAGTTGAGTATTTCGTCAGCTACTACGACTACTACCAACCAGAGGCATACATTCCCGGTCGCGACCTCTACATAGACAAAGAGCTGCAGATGAATGAGAGGATAGAACAAGAAAGATTCTCTACCGTTGCTTCCCTAGTATCCAGACCTGATGTGATCACCATTGGCACTGTTTCTACAATATACGGCCTCAATCCGCCAGAGGTATTCCAACAAAATCATCTCAGATTGCATGTTGGCCAGAGATCCGACCCACAAGAAATTGTCAGGCAGCTAGTTGGACTCCAGTACAGAAGAACAAATGGAGAAATTGTGAGGGGTGACGTCAGGCTCAGAGGAGAGGTTCTAGACGTGTGGATGCCAAGCAGAGACGACCCCATTAGAGTCAGATTTGGTTGGAATGGAATTGAGAGGATTCAGGTCTGCGAGGCAGTTTCTTGGGAGCCACTTGACGATTTTGAGGAAGCTTGGATCCATCCCAGAAAATTCTACATGACTAGTGAAGAGAGGTTCAAACAGGCCCTTGAGGACATAGAATTCGAGTTGGAGGGTAGGTTGGACTGGTTTGAGAAAGAGGATGGGGGTTTGGAAGCCCATCGTTTGGAGCAGAGAACTAGATTCGATCTTGAAATGCTGAATGAGATTGGGTCTTGCAAGGGGGTTGAGAACTATTCGATGCACTTCGATGGAAGATCCAGGGGTGAGAGGTCTTTCTGCCTTCTAGACTTCTTTGCCAGTAACGCAGAGCAGTTCCATGGGGGCTCTGAGAAGTATCTAGTAATCATGGATGAGTCTCATGTCACTCTTCCCCAGGTTGGAGGCATGTATGGTGGTGACTACTCTAGGAAGAAGAATCTGATTGATCACGGGTTCAGGCTACAGTCAGCATACGATAACAGACCCCTCCGGGTAGATGAGTTTCAGGATCTAGTTCCTCAGATGATTTACGTCAGTGCTACGCCAGGAGAGAGGGAGTTGAGGCATCTGGTAGAGATAAACGGACAATCCGTACCAGAGGGTTTGATGCATGTTGATGGAGGAGGGGGGGCAAGAAAGTCTGAATCCAGTAAGGTCAAATCAAAACAAAGCATGGAAGAGTTACTAGAAGCAATAGATGGCATCGCAAAGATGGAAATTAGGCCTACTGGACTACTTGATCCAAGAATCGAAGTTAGGGAGACTGAAGGCCAGGTTCAAGATCTCCTCAGTGAGATTGGAGAAAGGGTAAATCGAAATGAGAGAGTACTGGTAACTGTAATGACAATCAAGTTCGCAGAAGAGGTGTCGGAGTACCTAGAAAGGATGGGAGTCAAGTCTCACTACCTGCATAGCGAGATAGATACCCTAGAGAGAACTGAGATTATCAAGGCCCTTCGAATTGGCATTATTGATGTAATTGTAGGAATAAATCTGCTCAGAGAAGGGCTCGATATCCCAGAAGTTTCTCTTGTTGCAATCTTCGATGCTGACAAGCAGGGTTTCCTCAGAAATGAGAGGTCACTTCTGCAGACAATTGGAAGGGCCTCAAGAAATGAAAATGGTTCTGTCATTCTGTATGCTGACACAATCTCTCCAGCCATGGAGGCAGCAATTAGTCAGACTGTCAAACGGAGAGCAATGCAGGGAAAACACAACAAACAGAACGGAATTGTTCCGAAGACGATTGAAAAGGCTCTTCCTGTGATGGGAGCAGAAATTGAGGATTTACTTTCAGGTGTGGCAGGAACAGGTAGCAAAGGAGGACGGAGGATGGTTGCAAAGCCTCCCGGAAAGAAGGGACTAGAGGGGTTAGCAAAGAGGTTCGGACTAGGGGCAGGCGTTTGGAACACCTCTGATTCTGTTCTTGACAATGTAAGTCAACCTGAGTGGGACGGGGATCCTGAAGACATTGAGGAGAGGGAAGAGTTTACAGATCTAATCTCAAAGCTTGAAAAGGAGATGCGCCAAGCTGCAGATAGGCTTGACTTTGAAAGAGCAGCGAGCCTCAGAGACAGGATTTTCAGGCTAACTAATGCGACCAATTGAAGCCGGGTTCCCAGTGCGCCCACTATGGGCGGATACTCTCGAGATGACTTTGACACCCCAGTCGAGGATTATGACTTCTCAAGAGTGTCGGACGTTCGCTCTCTGATTGATCAAATGGGGCTGGCAGGTGGTTTTACCGCATCTAAATTGGCTCGGGCTAGAGATATCCTGAGGAACGCCATTTCGAAGATGGGTGATGATGGTATCCTCAACTGGCTTTCTTTCCCGGCTTGTCTTTGTGCCACCGGAACCAGAGGTTTCTTCGTCGAGGCTTTCAAGAGGAGGGCTTACAATGTCGTGATAACAACCTGTGGCACCCTTGACCATGACATAGCTAGGACGTACAGGGATTACTTTCATGGTGATTTCAGCCTAGATGACATCGCCTTGGGTGAGGAGGGCCTTAACAGACTAGGCAATGTTGTGATTCCTAACGAATGCTATGGGGAGATATTAGAAAGGGTCTTGCTGCCTTGGCTAAGTGAGATTGAAGATGAAAGAAAGGCTGAACATGATGACAATCCATGGAAGGGTTTTGGATCGGTGGAGCTCTGCTGGGCGATTGGAGACAGGATTGATGATGAGGGGTCACTTCTGCACTGGATTGCGAAGAACAGAATTCCAATGGTTATTCCTGGCCTTACTGATGGTTCAATAGGATCACAATTGTTCATGCATAGACAAAGAAGTCCTGATTTCATGGTGGATGTACTAGCTGACGAACAGATCTTATCCGACTTGATTTGGACGGCGAATGAGAGTCATGGTCTGATGATTGGAGGCGGAATATCCAAGCATCATGTTATTTGGTGGAACCAATTTAGAGAGGAGTCGGGGATGGATTCGGCGGTTTCGATTACTACTGCTCCAGAATATGATGGATCTCTATCTGGTGCCCGACTCAAAGAGGCAATTTCTTGGGGCAAAATAAGGCCTGAGGCTGATCAGATTGTAGTTGAGGGAGAAGCCAGTTTGCTTCTGCCCCTTATTGGTTCAGATATCTTTGCAAATGACTGAGCAAAGTACCGGAGAAACGGCTATTAATCCGAATTCACCGAGAGGTACCATGTCAGTAAGAGAGATGGTCCAGGATATGATAAATGAGTTAACGGAGACTCTAGGTGATGCTGAAAAGCATGATTCGGGGAATAATGCTGCAGGAACCCGAATTAGAAAGGTTATGCAGGAATGCAAAGGCCTTGCCCAAGATGTGCGAATTAAGGTGCAGGGTGATAAGAATTCACGTTGAGTCATTGGATGCTAGCAATCATCTCCATCAAAGAGACCCTCATTGGCACCAACGGGTGCCACCCATCACCTCCTGATTTGATTATTAGATCGTGAAATTCGCTCAGATCTGGCTTTTCGATTGTATCTGAATACATCCCCCTGACTGGGCTAGGAACTTCGGATAATGATTCTACGGTGTGAGAATGATTGATTGCATTATTGTACCTCTCCCAAAGTACTCTAATCTCATCCATGACATCATTCATCATCCATGGCCTTCTTCCGCACATCAGATACTTTCCCTTGGTTGTCTTTTCTAGGCCATTTAGGCAAATTTCTGATATTGCATCTACCACATCTCTAACATTGACCCAGAATCTTGTTCCAGATTCAGGGGGGGTTTTCTTTCCAGACATAATGTTCTGTATCCAGTCAATCATTATTCCATTACCCCAGTTTCTCCCACCATTTGGGATGACGACGTCGAAAAGCTCGATTACAATTCCTGAATCTGTAAATTTCGAACCCTTAGGGACGATTGCAACATCGCAGTTATCTTGGTCTCCTATCTGGATAGTGAGGTCGGCCTGTTCAGGTACTGGGACGAGTATTGCTCCAGATCGTTCAAATCTTTCCTCAAGAGCCTCTCGAAGACCGTCAAAAGGTCCAGTAACATACACATTTCTGGGCATCTGACCACTGATTAGTTGGCCTCGATAGACTTTGAAGTGAAATTTAGAAGAGCCTGTCTGAGAATTTCAATGATCATGTCAATCTCCTCGGATGTTATTGCAAAGTGAGGGGTGAATCTCAGAGCATTCTGCCCCCCATGAATCACACCGAGTCCATTCATTCTACACCACTCTTCAACGCAACCGAAACCGACTACTGGGAGGGATTCAGGGTTCAATTCAGCACAAAGGAGAAGCCCAGTGCCTTGTACATCAGTAATAGATCCCGGAATCTCATCGGCAAGAGTTAGCAATTTTGAGACGAACTCAACGCCTCTTTCCTTGATATTCTGTCTCAATTCAGGAGTAACTCTGTCGAGGACAGAAACCGCAGTTTCTAATGCTCGTGGATTTGTAGTCATAGTATTCCCATATATTCCAACAACATAGAGTTCGGCTGCTCGCTCTGAAAGTCCAACTACAGAAAGTGGATATTGCCCGGCATTTAGTGCCTTGGACCAAGTTTCCATATCTGGAACCAAACAGTCCTCAAACCCTTCGTAATCCACTATGCTCAAGCATCCCTGTCCCCTTAGACCAGCTTGAATAGAGTCTACAATTAGCATGCTCCCATGCTGGGAGCACAATGACCTGGCTAAATCATAGAAATCTCTTGTAATGCATAATCCTGGATTGCCCTCTCCCATCACTGGTTCCATTGCCATCAATTCAATGAAAAATCCCTCTTTCTCTGCACGATCGAATGCAGATCTAAGAGATTCCAAATCATTGCTAGGTACGAAGATTACATTTTCCCTGTTCCTAAAAGATGCCAAATTCTTCTCATACTTTTCACTGCATGAGTCTGAAATTTGGGCGGGCCTATGTGTTCTACCATGGAATGCCTCGACCAGCGCAAGCATCTTGGTTGGTTTACCCTCATGCATTCCACCATCTCCAGTAACCTTCAGAGTATTTGCATCGGCAATACGAATTGAGATTGTTACTGATTCCGAGCCGCTATTCAGACAGACAAAACGAGAAAAGGGGCAAAATCCTCTCGTATGCCCTACTTCCTTCTTTAGACGGTCTGAAAGTCTCTTCTGACTGAAAGAAGGGGTCATTACGTTAGCCATAACCCAGTTCTGCTGCATTGACTGAATAACATCATCAGGCCCATGCCCCATTCCAAGCATACCATAACCCCCATTGTCATGAAGAACGGCTCCATGGGATGTGATTATCCAGGGCCCCCTGGCAGCGATTGCAACATACGGATTCACAGTTTCAGCGGAATAGAAGTTAACATAATCTTCTTGGAGATGGCTAACTAAGTCTCTCTCGGGCATAGAAAACAGATCTTCGCCCATATCATTCAGAAGACTCTGGAAATTTACAGAAGCCTCCTCGATTGCACGACTCAGGGAGGGGTCAACCTCTAGGAAACTGGAGATTACAGAGTCCTTGAGGCCTTTTGTCTGAATATCACCAGTTGTCGAGCGGATTTCGGCTAGTGTTTCGAGTCCTGCGACCACGTGCTTGGCGGTGTGTGGTTGCTCATCAACATTCTCCGGAAACAGTCAATGCGAATCATGGAAATTAGATCAGATGGTGAAAACTACAATTTCTGATAATCATTAATAAAATTAAACTAAAATCAGTTTTCCAATTGAAAAATTCATTTTTGATAAAAAATTTCAATTGCATTATCAGTCTTAATTAACGAATAATATAAGTGCCACACCAGTGTCTGGGTTTCAGGAGAGGCACGGGGGATGCACTCTTCCCTGAGGGAGACACAATGGTGGAAGACTACGAAATACAGGAAATGATACACAGAGATGTTTACGTTGGAGAAAAACATGTAGGAGTCGTGGTTGGAGAGAGGTTCCACCCCAGAGATGAGTTCGTTAAGTCTCTAAGAATCAAAGTTGAAGATGACATTGCTAGCGAATTTATGAGGAAGCCTGCAGATCTAGCTCCTTTAGCCAAAGAACTCGTTCACAGCATTAGGCCCGATGGAGGAATCAAACTTTCCAAGTCTATGAGAGAGTTACAACGACGATGGAGAAACACAGTTCGAATCCAAGAAGACCTCTATGCGCCAGATGAGCTACTGGACAGAGCAGTTCTGGACAATGATGGAATGGATATAGGCAATGTGATAGAACTGATCAAAATAAAGCGTACATACAAGGGACTCCTAGTAAAACCTCACTTCATGGTCAGAGCCAGGCATGGCCTTCCGGAGACAATAGCCGTCCCGTGTGGTCAACTTGCAAAGACAACTTCCAGACTGGATGAAGTGATCCTCAAGTGCACGTTCTCCAGGCTGGTTACACTTCCAAGTTTCTTGAAATTAAACAATGAAGACTACGAAGAAGAGTGAGTAAAACCTTGAGTAGCCTTCAAATCACAATCCCATGTGCCGATGATGCTCAAGGGCGCGTAGCTTAGTTTGGCTGGAGCACCCGGCTGATAACCGGGAGGTCACA
>Ga0066851_10000521_pt1 | contig 19020 bp, 20 predicted proteins | sample ETNtaG_7_FD_65493 | JGI IMG/M metagenome (GOLD analysis project Ga0066851, IMG submission 65493) | Marine microbial and viral communities from oxygen minimum zone, Eastern Pacific Ocean - ETNP201406SV65 | ecosystem: Environmental > Aquatic > Marine > Oceanic | place: Pacific Ocean: Eastern... | reverse complement strand
TGTTGATATGTATTCTCCAAAAGCATATCGCTTCCAACCACAGATTCAATTTAAAAACTCATCAATTGATTTTGTTCCGTCTATTTTAAAATATCAAGCTGGCTGCAAAGAAGAGTGTGAAGAAGCTGGCGAAGATTTTGAAGTGTACTGTAAAAGAATATTGAGAAACAATACTTCAATGTGGTATAGCATCATGCAGGCAAATCTCGTGAAGGAAGAATATGCTTGGGAAAACGATATTCAGTATGATTTTGTGATTAGGTGCCGATTTGATGTCTGGGCCCGCCGTCCAATTGTATGCACAGATTTAGACCCAAATCTAGTATACTGCCAACATCTCGGCCAGCCAGTAAACCATGTTAACGACTGGATCGGTATAGGCAACAACACTAACATGAATATTTACTCTTCAGTTTTCACCAGCTTACAATGGCATATTAAATGGTTTCAAGAAAATAATAATAGCGAATGGTGTAATGAAACAGCGCTTTATAATCAGCTAGTTTTACATGGCATTGGAATGGGAAGAGGAGACTGGGGAGTTGGGCTCCCTAGATTTTAATGATGCTTCTAATAGCCCACCGCGGAAATACTTTCGGCCCTAATCCAGAAAAAGAAAATTCACCAGATTATATTATGGATGCAATAGATAGGGGCTACGATGTTGAGATAGATGTCTGGTATACTGATAAAAAATGGCATCTCGGTCACGACAATGCTCAATATCTAATAGAAGAGTCTTTTTTAAAGAATAAATCTTTGTGGTGCCACGCAAAAAATATAGAAACATTCGTTCAGCTTTTGAAGATGGGAGCACACACATTTTTTATTAATGAAGACCATGCTGCTTTAACTTCTAGAAGATATGTTTGGCTAAGCCCAACTCATGGTCATATTATTCCAGGAGTAATATGCGTAATGCCAGAAGATGCTAGATGGCATGATGCAAATAAGGATCAGCTAAGAGGCTGCCGCGGCATATGTTCAGATTTTGTAGAGAGCTTTAGGGATCTATAATGATAGCTCAATTTATTAGACTAGTTATTCTTGATGTTGACGGCATATTAACTGATGGTAGAAAATATTATGGGTTAGATGGCATGCCATTTGCTAAGACTTATTGCGATAAAGATTTTACAGCTATTAAGAGGATACGCGGCGCTGGTATTTCAGTTTGTTTTTTATCTGGAGACGAAAGAGTTAATAAAGAAATGGCAAAAAATAGAAATATAGATTTTTATTCTGCTCGAGGCTTAGACAAAGTTACCTTTATAAAAGAGTTTGAGAGAATCTATAATACCACACCAGATAAAATGCTTTACTTAGGAGACGATCTTTTTGATCTAAGCATAATGCAGTCAGTTGGATATGCTTTTTGCCCTACAGACTCTCCAAATAAGGTAAAAAAATCTTGTGGAAAGAAAAATATTATCGATCGCCGCGGCGGTGAAAATGTTGTAGCCAGGCTTGTAGATATTCTATTAGAAAGAAGTTTGATAGAAGATGCCACCATGGAGCAAATAGAATCTTTGGATAAAAATGAAAAATTTTGATTTAGCAATTTATGGAAATCTTATACTAGATCAAGTTTTATCTTTAGAAAGCTTCCCGTCAGAAGGATTTGCTTCTAAAGTAGTTGGAGTATCATATAGCCCAGGAGCTTCAGCAAATGTAGCACAAGCCTATTATAAGCTTACTAACAAAAAACCAAAAATATTTTCTGCAGTTGGCTTAGATTTAAATGGAAATAAGATAATAGAATCCATCAAAGGATATTCAAACCAAATAGTTCAAAGAATACCAAAGGAAACCTCTACTGCAGTAATACTTTCTAATGAGCCAAAAGCTACTAGAACTGGTTTGGTTAGCTGGGGAGCTTGTTTAGAAACAAATGCGTTTCCAGAATGCAAATCTAACTGGAAACATTTTTCTTATATAGATAAAATTCCAAAACTTGATAAAGAAGGTATTTCGTTATTATCTGGAATTAAATCTGTAGATTTGACAAGTTTCGATTATAATGATATTGAGAGGGAGAGGATAATGGGCTGCATATCCGAGATAGATTATGTAATAGCCTCAACAGAAGAATGTTGTTTCCTTACAAAGGCTGAAAATGTAGAGGATGCTGCCGCTATATTGGGTGATACTTGCAAAGGGCACGCTATAATTCATGAAAAAAATGGAAGTTATATAAGTAGCGGTTCTACTTGCGAGTATGTAAATGCAGATCATGAAACACTAAAAGACATTTCAGTCCTCGGCGCCGGCGATATTTTTGCAGCATCTTTTATTTCCTCTTTTGAAGATAAATTAACGATAAAAGAAATTACTGTAAGATCTCATCATAAAACTTTTGAGCTTTTAAGAGAAATAAATGACCAAAAAATATAACCTATTAGTACCCATGGCTGGCCGCGGCCAAAGATTTGTAGATGCTGGATATAAAGTACCAAAGCAGTTAATCTATGTTCAAGATAAGCAGTTAATAGATTTATCTTTAGAAAGTGTAGATACCTCCGAGTGTAATTTAATTTTTGTTGTAAGAGACGATCAAATTTGCAATTTCCATATTGATGATATTCTTAAGAATAAATTTGGCAATGAAATTTCAATAGTCGTCACTGATGGTTTAACTGATGGATCGGTCTGTAGCTGTTTGCTAGCAAGAGAATATATTGATAACGATCTTCCATTGATTATCCACACTTTAGATATTCAGTTTTTACCAACTTTTGATCCTAGCGTTCTTAATAAAGAAGACTGTGATGGCCTACTATTAACTTTTAAATCTAATTCTACAAATTACTCTTATGTCGCAACTGATTCGGATGGCTTAGCTACAAAGACGGCTGAAAAGAAAGTAATTAGTCCTAATGCGTGCGTTGGGATTTATGGGTTTAAAAGAGGGTCTGATTTTTGTAGCTTTGCAGACGAGATGATAAACAGCGATATAAGAACTAATAACGAATTTTATATTTCGCCACTCTATAATCTCTTAATAGAGGCTGGTTTAAAAATTCGTACTCAGTCTGTAGAAAAAATGCATATTTTTGGAACACCAGTAGAGTTTCAATTTTATAAGAATAATGTAATTAACAAATTTGGAGAAAAGCCAGTCGCTTTATGCTCTGACCACTCAGGATACAGTGCCAAAGAAAACTTTAAAAAAGCTCTTACCGAACTTAATATTCCTTTTATAGATTTCGGTACAAGACTTAAGACAGACTGCGATTACACTTATTTTATAGAGCAAGCAGTATCTTCTATGAATGATAAAGTGTGCGATTTCGCTTTCGCTTTCTGCAGAACCGGCCAAGGCGTAAACATGTGCGCAAATAAATTCAAGGGTATTCGATCTGCGCTAGCGTATGATGAATTTGCAATAGAGATGGCAATTAAACATAATTGCGCTAATTTCTTCTCAATCCCAGCTAGATTTTTTGACGAACCATCGCAAAAAGACAAGGCAAAAGCATTTATAAAAATATGTCAAGAAAATTCTTTTGACGGCGGCCGCCACCAGGCTAGAGTTCAAGGGCTTGAATAATGAAGACTTACAATATAAAAGACATGAAAGGTGGGTGGTTTATTGGAAACTTTGAGCCGTCAGTTTTTAAGAATCCTTTTTTTGAAGTCGCACACCATTTTCATGAAGCAGGATATATTGGCCCAAAACATTATCATAAAATTGCTCCGGAGTTAAGTTACATAGTCAGCGGTAATTTAATAGCTTCAGGAAGAAAACTCTCTACAGGGGATATGTTTGTTTATGAGCCTGGAGATATCGCGGATGTTGAATTTTTAGAAGATACCAATTTAATAGTTGTTAAGTGGCCGTCAGTACCTTCAGATAAATACATGGTGGAAGAATGAAAGCTATATCATTTAATTCTCTAGATTCTTACGATCCTTCTGAGTATAACAGATTTTATTTCATGCACTTACCAAAAAGCGCTGGAACTAGACTGACAGCTAAGAATAGTCCAGGGAGCCACGACGAGCAAGCAATGCTTCCAAATGGCAAGGTGTTCAAAAAGCTTAATCATGCTTTCTGTATTCCAGAAGTAAAAAGAGAGCTGTTTAATTATGATGACTATATGGCTTTTAAAGAGAAGGGATATTTGTTTCATTATGCGTTTAATATCCCATATTTCAGCAATAAAGACACTTTGAAATTTTCAATTATTAGAAATCCATTCGATATGCTTTGCAGTTATTATCATCACTATTACGCTCCGGATCATAATGGGTGGGGCGGCTGTAACCAACTACATGATTTTAATAGTTTTGAAGATTTTATAAGAGGATACTGCTCGGATGAAATATCTGGATTTAATCATTTAACTAGAAATCATTTCACCGGTTGGCATATGCCAATTATACAAAATTTTCTATATGCACAGATGTTTGATGCTCACGGAACATGCCATGTAGATTTTTTAATTAGATACGAAAATATGGTTGACGGGCTAAAGAAGATGAATGAAAAATTTGGTCTTACTTTTGATCATGATAAATATGATACAGTGTTTGATAACTCTTGGAGATCAAACCAGTCTAAGAAAAATAAAAACTATAAGGAATACTATACTCCCGAGCTTATTAAACTAATAGAAGAAAAATGCAGCAGGGAGTTAAGTTTATTTGGATATGATTTTAACGGACCACTAGATTCTAATACTTTTCTAGATCCGTCAGGAATCAAATATAACCCTCTTACTAACGAGCTTATTTCTAGCTAAGGTTAAACATAGTGGGCTTTTGTTCTTATTATTTGATAAAATTAAAAGGAGTTGTAAGGTAAAATGAGAGTTGGATTTTTAGGACTTGGAAAGCTAGGACTTCCATGCGCGCTAGCTGTAGACGCCGCCGGTCACGAGGTATGCGGCTATGATATTGATAGTAACGTAGACAATATATTAAAAACTAAGGAGCTTCCATATAGAGAAGAGGGTGCACCAGAGCTTTTACAAAACCACAATATCAATTTTTGTTCAGTAGCAAAAGTAGTAGAAAATTCTGATATTATCTTTGTTCCAATTCAAACTCCTCACGACCCTAAATACGAGGGTGTTACCAGAATTCCGGAAGAAAGAGTAGATTTTAATTACGAATGGCTTAAGGCTGGATTGACAAATCTCTCAGAAGAAATTGAAGCGCAGGGTAATGAAAAAATTGTTATTATAATTTCTACAGTTTTGCCTGGGACAGTTCGTAGAGAAATTAAACCTCTATTAAGCTCACTTATTAAGTTATGCTATAATCCATTTTTCATCGCTATGGGAACCACAGTTAGAGATTTTACTCATCCAGAGTTTGTTCTTTTTGGAGTAGACGATCAATCAGCTTACGAAACTGCAAAAGAATTCTACAACTCCCTGCATGATCGTCCAGTTTATCAGTGCACTATTGAAGAAGCAGAAATGATCAAGGTTTCATATAACACTTATATCACTATGAAGATATGTCTTGCTAACACGGTGATGGAAGTAGCTCATAAGATGGATAATGTTAATTGTGATAACGTTATGAAAGGTTTGTTTCTTGGAACCGAGAGGTTGATTAGTGACAAGTATCTTTTAGGCGGAATGGGTGATGGGGGCGGCTGCCACCCTAGAGATAATATTGCTCTTTCTTGGCTTGCTAGAAAACTAGATCTAAGTTATGACTGGTATGAAAGTTTAATGATATGCCGAGAAAAGCAGACAGATTGGTTAGCAGATCTCATGGAAGAGCACGACCTACCCAAGGTTATTCTTGGAAGAGCTTTTAAACCAGAGACAAATTTAGTCGTTGGATCACCGGCAGTTCTACTTAGAAATATTCTAAACGAGCGAGGTCATGATGTAGTGATGTATGATCCAAGGTTAGGCGATGAGCTTCCAGAGTTTGAAGCAAGCTGTTTTTTAATAGGCTGCAAGCATCCAGAGTTTGCAGAGTTTGATTTTCCAGAGGGCTCGATAGTTATTGATCCTCACAGGTACGTGAAAGAAAAGCCTGGAGTAACTGTTATTCATATTGGTGGTTAGCACATGTCAACTTCTCAGAAAATAGTTTCTTGGCTTAAAGATTATGCTGAATCCGCTGATAAGGATGGATATGTAGTTGGTATTTCAGGAGGGATAGACTCATCTCTCACCTCTACTCTGTGTGCTTTAACTGGAAAAGAATTATTAGCTATTAGAATGCCAATACATCAGCTTAAAAATCAAGATGATCTTTCTAAAAAGCATGGAAAATGGTTAGAAGAAAACTTTTCAAATGTGAAAGTATTAGAATTAGATCTCACTTCAGCTTTTGATAGTTTCGCAAGCTTATTCAAAGAAGAAAACAAATCAAGTTTATCTTTAGCTAACACTAGATCTAGAATGCGCATGATAGCGCTCTACCAGTTTGCGTCGACTAGAAACGCTCTTGTTGCGGGAACTGGAAACAAAGTAGAAGATTTTGGCGTTGGGTTTTTTACAAAGTATGGTGACGGTGGGGTTGATATATCTCCCATTGCCGATCTTTATAAATCTGAAGTTAGAAGTATGGCAGCTAGCTTAGGAGTGGAGCAAGATATAATTGAAGCCCCTCCAACTGATGGGTTATGGGAAGACGGAAGAACTGATGAAGATCAGCTTGGAGCAACATATGAAGAGCTCGAGTGGGCAATGCAGTATTCTTCTGAAGAGAATCTTACAGATAGACAAAATGAAATATTAGAAATCTATGATCGCCATCACACTGCGAATCTTCATAAAATGCAAGATATACCAGTTTATAAAGTAAGGGGAGATTAAAATGTCTGATTTTGGAGTTTATTATACATGCTACACTGAAGTAGAAGCGGTGGAATATTCTTTAGAGGTTTTATACTCTATTTATCCTGAATGTCCAGTTTATTTAGTTTCGGATGGGGGAAGAGATTATTCTTATTTAGAAAAAAAGCATCCGTTTTTAAAAGCAGAGCTTGGAGAAGATACTCGCGGCTGGTGCCAGGGCAGCAATGCTGGAGAAGTTCTTTTAAGAACGTTTAAAGAAGATGACACTCACCAGAAGCTTTATAACACTGCTCTTACTTGGATTGAAAGAAATAAAGCTGCTGTTGACTATGCTCAGAAATCTCATATGCTTATGATGGAGACTGATGTTTTAGTAAGAGGAAAGCTTACTATGCCAACAGAAGCGAAACTTACAGGCCCTCTTGAGAATTCAGATCAAAATGGAGGTTGGAGAAAAGTCTTGGCAAAAATCGATGGAGCTCTCGACATTTATAGTTGGGGATGGCCTTACATATACGAATCTGCTGCATTTAATGAGGTGTATGATTTTGTTAAAAATAATGATGGCTTATTTCACGACCTTGTTTATTCAGATTATAGATTTGGAGCGGCTGGAGATATAACAATTCCAGTTTTATTCGGAGCTGTAGGATATCGCCAGAGCATAAATTCAGAAGCTACTGAATGTTTAAGGAACCCAGGATGGAAAAATTCTGGTCACCCTCTGCTCCATCAATACCGAGAGAAGTATCCAGAAAATAACTCAAGTTATGATGGTACTCATGCCAAAGAAAAACAATAATGAAAAAAAGTCTATACCTGCTTGAATTATCTGATATTTTTGCCAACCAAGTATATCTTCCATATTCTTCTGGTGTAGTGGCTTCTTATGCTTTTTCTAGAGAAGAGATTAAAAATACCTATGAGTTAAGAGACTGGTTTTATTATCGCCAGCCAGCTGAAGATATTTTAGAAAAAATTGAAAACCCTAGCGTTGTAGGCTTCGCCTGTTTTATATGGAATTGGAACCTCAATTTAAAAATAGCAAAAGAGTTAAAAAACAAATATCCAGACTGCTTAATAGTTTTTGGCGGCCAACAACAGCCATTAGCTGATAGAGTCGGAAATTTTTTTATAGACCATCCATATGTAGACATATTAGTACATGGCGAAGGTGAAGAGAGCTTTGTTGAGATTTTATTAGAAAAATCAAAAGATAATCCAGACTTTTCAAAAATTACTGGAATCACTTATAATGATGGAAATACTGGAAAAGCAACATCTCCAAGAATTCGCATAAAAAGTATAGAAGATTTTGATAGCCCTTATTTAGATGGGCTATTTGATAAGCTTATAGAAAAAAATGAAGCTAATTTACAGTTTAGTGCAATAGTAGAGTCAGCCCGCGGTTGCCCATTCCAGTGTACATTTTGTGAGATTGGGGAAAAGTACTACCAAAAAGTCTATAAGAATTACATTAAAATCAAAAAAGAAATTGACTGGATCGCAGATCGTAAAATTGAATACGTTACAGACGCTAACTCAAATTATGGAATGTATTACGAATTAGATAAAGACCTATCTCAATACGTAAAAGAAAAGAAAGAAGAGACAGGATATCCTCATGCTTTTAGAGTTACTTGGGTAAAGGGTAAAGCAGATAGGGTGCTAGAAATAGCTAAAATACTAGAAGAAGCAAAAGCCCAAAAGGGTATGACAATAGCTTTGCAATCCATGAGCCCGAAGGTTTTGAAAGCTATAAAAAGAAAAAATGTCGACGGCGGAAAACTTAGAGAGTTCGTAGAGATGTACGAGGGTGAAAACATATCAAGCTATGTTGAGCTTATATGGGGGCTGCCTGAAGAAACTCTTGAAAGTTTTATAGATGGAGTTTGTGAAATCATGGAAATGGATTACCACAACTATCTAGACATTCACCTAATGACTGCTCTAATTAATACTCCATTCAGCCGACCAGAGTATATAGAACAATATGGAATAGAGACATCTATAACTCAACCAAGGTTCCACCACCGCCATATTTCTAATGAGCTAAGCGAAGATACATCTAAATTTGTAACAAAAGCTGAGACATTTACTGAAGAGGAGTGGATGGAGGGACACCAGTTTAGGTGGCTAGTTATCTTTGGTCATTATCTTGGGCCAACTCAATTTGTTTCTAGATTTTTAAGAAAACACTATAGCATTAGTTATAAAGAGTTTTATAGCTCGCTTCTTGAGCATATTAAATCTGATAAAGAATCTTTTCTTGGAAAAGAGTATTATTCTATAATAGAAAATATGGAAAAAATTCTGAAAAATGAAAGACACTGGGGTATTGTAGTTCCTGAAATATCTGAAATTAACTGGAGTGTTGATGAGGCCACGGCTATAAAAGTAGCAATGAACTATGAAACCTATGAAGATGAATTAAGATTCTTCATTAAAAATGGGCTGGGTATATCTTTTGAAGACAGCTTGATAAGCGATCTTCTTGAATATCAAAAGCTTAGACTAAACCACCCAGGTCCAGAAAGTTATCATGGCTCTTTTCAATACAATATTCATGATGTTATTGAAAACGGAAAAAACCTACAAAAGCAATCTCACACTTTAGAATTTCAAAGCTCAGGAATAGAAAATCATTATGAGTGGGCTAAAAAAATTATTTGGCACGGTAGAAGAACTGGCGATTATAAAAGTAAGGTAAACTAGAATGAAAAAAATAGCTACGCTTATTGGTAACTGCCATAATTCTGGGATGAGAATATTCTTGCAAAAAAGCAAACAGTTTAGAGAAACTTATGAGTTTAAGCAGCATGCTAACTGGCGATTAATTAGAGAGAAGAAGTCAGTTCATATAGAAGATGTTAAAGCTGCGGATCTTTTTATTTACCAACCATTAGCCCCAGCCTACGGCTGTTATTCTACCGATCCCCGGGTGAAGGATTCCATAGGATCTCTTCTAAAAGACAACTGTGTGGCAATCTCGTACCCTTATACCTATTATTCAGCCCTATGGCCAATATGCCAAGCTGGCGCTGGCACAGACCAAGCTAATAGATGGTTTGGCTCAGAAGCTATAGATGCTCTAAGAACATCTGGCGTGGCAGATAGAGAAATATTAGAGCTGTACAATCAAGATAAAATAGACTGGCTATATGAATCTCGTCATGACGAAACTATAGAGATTTTAAGAAAAAAAGAGTCTATTACAGATATTAAGATTTCTAAATTTATTGAAGATAACTTTAGAGAAAAAGACTTATTTCTCATACCGCAGCATCCTTCTAGTTTAGTTTTTATGCAGAAAGCTAATCAAGTATTAGAAGCCATCGGCATGGATAAAATCACAACAGATCAACTTTTGGGTGATAATGATGCCGAGCTTGGAGACACAACATACCAACTTCCATCTAATAGATTTCCGATACATCCTTCAGCAGTAGAATATTATGGATTAGAGTTTGTTACTTCTTACCACTCTCCAGGGTACACTAAAGAATTCTATAGACAAAGGATAATTCAGTATATGAATATGTTTCCCAGAGATAAATCTTCTGATCATTGGAGAAATTTTGAAGAAAACTATATTCCAGAAGATATAAAATAATGAGTGATAAAAATATAGTAATAGCTGCAGACCACAACGGCGTAGAGCTTAAATCTATTTTAGTTTCCAAGCTAACTGAGCTTGGTTACTCTCCGATAGATTTAGGTCCATATGATACTGATGTTAGTGTAGATTATGTGGATTATGCTAAGCAGCTAGCTATGATTGTTGGATCCGGATCTTGTACTCGCGGAATTTTAATATGCGGTACCGGAGTAGGGATGAGTATTACCGCTAATAGATTACCCGGTGTTAGAGCAGCATTGGTTCATAATTTAGAAACAGCTCCAAAATGCAGAGAGCATAATAATGCTAATGTTTTGTGTCTTGGAAGCTGGGTAAATTCCATAGAAATTAATATAGAAATTTTAGAAACTTGGCTTAATTCTAAATTTGGTGAGGGTAGACATAATAAAAGACTAGCAAAACTTGATAAAATCACCACCAACAAAGTTGTTTTTACTAATGGTGTTTTTGATATTCTACACACCGGCCATATTAATCTTTTAGAATTTTCTAAGAATTTAGGAGATAAATTAGTTGTTGCACTAAATGATGATGCATCTGTTAAACTTTTAAAAGGTGAAGCTAGACCAATTAATAATGAAAATGATAGAAAGAAGCTTCTAGCATCCATCAAGGGAGTTGATGAAGTTATTCTTTTTGATGGTAATTTGCCAGAAGTTAGAGAAAAAGTTAAACCTCACGTAATTGTTAAGGGTGGAGAGTGGACAGCGGAAGAAGTTAGGAAGCGTGATAGCGTGCCAGAAGAAGTTGAAGTGGTCATTTATAATTTAGTAGAAGATTATTCTACAACCAATGTTTTAAAAAAGATTCACAATCTTGATACTTGGGAAAAGAAGAGTGATTAGCTTACAAAAACTTCTTAATGGCACTAAAGAAAAAACTATTTTAGTAGTTGGTGATCCAATATTAGATATTTCAGTTTATTCTGAGGCTGTGGGCTTATCATTAGAAACGCCAACTCTAAAAGCTAAAAAGCTAAAAACCGTTCAATCTATGGGTGGAGCTGCCGGCATAGTTAAAAATTGCATTGTTCTCGGTTCTCAATGCCACTTTATAACAGTTTTAGGAGAGGATGAAATATACCCGGAATATTCTAGCTGGATGGATGATAACTTAGCAATCTCAGCAATAGTTGAAGAAAGAGAAAATGTTTCTAAAACAAGGCACTGGATAAAAAGAGGAGATTGCTCTTATAAACATCTCCAAATAAATACTGGCGATAAGACACCAATAACAAAAAATTCTGAAGACTGCATACTAAGTCTAGTAGAAGAAATAGTAGAAAGCTTCGACGCTCTTTTATTGATAGACTATCAAAATGGGATATTTTCTTCTAAAGAGTTTACTCAAAAAATAATAGAGATTGCAAAATCAAAAAATATTCTAACTATATGCAATTCTCAAAAATCTACTAATGAAGCTCGTCATGACTGGTTTGCTGGCGCTGATCTTATAAGCATGAATCTTGATGAGGCTTTAGCAAATGATAAGGGTTTTGACAGCAGCCTTGCTAATCTTGAAAAGAAATTTAACAGCGGTGTCTGTGTTACTCTTGGAGAAAAAGGTTCAGTTATCAAAAGTAAAGATCATGATAAAGAATATTCGTGTGATGCTTTAAAAATTGAAGTTAAAGATACATGTGGGGCTGGAGATGCTTTTTTAGCATGTCTTTCTTTATTAGATTGGAAAACAGCGCCACAAGAATCTCTTGCAATATCTAATACTTGGGCTGCGCTTTCTATTAATAAATTAGGTTTGGCTTGTCCAACCAAAAAAGAACTTATAGAATTGGTAAAAGTGTTAGATAATGAAACAGATAAAAACTCAGATTCTCCAGGCCAATAAATGGATTGTAGATAAGAAACTAGTTTCTCTTACGTGGGGAAATGTGTCTGCAAAAGAAGCTAGCAAGATTTTTATAAAACCCTCCGGGGCAGATCTAAATTCTATAGAAGAAAAAGATATATCTGTTCTTAGTTTAGACGGCTCTATTATTTCCGGCTTAAAACCTTCAGTAGATGCGCCAGCCCATGTTGAGCTATACTCTGCTTTTAATGATGTTAACTGTATTGTTCATACACACTCTAAATATGCTACAGTTTTCGCGCAACTGAATAAACCAATTCAGTGTTTAGGAACAACTCATGCAGACTATTTCAAGGGCTCTATACCAGTTATTCCTATTCCACATTGGAGTGATAGTATATCATATGAAAAAATTACTGGTAAAGCAATAGTTTCATATTTTAAAGAAAAAGATATAAATCATAATGATATATCAGCAGCTCTAGTAGCTAATCATGGGGTTTTTGCTTGGGGAAGCACTGTGGAAAAAGCTTTAGAGAATGCTTATGTTTTAGAACTTATAGCAGAAATGGCATATCTCACTTTAGCTATCCGGCCGATGCCTAATGAATTAAATTCTAAAATTTTAGAAAAACATTTTTTGAGGAAGAATGGAAATGGAAAATATTACGGACAAGGGTGAAGACATAAAATATGGAATTTCTGATCTACCAGAAATAAGCGCACCCATTAAGAAAGTTGAAAAGTATTGGGGTAATATGATTACGCTTTTTGAGGGTGAAAATTATACCGTAAAAAGAATATTCATGAGTGCCGGCACTCAGAGTAGTTTGGAGTTTCATGTAAAAAAGAAAGAATCTTATTATATTGAAAGTGGAACTTTAAAAGTGGGTTTAAGAATTGGAAGAGCTAGAAACACTAGCATAACGCTACGCCAGGGCGATGTTTTTCACATCAATCCAGGGTTAATGCATATGAGAATAGCAAAAACTGATGTCGTGATAATTGAAACATCTACTAAAGATGACGATGGAGATTCTCACATAGTGGAAGACGGAAGATCTTATAAACATGAAGAAGATATTATGATTCCTGGAGACCCCAGGTCTAAGGAGACTAAGAAATGAAATTATTTATAGATACGGCTAATATTGAAGAAATTGAAGATGCAATTTCTAAGGGAATTATTTCTGGTGTAACCACTAACCCTTCGCTTCTTGCTAAGGAACCAAAGGCTGATTTTTATGATCACATAAAAAGAATAGCAGATATTTGTGATGGACTTCCGTTGAGCGTAGAGGTTTTTGCTACCGAGCCACAAGCCATGATAGACCAAGCTCACGAAATCATAGCAAGGCTAGATTATTCTAATACGAACATTAAGATTCCAATCGGCTACGAAGAGCTTAGGGTAGTAAACGAATTAAGTAAAAGCAATATTAGAGTTAATTGCACGTGCTGCTTCACAGCATCTCAACTAGAGTTAGCCGCTCTTGCTGGAGCTAGGTACGTATCTCTTTTCTATAACAGGCTTTTAGATGCAAACGGTGACCCGCTAAATGTTCTTCGTGAAACCAGAAGTTTTATTGATGAAAATATTCTTAACTGTGAAATAATTTCAGGTAGTATTAGAAAAGCTGAAGATGTTTCTAATGCTTGGGCCTCAGGTTGTCATGTAGTGACTGCCGGTCATAGAGTTATTTTAGAAATGACAAAACACCACAAGACTGATGAATCTATTAATGGATTCTTAGAAGATTTTAAGGAGTGGATTTCGTAATGAGCACTTATGTTTTCGATATAGATGGAACGCTAGTAACACAAGATGGAAGCAATTATCCAACAGCAAAACCTATTAAGGCTGCTATAGATAAATTAAATGATCTTTATGATGCAGGTCATAAAATAATTTTGATGACCGCTAGAGGGTCTGTGAGTGGTGTAGATCATAGCGAGTTTACCCAAAAGCAAATGAATGATTTTGGAATAAAGCATCATGAGCTAATAATGAATAAGAAGCCAGCAGCAGATTTTTATATTGACGATAAAGCTCTTAATGTTTTTGATTGGTTAAACGGCAAAAATCATAATGGGCCAACTCTAAAATATCCAATTGCAGAAGCTGCAGACAGATACACTATTTGCAAGCTTAAACACGAAAGGATAGAAGGAGAAGATCTTTCAAATCAGCTAGCGGTTCTAAAAACAGAATTAGACAGATACCCTGGGGTAGAAGTGTATGTTGCAAGACTCTATAAAATAAATGGAGAATGCTGGGATATGGAATCTGAAATCAGGCGAGGCAAAGAGGGTGAATTAGGCTTGGAAGAAGTTGGAAAAAGGACCTTAACTCTTAGAGACAAGAATAAAATTAGAGTTGGAATTAAAAATGAAATTGTAAGAGAGTTTGGCGAAGGTTTCGAAGATATTAAAATGAATCATGCCAGCGAAGGATAAACTAACATGACATCAAAACAAAAAGTAGTGGTTTGGGGATACCCGCTGCATACTCATACTCATTCTTATGGCCACGCTGCAGCTTTTAAAGCTTTTAAATATCTTGGGTATGAGACTTATTGGTTTCATAATGATGAATATCCTAAAGATTTTGATTATGATAATTGCATTTTTTGGACTGAAGGATATGCTGAAAGAAATATTCCAATAAGAAAGAGCTCTACATACTTTGTGCATGTATGTGTCAATCCTAAAAAGTATCTTGAGGCTGGAGCAAGAATAATTGATGTAAGATACAATGTCAAAGAAATATTTGATGTCAACTATCATTATACTCGTGATTTAAATAGAGTTACGCAAGTTACAGATAATGGATCCCTCTATTATGAGAAGCTCACAGATGACAGTGGTTTAACAAACAGACTCTTAGAGGGGGAGAATATAGAGTACGAAGCTTTGTATATGACTTGGGGTACTGACCTTTATCCCGAAGAGATATTAGACGAATTTGTAGACATCAAGAAAGAAAATTCAATTTACTGGCTCGGAACAATTAGTGCCGCAAACTCTCAGCAAGTAGTGCCATTTGCACAAGCTAGCCAGAAAAATGGAATCCAATTTATTCATAACGACCCCTGGAATCGCCCGCTCAATTTTGAAGTAGTTCAGCAGCTTACTCAAGTTTCATATTTAGCTCCTGAGATTAGAGGCTCTGGAGATCACGATCCAACTACTGGCCATACTGGAACCAATCATCTTTTTACTGGATATATCGGCGAAAGACTGTTCAAAAATATAAGCTATGGCCAGCTTGGTCTTACTAATTCTGTAGCTTCTCAGGAGCTGCTAGATGGAAATTTGATTTTTAATCTAGATACAGCGCAGCTTTTTGAAGATGGTGTTAATAATAGAGAGAACAAAAATCTTATATTAGAGCAAATGAAGCTCGTAAGAGAGAAACACACATGGGTTAAAAGACTCAAAGATGTTATGGGGATTTTATAATGTCATTAAGAAAACTAGCAGAAAGAATGGTGCCAGATATCATCTCTTATGAAGAAGTTCAAGAAGCAAGAGCAATGAATCAGACTTTGCACATAAGGCTCTTTGATAATGGTGTATTTGTGAGACACGGCCTTAGGGGAGAAAGAAGGCATATTGATATTATAGAACAGCTTCATGATTTAAGAGACACGGGATACAAGCTTCCAAACACAGAGTTCAAATATTATACTATGGACACTGTCACCAGACAAGATGTTGGAAATGAAGGAAACTCAGCAATTTTTTGTATGTTTAACGATGAAAAATTTGATGACCTCCCAAAGAGAGTATTAGCTCCAACGCCATTTTTTAATGGATATTTTTCTGGAAAATTTGGAGACAATAGCCAAAAAATTGAGTATCAAAATGAAATGGATAGGATCACAAATTTTTCTCTAGAAAGAACAATGCCATTTAAAGAAAAAGAAAATGCTTTAATCTTTAAGGGAACTGTATACGGATATCGCAGAAAGCTCTTCAATGAAATTAAGGATAGAATAGCAGAAGCTTCAGAGTTTTTGCTTCACGAACGCGGTAGAACTGAAAACCCAACAGGAAACCAAGAATACCAAAATCCTATAGAGAATCTTGGAAAGTTTAGATACCAATTGGTGACAGATGGAGCCCCCCGCGGAAATACAAGAGTAAGGTCTGGAACCATCAGGTCTATGTACATGTTAGCTACTGGTAGCATTGTAATTTATATAAGCGACCAAGGTCATAAAAAAGAATGGTGGCAATATGCTCCAGAGTCTAAAGGGCTAATACAATATTGCGAAAATGTAGATGAAATGATGGATATAATAAAGTACTTTGAGAGCAATCCTGATGAAGCTCATGAACTATCTGTCCGAGGAATTGATTTTATTAAAAATTATCTTCATAGAGATAACGTAAATGAATATTGGAAGAATCTATTAGACGTTTATGCAGAGCGATGTGATTTTAAAATAACTGAACCTTTAGGCCAACTACAATTCCGCCAAGAAGAATAATAAATGTCTAGTGTTACTGAAGAATATAAAAAAATAAAAGTCCAGTTAGTTCAACTGAATAACAAATATGGATCTCAAGTATACCTTCCATATAGCGCTGGAATACTGCAAGCTTATGCTAAAAAAGATCAATGCATCAAAGACAATTTTTTATTTAAAGATTTCATTTTTATTCGTGAAAAATTAGACGAGATGGTAGAGAAAATTGGAAGCGTCGATATTTTAGGAGTCTCTTGCTATGTTTGGAATTGGGCGCTTAGTTTAAAGCTAGCCGAAAGAGTTAGAGAAAAAAATCCAGACTGTTTGATAATATTTGGCGGGCCACAAGTACCATTAAGATTAAATAATTTTTTTGAAGAAAACTCATTTATAGACATGACAGTTCATGGAGAGGGTGAAGTCACTTTCTTAGAGATTTTAAAGAATTTTAAAAATAAAGATTATTCTTGTATTAGAGATATTCCCGGTACCACTTTTTATGATAGAGCTTCTGGAATTTCTTGTAAGGGAGAAAGTAGAGAAAGAATAAAAGATTTAGACACCATCCCATCTCCATATCTTACTGGCATGTTTGAAAATCTCCTAAAGAGAAAAGATTACTCTTGGATGGTTACTTGGGAAACAAACAGAGGCTGTCCATTTAAATGTACGTTTTGTGATTGGGGCTCTGCCATAGCAACTAAAGTTAGAAAGTTTAGTGATGAAAGACTTTTAAGTGAAATTGATTATTTTTCTGATAAACAAGTAGATCTTATTTTTGGAGCAGACGCCAATTTTGGAATATTCAAAAGAGATAAAGAGTACGCTTTAAAATTAGCTAATAACAAAATCAAAACTGGCTATCCTAATCAATTTAGAGTATGCTTCACCAAAAATTCTACAGATAAAGTATTCGAACTAGCTCAGATATTTTCTAATGCTGGAATGAACAAAGGCGTCAGCATCAGCATGCAATCGCTTAACGAGATGACTTTAGATCAGATTAAAAGAAAAAATATAAAAATGAAATTCTTTAAAGATCTGCAGAAAAAGTATGTAGCAAATGGCTTGGTTACATATACAGAGCTAATTCTACCGCTTCCAGGAGAAACTTATGGCTCATTTGTTGGTGGAATAGATAATCTTTTAGACAGCTCTCAGCATTCTGGAATTGTCATGTATAACTGCTCCATAATGCCAAACGCAGAAATGGGAGAAGAAGAATATCAAAAGAAGTATGGTTTAGATTTAGTTACTATTCCAATATTTCAAGCTCACTCTAATAGAAAAGATGAGGAAGAAGTAATTGAAACTGAAATTATATCAGTTGGTACAAATACAATGGATAGAGAGTCGTATAAAAAGACGTATAAGTTTGCGTGGGCTATCCAAAGTATGCATTTGTTGGGCCTTCTTCAAATTATTGCTATTACATTTCGCTATCACTTTGGAGTTACCTATGGAGATTTCTATAAAAATCTAATTTCTTATGGAGAAGCAAATCCAGAATCTATTTTTGGAAAAGAGCTAAAGATAGTAGATAAACTAATAGAAGGAATATTCAATGGAGCAGGTTTTGATCAATATGTACCTGAGTTCGAAGATGTATCTTGGCCTGCAGAAGAAGCATCTTATTTAAGAATATCAGAAGATTTAGAAAAATTTTACGAAGAAATAAGCTTGCATATCAAAGATCAGTATGATTTTTCTAAAAATGAAAGCTTGGTAGAAGAAATCATTTCATATCAAAAAATAAGATTAGTAAACTTTAAGCCAATTAAACAAAATCGTTTAGAAATGTCTTATAATATTCACGAATTTTTTGAAGATGCTAGGGCTGGAAATATAGCTGATATTAATGAAGAAGATTGTGTGGTTACAATAGATAAACCAAGATCAATTTATGATAAGAAGATGTTTTCTAGAGATATTGTTTGGTATGGAAGAAAAGGCGGTAAATTCTTTCATGATATAACTGTACAGAGTTCGGAGACTATTAATGGTTAACTTGGTAGAAGATACAATAGATCGTAATGATATATTACGATTAATAGAATGGCTGGAAACGTTTCCTCGTTTAACTAAAGGTCCTGTTACTGTTGATTTTGAAAAGAAGTGGGCAAATTATATTGGAGTAGAAGAATCTGTCTTCGTTAATTCTGGCTCATCAGCAAATTTAGTTATGCTCCAAGTTTTAATTGAAACTGGAAAGATAAAAAAGGGAGACACAGTAGTTGTTCCAGCCTTAGCTTGGGCTACTGATTTTTCGCCAGTTGTTCAGCTTGGATTAAACCCAGTGCTTTGCGATTGCAACTTAGAAGATTTATCT
>Ga0066851_10000520_pt1 | contig 19046 bp, 28 predicted proteins | sample ETNtaG_7_FD_65493 | JGI IMG/M metagenome (GOLD analysis project Ga0066851, IMG submission 65493) | Marine microbial and viral communities from oxygen minimum zone, Eastern Pacific Ocean - ETNP201406SV65 | ecosystem: Environmental > Aquatic > Marine > Oceanic | place: Pacific Ocean: Eastern... | reverse complement strand
CGATTTCACCAAGCCACGCAGTTAAGCCGCCGCCCTCGGTATTTGCGACGGGCATAATAAATGCTGTCCCTACGGGCAACTTGATTTTACTCTTCGCGGGCCAAACCTTCATGCTGCCTTCAATCTCAATCCTCTTCTGCTTTCCATCAGATGATAGCCCTGCATAAAAACAGGTTTTCATTTCCGCGTCCTCTCTATCAGCCATTACTTTTAGCCTCCATCAGACGACTTCGGCTTCTTGCTGCCAAAATGTAATTACATTGTGCTTACCCTTAGAATTTACCCACCAATTCGCTCTGAGAGTAGTAAGGTGTTCATCAAGGTTAGACATAGAAAACCAACTGCATATTGCCTCAAGAAGCCCTGCCGATTCACGATAAACGCGGGCTGCATGGTATGCGCAATCTATGTCATTGCTGTCGAACAATTCTCCCTCTGCTATACCTTCAATGTATGGTAAGAAACCAAAAGCGTTGCATACAACGTCTTCGGTTTTCATCAGTTGAGTATATTTATTCTTGAAATAAGTAATGCTGTGGTTCGCTACGCGAATACGATTCGGTGTCCCAATTAATTGACGCCCCGTTACTCTTCGGTTATGAATATTCCAAGGTGTCGTACAGCCTCGACACTTTTCATTCTCGCAGTAGCCTTCAATCTCCCACAACTCTATGGGAGTGGGTTTTATCTGCTCTTGCCAAGACCTCTCGTTATTTTTAGCCGACATATTCTCACTCTTCTTCACCTACAGAAACCGTGAGTAATTCATACTTACGGTTTCTCTTCGCACCATCAATCCAAGAATAGGATAAAGAGACTCGGGTATCTAAGGAGTTATCTATGGGGTGTACTCTTGTCTTGCACCTCCACATAGGGACTTGACCGGCCGTTTCCGCTAAACCTGCATCGACTAAATCCTTTGTCAAATTCATGAGTGTGGAGTATTCGTTTTCTCTGAGAATATACCAATTCTCAACAATCTGTCTCGTTGAGAATGAAACAGTATAGCCCCTGCATGGACAACGGAGCCCCCAAGAAATATCTCCGAAGTCTGTTATCCTTCGGTTGCTAATCATACCGAGAATACCGTTGTGCCTATTGATTAGAAAGACTCCCTCTGCAAAGAGGGTGTCATCATTTCTCTGAGCGTCATTAATCTGCTTCATGTTACGTTCACCTTGTCCATACTTATTAAGGTGTTGATTACGGGTCGCAAGCGTCATCGTCCATCCAACAATCATCTTCAGAACAACAGGACACACAGCGATTACAGTCTGAACAATGTGCTTCGCCTGTTTCTTTGCATTGAGGACAAGGTATTTCATCGGTCGTTCGGCATACTGCCAATCCGATGTGCTTCTTATGTCTGATAATGGGCATTACTTTTAGCCTCCTATTCACTTCACCAAATTTCAACCGGCGACGAAATATTTAGGGTCCGGTTGCTCATCTGCCCAACGCATGTCATCCCCCACTTGCCTCTGCCATATCTAATCCCGTCTTGAATAAATTCAGGGCAATAGATGACATGGCCTAATCCCATGTCATCGTAGGCAAAGAATCTTTGTGCGAATTTGAAATCTGATAGATACGAGACATAAACAGAAGGGCATCTTGTCCCGTTCATGAATCTGCCTGAGTAATCGTAGTCAACCTCAAATCCCTCTGCCTCTGCTCTCTCGACAAACTCTATCTGTCTCTCTGTGAGCGTGTAACCTCTCTCTTTTATCGCGCTAAGATGATTCAGTTTGTAAATCTCTGAGGACATTTCTCTCTCTCCAATATTATTTTTAGCACAAAAAAACTAAGCCTCGATAAACCGCATCCACTTGACGAACCAATCCGTGTCATCCAATAAATCGGTTTTTCTTTTAGAGGAAAAGATAGTACCGCTCTTCATGTGAATTTGAAAAGTCATTGCGTTTTCGTGGTGAGCCAATTTTTCCATCTCTGATAGAAAAGTGTTGGTGGCTGTTACGACTGCTGCAATCTCTCTAAGGTCAATGGTTGTCACACCTGATTCAGTCAAGAGTCTGATAGTCTGTGGGTAATCAATCGACATTGAATCCCTCAAGTTACTTTTAGCCGTAAGGTTGTGGTCCCGGTTTCAAGCGACTTGCTTGATTTCGATGCGGCCTTCTTTGGCCTTATCAACTCGCTCGGTCATCAGAGTCCACGCCGTATTCTTCATGCGGGCGGCCGGTCCAATGATTGCAGATTGAACCTTCGACTCCAAGAGTTTGCCGTTGACATCGTGAATGCCTCGGTGGTCGATGAAGTCCGTGATTACGTCGAATGCCTGCTTCGCGGTATTCGCCATCGAACCGATGTTGTTTCGCTCAAGCCCCTCAACCTCCATGAGTGCCTTCATGGTGTTCTTGCCGCGTGTCGCAAGTCCCTCGGGGTTCTCAGTAAGGTCAATCAACTCGGTGTTGGTCTTGAGCCCAAGAACGTCTATGTAATACTCAACCCTTGCACCCATATCCATCTCAACCTCTAGTAGGTCGGCGTTAGCCTGCGCGAATTGCTCTGTGAGTTTGTCTACGATATTCAGTTTCGGGATTAACTCATCGAGCCTGTTGTGCATGTGTGAAGAATGCCTGATTGACAAACTCTTCGGGTTGACGCCGTGTTGTTTCAAGAAGCCGTCTAGCATGGGGAATTGGTTTGAGCATGCGAGCCTAACGGGTGAAGGTACGATTTTCATGCCACTTGAACCGTCATGCGCGTTCATCAGATAGAAGAAGGTGGACATCGTTTCGTTTTCCCCGAAAACAAACTCTTCGGGCAGTTGGAACGACATGAGCATGCGAGCCCCGCCGTGAGTCATGCCGACTCTATCCCATAGAACCCCTCTGCCATTGGTGATACTCTCTGCCAATGCCGCCATCTCTTGGGGTTGGTATGGTACGAATCCTGTTGATACCATCCCGAGAGTAGCCTGCGTATCTGTTCGTGTTACGCGCCTGAATCGGGAGCCGTCTGCCTTTGCGCCGCCGTTGATAGAGCGGTAGACAGGCTGTAATTCGACATGGAAATTCATGCCTGCGTTCTCTAGGACTTCTTCGCCTGTGTCGCCCTTTGCGTTGCTTCCGAATGCATCGAAAGCGGACATCAGGTTTCTCATAATTTGGGGGTTTTCTTCGGTCATTTTTTTCGCCTCTGATTTGTCGAGTGTCTTCATGCTTATTAAGATGTCTATTGCTCATCGCAAGCGTCATCATCTTCGGTCCAATCTTGGTCTAGTGAATCTATGTCTTCGCCTTCAAAGGGCGTGATATTACTTATAGCCTCAAACAAGGGGCCGCGCCTGATTGCTTCCGGTACTATCGCGCACCCATGCGTTCCATCACCGAAGCAGTATCTCTTCATTTCCCATCGAGTGCCGCACTCGGTTCGCATGTCTGAGAACAAGAGTTTACCCTGCCCCTCTTCAAGGGGCATGCCACACATGTAACATGCTTCAACACCGACTTGCTCCATTAAAACCACCACATGCTGCCTTACTTATTAATCTGTTCTTTGCTTATCGCAAGCGTCACATATCACTCTCGCGGGATTGACTGTGATGTCTTCGGGATGCACTCTCTGAGCCTGAATCGCGGGACCGCGCCATGTGCAACCGCACACCCCGTCAACCCCTCTAAGCATGTTTCCGACTGCCGCGCAGTCTAATGAAATTGAGGCCCATTCGACCTTCGGCATGGGCGCGGATTCGACACGGATATTAGTTTTGGCTCTGATGTTCTTCCGCATGCTTGCCCTCGCGTGGGCGCATGACATCTTATGCGGGCCGGTCTTGAGCGTATCGCAGCAATCTCGGTAACCGTGTTTGAATCGGCCGTTGGCATCTCCCTTCCGGGCCTTGCTTGCTCCGGTGGTCTTGCCGCCTGCTCTGCCGCGAGCAGCAGCGACGGGACACTTGCCTTTGTGGACTGCTCCTTTACATTTGAGGTATCGGCAGGGGAAGCCTGTCGCCATAATTGTCGGATGTCATTCAAGTATATGAACCTTGGTATTTTGTTTTGTAACGGGTAGGCTGCGCCCATATCAGAGGGGGTATGAGTATATCAATGTGGCTACCCATGTTCGCCGCATCCATGCCGGAGGGGGTATGAGTATATCAACATGACGCGACCTTAGATTTGACCCAAAAAGAATTTCAAAAGAAGCGAATACAGCCTTTATGAAGCAGGGGTAGTGGTATCACCCTCGGAAGGCCCGCGACGGCCTCTATGACCCCTTTAAACGATTTCACGCTTGCGATTGGTATTTAAGAGAATGTTTTGTAACGGTTTTGTAACAGCAGTTTTGTAACTAAGTGAGTTTTGTAACACCATGAAAATGTTTTGTGACGGTGTGCAAACTGCACTAAGTATGTATTTTACTCTTAAGTGTATCTCTTACACCTAGTTTTACTCTGATACTAACTGAGGCCCAAAACACTTACTGCCTTAATCACATCAGGTGCGCCGTCTGTTACCGAGTGTGCCTTGCTACACCTACTGCACTTTTTACACCGAATGTTTTGTTACACCTCTCTATGTTTTGTAACGGTGTGTTTTGTAACAGCAGGTGTGTTTTGTAACAGCAGGTGCAAAAAGCGCACCGCCGTAACAAAATGTTTTGTAACGGAATGAGAAGCCTTATAAGCAACTACGCGCACGACAAAATATGAGCGAGACAAGAACAAGACCCGACATACCCAATGTAGTATTGGAAAAATTTGCGACCTGCGACGATTGGTTCTATTTGATTATTGATGGCGAAATCACAAAAACCATTGATATTGATGATGTAGTTAACGCTGTAAAGGTCGGTTGGAATTAGGTTTTGTAACGGTTTTGTAACGCCTCTCTCTCTCTAAGTTTTGTAACGCTAAATGTAATTATGCAAACGTAACAAAATGTTTTGTAACGCAAACGACACGTTCATATAGTAGCATCAACACCGCGTAACATGAAAGAAAACGTCACAGAGACAATGTTCATTGATGGGTTCAGAGAGGTCAACCGCGAAAATAACTTCAGTTATTACGGGCGTAAGGCATTATATGAATACCTGACCGACCTTGAAGAGGATGCCGGAATTGAAATTGAATTTGACCCAATCGGGCTATGCTGTGAGTATAGCGAGTATGAGAGCATTGAAGAGGTAAGGCAAAACTACACCAACATTTTAGACCTTGAAGACCTGCGCGACCATACCGAGGTTATCGAGTTTTCCGAGTGGGACATGAAAGACGGAAAGTTTCAATCAACTGAGGGGAGGCTGATTATACTAGACTTCTGAACAAGGCAGGAGTTTTGTAACGGGGGTGTTTTGTAACGGGGGTGTTTTGTAACACCCTCTCTCTCTATGTTTTGTAACGTTTCGGCTTCCTGCTAATTACTATTATCCAAACGTAACAAAAGGTTTTGTAACGGCGGGGGGAGCCACCCCCGCCTCCGGCGGAGGGTTAATATACCCATAGCCCCTGTGCGATACATGGACGACCAAGACCACAACAACACACGAACGAACGTCCGCATCGCTTGCCGGTGCGGTGACTGCGCAGCCTGTGACCACCGATGCCCGCACGGATATGATGCGACCACCTGCACCACCTGCACCCGCGAGTGCAGCGACGAGGACGAGCCCTTTGACCCCTCGATTCATGGCTTCAGCGAGGACAGCGACACTCGACTTGAGGACGCATGGGGCGCTTGCCCCGACGAGTGAGGTGTTACTGATGCCCACCTGCGTCAACTGCGGAGATGAGGTACGCTGGACTGACCTGCGCTGGAACACATCGGTATGCACCCGACGCGCCGGCTGTCAAACCGCCCATGTGTCGTACCGACCCATAATTAACACTTAGTTTTGTAACGGTTCTCTCTGCTCTCTCTCTGCCGTCTGCGGCGGCAGATGTTTTGTAACGCTGTCATTATTCCAATGTAACAAAAGGTTTTGTAACGGTTGCGCCGCCACCGCCACCTTAATAAACCCCCGGCCCCTCATCACATCATGGACGAGTACAGCAGAGAAACCATAACGACACAGAGCATAACAGGTAACCGGGTCATAACGACCAAGCCGCCCGCGACCTTCATGCACATGACCACAGCAGAAGCGGCTATCGTGTATGACGCATTGGAGGCGGCATACCAACCGGCCTCCATTGTCCGGTCGCTTGGACACATGGACGAACACCGAAGAACGGTCCTGTGGGACCACGCGAACCTCATACGCGAGTGGCTTGAAGGGGTCGCCTTTTGGCGGGAGAACGGGGGCGCGTGGCCCTGAGCGCGGGCGGCGACTCTCTCTTCTCTGTGCGGGCGGCCCCGCGCAGTAACAAAACAAAACAACTATCCAAACGTAACAATATGTTTTGTAACGGGGGGTATGCCGCGAGAAACGCGACATAGGTAGAAAAAAGGGGCGCGAAAGAAAATAAGTTACGTTACAATATGTTTTGTAACGCGGTCGACAGGTTGATAAGGTGGGAGCCCCACCCCTGCACATGGACGCAAAAAAGGACACCAAGCCCAAGAATGACTGCGCAGGCTGCGGCAAGGCCGCCGGGGTACACCCCCCGGAGTGGAGAATCGAGCGAGACATGAACGTCGTTGTCGATTTCGACGCACCGACCAAGACCAAACTAAAGTTTTGTAACAGGTGCTATAACGACCACATGAGCATCGCTCTCGACAGCCGGGACTCACCCTACCAACCGGGGGTCGGCTGGCGAGTCATGGGCTGAGTTTTGTAACGGGGGGCTTCGCCCCCCTCTCTCCCCCCTCTCGGGGGGCGTGTTTTGTAACGGGCTCTCTGCTCTCTCTCTCTTTGTTTTGTAACGGAAATGTTTTGTAACGGAAATGTTTTGTAACGCCGGGTACAATAATGCGAATGTAACAATATGTTTTGTAACGGGAGCGTTGCCCTTAAATAGGTGCAACGTTTCCCGACATTATGAGCAACGTACTAACCTACACCGACGAAAGCGAACACCTGATGGAAAGCCTACGAGAGCATAAGTTCAACGTGACTCAAATTGACTGCTCCGGGGAAGTCATCGCCAGCAAGGAGCAATGCGAAGGAGCAAGCACCCATTGGCTGGCTAAGGAGTCCCTAGCCTGTGACGAGGGCATCGTGAGGGTCGAGTACCTACCCACCGGGGAAACGGGGTGGGTTTTTGTCCTCGCCGGAAACTCAACGGGTGAGTTAGTGTGTGACTACTCCTACAAGTTAGCACCGAAGGACAAGGGCTATACAGCAGCCATCAATGCTGCCATTAAGGATTATCATGAGGCAATGGATGATTTGGTACAAGCAATCAAGAAGGTGGAGGATTACGGATTAACAGTTCAACGGTAGTTTTGTAACGGTCTACCATGACCTCCCGCTCTCTGCATGCTATGTCCATGAGTAGCAGGGACGGGGCATGATAGTAGGTTTTGTAACAGTTTTGTAACACTCTCTCTAAAGTTTTGTAACACTCTCTCTCTCTTAAAGTTTTGTAACGGGTGTTTTGTAACGGTAATTAAATAAACGTAACAATATGTTTTGTAACGGACAGCAGGCCCACAGCCCAATGTGTTACAAAACAAAAATCGAGGGGTTCATAAGGGACTACTCCTTCGGTCAATCAAGGAGGACACATGGACATGGCAATGAAAATATACGTTGAGGCAAAGTCAAAGAACGACATCCACGCTCGCATTGATGCTGGCGAAGTCGTTCATGGCTTCAATTACAGTATGTTTGCACCGATGGTTGGCCCGGAAGCGGCCGGTTATCACGCGCTGGATGCTAACCTAGCGGTTGGCACTTTGATAGTGACGTACACTCGCAAAGTCGGCGGCAACCCTGTAAGCCAATACTACTACACATGGAACGGACTGCGCTGCACGTAGTCCACCTGTGGATTGGTGACGGATTCACGCAAATAGGGAGGGGGGTTTTGTAACGCCCCTCTCTAAGGAAAGTCTCTCTCTCTATGTTTTGTAACGCTCTGTGTTTTGTAACGGCAATTATTCCAACGTTACAATATGTTTTGTAACGGTTCACTCCCCACATACCCTGTTACAAAACAAAAACGTTACAAAACCACAGCCTTATATACCCCTACCTCATCAGCGATACATGGACACAGTAGAGATATACCATAGGACGCCACCCACCTTCTTTGAGTCGGATGGTTTTGTAACGATGAATGATTTCGCTCATGTAGCGACCATAAGTTTTGTAACGGAGGTTCCGGGGAGCATCCTTGAGTTTTGTTACAGAATCACAAACTCGGTCGATGAGTATTGGTCGCAAGAGTTTTGTAACGGAACGGAGCCGGTCACATTCGGCGGGGTGAGTTTTGTAACGACCCTTCACGGCGAGCGGTTCCGCTCGTCCTCCGTAGGAGACTGTTTTGTAACGGGCGGCAAGACCCATGAGGTCGCGGGCTTCGGATTCAAGGAGGTCGCAGCGACTTGAGTTTTGTAACGGTTTTGTTACTCTACGGTTTTGTTTTACTACTCTATGGTTTTGTAACGGCTTTCTCTCTCTATGTTTTGTAACGGCTCTCTCTCTCTATATGTTTTGTAACAGCAATTGTTTTGTAACGGTAATTATTATCATGTAACAATATGTTTTGTAACACTTCATTGTTTTGTAACACTTCATGACGCAAATAATGCAGGGGTTTAAGTGCGATGGCCCCTATGTTGTTGTCACAACAGCGACAACAACCCGGATGGGTAGGCGACAGTAATGGACAAGTGAAAAAATGAAGAAGATAACCGATGAGGAATGGAACGAGATAAATGAAGCGATAGCGAAGGACGGCGACGGAAGAGCAACCGGCCTATACTACGCGCCGGAAATGAGATGCGAGAAGTGCGGAGACATGACCGACCGAAACGAGATGATATGGGTCCGGGTACGAATTATCATACCCCCCTATGGACGGAGAGAAATGTGGTGCAAGGGCTGCGCCGAAGAAGAGTAGGTGAAAAAATGGTACACAAGAGAATGAACGATGAAATGAGAATGAAGAACGAATGCGAGAGGGGCGAGTATGACGGCAACATCCACAGGTGGAAGTTACTCGATATGCCGCGATGGTTCGGTGATGATGCGATAGAGGTCGGACAGGGCAACACAGACAGCCCTGAAACGTTCCTACCCTGCGCATACCTAGCCGCCCGGTTTGTATGCACCCAATGCGGCGTGGTGATATGGCAAGAGTCAATGTTTGATATTGGCGAGGGTCACATAATGCCCTACCGAATCATCAACGGCAAAAGGGTTGAGACTCCGAGTGATGATGAGGACGAATGGACGATGAATTATGACAGCCATTCAAGTTAGTGGCCCTGAGTTTTGTAACGGTTTTGTAACGGAGGTAACGGTTTTGTGACAGTAGTAGGTAACCTGAGTTTTGTTACGGTTTTGTAACACTCTCTCTTTACTCTCTCTATGTTTTGTAACGGAACGACAACTTACAACTATTGAAACGTAACAAAATATGTTTTGTAACGTTGGAATAATGACAATGGTAGAGGAACTCAACCGTAACAAAACCATAGTGTGCAAACTACAAACCGTAACAAAACCACAGCCTTATATATCCCCACCGGGTTCCCCTATTATGGACACAAAAAAGGAGAACGTTCAAAGCGTAACAAAAGAAAGCCCGGCGTGCCACCATTGCGGCGACACCCGAACAATTGAGGTTTGGTTCACCCGAGGGTGGCCCTATGGGGAGAACCGGATTGTGGCCTGCGTCAAGGATGGGCGCGGCCTTCGACCCTGTGGGTCGAAATACTCCGAGCCCTGCCCCGAGGACGAGAGACACCGCCTACCGGAGGAGGATTGAGATGAGTTTTGTAACGTGGTTGGCTGCTAAAATCGCCCGACCCATTCTCACGATTGACTACGGTTTTGTAACGGGGCATGAGTGTAGATGCCAACAAGGTCAGATATGCGGAGAGTGCGCCACATGAGTTTTGTAACGCGGGGTTATTGGGTTTATCTCTTTCTAAGTTTTGTAACGATGACTTCGTTCATAATATTCCTTTCTTGAGTTTTGTAACGGTTCTCTCTCTCTTTGTTTTGTAACGGCGACACCGTGAAACTTACAATTAAATAGATGTAACAATATGTTTTGTAACGGCGGAATAATAGTAAAAACGTCAGGTTCATAAGGGACCACCTGTTGGGAGTATCATGGCACAGAAACAAGGAATAATCATCAAGACGGACGGCACAATAGAGGACACCACGATAGACGGGCTCAAGGACATGCAGGCAATTGTCGGCGGGCTGATTGAGAGGGCATGCTCAGTCGAAGACGCGGACATGTGGTGCAATGAAGAGGGGCTACTACTGCACTTTCCTATCAACCACAAGGCAACGGAACTCAGGGCGAAGGACGGGGATGCACTCCTGTCTCGCTTTCCCGTCGTTGGGGATGTTCTCATTCTTGGCGCATGCGACCATTGCGGCGATAGCGGCAATGTGAGTCAGGCAGCGAGAGATGCGGTGGCAGCAGTATGAGTTTTGTAACGGGGGTAATGTATGCCTTTCTCATTTTATCATTTTTCTTGTGGGTAACTGCTGAGTTTTGTTACGGGGGCGAACAGTAAGTTTTGTAACACTCCGCGCCGTGTGTCCATCATGCGTCACTAAGCCCTCCCCCTATGTTTTGTAACGCATGGGCTCGTAGAGAAGTGGGGGGAGGCAACTTAGGTTTTGTAACGCTTTTCTCTTTCTCTTTCTGTGTTACAAAATCGCTTACAATTATAAATATGTAACAATATGTTTTGTAACGGGGAAATAATAGTAAAAATCAAGGAGGGTCCACAGATTCCTCAGACTCATTGATTAATTCGACTTCAACGAAGGCATCCTCCGGCATTATAAGTTTCAGCACTTCCGCAGGTGGGCGGACAACTGAAAAACGCCTAGTCCGTTGAAGGAGGTTACCATCAGCATCACAAGTCCTAACAGTTTCAATCTTGAGCCACCCTTTCAGGTCATTTTCAAACTGCACCTAGCCACCCCCTATCACGCATGCGCCCAATCAATTTCCTACTATGGACTTCTCGCTCTTGCCTCCATGAATCCTCATTTATTTTGAGTGTCCCTGTGTCAATGTGCTTCTGCAATTCAGTTTCAAAGTCAATATCAGTTCGTAGTGCGTGAGCGAAGAAAGTTATTATTCCGTCCTCCTTGTGGTTACTGATATGCACCATTTCGGGCTCAATCGAAGCAGGGAGCAAGAGCGGAAGTTCGACATCCCATGAATGCGTTGCATCGCTATTTTGCTTCTCCCCAATCACCCTTTGCGGTCGCTTGAACATAGTAATTGTATGGCTCTTCAAAAAGTGTGCGTGTAGGTCGTTGTTAGGGTCAATGGGGCCAAAGTCCTCAAGGCTCAGAAGTGCCATGAGCGGAACCTTGATTTTCCCTTCCCTGTTGAGTTGGCCGAATGTCGGGTCAATGATGAAATTAGGCGTTCTCACTACAATATGCCCGTCATAGCCCGTCCCGCTTGGCCCGTAGTGTTTGGGGTTGCTTCGGTAATCGTCGGGGTATCGTGGGTCGTTTCCATCGTGGCCCTTGTGCCATAGTTGAAGTTGATACTCTCCGTGCCGACTTCGGCCGAAGGCCGCAAGGTCCGAGCATACCGGCACGGCCGGGATTTTGAAGGTTGCCGCCATAGCGTTACAAAACAACATCGAGTCTGTGATACATGAGCCCGCCTCGGTGAATCCTCGGACGGTTTCGTTGTAGTCTTTCAGTTCCCCCATGACGATTTGAATGGCCTCTTCTTCCGTGTAGGTTTTCGGCTCGGGCTTGGGCTCCTTCGCTGCCGCCGCCTTTCGGCGGTCGGCTGCCCGCCTCTTGAATCCCATTCAAACACCCCCCGTTACAAAACACTCGGGGCATGAGGGGTTCATGTCCACACCCCCCACACTCCGAGGACTTCTCGGTCATCGCTGCTGCCCTTGTGCGGGGCCGTGTCGCAGACCACGCGGCCGGAGTGGTCGCGTAGGTGGATGTGGCGCTCTGTCGTTATCATGTAGTAGTCGGGCAGGTCGTCGCCGTCGCTCCCTGCGAGTTGCCTCGCTTGGGTCTTGGTCGGGTTGTTGATTGCCGTTACAAAACTCTCCACCGTGTAGGAGGCCCGGCGGATAACCGTCTTGCGGCTCCTAACTTTCATGCCCGCCTTGCGGCATGCTCGGATGATGTCTGCCATTTGGTGCATGTAGTTCAGCAGGTGGCGCACCCCGAGGGTTGTGGCCGTCGCTGTGAGGCAGGGCGACCCTCTCATGTCGTGGTTGTTGTACTCCACCGCTAGGGTGTCCATGCGCTCTTCGCGGGCCGGGGTTAGGGGGAAGTTCACCTCGGGCTTGCTCGCTCTCTCGCCTTCCGCCTGCTCTCGGTTGCCTCCGAGGGTGATATTGAACCCGGTGACCTTCCGCTTCTGCTCGTCCGTTACAAAACTCTTCTCGTCGTTCTCGCTCATTTCGATTCCTCCGTTGCTCCCTGTTGGGGCAGGGGGCCGAAGCCCCCCACCCGCTCAGAGGGCCGCCTCGCGGTTGAAGAGGTTAGGCCCGGCTCCCCTGATGTTGATGCCTGCTGCGGCCGCCTGCGCCTCTTGGTCGGCGGGGTAGGCTACGGTCATGAAGCCCCTCTCGCCCTTGCTGTCCTGTACCACGATGACCCCGAAGCGGAAGACTCGCCATGTGGGCTTCATGCCTCGGACCCACCGGGCATAGATTGACCACTTCTCGGGGTTCTGTCGGGCCTTGTCCGCTCCGCCTCGCTGCTTGATGGTGCGGGCTGTCACGGTCGCAGCGTCGAAGTCAAGGACAGCAATGCCCTTGATTATCTGCTCATATCGGTTCACTACGTCGGTCCTGATGGCCTGCTCTCCGCCCTCGGGGAAGTAGCCCCCGCAGCAGCGCACCACACCCTCAACGGACGCCTGCCTCTTGCCCCCGTTGCACTCCATTGTGACCGGGTGCAGGTAGCCTGAGCAGCCGTCCGCCGGGCATGCCTCCGCTGCCTTCTCCGTGACCACCTGCTCCGTTTGTGTGGCCTGCCTGTCCGTGGTCCGGGTGACTATCTCGTCATCCCTCACGCCACCGTAGAGCCTGCCCTCGGTGTAGGTCGACCGGGCATACCCTGTCTTCTCAAGGGCTAGGGTGGTAAGGTTGGCGTGGTCGAGGTCGCCCATCTCCCCCCCGTAGTCGAGGACCGGCGCAGTCGAGCGGTTCGCTCTGTTGGCCCATCCTCGCAAGGTCTTCAGCGTGTACCTGTGGCTTAGGTCGGAGCGAAGGTCGCTCCGGGTCGCTGCTACCGCTCTCTCTGAGAGCGACACCCCCGCCCCATCGAAGATGGGGCCAAGTGCTGTCGTCGTTGTCGGCTTCGTTGCTCGTATGCGTAGGTGCATAGCACCTAATAGGGGGCTGCCCCCTATTAACCTGTGGCTTGCCTCTCTCAAGCAAAAACGTTGTACTGCTCTAATGCAAAAACTACACCACTCTCTAGGCAGTAGTATGCCTACCCCTTCACGGAATTTTTTTCAAATTTTTTGAAACGATTCTATACTGTGTTGGATGTATGCCATTCTTATGAGAAATAACAGTATTATTGGCTACAAATACCCTTAAAATAGCAGAAGCACTATAACAATTCAGTTGCGTCCAAAAAGCAGATATATGGTCATTAGCCTTACGCGCAATTTCATCTGCACTTAACCATCCTTGTTCTTCCCTAAAAACGCGCTCTATAGCCTCTTGATAGACTTGCCTTCGCTTCTTTGGGCCATGCTTCTTCCCTGTTCGGGGATTTTGTCCTCTACTCATTACTTGTCCTCCTTATTACTCCGCCGCCAATACCCGACTTTTTCTTTCTTGACAGACCTCTAGCCCCACCAATCCATTCACCCGGTTTCATTGTAGACATTACAACGGGAACATCAGGAGATTTATAGGTAAATTGGTCAAGAGCATGGGCTAAAGCCATCGCACAATCGTTATGTCTGCCTAAATCCTCAATCAAACCCTCGCGCCAAGCGTGTTGTTCTAACTCTTCTAGTAATATATTAACTTCTTTTCGGGTAAAATCATCTCCATAAGGAAAACAAACTAACTCGCGCTCAAACCAAACTCGCATACGATTCAATAATCCCTGTTTAATAGTTCGATTACTCACCTTACTTTCACGATAGTCAATTATACCGCCCTTTTGAGAAAGAAGCCCCTCATATAGATGTTGAAACCCAACAGACTCAACCGCAAAGGCTGGATGCCCATATCTTTTATTCCAATCCATCATCATATCGGCCTGTTTATCCGGGGGAAAGTCATTACGCCTCCAAATATTCACTAAATGAATATATCCATCAGAATCTTGTCTTATACACACCATAACCGAATAATCTTGACCTAAACCATGTGCAGGGTCAAAACCAATAGCATATTTATCATCTCCCATTTTTTCATTCAGAAAAACAGCATCCATATTCAAATTTTTACGAGTCAAATTACGGGGATAAACTGCTGCCTCATCATCAATCACCTTACACAGATATTCTTGGATAAAAGACAATTCACCCATCGCGGACTTTTGTTCTAAAAGAAACTCAATAGGTCTAAATTCAGGCCATAAGGCTTCAGGTTTAATACTTGGATTAGATTTATGTTCATCCCAATTAGGAATACCCGACCAAACGCCTGATTTCCAAGCATCATTATGCAACATTTCAGTATGATAAAGGTCAACCATACTCATTGGCGTCCCTACACAATAAATAGAAGTACCGGGACTCAACATTGGTGTAACTTTCTTTCGGAACCAATGACGAATAACCGACCAATTCATATCGCCCATATCATCGAGAACATCATCAAAAGCGATACACGCAGGATGCTCCCCACGAATAGCAGCCCCAACAGAAGTAGCCCTAATCCATGCTCCATTATTAAAGTGTAATTCAAGTTTATTGCCTCTTCGTGTATTGAGATACCTAGATAATTGAGGATGTTGTTTCATATCCTCCCTAATTTCTTCAAGACGACGCATTGCCAAATCCTTACTCGCAGAAAAGAGCCAACAAGTAAAGGGTTTATTACGCCATTTTTCAAAAAGAGCAGAATGAAGTAGTTTTACCCGTAAAGTAGTTGATTTTGAATGGTCGCGGGGAGCAATAACGCAAACGCGGTGAACCTGTGAATCATCTCTTCCCCCATACATGTCTATCCATTCACCAATATGCATTCCCCAAGTATAACCTAACCACTTGTAAAAATATTGAACATCATTTCTACTTCTCTCCATAGAGAAATCCGTACTAAATTTACTCATCTAAAATCACCGGAGCGAATAAATTACCAATTAATCCTAAATCCTTATCTAATAAATGAGCGCAAATACCCGCTCTTGCTAAAACATGACCTTTTTGGAAATGCCATCGGTCATTACCTGCTAAACTTGGTAATTGGATAACAGTAGTACCACCCTTTTCGATTAAACGCTGGTGATGTAAATGCCCATGAAACCAAACATGATGTTCACAAGAGCCCCAAGCACCCCTTTCTTCAGAAGCCATTAAAAGTGGTAAATCTAAGCCTCTAATTCCATCGCCATGTGTAAATCCTATCAAATTATTACCCCATATAGAATATTGCCTAAGCATAGGATTAGTTATTACTTTAACATCAGTAGTATTTTCGTAAACAGCACCAAGATACATCATTAATGCTAAAGATGTATGTCTATCATGATTACCGCGCATAAAAATAACTTCTATAGGACAAACCGTTCTCAAAAGGTCAATATGTTCACGCGCAAGAGAACACCCGTCCATAAATATTTGTGAGGGGCTAGTAGATAGGTCTTGTGGTGTACCCTTTGTCGTTGTACCCTGTTCATTATCAACATGGAACCAATCACTACCCGTAGCAACGTATATTTTTTCAGGACGACCCGGTAAACGAGAAATTAAGTTTTCCGTTCTATCAATTAACCTTTTTCGTGCTTCTTCGGTATTATAATGTGTACCCGTTTCATCAATCCAGCATTCTTCACCGAAATGAAGGTCTGTAGGGGAAATAACAACCGCATAAGGTGCAGCACTCTTCATTTTTCGATTTTTGGGAGTTTTAGGAGCCAAATTCTTGTTAGAAAGTGCTTGTCGAAACTCATTAAGCAAAGTAAAATCAAGATTTCGCATTCTATCAGCATCATTACTTACTTCTCTCCAAAACTTCTTATTTGCCTTTTCCAATACCTTGTTTCTTTTACTTTCAACTAATTCAAGTACCAAAGATTCTTCTGAACGAGATTTCATGTCCTCATCTGTGAAAATATCCATCCCATGACTCCACTTATGGGCTTTAATGTAATCATGAATGTATAATTCAGGAAGAGAAAATTTTCTGCTTAACTCTCTCATATTCAAGCCTTCTCCCCCATCAGAGTAAGCCTTTTTCATCTTTCTATGGGTTTCACCGTCCATTTTTACCATTTGATTTACCGATGGTAAGAAAGTAATGTATATGTCTTCTTTTTCGTCATAATAGATACTCACACGCGAGGAAGAAGATAATTTTAGTTCAGGTTTAATATATCCAAACCCTTCCTTCTTCCATCGAAGAATAGCGTTGCGCCACCCCTGAAAACTTCGTGTTGGCTCAATACTATGGAGATACCGAGCAAACTCACTATCAGTAGCAAATCCTCTTTCTTTCGCTATACGCTCTATAATCTCTTTGCCGCCCCACAATTTGGTCCGACCACCGAAAGCCCTCTGCCCCATTGAGCATATTGAACATTGACTGCCTTTTAACCGTTCCTTTTTTTCGTTAATTCCATATATTACTGAAAAATTAAATCGTGCAACTGAAAGCCTCTTTTCTAATTCTTCAATTCTTTCAAAGAGAGACTTTTGAGAAAGCGACCTTTCAAAGTCTAAAAGAGTAGTATTGAATAGTAAACAAAGAGTAATTTCTATACTATAGAAGAAATAAAAGAAATACTGAACAATAGAGCAGTATATCGCTTTATTTTTTCTGAAAATCACCGAATAAACGAAAATTATTATAGATTTGGCCTAATGTTGATAAGGCACTTCTATATTTTACGAAATATGGCAGAGAAGGCTGCATGGTGGCAATTTTGGCGACCTGAGCGAGAAGTTATGGCTTCTCAGCGAATTTCAACGGATAAGACCTTCAGAGCGGTTGCTGGCATTCCTGACATAATGAGAGATACAGAAAGATTGCAGAAAGATAGCAATTATGACAACGAATTTGATATGTACGACCTTATGCTCAAACTTGACCCCGAATTGAATGGTGCGGTTCGCGCAGTTAGTCTAACAGCCAATAATTACGAAATTAATTACGATAGAGGCAAAAATGCGCTTATTCGTGATGCCATTAAAGATTTAGTAGAGGACACCCTAGATTTTGATGACATTCTTATCAATTCTATGCGTAATATGATGGTTTACGGAAATGACATCAATAAAATCGTCGGAGCAGATAATCTCGGGATAACCGATTTACAAAGCCTTCCTATTAAGCAGATAACCATTGTTGATGAGAGAGGCGGCATAGATTCGGTTTTTGACGCTAGTGAAGATAGCCCCATTATAACCGCAAGTAAATATTTGTTAAGGGAAATGAAACTCAATGCCCGCGAAATACCCGCTAATGAGATTCTACACATCAAGATTGATTATCGCAGTAATTGGTTTGTAGATAATAGAGGCCGTAATACTTATGGAATTTGGGGTGCTTCTCGTTTTTCGTCCTTGAAGCAAGCCATACGCATGAAATACAATTCAATGAATAATCGCCTTTCACTTGAGGATTCTATGACTAAACAGTTTATCTCAATAGACAAGTCAGCAATAGAACATATTCAAGACCCCGCAGAACAAAGTGAAAGGCTTACACACATAGTAGATGAAGTTATTTCCCTCTTTGAAGGACTACGGGGCGACCAAATTCCCGTTCTTCCTCATTATGTTGAATTACATCATATTGATTTGGAAAATAGCCTTCCCGATAGTGGTGGATTTTTAGATGCTATTAACAGCGATATTGCCGCAGTTCTTCAAGTGCCGCGTGTAGCCGCCGGTCAGGAAAGAGGAAGTACCTTTGCTGCTACTTTTAACGCAAATCTATGGGCGGTTCAAGCAATTAGCCGAATGCATAGTATTCTTGCAAGTCATTGTCGTGATTTATTTTCAATTCATCTCAATCTTTTAGGAATACCACACAAAGCATCTGATTTACCCTCAATACGATTTGATGCAATGGATAGCGAAACCCCTCTAAATGTTATGCAAAGAGTAGTAATGGGTTATGATAGTGGGATTCTAACGCTTAATCAAACACTTGATATGCTAAATCTTCCTCTTGATAGCGATGGCGACGAAAGAAAGGACTTGAACCCTATTGAAAGCAACGAAGGTGATTTACCCGATGAAAATTCGCAGCCGGGGGCCACCGACGTTGCCAAATAATCAATGCAAGACTGTGCCTAATCTGTCATTGGTAAAGATTGAAGAATCACTCCTAGCGTAAGGTGGCTATGAGTGAAAGCGATGATGACGGTGAGAATGTCATACAGGAATTGAATGCCCGCTTTCAAGAATTACGCACGTTAATAATTACCATTGGGTCAATTTTGGCTATGTTAATGGCCGGTCTAAATGAGGTTGGCTTCATTGATTTTGCTGTGGATAAAGTCGTTGATTTGGTAGAGGATGACCCCGGCCTCAACCCTTACCTCGATGATTGTGAAGAAGTTTGGAGTTTAAATGAAGACCATTATATTGTTGATAATGATATTATTTTCTCGGTGTCTATTGCAGATTTAGCACGATGTAATAATGTGCATACTGTGGATTACAATATTACTGTTGATGGGTTGGCTACAAACGGCACAAGTCCTGAATTTCGGAACCAACATAGTTTCGTGGAACAACTTGATAATATGAGTGAAGGAACCCACCATGCCGTTATTGAAGTCACTAATGGGACAATAGC
>Ga0066851_10000497_pt1 | contig 19367 bp, 4 predicted proteins | sample ETNtaG_7_FD_65493 | JGI IMG/M metagenome (GOLD analysis project Ga0066851, IMG submission 65493) | Marine microbial and viral communities from oxygen minimum zone, Eastern Pacific Ocean - ETNP201406SV65 | ecosystem: Environmental > Aquatic > Marine > Oceanic | place: Pacific Ocean: Eastern... | reverse complement strand
CCGAAGGTGAGCAGCAAGACTTGCTAATGGAGCACCAGGTAACAGACGACTAACGTCGCGACCTCTTTCCTAACCATCTGTTGCTGACACTACAAGTATAACAGATTAGATGAGGTGTGTTAAGTCTTTACTCTTCCTCTGGTGAATCCCTCAGGAATAGGGTCGCATTTCTTCACAAACCTCTCTTCTGTGGTGTTGTTTATCCAGCACCAGTTCTTGCTTCCTGGAGTTCCTATCTTATTCCAAAAAGATAGGTTGGGCGGATTTCTAAAATACCTTACTTCTCCAGTCTTATTGTGTTGGTACCGTTTTGTTCCTCTTGGGATAGCCATAATAAATAATCAATCTCTCTATGTGTATTTATAAATATAACTGATGTTATTCGGTTGAGATTTTGACTGCAATTAGAGTAAGCCAGCTGCCAGACGTAACTGTAATCTCAGGAACGGATGTATTAATTATAAATGATGTTGATGTAGATCCCGTAGTTACCAGTAAAGTAAGAGTCAATGACTTTGTTACTTATCTGAATGGAGCTATTGAAACAGTTATTACACTTGACACTAGTCAAATCCAATTAGTCAATCAAGAGAGTGGGGATACCATTGCCACAAAGGCAACTTTAACTGGTTTGCCTCCTCTTAGTACTCTTACCACTCAGGAAGATTATAATGTTTGGTTGTATGATGTAGTTGATGAGATAAACCAACATGTAGATGAAGGTTCAGGAGAGTTTCTTTCCTTAGAAGTTAGTGGTACATCTAATCTTATTGGGAATGTCACAGCAGGGGCTAATCTGAGTGTAGCTGGCACTAGCACTCTAACTGGTCTGGCTAGCACTCCTGCTGGTTTTGCTGTTACAGGAGGAGATTCCTCTACTGTAGTCAATGGTTTATACTACAACACTGTTCAGAGTGCCTTAGCAGTGGCTGCAGCAGGTTCTGATAGGGTTAGGGTGTCTGCTACTGGTGTGGAGTTCTTGGTGCTTCCTAGCTCCTCTGAGGGGTATAACCTGACTGGTGCTCCTACGGGAGTGGTAGATGGTATTAGGACTGCAAATGATAATAGTATTCGCTTAGTCAGCAACAGTGTTGATAGATTGATTGTTAATAGTACAGGTAATTTCGGATTTAGGACAAATCCAACACCTGGAGCTGCTATTTTAGTTGGTGGAGCATATGATTATAATATAGGCAGCACAGGAAAGGGTGTAGAAGTAAGTTCCATGGTATCTTCTGGTACCAATGGTAGTCAGTATGGGGTAAGAGCCTATACTGGTACTCTTAGTATGCAAGCCAATGGTAATATTGGTGAGTATGTTAATTATCTTTCTAGGGGTAATGTTCTTCCTACAGATTCGTCTGTTGTTACAGGTTATTCTTTTAAAGCTAATGAGACAGCAGCATTAGCTTCTACAACTAACTATGCCTATTGGACAAATACAGTTAAACGGGTTACAGCCGATCCTATTAATAATCCAGTTCCTACTAACTGGGCATTCTATTCTGCTGGAGATGCGCCATCTCAACTGGGTGGAGATTTAACCGTCTCTGGTGATCTTTCAGTAGCTGGTGATTTGGTATTTACAGGAGCAATTAGTCTTGATGATTTAACTCTTAATAGTCTCGTTGTTAATACTACCAGTTTATTGAAGGGAGCTGTAGCTCTTGATACCACTCTAAGTGTTACTGGTGCAAGTACATTGATTGGCGGTGTAACAGCTAAGTCAACTTTAGATGTAGAAGGAGCTTCTACTCTTAATACTCTTGCAGTAACATCTGGAGCTAATGTAGATGGATCAGTTACTGTTGGTGCAGGTTTGTCTGTTGATGGAGCATCTGCCTTTAAAGGAGGAGCTACTGTAACTGGAAATCTAGTTACTTCTGGTACAGTTCAGGCTGGGTATTTTGTGGGTGATGGCTCACAGTTGACTAACTTACCTATTCTTGGACCTATTCAATTTAAGGGTGAGGTAAATGTAGCTAATCCTCCTCCTTCCCCAGTGGAAAATGGTTGGTCATATATGAATACCGTAAGTGGCCCAGCATCTGCTGGTTGGGCTGGGATTGCAGACGTGACTGTTGCTGCACAGCAGATGGTTATCTGGTCAACACCTTACTGGTATTTGGGAGGAACGGTTGATAGTAATGATTATCTGCCTATAACTGGTGGTACTCTTGCAGGAAGTTTAGCTATAACTCAAAACTTATTAGTGGATGGTGTATCAACATTCAATGGTGCTACTGCAGTTAATAATACTTTAAATGCAACTGGCGCCGTAGAATTTTCAGATACATTGCTAGTTACTGGTGCTATTACTGGTAATTTGAGTGGTAATGCTACTACTGCTGGTACTGCAGCTAACCTTACTAGGAACGTTCTGAGTGGTAATGGTCTTGTTGGTGGTGGAGTTCTTACAAGTGATGTAACTCTTTCTGCTCAGGCAGCAGATAATACTATTATTGTATCTCCAGCTGGTATTGCTGTTGATCCTAGCAGTATAGAGGGAGTTGGTAGTGCAGTTAATGCTACAAATGCTTCTAATGTAACAGTAACTGGCAACAATGATGATTTTGATTACTATGTAATCTTAGGTTCTTCTGGTGGTTATCAGCCACTCTATGCTAATTCTGGGCTGAAGTATAATGCTTCCACTAAATTGCTTCATGGTGATGGTTCATTTAGTATTCCTTCAGCAACAATCACTAATTTTGGGGCTACTGGGATTACCACTCAGACTGCAAATGTACAATCAACTCTGACTGCTCATTATATCACCACGGGTACCAATGATAGTGGGGTTTCTATCAATGCACCTGGACAAATTGTTGTTAATAATCTAAATGTAGGACAAAATGTTGATGGAACCTCTATTCATGCTAGTGGAAAGATTATAGGTAATGGTTTAGATGTAGCTTCTGGTATATGTCATGGTATTTTAACCACTAATACCTTAGATTGTGGAATATTTACTGGTGGTAGAAAGGGATTAGTCTATAAGCTGACTGCTGGTGATGGTATGACCTTCACTGATCAAGCTAGTACTCATATTGGTGGTGATTATGATGCAGCTAACCCTGATAATTACCATAATTCTGGTACTATTGCTGTAGGACCTACTGTATTGAGGACTACAGGCTCTCAAACTCTGATTGGCGACCTTACAGTCTCTGCTCCTCCTCTTGGTGGAACAGGTACTGGCACAGTAACTGCTGTTAAGTTTGTTGGTGATGGCTCTGAACTGACTGGATTGAATATTCCTGCAGGATTTAACTTTAAAGGTTCTATTGTTGTAACAGATCCAGCTCCTGCTGACCCTCAGGGCGGTGATTTCTATCTGGCAGCTGCTGCTGGTACAGTTGATAACTCCTTTACAGGAATTGGAGGTACTGCAGTCAATGAAAATCAAATCCTGGTTTATAGTGGAGGAGCCTCCAGATGGTTTACTGGTGCTTCTGGTAGTTCAGTAGCTCCTGGAACCTATCTGCCTCTTTCTGGTGGTACAATAACAGGAGATCTAGGTGTTACTGGGCAATTAACAGGAAGTGTTGCTGAATTCGGGGAGGTTGAGATACCTAAAGATGGATTACTGTGGGGAAATAAAGATAATATTAATAATGAAGGATTTGCTATTGGAGGTAATGGTGTTGCTTTCTTCTATTATGATAGAGGAGATGTTGGAACAGCCAATGAATGCGTTTGGATTAACAATGTAACAGGTGGTATTAGATTAGGTACTGCACCTGATCAGGTTGGTAATCCTACTATTAATCTTGATACCGATGGAACAGCTATTTTTACAGGTCAAGTTACAATTCCAGCTATTCCTGTTTCTGATACTCACGCCAGTTCCAAGGGCTATGTCGATAGTCAAGTAACTGGTTTTGTTACTCTTGATACCGATCAAAGTATTTCTGGTATTAAAACTTTCACAAATAATCTAAATGTTGATGGTAATCTCTCTATTGGAGGAGCGGCTACTAGTGTAGCTACCACTGATGCTTCTGATGCCTCTACTCTTACTACAAAATCTTTTGTTCTGAGTAAGATTGCAGCTTCAGGTGGTGGTACTGTTATGGAAGTTACTTCTGGTGATGGTATAAGCACTACACCAGCTGGTGGGATTACAGAGACTGGTAGTATTCAGGTAGATGGAACTGTAGTAAGGACTTCAGGTGATCAAACACTGGGTGGAGTTAAGACATTTAGTTCTGCTATGAGTACAGGAAATATTACTTCCACAGGTACTATTGAAGCTGCCTTCTTTAAAGGTGATGGCTCACAGTTGACTAATGTTCCTGGAGGAAATGGACCATTTACTTTCCTGGGAGAGGTTGATGTTGTAACTGGTGCTCCTCCTACTGGACTCAGTACTGGTGATAGCTATCTTAATACTGTAGCTGGCTTAGCAGGGGGTGCTTGGACTGGTATTGATGGGAAGAGTGTTGCTATGGATCAGTTGGTTATTTGGGTGGTTCCTACTAATGGGGATCCAGCTAAGTGGATGCTTGGTTCGGTGGTAGATAGAGGCACGTATCTTCCAATAGTTGGTGGTATTATAACAGGAAGTTTGGAAGTCAATAGTAATTTAACAGTTGGTACTGACTTAACTGTTAGAGCTAACAGCAATTTGGAGGGTACATTGTCTGTGGGAGCTGGGACCAACCTTGCTGGGCTCTCAGTTGCTGGGAATGCTGGCTTTGTTGGTACAATTACCAGTGCTAATATCAATTCCACAGGTACTATTGAAGCTGCCTTCTTTAAAGGTGATGGCTCACAGTTGACTAATCTACCTGCAGGTGTAGGGAGTGTTACTTTAGTTACAGGAGGTAATGGTATTCTAACCAGTCCTGCTGGCGGTATTGAATCTTCAGGAAGTGTTGAGGTTCAGGCTGCTGATAGCACTATTAGTGTAACTGCTAATGGTATTTCAGTAGATTCTGCAGAACTAACAGGAGTTGTCTTTACAACAGGCACTCAAGCTATTAGTGGAAGTAAAACCTTTACTAGTGATGTAGTTGGTAAAGCCACAGAAGATGGTTCTTTAGGTAATACTTTCACTACAAAGGATTATGTGCTTGGTAAGATTGGAAGTGCTGGTGGTGGAACTGTTACAGATGTAACAGCAGGATTAGGTATTATTGTTGGTGATGGTACAGGTAGTCAAGATATTACCACTACAGGCGTATTGAATATAGATCAGACAACGGTTGTTACTAATAATAATACCATATCTATAGGAGGAGTTAAGTCCTTTACTAGTGATGTAGAAGGTATTACTACTCTGGATAGTTCTGCTAGTACAGTATTGACCAGTAAGGATTATGTTCTTGCTAAGATTGCAGCTTCTGTCCCAGCAACAGGAGTAACTAGTGTAACGGCAGGTGATGGGTTAAGTGGAGGTACTATTACAGATACTGGTACCATTGCTGTTGATGCTACAGTTGTAAGGACAGAAAATGCTCAATCAATAGGAGGCAATAAGACATTTACTGGCTTTGATAAGTTCACCAAGAGTATTGCTCTAGGTACTGCTGATCCTGATGCTGCTAATCTTGGAAGTATTGATGCTAGTGGAAATATCACAGCATCTGCCTTTATTGGTGATGGTTCACAACTTACTGGACTGGATATTCCTCCTGCATTTAACTTTAAAGGTACTGTTGATGTAGGTGCCGCTGCACCTGTTGACCCTCAGGGTGGTGATTTCTATCTGGCTGCAGCAGCTGGTACAGTTAATAATTCCTTCACAGGAATTGGTGGAATAGCAGTAAATGAGAATCAAATCCTGGTTTATAGTGGAGGAGCCTCCAGATGGTTTACTGGTGCTTCTGGTCAGTCTGTTGCTCCTGGTACTTATCTACCTATGACTGGTGGTACAATAACAGGAGATCTGGGTGTTACTGGTGTTCTTGGTGTAGATGGCATTGTAACATTTGGTAGTGATCTCAATGTAACGGGCAACCTCACTGGTGGTACTTATAACGGTCTGAGTGTTGGTACAGGTGGAGGAGATATCGCCTTCAACACCGCAGTTGGTGATAGCACTCTTGAAAATAACACCACAGGCAGCGACAACACAGCAGTGGGTCACTCAGCTCTTAGCCTCAACACAGAAGGATCCGAGAACACCGCAGTCGGTCTCAACGCTCTTTACAGCAACACCACAGGCAATCATAGCACCGCAGTAGGTGAGAACGCTCTTTACAACAACAATGGCAACAACAACACCGCAGTAGGTCGCCAAGCCCTTTACGAGAACACCACAGGTACCAACAGTACCGCAGTTGGTCGTTCCGCTCTTCAAGAGAACACCGAAGGAATTAATAACGTTGCAGTCGGTCTTTCTGCTCTTGAACGTAACACTACAGGCGGCAACAACACCTCAGTTGGTCGTTCTGCTCTTCAATATAGCATCGCAGCCACCAATAACAGTGCTTTCGGATTCAACGCCCTTTACCTGAATACAGAAGGTAATGAAAATGTTGCCGTTGGTACTGAGTCGCTGGAGAATAATCTCAGCGGCAACCAAAACGTTGGACTCGGCGTAGGTGCTCTGAATACTAATACCACTGGCAGTGGGAACGTAGCTCTTGGATATCAGGCTGGTTATTACATTGAAAGTAACAACAACACCATCCTTGGTGGTTATGTAGGAACTGCAGCGGATTCAACTTTAAGCGATACCGTTATCGTTTCTGCTGGTGCTACCGAGAGGCTGCGCATCAACAGCTCAGGCAATGTATTAATCGGTAACTCAGCAGCAACTCCTAACATCACACTGGCGTCTGATGGATCTGCTTCTTTTGCAACAGGCAAAGTTACTATTGATACTTCAGGTGGAGCTTCCTTTGATTCTGTTGTAAGAACAGACCTTACTGCTGCTTCAGTTACTGGGGACTATACAGGTTTCTTCTCTGGTTATGCAGCAACTCAGGGTGCAGTAACAGGTGAAAACTATGCATTCTTTGCTTCAGATAGTGCAGCTCAGATTAGCCCAACATTGAATGCAGCATTTGTTAGTGATCTATCTGCTCAAGGTAGTGGAGCAACAAGTTATGCATTCTATGGTAAAGGTGATGCTCCTAGCTGGCTTAAAGGTAAGTTTACTGTAGGTGGTAATAGTGCAGCTGCACCTTCTATTACTTTAGAAGCTAATGGTAATATTATATTCACTGGAGTTATCACAGGTGATGGTAGTGGACTTACTAATGTAGATGGAGGTGGTGGTGGAGGAACTGTTATTTCTGTTACCAGTGGTGATGGTATTACAACTAATCCTGGTGCTGGAATTACTTCTGCTGGCTCAGTTAGTGTTGATTCCACTGTCCTGAGAAATAGTGGAACCCAAAGTATTACTGGATCACTTACAGCAACAGGAAATATCACTACTAGTGGTGGTTTCTTCATTGGTGATGGCTCACAGTTGACTAATTTGCCTACTCAGACGCAGGGCACAGTGACTCAAGTTGATGCAGGAAATGGATTAGAAAGTGATCCTTCTGGTGGTATTGTTGGAAGTGGATCTCTTACTGTTGTAGCTGCTGATACTACTATCAACGTAGGTCCCACAGGTATTTCTGTGGTAGAAGCTAACCTATCCTCTGTCCCTAATGCAGATAGTGCTACTGATGCTACTAATGCTGAGTATGTTAAGATAGATGCAACTGTATCTGATGCTGATTATATGATTCCCTTTGCTGCAGGTACTGGGAACAGATTACTTTATAGTAGTGAAGGTATAACATATAACCCATCAACTGAAAATCTTACTGTTGATGGAACTGTAAGTGCTACTTCATTCGTTGGTGATGGTTCACAGCTGACTAATCTTCCATTCCCAACGAGAGCTTTTAACTTTAGGGGTGAGGTTAATGTAGTAGATAATGATCCTCCTAACACACCACAGAGTGGTGATGTTTATATGAATACCAAGACTGGTACAGCCAAGTCTACTTGGACAGGTATTGCAGGAGATACGATCTATATCGATCAGATTGTTATCTTTATGGTATCTACAGCAGGTGGGGATGGTTCCTGGTTTGCTGGTAATATCATTGATAGGGGAATTTACGTACCAACAGCTGGTGGTACAATCACAGGCAATCTTACAGTACAAGGTATTACTAATCTCCAGAATACTACTAATGTTAATGGTACTTTGAATGCTACTAGTTTGACTGGTGATGGTTCTGGTATCACTAATCTTAATGCAGTAACTCAGGTATCTGCTGGTGATGGTTTAGCATCTACTCCCGGAGGTGGAATAACCTCTACAGGAAGTCTTGCTGTTGATTCTTCAGTCATTAGGACTAGTGGTAATCAGACTATTACAGGCACTACCACTCTCGTAGGAGATAATATTAACACAGGAACATTCAAAGTTACTAGTACTTCCAGGCTTGAGAATAATGTAACAGTTCTTGGAAGTGTAAATGCAACTTCATTCGTTGGTGATGGTTCTCAGTTAACTAACCTACCTAATACTGGTGCTAACGTTTCAACAGGAGAGGATCCTCCTACTTCTCCTGCTATTGGAGATATGTGGTGGGATTCTAGTGCTGCTGATGCTCAATTATATGTTTATTTTGATAGTACTTGGGTAGCAGCTTCACCTGTAGCTGCCCCAGATCATATAGATGAGTTTAAGTTAACAACCAATACAGCATTTGCTGCTATTAAGGCAGCAGTAAGTGATCCTAATACAGATTTAGCTGGAATGAAGGCTGCTATTCTGAGTGCCTTAGCATCTTTCTAAATTATTATAAAAGTTTCATTATTTAATCATAGCTTGTAACCAATGGCCTCCATAAATTTTCCAGACAATCCAGCTCTACAGTCCCCAGTTGATACTTTTAGTCCTACTTCCACTCCGGATGCTACTACTAATGGAGCTACTTATATTTGGGATGGTACCGTCTGGAAATCTTCATCAGTGGGATTTGTGCCTAGCTCTGGAGGCACAATAACAGGTAATCTAATTGTAGATGGGGTTCTAACTGTTAATACAGATAGTAGCTTTACTGAAAATCTAGGAGTTACTGGTAACGTTACTGCTGCAAAGTTTATTGGTGATGGGTCAGATCTGACTAACCTACCTAAAGTTTTTAGCTTTAAAGGTGCTATTGATGTAACTGCTCAAGCTCCAGCTTCTCCTGAGAATGGTGACTTTTATTTGGCTGCAGCTGCGGGGGTAGTTAATGATTCTTTTACTGGTATAGCAGGACTTTCTGTAAATGAGAATCAAATAATTGTTTATAATTCATCTTCTTCTAGGTGGTTTACTGGTGCTTCTGCTGCTCCTCCGGGAACTTATCTTCCTATGAGTGGAGGAACAATCACAGGAGATCTTACTGTTACTGATTTAACTTCTGGATCTAATGCATTATATACAGGAAATATTCAAACAGGTGATGTTGATCTTACATCCACTACGAATGCAGGATGGAAGATAGATTCTGATGGAGTTATGTATAGTCAGGTAACTCTGGCTACTGATACTAATTTAGATGTATGGACTGTATATAAAGGAACTGATACTACATTCAGAGTAACTGCTTCTGGTTCTTCATATATCGGAAGTGGTGATGAGATTTCTCTATTATCTGATGGAGATATTACATCCACTGGTACTATTGAGGCTGCCTTCCTTAAAGGAGATGGTAGTCAACTGACTAACGTACCTCCTACTGGTGTTACGGGAGCAGCAGGCGCAAATACTCAAGTTCAATATAATAACAATGGTGATTTTGGGGCATCTTCGAGTTTTATCTTTAATGGAGAAACTGCTGGTGAAGAGTTTATAGATGTTCCTCATATACAGATAGAGAGAAATGGATTGATTATTGACGGTGTGGCTTATTTGGGCACAGCGGCAAACCTGAATCAAATGAATGGTTCAGTTCAAGGAGAGGTTAGAGCTTATAAGGTTGTTTCTGTAGGTCCAACCAAGGATATTGAAGGCTTCAATAATGTGGGAATAGATGCTGTACTTACTCTTAGCTTAGATAGAACTAATACAATTGGTGCTGGCCCGTTAGTTTTTGCTCCTACTAATTCTAGTACTACTTGGGCTATGAGGCAGGATACTGCTGATTATCTAAACTTTGATTGTAATACAGGAACTTATGGAGAAGTTATTTGGTTTGCTCCTGATGGCGGAGCAACCTTCTCTGGTCAGGTTACAATTCCAGCGACCCCTGTTGATAGTACGGATGCTGCTTCCAAGGGATACGTCGATAGTGCAGTAAGTGGTGAAGATTATTGGCAGGAAGCTTCTAATATGCTATACCCTCAGGATACTTCTGATGGTATAGCTATTGGTGTAAATTCTCCCGGTAACCCTTCTATTAGCTTAAATAACGATGGCAGCATCGATGCGGTTGGCACGATTACAGCAAACCTCTTCTCTGGACCTTTACCTTATAGCGATCTAACTGGAACACCGATAATCCCCACCAATAACAATCAACTAACTAATGGTGCTGGGTATTACAAGAGTGGCGATAGTCCAAGTTTCGGCCAAGTCACCATTCCTGAAACCCCTGATGCTGATACATCTGCAACTTCAAAGAAATATGTGGATGATTCAATTAGTGCATCTGGAGCAGGTACTGTTACTTCTATAACAGCAGATGCACCCCTGACTGGTGGTACCATTACAGGATCTGGTAGTATTGGCATCGAGCCAGCATCAGGCAGTACAGCTGGCTCAATGTCCTTAGCGGACTTTAATAAGCTTAGTACCATTCCCTCTGATGCAACAAATAATACTGGTACTGTTACTAGCGTAGGTTCCGGTAATGGCCTTACAGGAGGATCTATTACTTCCACCGGAACCCTTGCTGTTGTTGCTGCTAATACTACTATTAATGTAGCAGAATCTGGCATTTCTGTTGTAGAGGCTAATCTATCCAAGGTACCTAGTGCCACAAATGCTGATACACTTGATGGTAAGACAGCTAGCACCACATCAGTTGATACGATAGTACTCAGAGATGGTAGTGGTAATTTCTCAGCAGGAACGATAACAGCAAACCTCTTCTCTGGTCCTTTACCTTATAGCGATTTAACAGGAACACCAACGATTCCGACTAATAATAATCAACTAATTAACGGTGCTGGTTATATTACTAGCAGTGGTACGAGTGGTGACGCCGACAAGCTAGACGGGCAAGAGGGGACATATTATCTAGACTACGATAATTTTACTAACACGCCGACAATCCCTACCAATAATAATCAACTAACAAACGGTGCTGGGTATTACAAGAGTGGAGATGATGTTAATCTCGGCACCATCACTGCGACTGGATCAGGCAGTTTCCTGGGTGATGTATTCACAGGTACTACGAAAGACTCAATTGGTAATCCTGGTGTAGCAGCGAAAGCCAACGGATATCTACGGGCAAACTCAGCTTCTACAGACGCTAGCACCACACTTTTCTACTTAGGCACTGCAGTTTCTGGTGTAGTTGGTGGTCAAGCGGCGATAGTGTCGGGTAATGGAGATGCCACTTTTGCGGGCACAGTCGCTGCGGATGGCTTGGAAGTTGGCGATGGTAACTTTGAAATATATCCAACATATTCACGAGCGAGATGGCCAGTTTATGTAGTTGAAAATGGATATACACCAATTGGTAGTGTTAATTTAAACAGTGGAGTTGGGATAGAAACAGGTGGTCTTGTTGAGATTCAAGGTAATTCTACTACTGCTAACCAGCCAGTACTGAACGTGCTATGGCAGAAAAATGGCACACCTGTAGACGGTAAGTATCCTGGCCCAGGTGCTTCTGAGCTAATGTCAGTTCTATACCAGGATGGTGGTGCTTGGTTTAGAGGACATGTATCAGCTGGTCAAATTTCAAATGACGCTCTTGCTGAGACTGGAGTTCTATTAAAGACGAATGGATACTTACGTGCTAATGCAAGTACTAGCACGGCTACTGATACAGTCTTCTATCTAGGGTCTGCAGCTCAATCTCAGTGTTATATAGTTAAGGCTAATGGTGATACAGTAACTACTGGAGGCATCCAAGCGGGTGATGACATTGAAATCAATGATATTACCACGGATGCTAATGCTATAAAAATTTATGGAGACGGTTCTTATTATGTTAGAACTGATAATTCTGATACGAGAGGTGCTGTTTGGAAGGCTTACAAAGATGGTTATAGTGATAGTGCAACAACTTCAGCTATTTACGGACGAGGAGGTGCATGGTTCCAACAAACAGTTGAGATTGGTAACACCTTCGGTACCACGGGCAATATTGTATTAAATAATGACGGCAGCGTCACTGGAACTGCGTTTTATCGTGACACACTAGCAACTAATGGTGGAATTAACCTTAGCGCCGGTCAATGCTACATACGTCAAGACGGTAGTAATGCTGTATTTCAGGTTTATAGCGGCGGCGATCAGACAGCAAATGTAACAGCTAACATCAAGGGTGACGGCACAATTAACTCTGGAAATTTATCCACTGGCAATGGGTCTAGGTTAAACCCTACGGGCACTATTGAAGGCAGAGTTAGTAGTTCTGGCGCCGCTTTCACTATCTATAACGGCGGAACTTCTGCAGATAAAATCTATGCTCAGATTGATGGAGACGGTAACTACACTGCGAAGGGCACGATAACTCTTTCCACGCCTGGAACGAATGGCTATATTGCGTTTTTTAGAAGCAATGGTGGTAGTGATGATGCAGTCATTATTGAACAGCCACCTATTGGTGAAACCGCAGCTGCAGTATCAGCAACGATGAGAGTAGCTAAAGGTCAGGCATCCACGAAGAATTCAATAGCAACAGCCGGCCCTATCTATGTTGGTGGGTTTAGCGCCACCGCCGCTAGTAAAGGTCTCTGGTTAAGGGATTCAGGTACTGTACAAATCTCCACTAACTCAACGGAAGGAAATGCTGTTCAAGTGATCAACACGGGTGTTGACCAGGTCAGGCTCCTAAGCAATGGAAAAGGCATATTTACCAACACCGTCTCAGCTCAAGGTAGCGTCCTAACTTCAGACCAACGCTTTAAAGCTAACCTTACTGATGCTAAATCACAGCTAACTGATGTCGTTGCACTTGGTAATAGCCTGAAGAACTGGGATTGGACTGATGATGCACCAGTTTCAGACAAAGATGTCCGCTTCCTAGGACTTGTTGCACAGGATGTAGAAGCCATCTGCCCTGCCTTGGTTACTACAACAGAACGAACAAAGAATGGTGCAGAACTTACACCTGCTGTTACTGAACTGAAGGGGCCTAATGGTAATGTCATCCGTGAAGCACAGGAAGCAACCTATGAGCAACTTGATGATTCATACAAAGGCATCAAGAACGATGTGCTCATTATGAAGCTATTGGGTGCTGTTGCTGAACTTAAGGCTGAAGTGGAAGCACTTAAGGCGGCTATGTAAGGTGGGTAGTATTATCTAAATACTACTAAAAGGAATTTAAGTAAATGACAGCTATTACTTTTCCAGATCCAGCTGGACAATCGCCTGCTAATACTTATAGTCCTACTTCTACTCCAGATGCTACTAGTAATGGAGCTACTTATATTTGGGACGGTCAGAAGTGGGAAACTAGTACAGTAGGATTCTTTCCCAGTAGTGGAGGGACAGTTTCAGGAAATATAACTGTTACTGGGATTGGTACTTTTCAATCCAGTGTTGGTGTTAGTGGTAATGTAACGGCTGCTTCTTTCAGTGGTGATGGGTCAGCATTAACTAATTTGCCTGCTGGGTTGGTATATGAAGGCAATATTAATGTAACTGATCCTGCTCCACAGAACCCTGAGGGTGGAGATTTTTATACGGCAGAAGCAGCTGGGACAGTGGATGAGAGTTTTACAGGTATAGGTGGAAGAGATGTAAATGAAAATCAGATACTTATGTATTCTGCAGGTGCTAGTAAATGGTTTACTGGAGCTTCTGGTGCAAGTGGGACATTCTTGCCTACTTCTGGTGGAACTATAACTGGAAATTTAGCTATTACTGGGACAACTTCAACTAATGGTGGTTTGATAATAGGGGGAGGTACTTCTGGTACTATATCCACAGGATTGAGATATGTAAGTAATACTTTAACTATTTCTGAAGGAGGGAATGATGGTATTTCTCTTACTAATAATACTGTAAATCTTGTTTCTAGTGGTAATATTTTATCTACTACTCCAGTAGCTGTAAACCTAGCTACTAAATTGGATGGCCTGGTAGATTCAAATGGTGTTGGATATGCTTCTTTTATTGGAAGCTCAGTAGCTATGACTAGCTTGGCACATTATTCTGCTAGTTATGATGCAACTAATAGTACTCTTCCTACAACTCAGTATGGTTTTTATGCAGCTAGTACTTTAACAACTGCAACTAATGCCTTTGCATTCTATTCTGAGGGGAATGCTCCTAGTCAGCTTGGGGGCGCTCTTACTGTAACTGGAGATGTAGGGGCTACTACTTTTACTGGTAGTGGTGCTTCTTTGACTAGCTTGAATGCTACTAATCTATCTTCTGGCACTGTTCCTTCTGCTAGATTACCTGCTCCTACTGGTACCAGTAAGGGAGCAGTATATGCTGGAAACAATATTACTATAACAGCTGCTGGTCAAATCTCAGCCACAGATACTACTCTCCCTGCTGCTTCTACCACTATATTGGGTGGTATTTACTTAGGTAGTGATGCTGAAAATACTGCAGCCACTAATAGTCCTACTAATACTGCTACTAGAAGCTATCCTCTACAGAATGATGCTAATGGAAAGGCTGTTGTTAACGTCCCTTGGGAAACTAATACTAATACAGTAACGAGTATTACTGGTGGAGGTACTGCTGTTACTGGTACTGTAACCTTCGAAGGTAGTGGGGCTACTGTAGTATCCCAGAGTACTCAGACAATTACTATTAGTTCCACTGATACCACTTATGGCCTTGCTGGTACTGATACTCTTGGATTAATAGAGGTTGGTTATACTACGTCAGGTAAAAACTATGCTGTTCAGTTAAGTGGTAATGATGCATTTGTTAATGTTCCTTGGACAGATACTGATACAACTTATGGTATTGCTAGTTCCGATACTCTTGGTTTGATAATGGTTGGAACAAACCTCTCTATAGATGGTAGTGGAGTTTTAAGTAGCACTAATACAACTTATGGCCTTGCTGGTACTGATACTCTTGGATTAATAGAGGTTGGTTATACTACAAGTGTAGTGGATAGGAACTATGCTGTCACCTTAGATGGTAATGATGCATTTGTTAATGTTCCTTGGACAGATACTGATACAACTTATGGCCGTGCTACCACCACTGCTCTTGGATTAATAGAGATTGGTTATACTACAAGTGTACTGGATAGGAACTATGCTGTTCAGTTAGATGGTAATGATGCATTTGTTAATGTCCCTTGGACAGATAATCATACCACTTATACTGTTGCTACAGATAGTACTCTTGGATTAGTAAAGATTGGTGCTGGTAGTTTGGCAGATAAGAGTTATGCTATTCAACTGAATGCTAGTGAACAGATGTTTGTGACTGTCCCTTGGACAGATAATAATACAACTTATGGAGTTGCTGGTACTAATACTCTTGGATTAATAGAGGTTGGTTATACTACAAGTGTAGTGGATAGGAACTATGCTGTCACCTTAGATGGTAATGATGCATTTGTTAATGTTCCTTGGGAAAATGATAATACAACTTATGGTATTGCTAGTTCCGATACTCTTGGTTTAATAAGAGTTGGAACAAACCTCTCTATCACCGATGCTGGAATTTTAAGTAGCAGTTATGTTAATACAACTTATGATACAGCGACTGATACTACTCTTGGATTAGTAAAGATTGGTGCTAGTAGTTTGGCAGATAAGAGTTATGCTATTCAACTGAATAATAGTGATCAGATGTTTGTGACTGTCCCTTGGACAGATAATAATACAACTTATGGTATTGCTAGTACTGATACTCTTGGTTTAATAAGAGTTGGAAACAACCTCTCTATCACCGATGCTGGAATTTTAAGTAGCACTAATACAACTTATGGTATTGCTAGTACTGATACTCTTGGTTTAATAAGAGTTGGAAACAACCTCTCTATCGATAGTAATAGTGGAATTTTAAGTAGCAGTTATGTTAATACAACTTATGTCCAGGCTACCAGTAGTGACCTTGGATTAGTAAAGATTGGTGCTAGTAATTTGGGATCTAAAAACTATCCTATTCAGTTGAATGGTAGTGGTCAGATGTTTGTGGATGTCCCTTGGACAGATGCTAATACAACTTATGGCCAGGCTACCAGTAGTGACCTTGGATTAGTAAAGATTGGTGCTGGTAATTTGGCATCTAAAAATTATGCTATTCAACTGAATAATAGTGGCCAGATGTTTGTGGATGTCCCTTGGACAGATACTGATACAACTTATGGCAAGGCTACCGCCACTTCTCTTGGATTAATCCAAACAGGTTATGGTGCGAATGGTCAATACTATCCTGTCAGCATGAGTGATAATAATGCCTATGTTTATGTCCCTTGGCAAAATGATAATACAACTTATGGAGTTGCTACAGATAATACTCTTGGTTTAATCCAAACAAATTTTCCTTATTCTGCTTATAGTAGTAATGCTAGGGTTAAGATGAATGGTAATAATGCATATGTCCCATTAGGTGGACATTTGTGTACCTATTCCACGAATGCCCAGAACATCAGGATACAGACTGACGCCACAACCAAGAAACAGTTTATAACCTTTACTAACCCAGAGAACCAAGAACCTTCAAACCCCTCAGGCTTTGATTATAGGTCATTGAGACAGAATACAAATCTTTACTTTAATATTACAAATGCATATCCATCTGGATTTCTCAATTCTCCTCTATTCAGGGGTCCTCTCGAAGGAAATGCTGATACTGCCACTACAGCTGCTTCCTGTAGTGGTAATGCTAATACTGCCACTACAGCTGCTTCCTGTAGTGGCAATAGCCTCACTGCATCTCAAATTAATGTTCAAAATGGGGCTGGTGTAACTGATTCCTATGTAAGAATACTTTTTATTATGGGACAAGCTACTGGTAATCAGTATGTATATAAAGGATCGGGTTGTAGCATTAATCCTACCACTAATTATATTAAAGCATCAGGTTTCAATGGGGATGGAGGTTCGCTAACTAATTTAAATGCTAGTAAACTTACTACCGGTAATGTTGATTCAGCTAGGTTGTCTGGCACTTATAGTATAAACATCAATGGTAATGCATCATATGCTAGCGATGCTGGCACCCTTGGTGGTACGTCAGCTGGTAGTTTAAGTGTTAACTACGCTGCTTACTCGGGATACACTAACGGGTCTTCTACGTCTTGTAGTGGTGTCTCAGCAAAGGCAGATCAGGCCCTGGTGGCCACCAGGGATGATATAGGTGGTTACCGGTCTTGCTTGTTTACTAATACCAACTCTACTTATTATTCCATACAGAATTGCACCAAGGTGAAGATAAATTCAAGTACAGGTGATATGAAAGCGGTTAGTTACAGCGAAACTTCAGATTATAGAGTAAAGAAAGATATTGTTAGTCTGTCTAGTTCTATTGATATTGTGAAAGCATTGAATCCAGTTTCTTTCAATTGGGATCCAAGTGCAACAGTTCCTTATACTGAAGTAGATGATGATGGTGTTAGTACTGTTAATAATAGAACATGGAGTATGTCTAGTTCAATACCAGAAGTAGGATTCATAGCCCATGAAGTCCAAGCATTAATCCCTGCCGCTGTAAAAGGTGAAAAGGATGGTGACGACATTCAGACATTACAAACCTCCTCAATAGTTCCTGTGTTGACTAAAGCTCTTCAGGAAGCACTTACTAAGATTGAGACATTAGAACAGAGATTAGCATCTGCTGGTATAGCATAAGGCACATTTATAAATAACAATAAATAACAGGAGTAAAGCACATGGCCACGTCGCTTAAGTTAAGCGAACTAAATGCGCTGCAGAGGGACTCTGCAGATCTGCTAACAGGAGAAATTGCTTCTGGCGATCTCCTATTAATTTCTGATGTATCTGCTAATACTTCAAAGAAAGCAACCCTTAATGAGGTGAGTGTTTGTTTGAAGGATACCGATTTTAGTAGATCCCTTGCCGTGGAAGCGGTAGGATTTGCAAGTGCCCTCGGGCAAGATCTATTTGTACAAACACTTATTGTTGGAGATTAATTAAACAATGACGACCGTTCTAGGCACCTTAGGTGTAACCAATCTGGCACTCAAAGGTGCCGGAACTGAATATCATAGAATTTCACGAGTCTTCCGCACTCTTGCCGAAGCAACTGCAGCACAGGGTAGTGGGGATTTTGTTCCTACTTCTGGTGTGCTTAACATGGTCCTAATCCTAGGTGAAGGATTAAGGTATTGGGACTTTACCACGAGCACCTTTAAGGTAGTTGATACCTCTATTAGAGAGAAGATTGCTGCTCTTACTGGTACTACACAGGACGACGAGCATCTTGGAACCTTCAGTGGTTCTACCATTCCTGATAGTTCAACTATCAAAGCAGCCCTACAGACTCTTGAGACAACTCTTGAAGCTGTAGACATCGACACCGATGACCTTGCAGCCCTGACTGGTATTGCAGAGAACATCACTAACCTTGGTACCTTCACTGGTTCAACTATCGCTGATAGTCAGAGTGTTAAGCAAGCTCTTCAGGCACTTGAAACATCAAATGAACTGAAAGCAACCATTGCTGATGTAGATCAGAATGAAGCTGATGCTGACGCAGCAATTGCTCTCAGAGCTACAATTGATAGTCCTGCTTTCACTACACACGCTGCTTCCCCTGAGTGGAGAGCAAGTGGTACAGGTCACCTGAAGCTTCGTGCTGTTACTGGTAACGACCTTAACGTTTATCTTGCTGATCAAGAGACACTTCAGATCACTAGGGATCCTTCTACTGGTAACCCTAAGTTTACTGCTAAAGGTGGTTCAGGTACATTCAAGTTCAACCAGCTGGCTGAATTCTCTGGTGGGTTAACCATCAACGGAACCTCAGTTAGTGAGCATACCGATGCTGTAATTGGTGCAGGCGGTGCAGCTAACCTTGGTACCTTTACAGGTGCAACAATTGCTGATAGTCAAACTATTAAGCAAGCACTTCAAGCACTAGAGACAACCCTTGAAGCTGTTGATATTGACACCGATGACCTGGCAGCACTGACTGGTATTGCCGAGAACGTCACTAACCTTGGTACTTTCACTGGTTCAACTATCGCTGATAGCTCTTCTGTTAAAGTTGCGCTACAAGCAGTTGAAACTTATATTGAAGCAACACAGGCGGATGTAAACCAAAACGAAAGTGATGCTGATGCTGCTAT
>Ga0066851_10000488_pt1 | contig 19520 bp, 15 predicted proteins | sample ETNtaG_7_FD_65493 | JGI IMG/M metagenome (GOLD analysis project Ga0066851, IMG submission 65493) | Marine microbial and viral communities from oxygen minimum zone, Eastern Pacific Ocean - ETNP201406SV65 | ecosystem: Environmental > Aquatic > Marine > Oceanic | place: Pacific Ocean: Eastern... | reverse complement strand
CAAGTAGCGTAAATTATCATGAATCCAAGATAAGCCGCCATCGCAGTGGGACCCTTCCACCAATCATCACTTCGATCGGTCTTCCCAAATCCCTTTTTCATTGGGAGCTTCACACTTCCCTCTATCTGCACCACACCCTAATGCACATGCGCATGGAGAAGAAGCAATAAGTAATTGCATTCCAACATCAGTCGAAATCTTTCTAATCCACCATCGCCCCAGTAAATCGTGCTCGGAGACGATCTGGAGACTTCCATCTGCCCGAAATGTAGCTACATGCCCGGAGCCTGGCTTCCAGGATTGCCATGCCCCAAATGCGGAGAGACGCTTCTCTAAGCCAGCGAAGAGTAGTCTGCATCTGCCTCTTCTATGTGAATCTCATCCACGTCCATCTGAGCTAGTTGCAGTTTACCAGACAGTTCGTCATTAACTGCATGCCAATAGGAATAAGCCTCTAGGACCCAGATTCCAGATTCCCTAGTCCCATTTCCACTGTCCTTGACGCCTCCAAAGGGAAGATGGGCCTCGGCCCCGGTGGTCGAATTGTTGATCCCCGTCATTCCCGCCTTGATCCCCGTCTTGAAGCGATACGCCTCTAGCCTGTCATTGGTGTAGCATGCACTTGAAAGCCCGTATGGAGAGGCGTTGGCCAGGTGTAGGGCATTTTCGAAATCCTTCGCTTTAACAATCGTGACAACAGGGCCAAATATCTCCTCTTGGAAGCATTGCATGGCTTCTGTAACGTCCGCAAACACGTGTGGCCACATGTAAACCCCCTCGGATGCATCCCCAAGGAAGTTAGCTGGTTTGTTTTCATTGGTAATCAACCCCTCTCCCCAGAGTTTTGTAGCCCCGTCAGACTCACACATTCCTAGATCCCTCAGGAAATCGTCTGCGTACTTCTCAGAGAGCATCGGGCCATACAGAACATCCTCGTTCCTAAGTGAGTCGCCAATTCTGGTCTCCTCGACCTTGGCCATGAACTTGGCCATGAATTCATCATAGACATCTTCGTGGATAATCAAGTTCCCTAGGCTAGTGCAACGCTGTCCAGCAGTCCCAAATGCCGCCCAATATGCTCCCTCGACAGCATTGTCAATATTCGCTGACGGCATCACCACCAAGGGGTTCTTACCTCCTAGCTCCAAAGAGCAAGAAACGAGGTTTCTTCCACAAACCTCGCCAATCATCTTCCCCACTGGGGTTGAGCCTGTGAAACTGATCTTGTTCAGCAGCCCTTCTTCCGCAGAATCAACAAGGAATTGACCCGCTCCACTACCTTTGCCGTGGATTAGGTTGATTACCCCATTTGGTAGACCTGCCTCATGCATTATTCTGGTTAGCATGAATGACAGTAACGGAGAGTCCTGCGGGCTCTTCCACACGCACGTGTTTCCACACATTATTGCAGGAATCATCTTCCAGAAAGGGACTGCTGCAGGGAAGTTGCTTGCATTAATGATCCCACATACACCCAAGGGTCTTCTATATGTGAAAAGCTCCTTGTCAGGTAATTCTGAGTTCACTGTCTGACCATACAGCCTCCTCCCCTCGGACTGGAAAAATAGGCATGTGTCGATTGCCTCCTGGACTTCCCCTGCACTCTCCTTGAGGGTCTTGCCAATCTCCCTCGTTTCGACTCTAACAATGTCATCCTTGTGCTCCATCAGCAATCTTCCCATGTTGCCAATTATTTGACCCCTCGAAGGCGCAGGAGTCCTTGACCACTCAGAGAATGCGTCTCTGGCGGATTTCAAAGCATCGTGCACATCTTGCTTGGTAGAAAGAGGAAAAACCCCTAGGCAGTCATCCTTCCATGCCGGATTCCTGCTTTCGAAGGTCACTCCATCGCTGGAAGAACGCAACTCTCCATTGATTATGTTGTATCCAATTACTGCGGGATTCCCATTGGGATTTTTCCTTTGTGATATCTCAAATCCAGTCTCTAGTACGTGTGCCATGATGTTCGCGGACGCTACTTCTGAAATGAATTGTGCGCATCGCACCTCTTTGTTCCGATAACCATTTTACCTGACGGAGAATCCAAGATTGCAGGGTTTAACAACCCCCGATGCACGAGATGAAGTGGTAGGGAGCGGAAAATGACAACTGACTCATCAGAATCACTAACTTTGAGGGTTGCGAAAGCAATACCCAGCGATGTTGGCCACGGACGCGCTAGAGTCCCATTCGATAACGATCTGAATCTTAAGCCAGGAGATATTGTTGAGATTGAGGGTGAGAGAAAAACTGCAGCAATTGTCTGGAGGTGTAGGCCCGAAGATGCGAACCTTGGAGTGATCAGAGTTGATGGAATAATTAGGAAAAATGCCGGAGTCAGTCTTGGGGATAGAGCTCAGATTAGAAAAGTAGAGGTCGAGCCTTGCATTAAGCTGACCCTCAGTCCTGTAATGGCAAAACAACAGAAGGTAAGATTTGGTCCTGGAATAGAAGGATTCGCTAGAAGAGGGCTAAACAAGAGACCAGTAGTGGCTGGAGATAGAATTTTCATTCCTGGAATGACACTATTTGCGGAGGCACTACCCTTTGCAATTGTACAGACGAGTCCTAAGGGCATTGTTCAGGTCTTACCCGACACTGAGATAGTGATCAAAGAAGATGCAGTCGATCAAGAAGACGAGAATCTTGTTCAGACTATTTCATACGAAGATATCGGAGGGATTGGTAAACAACTCCAGAAAGTCAGAGAGATGATAGAACTCCCTCTAAAGCACCCAATTCTATTCCGACGTCTTGGAATTGATCCTCCTAGGGGGGTTCTTCTCCACGGCCCCCCAGGAACCGGTAAGACACTTATTGCAAAGGCCGTCGCATCTGAGACTCAGGCTCATTTCACATCAATAAATGGTCCAGAGATTATTTCCAAGTACTACGGGGAAAGTGAGAAGCAACTTCGTGAGATATTCGATGAGGCAGCAGCAAACGCTCCTGCAATTATTTTCATAGACGAGCTTGACAGCATTGCCCCAAAGAGAGAGGATGTTACTGGAGAAGTCGAGAGACGAGTAGTTGCACAACTCCTGACTCTTCTGGATGGGATGGGAGGCAGGGACAACGTTGTAGTAATTGGAGCTACAAATAGGAGGGACGCAATAGATCAGGCCCTCAGGAGACCTGGAAGATTCGATAGGGAATTGGAGATTGGTGTTCCTGACAAGATTGGTAGAGGGGAGATTCTAGAGATTCATACTAGGGATATGCCTATCAGCGATGATTACAATCTAGACTGGCTTCTTGACAACACTCACGGTTTTGTGGGTGCCGACATTTCTGCATTGGTTAGAGAGGCGGCAATGAAGGCACTAAGGCGATATCTTCCTGAGATTGACTTGGATGAAGAAGAGATTTCACCTGAGGTAATTGAAAAGATGGAAGTTCGTATGTCAGACTTCCAGGAGGCAGTCAAAGAGGTTGAACCAAGTGCCCTGAGGGAGATATATGTCGAAGTACCAGAAGTTACATGGGAAGAGGTTGGAGGGCTAGAAGACGTTAAGGAGAGACTCAAGGAGAGCGTTGAATGGCCTCTGAATATGCCTGAAAAATTCGAACACTTCGGAATTAGTCCACCCAGAGGTATAATGTTGTTCGGAGCACCAGGTACAGGAAAGACGCTTATTGCCAAGGCTATAGCTAATGAGGCCAAGGCTAATTTCATCTCCATCAAAGGTCCTGAACTTATTTCCAAGTGGGTAGGGGAGTCTGAGAAGGCAGTTAGGGAGGTTTTCAAGAAGGCCAAGCAATCAAGCCCATCGATAGTTTTCCTGGACGAGTTTGAGAGTATAGCAGGAATGCGCAGGAGTCACTCTGGCGAGGGTTCTGACGTAATGAATAGAGTGGTTAATCAGTTGTTAAGCAGCCTTGATGGAGTTGAGGGCATGGAAGGGGTGATCGTTGTCGCTGCTACCAACCGTCCCGAGATGATTGATCCAGCTCTAATGCGTAGTGGTAGATTCGAGAGAATTCTGCACATTCCGCCTCCAGACAGAGACTCTCGTTCGGCAATTTTGAAAATCCACACCCAGGAAATGCCACTTGGAAAGTTCAAGGTTGAGGATTTGGCAGGAAGAATGGAAAATTATACAGGTGCAGATATCGAAGCAGTCTGCAGAGAAGCAGCTCTCATAGCAATGAGAGACTCAAAAAAGACAGTTTCTAAGAAACATTTTGAAACAGCTATTGACAGAGTCAGACCAACTGTAACAGATGAGATGATGCAATATTATTCCAAGTTGGAGGAGACTCTAACGAGTGGATTGGAGTCAGTCCGGAGATCTTCTGGATCTATCTCCGGAATAGAATTAATTTGAGGAATTTCATGAAGACCACGTTCACTCAGGAGATCTTGACGAGACAGGTAGTCGATGCTGCAGGCGATCTACTTGGACACCTAGCTGACGTTACTGTAGACGTTGATACTGGAAACATCGTTGCAATCCTAGTCGTAACCGAGAAAGGAATTGATCCTAATGAACTTCCATGGCCAACTACAGATGGACTTCTAGCTATTCCAGTAGAAGAGGTAGCCAGTGTGGGAAATGTCATTGAACTCCTTAGATAAGTAGATGCAGCTTTGTTCAGAGTCACATAACGGTCATAACACGAACTTCTTGCTCGATGACTCGTAGTTGGAGGGGGACGAATGGTGGCAGACTGGATAAACATCTCAAGATTCTTTAAATCTAGAAGAAGTAAGAGGGTCGCTCTACAGGTATCTTTCTGGTCAGTACTACTACTCCTGATAATTTCTATAGCAGTCACTTATGTTGTTCCCGGTCAGACTCAACAGTCAGCATATGGGGGAGAGTGGAACGATTTAGGTGAATTTAGAAAGGAGTTGAACCAAAAGGGGGTGGAAACCACGGCTTTGGTTTCTAGCCCACTATTGCTCGGTGATATTGACCACCCCGAACAGACAATTTTCGTAATTTCCGGAGTTGAGAGGGATACTATTTCCTTACCCAGACTCACCGGAGGGGATGATCTAGTACAGTTTTCAGAGGGAGACGGTTACACATCATCTGAAATCATCGCAATTAGGGAATTCGTTTCCAGAGGCGGCACTTTGATACTAATGGATGACTTCGGATATTCGAGTAATCTTGCAGCCGAGTTCGGTCTAGATTTCACTAATCATCGACTATTTGCAGATTATAGCTATGATAATGACCTAGGGTCTGACTTTGTTTGGGTTAACACTACTTCTGCATTCAACTTCACTTCTTCTCAGGGAATGCAGGATAGCGTTAATCCGTGTATTCGTGATATTGATCAGGATGGAGTTGTGGATGTGCTGGATGATGATCCAAGTAATCCAGAGATAGGAGCCCCATTCATCACAATCCAGCAAGCCGGACTTTGCTCACACAGATTTCAGGGAACGGATCCCTTGACAAACCAACCTAAGTGGGACTGGTCACAGGACTACAGCATCTTAACAAATACGCCTTCTGCATTTGAGAAGTCATCTTCCTACAATCCCGCCGAGAGAAGGTATGTAATTGCTAAGACTACTCAGGATTCGTGGATAGACAATAATGATGATGGAAATTACTCCGTTGGATCCTTTGCTGCATTCGGGCTAGTCGGGGATGAACAGGGCCCATTTCCAGTATATGTCCGATACTGCGAGGTAATTCTTTGTAGGGGTTCAGAGACAGGAAGGGTGCATTTTATTTCAGACGGTTCTGTGTTGATAAACTCAATTTACAATCCAGATTTCGACTCTAGATACCTGGGAATGGTTCCCGAGAATGACAATAGAAAGTGGATCCTTGATGTGATCGCAGAGGCTCTGATACTGAACAGCAATGGGACATCTCCTAGTGAGAATTCTCTGGTTATCTTCGATGAAAGTAGACATCAACAGCCTACTATATTTGGAGACACTTACAATTTGATATACTACATTCTGATTTATTTTACAAATGATTGGATGGCAATGCTAATTCTTTTTCTGCTACTATTTATCATACTCGAGGCTGTCCTAATCAGAAAGGAGGACCCAGAGGATTGGCGACACGTCTTTCGAGTTGTCTATTATGGATTTGGTGATGCTGAGAGATACAAATACTATCAGAGGCCTGAGAAAATTAGACAGGTCCTTCTCACGAGAGTTAGAAACCTAAACGCACTGACTAGGGAAGAGTTCGATGCAATGCCAGCATCAGAACTACAGGGTTTGATTCGTGATCCAGTGCTAGTAAGATTCCTATTCGAGGAGAGGAACTACAGGCCAGACGAATTAGTTGGGATCGTAAGGAGGATTAAGCAATGGGGAGAAGCTGGGGGGGTGACAGAAGTTGTGGACTAGGAAAGCTGCAATTATGCTTGCAGGGGGAATTAGCCTAATTCTGGTTGGAATGATGATTTCGAATTTTCAGATGATGATTATTGGTTTGACATTTATTGCCTTTATTTCGATAAACGGTTGGATTGCCGGACAGTCAAAACTTGAGATTACTAGATTTATTCCCCACTCAAATGTATACAAGGGTGACTTAATTGAAGTGTCCCTAACAATTGCCAACAGATCATACAGGCGGACTCAGCAACTCGAAATTTTCGACAATGTTCCTCATGAGATGAAAATCAGGAGGGGCATTAATCAGATTAGAATTAATCTTGGCCCGGAACAATCAACGAAGCTAAACTACATGCTCCGATGCCCTCTTCGTGGTCATTATTCCGTTGGTCCAATTTCAGTGAGGTACAGGAACCCATTCGGATTGTTTGTTAACGAATCAGTGATTGAAGACATCTGTGACATTACTGTTTTCCCACAGGTTAGGGATGTCGAGGATGCTATGCTGAGAGCAGACGTGCCAAAGATGTACACTGGAGCAACAACACTCCGAACTCCCGGACCGGGAATGGAGTTCTACTCTTTGCGGGAATATCTTTCCACTGATCCTATTCGCTCTATCAACTGGAAGGCATTTGCCAGAACCGGAGAACTGATGGTCAACCAGAAGACTAGGGACGCAGTTACTGATGTTTTTGTAATTCTAGATACTAGGGAAGTAAGTAGGATTGGAACTGTTCTAAAGAATCCATTGGAGATGGGAGCCTCAGCAACCGCGTCACTAGCTAGCCATTTTCTGAAAAGGAAGGATTCAGTAGCCATGGTGACTTATGGTAGTAAAATGGACTTCTTGCCTCCAGACACTGGAGATAAGCAGCAGTACAAGATTCTAAGCAGGTTGGCCTCCGTTTCTCCATCGGGATCTATGCCCCTTCAAGCAGTTACAAATTCTCTCTCTCCAAGAATTAGTCGCGGATCACCCGTCTTCATTATCAGCAGTCTGGAGGGAGATGGTACGACATTGCCAGCAATCCGCAATCTTTCTGGAAAAGGTCATGAAGTCATAATCCTCTCTCCAAGTAGCGTTGATCTTGAGAGATTAGTTAGCAGAATTCCTAGAATGGCTTACGAAGTACTGAAGCTTGAGCGACAGAATCGACTCACAGCAGTTTCAGGATACGGTGCGAAGGTGGTCGACTGGATGCCAGACGTAGAATTGTCACAAGCGTTAATTCAATCCAGGGGGTGAGAAGTTGGAGCTAGGTGAGAAGAAAGCAGAGGTTCTCGAGACACTCCATATCCCGGTTCTTAGGAGAAAATGGCAGATTCTAGTTTTGCAGGTTGCTTCAACAGTCTCGCTTCTTCTCCTATTAAAGAGGATGAGTGAGATTTATGGTCCATGCAGTGAGCAGTTCATCTCCGACAACAATGCAGAAACATGGTGTCCTTCATATGAGCATACAAGGGGACTGATGTGGCTTGACAACTCAAATGGACTGATTATTCCAGACATTCTATTAGGAATAGGACAGACTGGAACGACGTCTTTAATCGGGCCTCTAGTGCTATGTATTGTAGCAACATTTGCTATAGATCGTTTTTGGTCGTCCTCACAGGAGTTGCAGATTAGAATCAAGCAAGTATCTGCAGCATTATTGGGTGCCTGGATAATTATCCCATTTATTTTTCAGTGGATCATTGCCATATTCAACTATGGCCTACACTTCCCTTGGAACAGTAACGATTCAATGAACCACATCGGGGATCTCTTCCATCCGCTGGGTCTGGTAATGGAACTAGTATTCCTGGGGATAGTCTTCGCTCCTGTACTCATTGGACTGATGGGGATATGGGGGTTATCCAAGCGATCTATTTCTTGGGTTGTTGGATATTACATCATTGTCATAGCATTCCATGCAGTGCTAACTTTTGAGCCCATAGTCTCTGAGGTAGACGTTGGATTGCAACCCCTCCCAACACAGATTGGGGAAGGCTCGATGTATGGGGGCTTGGTATCTCCACTAGCTAGCTCATTACTCGGCGTCGCAATACTCATGTTGTTGTTCATGGAGTCGGGGACGGCTGCTATTGGCCACATGGAGTACGCTGCCTCTCTCCCCGAGGAGTCCAAGCGGGATCCTGAGTATGTCAGGCAATTCAACAACGTAGTAAATTCTCACCTTCTTCAATTAGTTGTCATAGTTTCACTTGTGGGGGTTACCACCGCTCTGGCACTAGCATTTGATGACCTAATGATTACAATTGTTGGAATACTTGAGGGCACACAATGGACAGGGCAAGTCAAGGAGTCTTTGGAGTTACAGATGACTTACGGGAAGGTGATTTCAGCAGGATTATTCATACTCGCTGTTGCTGGGATGAGATTCATAGTTCCTTGGCAGACTGTTTCCGGGTATATTGAATCTGGATTAGCTCGGATTCGCTCCGATTAAGACCTAATTCTGACAAACAATTTTCCAATTGAACTTGCGATTAGGGGGACGGAAATTATTAGACCGCAAACAACTACTGAAAACGACCCATCTCCAAATATCGGCTCAAAAAATACAGAGAGTTCTGATGCAAATAAAATTCCGACTATAGTTAGTGAAAATAGTGAAAACCTATCAACAAAAGGAGAGAAACTCTTAGCTCCAACATCACTCCTTCCAGGCAGAACCCCGCTGTCTTCCATAGTGTTCCGATCTGGAAAGAACGCATGAATTCACCGGAGGATGGGTTCAAGCCTAAGATTCGTGACGACTCTCCATGAGTGAGTACCTTGAGATCACTCCTTGCAGCCGATGCCCATCGGATTCGGTCATTTTCCAAGTATATAGCGGGCAGCATCTTTGTGGCAAGCATCTTGCGACTTCAATTCGAAAGAGAACATCTCGAGAACTCAGGAAGCAACTCGATCTACCAAAAGACGCTACACAGGACGACGGCTCACCATTCAGGATACTCGTAGCAATATCTGGCGGCAAGGACTCGGCTGTTCTTCTTTCAATGATGTCCGACATTATTGGAAAAAGACGCGATGTAGAACTTGTTGCAGGATGCGTCGACGAGGGAATTGACGGTTACAGAGCACCTTCGATTGAGTACGCAAGGAAACTATCCGATTCCTTAGGGGTCAGATTCGAGACTCTAACATACCAAGAAATGGGTTTTGAGAGGATGGATCAAGTCGTCAAGATGATTCCTGGAATCGCTCAAAGAAATTCTGAGGCAAATGGTCTGATGCCTTGTTCATACTGTGGGGTTTTTAGAAGACAGAGTCTAAACGCATTAGCTGAAAAGATTGGAGCAAATGTGATGGCACTAGGCCATAACTTGGATGACATGGCCCAATCAATCCTCATGAACCTACAGAAGGGCGAGATAGACAGATCGGTTAGATTAGCCCCACATACAGATACTCCAATTGAAGGAATAGTGCCTCGAATAGTCCCTCTCAGGTGGATTCCAGAACAGGAAATTCACGCACATGCGATTTTTTACAATCTTCCAATCCATCATGGGGAATGCCCCCATGCAACTGGGGCACTGAGGCAGCAGAGCCGATCCGTTATCGCGCAACTCGAGTCTCTTACGCCGGGGGCTCGTCACGGTCTCTTGCACTCATTAGATCAGATTAGAATTCTGCACAGAATCGCTAACCCTGATCAGATCCAAAAGGTCAGAAATTGCATAGAGTGTGGAGAGATTACAAGCCGAGAAGTATGCCAATCATGTACAATGAAGAAATGGCTGGCAGAAGAGTCCTAATTTTCATATGATATTTTCAATCAACTCATCGATATCCTGACTTCTTCCACAGTAGTAACACCTCACTTCTATCGGATCATGCTCCACAACTCGTAATCTCTGAGGTAATGGCTCACGATTGTTCTTCGTGATACAGTTTGAGAATGAGCACCTTGCTATATTTACCAAGTCATCTGAAAGATCGACATTCATCTTCTCTGCCACTGCGTGGTTTCGAATTATTGCTATGCTCGCAGCAGGAGAAATTAGAGCCAATCTATCCAAATCTTCCTGATTCAACTCCCTATCCTCAATTTTTAGGACATCTTTCCTGCCCAGCTTATCACTTGGTACATTCATCACAAGAGAGATTGGCGTAGCTCTTGTTGTATCGATCCCTAGGATTTTGATTACCTGCATAGCTCTTCCTGTAGGGATGTGGTCAATTACAGTACCATTGCGAATGGCCGTGACTCTTCGCATCTCCGACATCAGCTCACCTTCTTGGGAACATCAACACCCAGACTTCTGCAGAGTAGAGACATTCTGGTTGGCACACCATTGAAAGCCTGTTCGAAGTAACTTGCATGTTCTGATAAATCCACACTCGCCGCAATCTCATCCACCCTTGGAAGGGGATGCATCACAATCATCCCTTTCCTTGCTCCATTAAGATCAGCCGCCTCTAGCTTGAAAATTCCAGCAACCTTGCTATATTCGTCCTCATCTGGAAACCTCTCCTTCTGAATTCTAGTCATGTATATTACATCGGCCTCAGCTATCTGATCCTGCAGTGATTCAGTCTCATTTACCTCTGCTCCATGCAATCTTAAGTCCGACACAATTTCCATTGGCATCTTTAGGGTAGAAGGAGACACTAGTGTAAGACTAGCACCAAATCTAACTAATGCATGAGATAGGCTGTGTACCGTTCGCCCATATCTCAGATCCCCAACTAGGACCACATTCAAACCTTCCAGGGTTCCATGTGCTTGCCTAATTGTGAATAGGTCTAGCATTGTCTGAGTAGGATGATTTCCAGCACCATCTCCAGCATTAAGTATGGGAATTCCCACAGCATCGGCACTGTATTGCGCGGCCCCCTGTCGAGGATGTCTTATTGCAGCAATGTCTGCATAACCATCAATCATCTGCATTGTGTCATAGAGCGTTTCGCCCTTGGCGACTGAAGTCCCAATAGAGCTGAAATTAAGTACAGATCCGCCAAGCCTTTTCATTGCGGTTTCGAAAGACATCCTAGTCCTAGTGGAGTTCTCAAAGAACATGTTCGCCAGAACCTTTCCTTGCAGGAGTGGCAGGAAGACTTCTCCCTTTGCTACTGGAACCAGACGTTCTGCATCGTCCAAAACAGAAATAATTTCTTCATTGCTCAGGTCATCCATAGTGACTAGATCGGACATGGTCCTCTGTCTCATCCGGAGGCAGCTCTCTCATATGCCTTGCCATCAAGTAATATTGTCTAATTTATCAAACCGGCGTCTTGATGAGTGATACTCTGCTCCCAAGTTGCGATGATAATCAGCCGAACCCCTCTGAGAGTGTCATTCTGCGGGGGTGGGACGGATATTGACAGCTTCTCAAGGTTTGAAACATCTGGTGGGCGAGTAGTCTCCGCTGCAATCAACAAATATGTCTACGTCACAATGAACAGGAGATTCGATGACAGGATCAGAGTCTCATATTCTTCAATGGAAGATGTTGCTTCAGTCTCAGAAATTAAACATGGATTGGTTAGGGAGTCTTTGCGACTTACAGGAATCGAATCAGGAGTTGAGATTACAACAATCGCAGATATTCCAGGTCGAGGAACCGGTCTTGGCTCTTCTTCATCGGTAACCGTGGGACTTCTGAACGCAATGCATGCCTTCCAAGGAAGAAAACCATCAAAGGAACAACTAGCAGAAGAGGCATGCAAGATTGAGATAGAAATTATGGGCGCTCCAATAGGGCGGCAGGATCAGTATGCAGCATCTTTTGGCGGAGTCAACTCAATTAGATTCAACGATCATGGGGTTGAGGTGGAACCCATAGAGGTCTCAAATGATTTGAGAGAATCCGTATCTCAAAGATTCACTCTTGTATATACCGGGATGACCCGAAGTGCCAGCAAAGTTTTGTCCCAGGAATCTGAAGACGAAGAAGACAAGGGAATTAGAATGAAGGAGATTAGGAAGCATGCTGATTTGGCAGCGATGACGATCAAAAAGGGTGATTTGGACTCCCTAGGTGACCTTCTGAATGAGACTTGGATGGCCAAAAGGGGCATTTCGAATAAAATCACTAATCCATCTATTGATGATCTTCATCAACGCATAATGTCCTTTGGAGGAAAGGGAGCCAAGTTGTTAGGTGCTGGAAATGGCGGATTTATTCTAGTATATGGGGAAAAGGAACTTAGAGAGAAAATGGAAAACTCATTTGACAAAAAACTCAGGATGTTCCCCCTAGAGATAGATTTCATGGGTTCCAGAATAATCCATGGAGATTCATAGGAGTGAAAACATGCCCTTCAATATGAGAGAAGGATGCTTCCCAGTAATCATCGCTTCAATTTTGTTTATCCTATTTCCATTCGAAGGATCAATCAACTCACTCGAAGAAAACACCATGGAAAACAGAAATTCAGATTTGGCAATTATTCTTCCAATCAATGGACAATCTTTTCTCAACTTCACCGACTCTATTTCTCCAAACTCACAAGTGAATGCTAGTTGGTATGCAGAGGTAATTATCTCTGAGAGCTACGGAACAGAACTTCTGGAAAACAGATCAATGGGGATATTATGGCAAATTGACGAATACTTAGGCAACTCGGATGGTTGGTTGGATAATGATGAGTCGCAGTTTTTCTCAGAATTAGTTGCCTCCTCTAGAAATTGGTCTGACTCTGAGTCCGGCGGCTGTTGCAGTTTTGATTACAATCAGATGGATCTCATTGGAGATGTAGAAATCCATGTCACTCCTCCGGAAACAGGTCCTACTAATCGCACTGGAGTGGAATGGGGTTGGACGGAGTCGGCGACTATTTCTGGGGCCGCTGATGGAAGGACACTCAGATTGATCGACATCCCAAGAGCAGGTGCAATAATCGAAGAAGTCCCCCTAACTATCCAACTTCCGGATTATTGGGAATTCAGATATAGCCCAATGTCAGACTTGATTACTGGAAGCCCTGGATTATTCACAGTCAACCGCTCTCTTGCACCTGTCGCTCACGACATCAGGATTACCATAACTCAGAACATCCCTCCCATAATTTCTGCGAACAAATTTCCCTCATCATCTTCACATATGGCGCTGGACAGACTCTCAATGTTCTCGGCATCATGCAGTGACAGCCCACTTGATGACCCCCAAATCAACTGGACGGTTAGTAGGGAAGGACAAGAAATTGCTATATTTCAGAATTCATGGTTCGAACTAGTTCCAAGTGATTTGAACCTCTCTCATGGTGAGGTAATCAGTGTAAATGCTACTTGCTTAGATTTCCATGGAACTTCTTCCTATTGGAATGACAACCCAACGATAGATGGTCTGAAACCGTCATGGAACGGCACAATTTCAATATCTGATTCCATTCCATCTAACCTAGATCCGATCAATCTCAGCACTATTCTGGCTCCAGCGGGGAGCACCATCACTCTCGAGATAAATGGATCAGACGATTCTTCTCAACCAGTCCTACTGGAATTGTACTCGGACATCTCGGAAGGTTGGAGACAATCAGGAATCTCAAATCAGAAATTCACATTCACAGTCAATCAGGGGAACGGGATTAACGGGGCGGACATGGATCTCAATCAGAGGCACTTGGAAAGAAACCTAACAGAGATCAACCTCGCTCTTTTGGTAACCGATGATGCTGGAAACACAGCAATAGGGGAATGGGTTGTCCAGGTTCTCGACTCTAATTCACCTACTGTCATCCCCAGGATCTATTCTAATGGGATAGAGGTTGACTTAGGAGACGGAGTGCATGAGAATGACGAGTTGGAAATAGACCTCTCACATTCCTATGATGACATCGACTCCATTGCAAATGTTACCTGGTCAATTTGGGTGGATGGAAAAGAAATCTCCTGGGAATCGGATAAATGGTCAATCTCCGAACCAATCAGAATTCCCAAATTTTCCCAGGGAGTTCACGAGATCGTCATTAAGGCGTCCGACTCAAAGGGAAACCTTCGAGAGGAGTCTGTATCACTGACAGTTCATCCAAAGAGGGGGGCCCACATTAGTGTCGTAGAAGTATCACTTTCCGAGGACTCAAAGATAGGAAGTAATACAATTCTCACGGTAATTGCCCAAAATGATGGATCAGACGCGGCTTTTGCCAGAGTTTGCCTATCCGATATTTGTGGTAGATGGACAGAACAGCCGTTCTCGTCATCTTTGGAAACAGGTCCAGAAACTTCTCTCATTGAATTTCAGTTCGAGATGAAAAATGACAGCCTAGAAGGCCTTTATCTGAATTGGGATAGCGCATCGGCTGGAACAAATGGAAAAATTCCAATAGAAATTCGTCTTGACACAGAAGGAGAAAATAGAACTGATTTAATCTTCGCATCCGCCATTGCAATTGCTTCAATATGCCTCTTATACTTCATTGTGAATAGGCAGAAGGAATAGGAGAACTCTCCTCTACTTCTGCTCATCGGACCGCATACATATTGACCCCCTCTGCATCATGGTAATACATGGTGATGCTTCCTGACTACCCAGCTCGTATTGTTGCAAAACATCTTGCTAGGGTCGAAAGAGCATCCCTAGTCTGTCAATTATTACTAATTTCACTCGGCGCTTTTTGGCTATTTTCCTCATTCGGCGGGGATCAGCAATATCTGGAAAGATTTGGCCCTGTTGCGATTCTGTTCTCAGCAGCTCTAATGTTGCCTGACTTGGTTGATTTTGGTCCGATCCAAAGAACCCGTGTCTCAACTGCGTGCTGCATTGCATGGCCTCCATTGATTGCATTTGCTGAGGTGAGTAGGAACGAAGGAGCTGAAACTATCGGAGTAATACTCCTTGTGTTGTCCTGTGCAGTGTTATACTATTCTTCCAGATATATCCTCAGACAGGATGTAAACTCAATTAGGTGGAGAGGTTTGATGACAACTTTCGGTTTTGGTTTGGCGATTCCGGTTGTGTTAGCTAGCTCCAGGCCAGAATCATTCTTGATTATTGGAGCAATTGCCCTTCCAACAGCACTACCTCCACTGCTAACAAAGGATGGACAAGAGGGGGAAAGGCAACTTTTCTCTAGACGTCTGAAAACAGCTGAGAGCACAATCCTACAGATCCAGTCTGGAAAAAATCTACTGCAGCAACCGAGCTCTCTCCTGAAGACTGCTAGGGAGGAGGGTTGGAAAGATCCTGAGAAGGGTATAGAACTAATCACAGAGGCTGAGAGGGAAACCTCAAGGATTCTCTCCTATATTGAAGATATCGAGGAAATAAGGGAGCAGTCAAGAAAATCACTTGAAAGTGCCGAAGCAATTACGGGAAGCCAGGGCAAAGCGAGGACAATCTTCGAGGACGGTATCGGAGAGCTGGAGAACGGCTCGCTTAGGGCAGCAGAGAATAAGTTCAGAGAGGCCAGGCTAAGATCAGAGGCAATAGAGGCCCACTGGGAAAAGGCCAGAAAAGCAATCGAGGCGGCAGAGAATGCGATTTCAAATAGGGAAGGACACTTGGTGGGGGGTCTCCAGAAAACCCTTGAAGATGCGAAGAATGCCATGAAGGAAGAGAACCCAGAGTATGCGTTGGCAATAGTCTCGGAGATACCTTCTCAGATGGGTGACGTAGAAGATCTGATGGAACAAGCAGAACGATCATTTCAAGAGGCGAAGAATGAGATCTCTTCTTCAGATTCTGCCTCTATTGATGATCTCAAGATGAGGCTAGATGAGTCAAAAGACGCTCTCGAGGGGGGAAACGCCTCTCTAGCAATAGGGCTGGCAGATGGGATCACCAGGCATCTTCGAAAAGAATCTTCATCCAGGACATCAGTGCAGAGGGCATTGAGGCAGAGGAAATCAATAGAGGAGAAGATCCCCACTGGTGATATCGGTTCCCAATGGAGAATCAGGCTTGAAGAAGTCATTTTACTAGCAGATTCAGGAAAATGGGTCGAGGCTGATGAATCGATTAGGGATATTTCTTCAGAACTAGACTCATTATCTTCTAGAATTAGTGAGGCAAGAGAGATGCTAGACTTCCTCAGCGAGGACTGGGTCAAGCTAAGGAATAGGCTAGACTCCTCAGGGATCACGCCCGAAAACGACTTGAGGGTCGAGGCTGAGAAGGCTGTAGCTGACTCAGAGAGTGCTCTATCTCAAGGTGAGGTAGACATGTGCCTGGAGAACTTGGGCAGAGCAGACGCTACAATGGAAGCACTCCGTAGGCTAGTGTAGAGAAACCAACCATTCTTCATACCGAGATTCTCAATTACCACAACCTCCTCGCTGAAATTAGGCGGACATGGTCTAGTGGTTATGACAGTAGGTTCCCAACCTGCTAACCCGGGTTCAACTCCCGGTGTCCGCACCAAGTCTCTCATTTCGTCGAGTAGTCAATGACTCATGCAGCCAGTTTGTTTAAATCACAGATGACGATGATTCAATCTTATGGACCAAACACTGGACATGCAGGTTGCCGCGCTAATTTTCTTGGCCGGCACAAAGAGCCTCGTCACTAGTGCGGACACTGGTGGCGTTGAGATGACGAACGACAACGAGGAATTGGACGATGCAGCGCCAATTTCTAACTCTCGTGATCGACATCCACCGACCACGACCAATCCAGTTCGTGTGGAGGACATTACCAATTTGGAACGTCAAATCTTCTAACCAAGTCAGTCATAGCAGAAGGCGGTCACCGAAGAATCATGGATGGAGTTTTCACTGTACGAGTGCTTACCCTGTTCGCAATCGCCTCATTGTCCGTGGGAGGTTGGCTGTATCAGGACATTGAGCATGATCCCCTTTATGGAGAAACAGACGAATACGGCTTAGAAAGTGCATCCATGGCTACTGACGACTCCGGAGATTCGGATAGTGATGCGGAATTAGCACGAGAACCAAAGCCCAATGAAGACGTATCTGTAAGAACATTCTCGCACCTGCCGTTCGGCTTGATTGCCGGAGGAGCAGGAACACTCGGCTCCATCACAATAGCGGCTGTTGTTTCCGAGGCGTTTCGAGTGACCGTTCTAGTCGCACTATTGGCCCCTATGATTGCCATTAGAGGGAAAGGAAACGACCTCCTCACCAGGGGGAGAATCCTTGGATACCTCGAGGCCAATGCTGGTATCCACTTCTCAGCGCTGAGGGACGCATTAGGTCTGGCCAACGGGGTCACCGCATACCACTTGCACCTGCTTGAATCCCAGGGCGACATCATCTCCTGGAAGGATGGAAAGCTCAGACGATTTGCCATTTCCTCCATCTCTAGCGAAGAGGTCGGCAGAATCAGGAATCCCATCATCGGGACTCGCTTAGCGATACTGGAGGTTATCGCAGATTCTGGCAACATTGGCATTTCAGGAACCGAAGTCAGGAAGAAGCTGAAGATTTCACGACAGCTCCTTAGTCACCACATTAGAGAATTACGAAACGCAGGAATGGTCGAGGAGGCTCTTGAATCGAGACGCCCTCCTTGGCGGATCTCGGATACAGGCCAGTTAGCCCTGCATTCTTCCCGGAGTGTTTCTGTTTCAGCTTTAGAAAGTTGAGCCCTACAATAGGCCCCATTTGTCCAATCATCATACCAACTTCTTGATATGGGGTGCGATTGCCCACAAATCCATGAACAATAGGACTACTAGCGCAATGTTGATCATTTTTGTGCTGCTGAGCTCCGGATGCCTCCAGGCAGTGGATGATGCAGTCAAAGACATTGAACGGACAATCGATGCATTGGAAGGAGACTATCCCAAGCTGGATCTCCCTGAAAGGACTCGTTCGTCACCGGTACTCCAGAATTATGATGCTTGCGAGACACTTCTGGAGGATCTGAAGAGGGCTGTCTATGACGAGATGGTGGTTAATCTGGATCAGCAGAGCTACTGGCACTGGGTTTCAGAGCCTTGGATGCTCAGGTCGGGGACTACAGACGCGTTTTTCGACGAAGAAGCGGTGCTGACCGAATCAGCAGACGATGGAGCTGCTACTGTAACAGATTCAGACTCAGGCTCAAGAGAGGGGGAGTTCTCTGGAACCAACAACCAGGAGTCAGGCGTCGATGAGGCTGATTTCCTCAAGACGGATGGATACCACATCTACATGCTAAACGGGCAATTGCTCCTCATCATGGGAGTTCCGGAGTTCGGAGATCTGACCATGGAGTCCAACCTTTCGATAGAGGGAAACCCGACCCAGATGATGATCGAGGGGGATAGGCTGGTCATCTCCTCTTCGATCAACTACTGGAACCTGCCTGCAGACAGCGACCTGCGGAATCTAATGTCCAAGGAGGTCACGGTGGAAGGAGATGGCGATGGGGACGTCTGGCTCGACACTTTCACTTACACCAAGGTCCAGAGCCTAGTCAAGTACACAGTGGTGGATATCACCAACCGCTCATCACCGGTGATAGAGAAGGAGATGTACATCGAGGGCAACTATCACACAGCAAGGATGGTCGATGGGACGGTTCGCTCGGTGACACACCTTTGGACATATTTCGATGGAATCAGGAATTGGGTAAGCCTTCCTAACGACTACTGGTCTGAGGATGACCTCGACATTAGAATGGCAATCTGGAACGATAGCATGGAACAAACAATCTTGCAGAACGAGCAGGTTATCTCGGAACTGACGCTGGATGACTTCGTTCCGCATATCTATGAGAGGAGGTACGGGGAGATTTTCACCCACCCCCTGACATACGAGAAGTGCACCGAGTTCTCAGCCAGCGCAGATAGCGCAGGACGCGGATTCACGACGATAATGACAATACGGATGCTCGAGGATGAGGCTTCACTGGAGGTCGACCACATCACTTCCTCATGGGCCCATGTGTATTCATCAAAGGACACCCTGGTACTAGCCGAGCCAGCCAACGACATGTGGTGGTTCTGGAGGAACTCAGACTGGGAGGACGCAACCAACATCCACTCTTTCGACATAAGTGACTCAAATCACACTCAATACGTCGCTTCTGGAAGAGTAGAGGGAACAGTCAACGATCAATTCTCAATCAGCGAGCACAACGGCGACATCCGAGTCGCGTCGACTTCGGACAATTGGGGAATGTGGTGGAGAACGGCAGATCTAGACGATAATGGAGACCCGATATGGAGCGGCCCGACCAATCAAGTCACCATTCTTTCCGATGATGAGGAGGGACAGCTTGTCCAAATCGGGTTCATCGGTGGAATTGCCGAGGGAGAGACGATCTGGAGCGCTAGATTCGTTGGGGACAGGGG
>Ga0066851_10000484_pt1 | contig 19639 bp, 16 predicted proteins | sample ETNtaG_7_FD_65493 | JGI IMG/M metagenome (GOLD analysis project Ga0066851, IMG submission 65493) | Marine microbial and viral communities from oxygen minimum zone, Eastern Pacific Ocean - ETNP201406SV65 | ecosystem: Environmental > Aquatic > Marine > Oceanic | place: Pacific Ocean: Eastern... | reverse complement strand
AACGTGACAATGTGGGAGGGATGGATGAATGGAGGGGAGTCACTACTGAGATGCTCTACCAGAATGGGGATACCCACTCTGGGAATCTGCTTTGGACACCAACTTCTCTGTCATTCGCTTGGAGCCTCGGTCGAAAGAGCGGATTCCATGTCGAGTGGGGTTTGGGAACTTGCACTGAACGAAGATGGCTTGTTGGACGACCTTTTTGTCTCCCGTGGAAGTGGAAAGGATGGTGCCCCGGTTGCCCTTTATTCGCATCAGGATCACGTGAAGACCGTTCCGGAGGGTTGCTTGCTACTAGGTTCGGCAGAACACAATAGAGTCACTGCAGTTCGAGTCATGGACGATGATGGCACGGCCCTCCCTGCGTGGGGGGTTCAATTTCATCCCGAAGCTGCCAAGGCCAGAGTGGAAAGGGCATTCGAGTGGGGGCACATTTCAGAGGAAGAAATGGCTGCCTTCCGACGTAAGCACGACGGTGCAGGTGTTCTGAATTCGTTTGCCTCGGTTATCCATGAAAATATTGGTTAATCAGCGATGGCAGTTTTGCAATTGGATTTGGATTAAATAGAGTACTCGATTCGACGAGCCGAACTGATGGTGTAACTATGGATGGAGAACAACTAGGGATGATAGGAATTGCAGCGGGTCTTTTCGGACTAATCGTTGCATTCTTCCTTTACAACAAGGTGAATTCAATAAAGATCGAAAACGAAACTGTCGCCAAGATAACCGAGAGAATCCAAAACGGTGCGATGGCTTTCCTTTACGCCGAGTACAAGATGCTCTCTGGTTTCATTGTCATAGTGGCAGTCTTACTTCTAATTGGAGGAGAAGAGAGAGGTCTGGGCATGGAGACCATGGTTGCATTCATCATTGGTGCACTATGCAGTGTCGCAGCTGGTTTCTCCGGAATGCGTTCAGCCACCAGTGCGAACGGTCGCACGGCGCAGGCTGCTGCCGATGGCGGGCAATCAGCCGCCCTAACCACGTCATACAATGGAGGAGCAGTGATGGGTTTAGCCGTTGGAGGGTTGGGCCTAGCAGGGATTTCTCTGATGTACTACCTCACTGAGACCAATTTTCTGACTGTGGAGAACATAGCAGGATTCGGCATGGGAGCCTCCTCAATCGCTCTTTTCGCACGTGTAGGTGGCGGGATATACACCAAGGCAGCGGACGTAGGTGCAGATCTAGTTGGGAAGGTCGAGGCAGGAATTCCCGAGGATGACCCGCGAAATCCAGGCGTCATCGCGGATAACGTAGGCGACAACGTTGGAGACGTTGCTGGGATGGGTGCAGACATCTTCGAGTCATTCGTTGGAAGTATTATCGCAGCAATGGTGATTGCAGCAGCGAATGAGAATCTTCTCGGCCCTGACTACGTGATGATTCCAATCGTTCTGGCAGTAGTTGGATACATCGCTTCCATTATTGGGGTATTCTCGATCACTGCGATGCAGAACATGGATCCCGGAGCGGCTCTGAGAAATACCACATTCATCGGAGCGGGGCTGTTCATCGCTGGTGGATACTTCGCCCTGGATTACTTGGACCTACCAACCACTGTTATCCAAGCTGTCGCAATCGGATCCCTAATTGGGATTCTGATTGGCCTAGTTACTGAGTACTACACTGGAATAGAGGATGTGTTTTTCTTCAAGGTCCAGGCGATTCCCTACATCGGGGAAGCTAGCAAGACTGGGAGCGCGACCAACGCAATTGCGGGACTGGCAGTAGGGATGCAGTCGGTTTTCCTTCCAGTTCTCCTAATCGCTACAGGTATTTTCGGTGCTAATCACGTGATGGGCGGAGGGGATCTCGGCCTATACGGGATTGCAATGGCTGCCATGGGGATGCTGGGGACTGTTGGCGTGACCATGACCGTGGATGCCTATGGGCCCGTGGCGGACAATGCTGGAGGAATTGCTGAGATGTCCGGACTAGGAGATGATGTGAGGGAGATAACCGATGGGCTTGACTCAATCGGGAACACCACGGCAGCAATCGGGAAAGGATTCGCGATTGGTAGTGCGGCTTTGACCGCGCTTGCTCTTTTCGCCGCTTTCAAGACCAGTGCTGGTCTTGAGGCAGAGGATCTGAGTCTGACTGAGCCAATGGTCGTAATCGGACTACTGATTGGGGCATCACTGCCATTCGTAGTTGCAGCGATGACGATGAAGTCGGTTGGACGTGCTGCGGAGGACATGATCACGGAGATTAGAAGGCAGTTCAAGGAGATAGATGGACTCCTGGAGGGGCGTGAGGGAGTAGAGCCCGACAGCGACACCTGCGTGGACATCTCCACCAGGGCAGCACTCCGCGAAATGATATTGCCGGGTTTTGTCGCTGTTTTCAGCCCAGTGATCATCGGGCTCTTACTAGGTAGCGCTGCACTAGGAGGAACCCTTGCCGGTGCTACTGCAAGCGGGGTACTGATGGCCCTATTCATGGCAAACGCTGGCGGGGCATGGGACAATGCAAAGAAGGCCATAGAGCAAGGCCACATCGAGGGGGCGACAAAGGGTGATGATGCACATAGCGCCGCTGTAGTGGGAGACACGATTGGAGACCCGTTCAAGGACACGAGCGGGCCATCCCTGAATATCCTGATCAAGCTGATGAGCATCGTCAGCGTGGTCATAGCTGGGATGCTGACCAAGACTGGTGGGCTAGGCGCCCTTTAGGGATCACGCAAGCGTCAGGCTCTTGATGGGTTGGCTCTAGCAAGAGTCGTGGGGTCGAGTCGCGCTTATGCAATCATAGTGGTGCTGTTGTCATCATCCCTTGCTGGGTGCTCGGAGATACAGACGGACTCTGGGGGTTATTCATCCGGCGTTTTCGAGGTCGCTGCATGGGAGACTGGAGACTGGTGGCTCTACACCTTCTCAACCCCGGATTACAGTGACGACACTGCTAGACTGGTGGTTGCCAGTACTAGCGAGGAGGACGGGACCGCGTACATGCTCGCAATTTCCAGTCTGACCGAGGCTAGACGTCATGCAGTGCTAAATCACAACCCATTCCTAGGAAGGATCACCCATGCCGAATTGGGGGCATTCGAGAATGGCGTCGCGCAGTCGGTTCTGAGTTTCCCTCTCGAGGAGGGTAATTCTTGGCAATTCACATTGTTCTCAATGGAGTGGGACGCTTTCGTCTCTGATGTATCTGGTAGCACCGCGATGATTATCGCCACCTCTTCCGACGGTTCGAGGTTGGATTACGTGTTCGACGACGATGCCGGTTTCTTCTACTCGTTCACATGGAAGGACCCGCTGGGAGAAACAAATCTCAGGATGATGCTGTCCGATAGTGGAAAGGGGCACGCTGGAGATGTATACTTCGTGAGGGGAGGGGATCTATTCAGCAACACTTGGGAGGATACTGGCAACGACATCGAGATTCGTGACACGTTTCTGGTTAACGATCACCCGAGCGATGGCGAGTGGGATGAGATGATCTACTTCATCGATGCCGATTGTGGCTCTGGCTCATCAATCTCCCTGACTCTGAGGGACCACACGTCAATCTCAGCATTGGAGAGGATCTGGGGGCCCGGAGCAAGTGAGATGGGGACACTAGGGACGATTCCCTATCCGTCGGGGGAATACACACTAACAGCCACCTTCACAGGTAGCTCCACCCTCTTGAGAGTGAGGATTGCTGGTGGGATCGCCCAGTCGTGGAGCCTCTAGAGATATTCCAAAAGGTGGTCTGATCCCCCAACGAAGATCGGGGCGTCTCCTCTCATGTCGAAAACAACGGGTACGGTCCTGTGACCAGTCTCCATGACCACATCCTTCCTGAGTCCGGTGAAGCTGTCCAGATTCACTTCCACGTAGGTGAGGCCCTTCGAATCGAGGGTCCTGAAGGCGCGTGTGCAGTAAGGACATACCTTCTGGGTGAAGACAAGGAAGTCCTCATCGGCACTCTGGATGATATCATGCAGCTGTGACAGAATCGCCGCCTCCTTCCTCTTCCCACCAAACTGACTCCCCCAGATCGACGTCCATGATTTCGGCGTCCATGACTCCGACATCTGTGGATTTCTTCTCCAGCACCCTATCGCACTCCTCTGGGTCAATGAACACCAGAAGTACCACTGTTACTAGGGTCAGTGCCCCGCCCAGGTAAAGTGCCGATACGTAGTCTATGTAGAGCAGTAACTCACCGGTCATTAGGAGGGTGATGACACCTGACAAGTTGAACATCGACATGTAAGCAGTGAACTGGGTCCCGCCTGCCTTGCTGTAAGTCAGCCTCATGCATATCGAGATTACACTGATCCAGGCTATTCCAAAGATGAACGCCCGGAGGCACAGGTAGGCGGTCATCAGAGTCGTGTTGGACCACCAGGGCTCTATCATTGCTAATCCGGAGTTAGTAATCGCAGCTAAGATCCAACCCACCATGGCGACTTCCCTAATTCCGTATTTGTCACCCAGGAAACCGCCAAGTAACTGACCGACAATCGTGAAGACGACTACCCATCCTCCCATCAGCTTGACGTATTCTGTAGAGGTCCATCCAGCCCTATTGATGAAAACATCGCCCATAATAGGGTCCACGAAAACGTAGAGCTCAGTGAGAAGACACAGGAATATCAGCAAGAAGGATGATTTGAGGGAGAAACCCTTCACTATGTTGTACGCGGTTTCCGCCGGCCCCCTCATGAAGTCGAGGTTGGGTAGTTCACCGTCATCAGAAAGTGATTTACTGGTGTTGGATCGTAGATACCAAGGCAGCAGAACTGAGAACATGTTTGGAATGTGGGGGAGGGACAATCCCCACTTTCCTAATAGTAACAACAAGGCGAACAGCAGCAGGCCTATTTTCCCGCCTTTGTAGAAGGACTTGGAAGAGCCGATTAGGCTATCGCTTTGGCCCACCTCTCCCATTACCCACAGGGCCATTGAAATCAGGAGGGTGATTATTGACGTCCACAAAACTGTAGCTGGGACGGAGATGTTCTTGGAACGGAGGTTGTCCGCGACCCACTTGGCTGTACTGAACTTGCCGTCATCCTCTTGCCATGGAGGGGCTGTTACCTCGATCTCCCCTGATTCCTCTTCAGAGACCAAGGGAGTGCCATTGGAGTCGTACTTCCCCCATGGGAATAGACGATCTCCTGGCCTCTCCCTCAGGAATAGGGGGAGGGCCATTATTATCAGGAGCATAGGCAGTTGAATCAGTATCGCTGACTTGATTCCGAATTCGGCTACCAAAGATCCGAGGCCCGCCCCGCTGGCAATAATTCCGACCCTCTTCGCTGCGAACATGAATCCGTTGGCCTTCGCGACCTCGTCTGGCTGCAGAATGTCCACAGCTAGGGCATCCACGCTAACGTCCTGGAGGGATGAGAACAAGTTGTGAACGAACAGAATGAGGGTTACCGTCTCAATGGATGCTGCCAAGTTGGGAATGAACAAAAGGACACCGAGAGTGATGACCATTCCAGTCTGCGCGAATAATATCCATGGCCTCCGTAGTCCGTATGATGGGGCCTGAACGCTATCCACTATCGGGCCGTAAAGGAACTTAAATGTCCAAGGAAGGGCGATTACCGCCCACATTGTTGCAACTTCAGCCGGACCATACCCACTCACGTACAGGTAGGCAGGGAAAACCACTGCTGTGAAACCGGCTGGCAGTCCCTGTGCGGTGTAAAGGATGGAGAGGGAGATGTATCTCCTGAACTGATTCTCAACCAGTGACTCCCCGTCATTCCAAGCTTCCCTAGAATACTGTAGAAAGTCAAGAACTAGACGGGGTGCGCCAATAACTAGACTGGGTAAAAGACGCCATTCAAGCCAGAAAGTACGATGAATGTAGTATAAGAAAGTCGAGATTTGTGAAAGGAGTGCTTCATCTCCCTCGCGCTTGAATTTCCTATCCCACCTTTCTCGGATGGCAACAAAGACTAGCAGAGTTGAAACGAGCGTGAATGGGACAATGAAGACCATTGAGTTTAGAGTTGTTAGATCGCCGTCCAGAGCTCCCGAGGATTGCTCATCGATCAGTATTACCCTCCTGGAGTCGATAGGGGAGATGCTGTCATCGGAGAAAACTAGCCTAGCGTAAATTGTGGAGTTTCCGGATTCTACATGAGGATCCAACTTCACCCTCCAGTTGCTCCAGTCGCCACTAAGGTCAGCCGCTCCCTTCCATTCCCCTCCACCCACTCGGACCTCGACAATCCCCGTTCCGGGTGGCACTCCTGACGCTGTTCCTGTGATGAATGACTCGTTTCCTATCTGTTGCAGGGTTTCGACGTCCATACTCACGTTCAGCGATCTGTCGATGCTGCCTGCAGCCTCAACGAAGGCCAGTGGATCCGCCTGCCCATAGCCGAACTCGTTGTCTGGTCGAGTCTCTAGGATGCTGCAGTCGTTGAAGCCGGGATCATCCAGAAGCTGCAGATCCCTCTCGATTGAGTGGGCCGAGATGATTTCCTTGAACTCAGTTGGGGTTAGGTCCGGGTTTGCCTCGACCATGAGTGCCGCGATTCCTGCCATCAAGGGAGTGGCCATGCTAGTCCCAGACTTGCTAGTGTAGCCGTCGCTAGTCGCAGCGTCGGGAGCCATGATGTTTGATCCGATTGTGGCTACGTCGGGCTTCACCCTCAAGTCTGAGGTATACCCCCTGCTGCTGTAGATTGCAAGTTTGAGATCCTTGTCCAAACTTGCTACGGTTACGGGAAGCCTTGCATCTCCAGGGCTATCTATGGTATTGCACCCGGCAACGGTCAGTCCTCCGAACTCGTTGCCTGCGGAGAGGGTGGTGATGATACCGGCCTCAACAACCATGTCCATCTGGCGGCTCCATGCAGAGTTTCCATCGTTGTCCAGATGTAACTCGAATTGTTGTTCGCCGAGGGACGAGGTCACTATGTCGATTCCGTATTTCTCCTTGTTGTCAATTGCCCATTGGGCCCCTTGCATCACGTCCTCGATGTCTCCGTCGCAGCATCCGAGAATGTTGATCAGATGAGCCCCTGGGGCTGCTCCAACGTACCTCAGCCCAGTTCCCGGGTCGGCCTGGCCACCTCCGGTTCCCGCTGCAATTCCAGCTACGTGGCTTCCGTGCGTTCCTGAGTCGTATGATGTGGATGGGTCTTGCTCCGCGTCCGTGAAAACGGCATCGAAGAATGCGATTATTTTGGGATCGCAGTCCGAGGGAAGTGGGTCGGGGTCTGGATCGAATGGGTCCGGGGGGTCGTCAATGCATGTGAGAGGGTCATCGTCCATGTCGTTGAGTCCTTCGTGATCACCACGGACTCCCGTATCCAGGATGGCGATTACAGAGCCAGTGCCATCGATACCGAGGTCTTGCCAGACCGTGTCCACCCCCATATTGGGAACCGCCTCGTGCATGTTTGTCTCAGCGAGACCCAGATCCTCAACCATCACGACGCCATTGAGTGACCTGATTCCTCCTTCGTCGACAATTTGGGATATGGGGGATGTCCCAGAGATTGTGTCCAGATATCCGTATCTGAAGGTCACTACTACTCCAAGTGACTCTAGGGCTGAGACATCGGCATCTGTTGGATGGTGGTCATAATCCACGAAAATCCTTGCACTGCCCTGTGGAGCCCTCTTCCACCAGTCCCTCTGGGTTTGCTCGGGTTGTTCTATCAACCATTCCAATCTATCGTCGAGGGAGTTAGAGTCCTTGTCTCGGCTCCAATGAGTCCACCAGCTCCAGTGGATGTCAGACTCTACGCTCGGAGCCCAATCGCCATTAGCATCGAAACCACCGTGTGGTGAAGGCTCAACAGAGATTGAAGAGGCTGCCAATGGTGCGATTAGGACCAAGAGTGCCAGAGGAACGAACATTGAACGGCGGACGCCCATGGATGCTCGGCCTAATGGTCATGTTTGAGAGTTCGGACTGTAATATTCACCCTTGCAGAAGAACGCCTTGGTCCTCGAAATCCCACTCAATCATCTCCCAGCCTGCGTTCTCAATAGTTCGAGTAACGTCTTCCATGCCAGTTGGGGAGCACAGTATTGCCGAACAACCCCCTCCCCCTGCTCCCAATGCCTTCCAAGCTACAGCAGAGCCTCTATCGATGAGTGGTTCTACAACGTCTCGGAAAGAGTCATGGATTTCCTCATCGATCAAATCCACTCCCTCGCAAATCTCCCTTAGTGAAGATACGACCATGTCCCGACGATCTTGCTGGAGGCCATTCGCCATCACTCTGGCGGCACCTCTAATCTTATGTAGACCACTGATGACATCTTGATCCCCATCCGAGTACCTCAACCACACTGATTCTTGCATTTCTCCGGAATTCCTACTCTTCCCCGAGAATGATATTATCAGATGCTTCTTCAGCCAATTCATCGATGATTTCATTGGCTCGAATGGCATTCTCTCGACCGAATCACCGATGAAAAGCAGATGATTGAAACCCCCTAAGGCTGAAGCCCACTGATCCTGCCTTCCGCAATAATTTCCCCCTCGGGACTCTCGGACAAAGGCTTCCTCTGCGAGTTTTTCCGGGTTTTCTAATTGGTCGGGAGAGATTAGCGCTGACAAGGCGACATACATTGCGGAACTGGTCCCCAACCCAGAACCCCGTGGAACTGGGAAATCGAAGTCTGCCTCCGTATTGGCTGCAGTTGAATCGGACCGGGCAGTCACTCTGAGGTTAATTGCGAAGTTAACTACCTCCCCTCCGAAGTCGCTGGGATATGGACCAACATCGGTCCAACCGCCAGCAAGGTCGACTCGAACAGGTGCCGAGGACTCGGTGGCTCCTGGCATTGTAACATTGGAAGTTGCACTAGGACATCATTTTTTCTAGACCGAAAGTATCGGGTATCGATGGCCCCTCCGCTGGGCATGGATGACGGAGTTACTAGGGCGATTTCCGCATTCGAGTCTGGAAATCCGGTAATGATCTTCGATTCTGATTTCAGAGAGAAGGAGACGGACTTGCTCTGGCCTGCAACCGCAGCTACGCCCAAGGTTATCAGGAGGTTGAGAAAAGACTGTGGTGGCCTTCTTTTCTTGGCAATTGGAGATGAAATTGGAGAGATGTTTGGCCTCCCCTGGCTTCAGGACATCCATGCCAATGATACTCTGATTAGTGAGAATCCGGTACTGGAGCATCTAGTCACAAATGATCTTCAGTATGATTCGAGATCTGCCTTCACCCTTTCACTGAACCATAGAGAAACGTATACTGGAATAACCGATAGAGATAGGTCCCTGACGACGAGAAGGTTTGGGGAATTGTCCGGAGAACTGATGCGGAGTGATGCCAAGGGTGATTTCGCACTTTCCGAATTGGGTAGAGAGTTCAGAACTCCCGGCCACATCCCAGTGTGCAGGGAATCGCCTGGAGGCCTCAAGAGTAGGCAGGGACATACCGAACTAGCAGTTTCAATAGCGAGATTGGCTGGATTAGTCCCCTGCACAATCGGGGCCGAGATGCTGGAATCGGATGGAGACGGGGCTTTATCCTTGGAAGGAGCTAGGGAGTATGCGGCGAGGCATGGAATCCCGATGATTACTGGAGAACAGATTTCTTCTACTTTCGATGAAAAGGATTAGGCGAAGATAACAACGGGGTCTCTATTGATGGTCAGAGTGATGGCGGTTGGAATCTTCGACATCCTCCATGCAGGACATTTGCACTATGTTGAGCAAGCAAAATCCCTCGGTGACGAATTAGTTGTCGTCATTGCCCATGATGAAACTGTACGGAAGCAAAAGCATGAGCCAGTCACGGGCCAAGATCTGAGGAGGAGGATGGTAGAAGGACTGAAGCCAGTCGACAGGGCAATAGTTGGAAATCCTCCCGGAGTGCCGATTTTCGAGATATTAGAGGAGGTTGGCCCTGATCTGATAGCCTTGGGATATGATCAGAAGCATTCAATCGATGCTATTAGAGATGGACTGGATGCGCATGGATTCGAGGATGTCGAGGTTACACGAGTCGAGGGACTGTCGGATGACCTAGACGGAACGAGGAAGATAATTGCAAGAATCCTAGACCTTTGGCCCGGCACAGAAGGGGGCCCGTACGAGGAGGACTGAACATGTATACTGGGATTGTAGCGGGGACGGCACCAATTCTGGATATAACCGAAGGAGACTCCATTCGAACATTCTCAGTAGACCTGAGTGGTTTCGATGAGGGATTAGAGACCGGGGCGAGTGTTTCCCTGGATGGCGTTTGCATGACTGTAGCGAGCATTGACTCGGGGAGAGTAACTTTTGACGCTATTTCAGAGACCCTAGAGAGGACGACCCTATCGCACAGAACCGCTGGGGATCTCCTGAATGTGGAGAGATCGATGAAACTTGGTGACGAATTGGGAGGTCATATCCTCTCTGGTCACGTTATGACAACATCTGAAATACTAGAGTTCGGAATAGTCGGAGAAGGGGCGGATCTAAGAATTTCAACTCCGGATGGCTGTGGCCCTTTCATTCTGGAAAAGGGATTCATCGCAATAGATGGGATGTCTCTGACCGTGGGGAAATGTGATGAAGAAAGTTTCAGATTGCACATCATTCCCGAAACACTCAGAATTACCACCATCGAGAAGAAGGCCATCGGAGACAGGGTAAACATTGAGATAGACTCGAGGACGCAAGCCGTTGTGGAGACAATTCTCAGGATGAGTGAATCATGAATCTTGGAATTGTTTGTGGCGCATTTCATCGTGATGAAGTGGAGAGGATGCTGGAATTCGCCAAGGATGAGGCAATATCCAAGAATTGGTTAGTTCATGATGTCGTCTGGGTTCCTGGCTCCATGGAGGCCCCACTTGCTCTAGACAGGATGCTCCAGAGTGAAGAAATCCAGGGAGCCATAGTTTTGGGAATAATCGAGCGAGGGGAGACTGATCATGGGCTAGTTATGGGTCATTCTGTGACCATGTCGGTAATAGAGTTGCAAATTAAGCACAACAAACCCATTGGCCTGGGGATTATTGGTCCGGGAGCCGAACCTCAACATATTGAGCCTAGACTAGAGCCACATGCTAGATCCGCAGTTGGTGCAGTCGCAGCAATGTCTGTCTGAGGGGAGTTTCACTCACCGGGAAGGCGCATTGACGGCAGTTCCGTAGATGTGGTTTCTTCCATTCCCTCGACAGTGATCAGAGGAGTCAGCTTTCCATTGAAGATCCCTGAAGCACCCACGTGAAGGGAGAACTTCACAGCCATAGCCTCTGGGATATCTGCAATCATCATGAAATCCATCTCTCCGAATGACCAATAGTAGGCTTCGAGAGAACCTCCCATAGCTTCTACAATTCTCTCGGCCTCTTCCTTCCTCGTCTTGCCCCCGTCCTTGATCAGACCAGCAGCACCTTCCTTAGTGTAGTTTCCAGAATACATGTAATTTGGCATGAGTCGCGCACTTGGGAGTAAATATATTACGATTTTCTTTCTATTTTTTCATCGATTTGGGAGCCTAGGCGACTGTCAAGATTCAAGGGATGCCTGACACCTCGGTGTTCCATGGGCGGGGATGTCAGGAGCGTCATCATAGTTGGGTCGGGCCCTGCGGGTTACACTGCGGGGCTATACTCGGCTAGAGCTCTGCTGAATCCATTGATGTTCGCTGGTTACATGTCTGGAGGGCAGCTAATGCTCACATCCGATATTGAAAACTTCCCAGGCTACCCAAAGGGAATTGGGGGTCCTGAGATGATGATTGATTTGAGGGAACAGGCCGAACGTTTCGGTCTGGAGGTCCAAGACAAGAATGTGGAAAGGATCGATCTATCTCAGCGCCCCTTTGGAGTCTGGGTGGAAGGCGAGGAGTTCAGGGCAGAGACACTGATTATTTGCACCGGTGCAGAAGCAATTTGGCTTGGTGTAGAGGGAGAGGATGAGCAGAAGGGGCGTGGGATTTCGACATGTGCCACTTGTGACGGGGCCTTCTTCCGAGACGAGGAAATTATTGTTGTTGGAGGGGGGGATTCAGCAATGGAAGAAGCGACATTCCTGACTAGGTTTGCTAGCAAGGTCACTGTGATCCACAGGAGGGACGTTTTCAAGGCATCTAAGGTGATGTACGAGAGGGCGGAGTCCCATCCTAAAATCGAGATCAAGACATTCAGGCAAGTGAAAAAATGGATTGCGAATGAGCAAGGCCTTACTGGGGCGGTCCTGGAAGACCCGAGAGATGGATCTGAGGAGGAAATCGACTGTGCAGGTGCATTTATTGCAATAGGGCATAAGCCGATTACTGATTTCCTCGGAGATCAGCTGGAAACTGACTCAGAAGGATACATTGTTCACAAAGAGAACACCATGGCTGCTGTCCCGGGAGTATTTGCCGCAGGGGATGTTGTAGACAAAAGGTATCGACAAGCCATTACAGCCGCTGGAATGGGGTGCCAAGCAGCAATGGATGCAGAAAAGTGGCTGGAAGAGCAAGATTGAGGACCGAAGGTACCTTGATTGGGCCCCCCTTTCTCGGAAGGCAATGCCAGACCGACTTAGACCAGAACAAAGAGAGAGGTATGCGAGGCATCTAGTACTTCCAGGAGTGGGGGACAAGGGGCAGGAGCAATTACTCAATTCATCTGTACTTGTTGTGGGAGCAGGTGGTCTGGGCTCTCCGGCATTGATGTATTTGGCAGCAGCTGGAGTAGGAAGAATTGGTATTATCGACAATGACTCGGTTTGTGCGTCCAATTTACAGAGGCAAATTATTCACAACAGTGAATGGATTGGCAAACCCAAGGTCGAGTCTGCTTCGAACTGGATTGCAGAACTGAATCCTGACGTTGATGTTGTAATGATCAATGATAGGTTGACTAATGATAATTCGATGGAAATTTTGGAAGATTTTGATGTAATTATTGATGGGACGGACAATTTCCAATCTCGATATCTGATTGGGGACACATGTGAGATTCTTGGTAAACCTTGGATATTCGGAAGCATTCATAGATTTGAGGGGCAGGTTTCGACATTCAACCTCAACGATGGACCAAATTATCGTGACCTGTTTCCCACCCCCCCTCCTCCTGAATTAGCGCCAAATTGCTCAGAAGCAGGAGTTTTAGGAGTCTTGCCGGGTGTTGTCGGAACGATTCAGGCCACTGAAGCTATCAAGGTCATCTTGGGCATTGGAGAATGCCTGAGTGGAAAACTGCTAGCAATCGATGCTTTGTCGATGGGAATGCGAACGCTCTCATTCTCAAGAAACCTCGAAAGGGCCAAGATCAACAAATTGACAATGATTCCGGAAAAGGGTTTTGAAGAAATTGGTGCAAGGGAATTCTCCGAAAGAAGGAATGGTGATTGGAAACCATTCCTCCTAGACGTGAGGGGGGGCCATGAGGAAGCGATTGCTTCGATTGAAGGAACTGATTCACGAATAATGCATCTTGAAATTCCATCAAGATTAGAAGAATTACCCTCAGAAATGGATATTGTAGTATATTGCAGAAGTGGCAATAGATCTGCAGCTGTGGCCAGATTTATCGTAGAATCCGGTTTGAACGTTGGGCAGGTTTTCAACTTGACAGGAGGGATACTTTCCTGGTCTGACAAAGTAGATTCAAGAATTTCTAAATATTAAATGGTATTATTTATCTTAATCTACTGTTTTAATGTGGTATTTTATCATTAATTATGATATTAATACAATATTTTTTTATAATGTGGTATAATTATTTTCAGTTTATTGTTTTAATGTGGTTAAATTGAAATAAATTTTATTAATTATCTCGGAAAAACCACATTTAACTACTAATTGTGGTAAAGTTACCACTAGAATAGCGAATATTGTTGTACTATAACTATTCGGACATCTATGGCATTGGCAAGAATAGGGATTTGGAAGTGTCCCGAGTGCAGCCTACACCAAATCTGGAAGACGAGAACAGAACGTTCCAATAAATTAGATCGAAGGTGCTCGGGCTGCGGAAAAAGGGCTAGGACAACGTTGGATAGATCCTCTTCGGGAAAGGGTAGGACTAGGAGTATAGAGATCTGGGAAAGGGACCCACGGGAGAGGATGAGCAAACTCGAAGAAGAAGTATCAAGAAGGAACGAAAAGCCCCCCAGAGATGCAAAGAAGCCGCAAAGAAGACCCTTGGACACTGATCAGTCTCAATCATTATTGCCAATAATATGGGGTGCGGGTTGGGAACCAATTTTCTCATTGGAATTTCCAAGAAGAATTGAGTCTGATATTGTCAAAGACGCAGTATTGGAATTCATTGCAGAAAGACACGATGGGCATCTGAATATCGTATCCGATTGCTGGAGCAATATAAATTTCCCAATAAAACTGGACGGAGAAAGTTTTCACGAGTACTCGGGACTGCTAATTTCTGAGTTAAGGAGTATTCTCTCGGAACGCCTACTTGGTCCCAATCTCTCATCACTGAGTCGCTCCGAAATCATACCTCGGAGAGAAGGTGGGATGTTCCTAGGACGGAGAATGACGAGGTTTTTGGTAGATGTTTCTCTTTGTTTGAGGAGGATTGCCCACTATTATTCAGTAACCGTGGAAGATAGAGTTCGGTGGCAAAGAAGGATGATCAGAACAAGATTGGTCGATGAACAACTGAAGGATCTCTTCACTTCCGGCTTACCGACTCCTGATGGCGGGAGATTCGGGGGGAAGGGTTTCAGATCAACTTGGCAAGAAGGGATAGTGGCGTGTGCAACCGCAATGAAACGAGCAGTGGACCTCCCTGAAGATGAACGTAATAATGCGGATATCGTAGCACCTATGATTCGCGACATGGGCCTTGCTCTGGCCATGGGGCAGACGCCGATTGAGGTCCTATCCGCGCAATTGGGGAAGTCTGGCTCATACATGGATGGGGGGGTAGAAGGAAATGGTGGTCGCGATTTACACATCGGCAACTGGGAGAAGGGGATCCTACCCCCAACAGCTCCTTTGCCAATAGCAAGCGCTACTACAACTGGTGTGGCACTGGCAGCAAAACGGCTGGGTGTGAAGAGATTCCACCTGGCTCCCGTTGGAGAGGGGTGCAGCAGCAGTGGAGAGTTCTGGGAAGCGATGAATTTCGCAGGGGTTCGTGGCCTGCCAATTTGCTTTATGATTCAGAATAACCAAATTGCCCTAGATACGGTCAATTCAGCGCAATCTGGAGCAGAGACCTTTGGCGACAAGGGGCACGCAATGGGGATTCCCGCGTGGACAATCGATGGAGCCGATCCGGCAATGTTCTACGCATCTTCTGCTGTTGCTAGAGAGTTCGCCATGGCGGGCTGCGGGGCTACACTGATTCACGTTGAAACCATGAGGGGATGTGGACATGCGCACCATCATGACGACCTGTACCTCGGAGCTGCAAGTGGAAATCCGCCGGGTTATGTCGATCGTGAGTTGCTTAGGTACTGGTCCGAGAAAGATCCACTCCCAAATCATAGAGAATTGCTGATAAAATTAGGTGTTGGAGAACAGAGACTAAACAGAATTTTGGAGGAGGAAGAGGAGAACGTTTCTGCAGCCAGGAAAGAATTAGAAAAAATGGATTGGCCTGAGGGGAATTCGGTAGTTAGAGGTGTAACTTCATTTTTTGATGCCACGAGCCACGAACACCAACTAATTAGGATAGACCGAGAGGGCGAGTACCCAGAAGCGATTCTAAAGCCGGGAGAGCATGCAATCGAGTTTTCAGATGCCCCTAACTCTTGGACTTTCAGCAGGGCGATACAGAATGCCATGGCATCTCTGGCTGAACAATTCGGAGAACAGATGATCTTCATGGGAGAGGATATGGAAGTCGCTGGAGCATTCGGAATGAATCTAGGACTGAAGGCAAAGGGACATCAATCAAAACTTCTTGATATGCCACTCTCTGAAGCCATTATCATCCACTCAGCTACAGGGGCTGCTCTGGGGGGGATGCGTCCACTAGCGGAGATTCAATTCGGAGGTTTTGCTTCACTAGCAATGAATCCACTGGTGAACAATGCTGCTCAGCTGCGATGGCGTTGGGGTGCTGAAGTCCCTCTAACTGTTAGAATCCCCCTGGGGGCAAAGACACGCAGTGGCCCGTTCCACGCAAACATGATTGAATCATGGCTGACAAATGATCCAGGCTTGGTTATTGTCTCTCCGAGTAACCCCCAAGATGCCTATGATCTTCTGATTGAGTCGCATCACCTACCCGATCCGGTTGTCTACCTTGAACACATTGGATTATACGGCCTCAGAGGGGGCTTGACGGGATGGGGGGGGTCGATCAACCAAGTGGTGGATACGACATCGGTTCAGAATAGACTAGAGAGGGAAGAGAATTCGATTGGGGAAGCACGGGTAGTTCGTGGTGGTAAGGATCTGACCATTGTCACATGGGGCGCAATGGTGCATGTTGCTCTAGATGCAGCAAAGGAGATAGCTAGGAGGGGTATTGAAGTTGAGGTGATTGATCTTAGAACACTTGTCCCATTTGACTCTGAGACCTGCATTAATTCGGTACTGAGAACTGGTCGTCTTATTGTTCTCCAGGAATCGCAATGGACTGGGGGGTACGGCCACACCGTTTCCAGCAGGATCGTGGAAGAATCGTTCTGGAGAATGGAGACACCACCAATTGTTATTGGTGCTTTGGACACTCCAGTTCCTTTCTCACCGACGCTGGAGGATCACACAATTCCCAGCGTAGGAGTGGTAACAAGACACATTGAGAGAGCATGCTCATGATTTCTTTCAAAGGCTAGTATTAGCAAAGAGTAATTTGTGGAAAGTCACGGGAACAATATATGGATGGGACTTTGGTCGATGTTCTGTTTGTTCTTTCAGGATTCTTACTCCTTATGGGAGGGGGGGAGGCCCTAGTCCAAGGAGCGACTAGGATTTCACAGAATCTTAGCGTCTCCCCTCTTGTCATTGGTTTTACCGTAGTAGCAGTTGGGACTTCTCTTCCCGAGTTGGCTGTCGCAATAGAGGCGATCGGAAATGATGCTCCGGACATAGCAGTGGGAGGAGTACTTGGATCAAATATTGCCAATGTAATGCTTGTCCTCGGCACTGCAGCAGTTTTGGGGGCGAAGTCTGAAGGTGGAGAAGGCGTAAAGAGGGATGCAATGGCAGTCATCGTAGCTACGATTTTTATGTCGATGTTCGTATTTGGAGGGGAAGTTCCATTGATTGGAGGAGTAGTGATGTTTTCCTGCCTACTCGCATACTATTTCTACACATATTCGAAAGCAATAGCTGGGGATGACGAGTATGAGTTCGAAGACTCGTGGCTTCCAAGAAAAATATCTGTTGCAATACCAACCTGCCTGGCAGGTGGGACGATGATTTGGCTAGGGGCAAGATTACTGGTAGATGGATCAACAAATATTGCCGAGACTTTTGGCGTCTCTGAGGCAGTGATTGGCTTGACAATTGTTGCGTTAGGAACATCACTACCCGAACTTGCAGTTACGGTAGTAGCAGGCCTACGGGGCCAGGGCGGAGTGGCTGTAGGAAACATTCTCGGATCCAATGTAATGAACATCATGGGAATCATTGGGATTGCCAGCATTTTCGGAGGTGGAATTGAGGTTGATAGCGAATTCACCAGGGACATCATTGTGGTTATTGCAACATCGGGTTTCGTTGTTATCACATTTCTCAGAGGAAAGGATTTCTCGAAGACTGTTGGTTCATTGATGATTCTTACCTACCTTTCGTACATGATTTATCTCAGTGGTTTACTAGGCGGATTGGTATAGCACTATTACAAAGTCTGGAAACGGGGGGACCATGGGATTACCCAGGCTCGAGTGTATTATTCTTGCAGCTGGCTCGAGTAGACGTCTTGGAATGGATAAGGCACTAATTCGAGTAGGTTCCTGTTCTCTAGTCAGATGGTTGTCAGATAGAGTCTCGGAGAAAGGCGTCGATGTTACGGTGGTGACTAACGAGGAGAATCTTGGAGAGATCGCTACGAGCCTTCCAAAATCAATGGTTATTGTCAATCCTGAGCCAATGAAAGGAAGGACTGGGTCCATTAAGGTAGGAATTTCAAGCATTGACAACACAAAGGGATCTAGTTACAGATTACTAGTTGTACCAGTGGACCGACCAGGATTCTCAGATTCCACACTAGAACAGCTAATTGGTGCCGATGAGACTTGCTGCCCAATGCGACAAGGTAGGGGGGGGCATCCCCTGCTACTGTCTCCAAGAGACGTGGGCAAGGTCAGGGAGAGTTCTTCGGAATCTTCACTCAGGGAAATCGTAAACCCATCCAGATTCGAGGTGACTGACAGGAACCTCCACCTGAACATTGACACCCCATTAGACATTGAGCATCTGCAGCAGAAGTTAGATTCAATTAATGAAGAAAATTGAAAAGTGTAATTTCAACCCAGAACCGTGAATGCTGTCGGATTGCTAGAAGGATTCAGCCCTATTGAGCAGGCATTGATAGCGGGAATTTTCACATGGTTCATGACAGCAGTCGGAGCTGGGTTGGTATTTTTCTTTCACGAGATAAACAGAAAGGCCCTGGATGGAATGCTGGGATTCGCTGCAGGAGTGATGATTGCTGCGAGTTGCTTCGGCCTTCTGGGTCCAGCAATTGATCAAACAGATGGAGAAGGGCTTGCGAAGGTCCTACCGGCTGCATTAGGATTCATTATGGGAGGTGCATGTATGAGGGTGATCGATGCTTTCCTTCCCCATCTCCACCCAGGAGCTCCGCCAGAAGAAACAGAAGGAGTCAAAACCAGCTGGCACAGAAGTAAACTGCTGATTTCGGCTATCACCCTGCATAACGTTCCCGAAGGGCTGGCTGTTGGGGTTGCCTTTGGAGCAGCCGCCTCTGGAGATGGAATTGGGGCTGCGATTGCATTGACCATAGGAATTGGGATTCAGAACTTCCCCGAGGGAGCTGCTGTTTCAGTTCCACTAAGGAGAGAGGGTTTGACGAAGAAGGAGAGTTTCTGGTGGGGTCAGCTATCTGCAATGGTGGAGCCAGTAGCAGCCATATTGGGTGCAGCAACCATAGTCTACGTCAGCCCGATTCTGCCCTATGCGCTTGCTTTCGCTGCCGGCGCTATGATTTTCGTAGTAGTCGAAGAGTTAGTCCCTGAGGCCCATAGGGGGAAGAATGGAGACATAGCTACCATGGGAGTCATGCTGGGTTTTACGATAATGATGATTCTGGATGTAGCTCTGGGTTAGCAATCGCAACTCCAAAGGCATAGTGCCTACTCAGATAGGCGTGAGTATAGCCGTACTTTCTTGGGCTCTAGAGAGGTTGGGAGCTGGTGAGAAGGTTGCAATTGCATCTGTAATCGAGGCTCAAGGCAGCGTTCCGGGAAAGCCCGGTGCGAGACTTGCAATCAGTTCATCGGGATCTCGGTTCGGAACGGTGGGTGGTGCTGGACTTGAGTTAAGAGTGGGGCAGACGCTTGAAGATATGTTAGCTTCAGCGGATGTTTCACAAAGAAAAAGAGGAGGTGCTGTGGAGGTCTTCTTGTTACACAAGGATGGGAAGGGAAAAGAAGTGACTACCTTGGACAGTCTATGTGGAGGACGCGTGACAGTGTCTATGGAAGTGATTGATCCGATGCCTCACATCCTGATTGCAGGGGGGGGACACGTGGGATTCGCCATTGCAAAGGTCTGCGATAACCTGGATTGGGCATACAGTGTTTTTGACATCAGAGAAGA